>Ga0209039_10000254_pt1 | contig 50911 bp, 47 predicted proteins | sample BogFormECP12_OM1_FD_188238 | JGI IMG/M metagenome (GOLD analysis project Ga0209039, IMG submission 188238) | Bog forest soil microbial communities from Calvert Island, British Columbia, Canada - ECP12_OM1 (SPAdes) (version 2) | ecosystem: Environmental > Aquatic > Freshwater > Wetlands > Bog ...
AAGGTTCACTTAAAAAGGAGGAATTCACAATGGCGACAAAGAAGAAAGCCACGAAGAAGGCAGCCAAGAAAAAGAAGAAGTAACGTATCCCGCGAGGCACTGGCCTCGCTAATTTTTTGGCAACAAAAGCCGGGCCTCCACGTTTGCTTTACGCGGAGGCCTTTTTCCTGCAGTGCCGGGCGAAGCGCGAGCGGGCCGACTTCAAAGCGCGATCAGAGCCAGGACGTCGGATGTTCGTGCCGGAGTTGTTCCCCGAAAGTGTTCGTGCTACAAGTATCCATCCGGCACTCTCAAAGCCTCGGTCATGACTGCTGAGAAGAAAAAACGCCGCAAAGCTGGCAGTGCCTCCGATCCGGTGATCCCCGACAAGCTCTACTTCCGCATTGGAGAGGTCTCACGCCTCTGCCGTTTGCCGTCGTACGTGTTGCGCTTCTGGGAAACCGAATTCCCTTTGCTGAAGCCGGTTAAGAGCAGCACTGGGCAGAGAATGTATCGCCAGCGCGATGTCGAGAATGTGCTGCGCATTAAGCGGTTGCTTTACGACCAGGGTTACACCATTGCCGGAGCACGCCAGCATCTCCGCGACGAATCGAAGCCGGCGAAGCGACAGTCCGGGTTGCTCTTCCCCGCGAAGAGCCCGCCGGAAACTCTGAAAAAAGTCCGGCAAGGGTTGCAGGAGATTTTAGGGATCCTGAAGAAGAAGCGCTAACGACGGTCCATGATAGAAGGTTGGTCCCCGAGCCGACGAAAGTCCAGGCTGGATCGCGATGGGGAGAAGGCAAATGTTTTCACGAAGACTTGCTGGCTTCCATAGCATAAGAACCAGCGCTGGCAAGGGGAGATTCCTTTGCCTCGTCAGGTTGCTGGCGGTGCTGATCGCCACCTGTGCGACCGTGCTACCCGCCGGGGCGGTGGTGAAGGACAAGTTTCTGCTCGCCTCCGACATCCACTTTAATCCGATGGCTGATGTTGCGCTGGTCTCCAGCCTTGTGGCCGCCGCTCCCAGTCAATGGGAGCCGATTCTGCAGCACACGAGTCCAGACAGCTTCAGTCCCTATGGACAGGACACGAATTGGTGGCTGCTGCAATCGGCGCTGAACCAGATGCGCAAGACGTTGCCACATCCTGCCTTCGTAATGATCACGGGAGACCTGCTGGCGCACGGATTCCCCCAGGTCTTTCTGAATGCGACCCACGACAACGATCGCGAGCACTACCGGGCATTTGTGCTCAAGACGGTCGAGTTTCTGGCCTTTGAGCTCCGCAAGCGATTTCCGGGCACGAAGGTCCTGGTGACGCCCGGCAACAACGATGAAGACTGCGGGGACTACAGCATTCAAGCCGGCGGAACATTCCTGAGCGATACGGCGGAACTGGCGCGGGACCTCGCCGGGGCGGATGGGTCGTTCGTTGGCGACTGGAAGGCCCTGGGAAGCTACAACCTACCGCATCCAACGATTCCGGGTGTTCGCATCCTATCGCTGAATAGCATCTTTTTCTCCAACAATTATCACGCCGCGAGTTTCAACCAGGGATGTGCTGTAGTGGTGTCCACGGCCGCCGGCGATCTTCTCCAATGGTTGCAGTCGAACCTGGTGGCAGCCCAGCAGGCGAACCAGAAAGTCTGGCTCATGTTCCATATCCCGCCCGGCATCGACGGCTATGCAACCGTACATAAATTCGCTGCGCAGCTGCAAGCGACAGGCCCGTCCGTGGACAAGTCGTGCGCTGATGCAATCGTGCCGATGTGGGTGCCCACCTGGACGGCGCAGTTCGATGGTCTGCTGGAGACCTACCAGCACACGGCCGTCGCCAGTTTTGCAGGCCACACCCACACGGATGACTTCAGGCTGGTGAACGCGGCGGGCGTCAACCAGGCGTTCGTGCTTATCGATCCGCCGGTCTCGCCCGTCTATTATCAGAATCCAGCATTCCGGGTTGTGAGCTTTCGGAGCGACGGTTCGCTCGCCGACCAGTCCACCTACTACCTGACGAATTTGCAGCAGGCGAGCAGCAAAGTCCGGGGACAGTGGAAAAAGGAGTACAGGTTTACGCGGGAATGGCGCGCGCCGCGGCTGGACCTGGCCAGCCTGGGAACGATATACAGCCAGATCCAGACAAAAGAAGCGGCCCGCGACCAGTGGCTCAAGCTGTACAACGTCTCCAGTTCCGCGGCGAAGGTTCCGGCAGACACTGTCCGCGGCCTGTACTGTGCTATCGGGGCGCTCAGTGTAGCGGCGTATGCAAAGTGCTACTGCCCGTCTGGGCCGGAGCACGGAGATGCCGGTACCGATCCATGATCCGAAGCTGTGTGGCCCTCCTGCAGAGCTAACGTAAAATGGCGGGACAGAGGAGTGTGGGGAATTTATGGCCCAGGATTATCTGCTCAAGACGGAACCCTCGACGTACTCTTTCGCCGATCTGCAGCGGGACAAGGTCACGGTGTGGGACGGCGTGTCGAATCCAGTGGCGCTGAAACACCTGCGGGAGATGGAGCCGGGTGTGCGATTGGTTATTTACCACACCGGAGATGAGAAGACCGCGGTCGGCACGGCGTCAGTGGTGTCGGTTGACAGCTCCGATCCGCGAAATCCCGTGGTGAAGATCGAGGCTGGGAAAGCGATTGCCCGGCCGATGTCGTTGGCGGAGATCAAGGCCAACAAGTTGTTCGCGGACTCGCCTCTGGTGCGGCAGGGAAGGCTTTCGGTCGTGCCGCTAACCAGCGCGCAGTACAAAGCATTGACGGGTGAGTAGTCATTCGGGCTCATCCGACTGGGCTCGAAGGCTCTTAATCGGCTCACCTGTCCGCTTTCGCACGGCGGCAAGCTGTTCCTCGCTACCGCCCAACTGGAAGACGATGGCCCTCACGGTTCTGCCCAAATCGCTCCCAAGAACGAATCGTCCAGATTCAATCCAAGTTATGTCACTGACCTGGTTTATTTTCGCCGTAGGGTTCCCAGGATGCTTCGGAAAGAGCTGCTCCTCGAAGAGCCTCGCGATAAAAGCCGGTCCATGCGCCTCCACCCACGTATTGGAGTTCATTTCTACCGACCAGACGGAAATCCGCTCCTCTTCGAAGATGGCCTGGACGGTTCCGTTTCCGGCCGCGATTCGTGGATGGCTTCCGCGATGGAGTTCATTCAGCCGAGGCAGCAGCTCCACCAGCAGGGTTCTGAATTTTGTCTCTCTTACGTTTTCGACGACATGTATTAAGCCAGCAGACGATAACTCGCAATCACCATCGTGATAGGCGAGCCTTCTCGGTTCGCCGTCAGGCGGCGCACTGACAATTTCCGCCTCTCCCATGACGTACATCAGATAGTCTTGCGCGTGATGGTGGCACAGGGTGCGTTCGAGCGCCGCGATCTCGACCAGAAAGACGCGCACAAACTCGTTGGCCATGGAGCGACGGTGGTACGGTTCATCCTCGATCGGGACGACGTGCTCGCAGGGATATTGGTTCTGGACCACACCTATTCCTTGCCTGGCTTAAACTCCACCACTACCATGCGCACGTCCTGAGGGCCGGTGTTGGTCAGTCCATTGTCGGGATGGCCGCCATGAAAGATCATCTCGTCTGCCTTCATGGTGACGTCTTTTCCCTCCTTCCCCTGTGGGCCGGTGTGCGCGTTCATGTCCGTCAGCAGGACGACCAGATGAGGAAAAGGCTCGTTGGTGGAAACTGTCTGCTTCGGTTGGATGGTCGCCAGCGATATGCGGAAGGTGTCGCCGTAACCAATCAGCTTCGATTCAGGCGTCAGGGGTTGCCAATCCTTGGCCCGAGGATCGTTCTCGCAATTTTTCACGCACACGGGGTGACCCTGGTTCTGCAACAGTTCGATGGTGGCGTTGCGGAAGGGCGTGGCGGCAAGATCGGTCGCCACGTGGGTGAGGCCCGCAGGCGTGTAACCGACAGCGCCGTCCTCCAGCACGGAATGCTTCACGGTCCCATCCGGCGTGATGCTTTCAATTTCGGAGTGGCCGAGTATGACCGCGAGGTAATCGTAGCCGTGATGGTGCATCAGGGTTGACTGATGCGGCGCCACCTCGACGTAGAAGGCACGAATGTACGGGTTGTCAATCTTCAGATGATGCGAGGGTTCGGCAGTGATCTCGACCGTGGGACCGTACTTGTCGAGAGTGGCCTGTTTGCCGTCCTGCGCCAATGCGAGGCTGCCGCCGAGACAGAATAGCAACAAAAATCGGAGAATCTTCATGCCGGAGAGGGTAGCGAGGTACGGGCGACATTGCAAGGGGGAATCCAGCAGCCCTGCGAACCAGGGCCCGGACGAGTTTTCGGTTTGCAGCAAGGCCTTCCCGCAGGCTATAAGAGAACCGACCGGGAAATGTTGCCGGTACGACTGGGGCACCAGGGAGACCGGAAGTGGAAGCTTGCTAGACCCGGCGTAGCCTCGCGCGGTCGGAAACGAAAAATCTCAGGAGAAAACAATAATGAAGAGAAATGTCATATACGTCTTAGTGGTTGTCTGCTTGATGTTCGTGTGCAGCGCATCGATGTTTGGACAGGCCGCGCAGCAGTCCGCGTCGCAGACCACAGCAACTGATCAGCCGAACAAGGCCTCAGACCAGGACATCGAGATGCTGCGGGCGAACCTGCGGCAGCAACGCAAGGAGATTGTGGCCCAGAACATGACCCTTACCCCCGACGAGGCGACCAAGTTCTGGCCCATCTTTGATCAGTACCGGCGGGCCGCCATCAAACCCAACGACGATCGGTGGGCGGTGATCAAGGACTATGCGAACAACTACAGCACCATGACCGATGCGCAGGCGCAGGACTACATGAAACGAGCGAACGCCGTCGACCAGCAACTGCTGGCGCTGCGCATGAACTACGTTCCGATATTCGAGAAGGTGATCTCGGCAAAGAAGACGGCGCTGTTTTATCAGATCGACCGGCGTATCGACCTCCTGATCAATCTGCAGTTGTCAGCGATTATCCCGATGGTGAACACCACCACCACCCAGTAATCAGACGGGGGTCGGCGGGACCTGGTGCGGGCAATTGGCCGGAACGGGCAGGTTTGCCAGTTGCGCTTCAGCGCGGCGCTGCCGGCCCCCTCGCCGGGGTTTACGCATACTCGCGAAGGCTCGCACGAGTGTAGGGGTGCTTGCGGCCGGCGATACAAGAGCCGCCGTGACGGCCCTATTCCGTTTTCACGAAAAGTAAAAGTATTGGTCGGGACGGGCAGATTTGAACTGCCGACCCCTCGCACCCCAAGCGAGTGCTCTACCAGGCTGAGCCACGTCCCGACTAGGCGGTGAGTCCGATCGAAGCGGATCGGAAGGGTTTCGAGGTCACACCCAGTTTAACACTTGCGAAGACAAACCTTATTTCTTGCCGCCCCGTGGCTCGTTCCGGGCGCGAGTCTTGATTCGGATAGGCGTTCCGACAAAGCCGAAGGCCGCGCGAATCTGGTTTTCCAGAAAGCGCTCATAGGAGAAGTGCAGCTTCACCGCGCGATCGGTGAACAGAATGAAGGTGGGCGGCGATACTGACGCCTGCGTCAGGTACAAAATCTTGACGCGTTTGGCCATCGGAACGGACGCGCGTTCAAAATCAATGCGCGCCAGGAAGCGGTTCATCTCCCCGGTGCCAATACGTTTGCGCCGCTCACGAGCCACCAGTTCCAGCGTGGAGAACAGCTTGTCCATGTTCTTGCCCGTCGTGGCCGAAACGAACAGCACGGGCGCGTACGACAGAAATTTCAAATGCCGCCGCACCTGCTCTTCATAAACATTGCGGTCGGCGGGAGGTTTGCCATCGGTCCGCTTGTCGGTCTTTCTTGCGGGGCCCCCAGCGAGCGCCGGTTTTCTCGGGGTTCCCAGCAGACGCCGAATTTGCGTCTGCTGGGGTGACTTGGCGCTCGCTGGGGTGCTTACCAGGTCCCATTTGTTGATGACGACGATCACCGAGCGGCCACTCTCGTGAGCATAGCCCGCAATGGTTGCGTCGCCGGCGGTCACGCCCTCCGTCGCGTCTATCAACATCAACGCTACGTCAGCGCCTTCCAGGTGCTTGCGCGCCATCACCACGGAAAGTTTCTCCGCCATCAGTTCGGTCTTGCCTTTGCGGCGAATGCCGGCCGTGTCGATGAAACGATAGGTGTGGCCCTCGTGTTCCACCGTTTCGTCCACTGCATCGCGAGTTGTGCCCGCAACTGGCGAAACAATCGCACGGGACGTGCCGGTCAAGGCATTCAGCAGCGTTGACTTGCCAACGTTCGGGCGCCCGATGATGGCAACTCGGGTCTCACGAGCTTCGGCATCCCTTTCCTCTGTCATCCCAAGCGGAGTGAGGTCGCCAGAAGCGGCCGAATGGAGTCCAGGGATCTGCGGTTCTTGAGACCCTGCCTTCGGTGTAATCTCGGCCTCAGCTTCGCGTGCCGGCATCACGCTCAGCACGTGTTCCAACAACTCGGCTATGCCGTTGCCGTTTTCTGCAGAAATCGGAAACAGGTCCTTGATTCCGAGACTCCGAAATTCCTCAGCATACGGCTCGAGCTGCGGTGTGTCAGCTTTATTGACGGCCAGCAGCAGAGGTTTGCCCGTGCGACGCAACAGCCGTGCAAGATCAATGTCGGGAGACGCCAACTCGGTGCGGCCGTCCACCACTAGGACAATAGCGTCGGCCTCTTCCAAGGCAACTCGGGCCTGGCGAAAGATCTCCGCCGGGATAAGCTGCTGGTCGTCAGGGATAATACCGCCGGTGTCCACGACACGCAGCTTGTGGCCGGTCCATTCGACATCGCCATAGAGGCGATCGCGCGTAATGCCCGGCTCATCGCCGACGATGGCCCGACGCGAGCCAACAAGGCGATTGAAGAGCGTGGACTTGCCGACATTGGGGCGGCCAACGATGGCCAGCGTACCAACAAAAGGCGTATCCCCGCGCTGGGCTGTGCTGCTGGATTCAAATTGCATTCGACGATTCACTGGGATTCTTTTCGCCAATGGCGAGGGCGGCTTGCGAATTGTAGCTAAATTAGTTACGATTTATAACATTGGAGGTTGACTGCATGAACATTTTAGTTGCTGATGAAGCATGGCTGGCTACGGCCCTGTTGCACCGGGAGCACCCTAACGCCGCAGATTTCAGCCTGGGCGAAATACGGGATCGCGCATTGCGAGAGTTCCATGATGACCGTCCCGGCGTTTGGCAGCATATTGTGAGTCATTGCGTTGCATCGAACCGCCCCAACCCTGCTCAGTATCGCATGCTTCACAGCACCGTGCGTGGCCGGCGACGACTTTACCGGCCGGGCGATCCGGTGCATCCCGAGCGCAAGGGAAAGATTCATCCGGAAAAGAGAGACATCCCCGCCCGTTATCAAGGCTTAGTGGATTGGTATCTCGGCGACTACAGCCGCCGGCGCAGCCCTAGTAGTGGATCCAGCAGCCCCTCAGTCTGGTTGCAATTTGTCGGATTGATTCCCGCCTATGATTTGCAGAAGATGTCGGAGGCAATCGAGTCTGGTTGTGAGCGGGTGGATTCGAGTGAGTGGTAGGCTGCTGGTTGACACCAACGTTGTGATCGCCCTATTCGCTGGTGATCCAGCCGCCGTCGATAGACTCGACGATAAACCAGCGTTGTTCCTGTGCGTGCCTGTCCTTGGAGAGCTTCGCTACGGGGCACTGGCGTCAACGCGCGTCGAGCAGAACCTTACTCGCCTTGATGAATTCAGCAAAGCGGTCGAGATACTGCCCTGTGATTCCGAAACGGCGGTCTTCTATTCGGCTGTAAAGTTTGACTTGCGCAGGAAGGGACGCCCCATTCCGGAAAATGACGTGTGGATTGCAGCCATCGCCCGTCAGCATGGTCTTACCCTGTTGTCTCGTGATTCCCATTTTCGGCAGATCGAACGTCTGGATGTAGAACTCTTATAAGTGCCCAGCCTCATCGTGATTGGGGTGTGTCTTTCGGGTAACATCAAGATTCTCATGTCCTCTGGATCGGAAAAAGGGGTTGCCGCGACAACTGCCGCACGCTTGCCGTCGCTGTACCAGTTCTTCGGGCCGGGCGGGGTTTTGGCGCGAACGCATCCGGCGTACGAGTTCCGCCGCGGGCAACTGCAGATGGCTGAGGCCGTGGAGCAGGCGCTGACGGAGCGCCGCCACTTGATCGTCGAAGCAGGCACGGGCACCGGCAAGACGCTGGCGTATCTGCTGCCGGTCATCCGCTCGGGAAAGCGCGTCATTATCTCGACGGGGACGAAGACCTTGCAGGAGCAGCTCTTCTTCAAGGATGTTCCGTTCCTCCAGGAACACCTCGGCGAGCTGCGCGTCTGCTACATGAAGGGACGCGCCAATTATCTCTGCCGCAAAAAGCTGTACGACCTCACTGAGCAGCCGCTGCTGAACGGGCTGGAGGAGATCAACCAGTTCCGCATCATTAGCGACTGGGAGAAGGCGACGGAGACGGGCGATCGAGCGGAGCTGGCCGAACTGCCAGAGAACAGCTACTTGTGGCCCAAGCTTGATGCGCGCACCGACCGCTGTATTGGCTCTGACTGCCAGCAGTTCGACCGCTGCTTCATCACCGAGATGCGACGCCGCGCCGCCAAAAGCGACATCATCATCGTTAATCACCATCTGTTCTGCGCCGACCTGGCGATCAAGGCTGCGGCTGACCGTGCTCCGGATGCGGGTGTGCTGCCGGACGCGGGCGTGGTGGTGTTCGATGAAGCGCACGAGCTGGAGGACGTGGCCACCGACTATTTCGGCGTCACAGTGTCGAACATTCGTGTGGAGGAACTACTCCGCGATTTGGAGAACACGCTGCGTCGCGTGAATGTGCCCATCACCGAGGTCATGCCGGCTTGCGGCCAGGTCCGTGACCGCTCGCAGTTTTTCTTTTCGCTGATTCCGGCGGGCGAGGGCCGCTTCGCCTTTGAGAACAGGCCCGAATTCCTGGAAGAGAATGGCGATGAGTACCTCGGCCTGCAGAATGCTCTGCTGCACCTCTACACGGAGCTGCAGGCGATTCCCAACAAGCCCGAAGAAGTACACGCGCTCGCCCGCCGGGTGGAGGAGATGCGGGTGCAGCTTGGATTCATCCTGGAATCGAACGCGCGCAACACGGTTTTCTGGATCGAACGCCGCGCCGGACGTGGCGCCCAGCAAAATGTGTTTCTGCAAGCCACTCCGATCACGGTCTCCGAGATTCTGCGCACGACGTTGTTTGAGCATCTGGAATCGGCGGTGCTCACGTCGGCAACGCTGGCCGTAGCTGGTGGCTTCGAGTACGTGCGCAACCGTGTTGGAATTCAGCACGCGCGCGAGTTGGTGGTGCAATCGCACTTTGACTATGAGAGCCAGGCGCTGTTGTATGTGCCGCCCGACCTGCCCGATCCGCGGCAGCCGCAGTTCGTGGAACGCGCTGCGCAACGCGTGCGGCAGCTACTGGAAATCACGAGCGGACGGGCGTTTTGCCTGTTCACCAGCTACGCGTTGATGAACCAGCTCCATGAGCGCCTACTGGGTCAGTTGCCGTTCCCCGTGCTGCTGCAAGGCAGCGCGCCCAAGAATGTGCTGCTGGAGGAGTTCCGGCTCACTCCCAACGCCGTGCTGTTCGCAACCTCGTCGTTCTGGCAGGGGGTTGATGTGCAGGGCGAGCAGTTGAGTTGCGTCATCATCGACAAGCTGCCCTTCGCCGTGCCGAATGATCCCGTGGTGGCTGCGCGCATCAAAGCGATTGATGAAGACGGCGGCAATGCGTTCTACCAGTACCAGGTGCCGAGCGCGGTCATTTCGCTGAAGCAGGGTTTCGGCAGGCTGATCCGCTCGCTGCATGATCGCGGGCTGCTATGCCTGCTCGACAACCGAATTCTGAAGAAGCAGTACGGGCGGGTGTTCCTGGACAGCTTGCCGAAGTACGGGCGAACGACGGACATTAAGGCCGTGGAAAGCTTCTTCGGCTACGCTTCAGGAATAGAGTAGCCTGCCGCGGCGACCGCCGGCCAAACACGCTAGAATAATAACTTAGCTGTAACCCGCCTATTTGCCACGTTACGGATGGAGAGCATGTTCGAAGTCACCGTCGAAGATACGTTTTCCGCGGGTCACTACCTGCGCAATTATCGCGGCAAGTGCGAAAAGCCTCACGGGCACAATTACCGCGTCCGCGTGACGCTTAGCGGCGAGGAACTCGACCAGGCTGGCCTGTTGTTGGATTTCAAGGAGCTGAAGGACGTTCTGCGCCCGGTGATGAACTATCTCGACCACGAGATGATGAACGAGTTGGAGCCGTTCACGACTGTGAACCCGTCGGCGGAGAACCTGGCCAAGTACTTTTACGATGAGACCAACTCGCGTCTGAAGCAAAGCACCAACGGCCGGGTGCGGGTGAAGGACGTGACCATATGGGAAACCGACACCACCACCGCCCGTTACAGCGAGTAGCCGCGCTTAAGCTGTAATTTCAATTTTGGCCGCTTGCGGCACGGGTGAGACCGCGCCCCTTCAAGACAGTGCAGATCATCGAGATATATAAGTCGCTGCAAGGTGAGTCCTCCTATACTGGACTGCCGTGCGTGTTTGTGCGGCTGGCGGGATGCAATCTGCGTTGCACCTGGTGCGACAGCGAATACACCTTTAAGGGCGGACAGCGCATGACGCTGGAGGAGGTCGAGAGCGAGGTCCATCGTCTCTCGCCCGACGGTGGGCTGGTCGAAATCACAGGCGGCGAGCCTTTGCTGCAGGAGCGCGAGGCGGTTCCTCTAATGGATCGGCTGCTCACCGCGGGCTACACCGTCCTGCTGGAGACCAGTGGCGAGCGCCCGTTGGAGCGGGTCCCTTCCCAAGTGGTGAAAATCGTGGACATAAAATGTCCCGACTCAGGCGAAGGCGACACATTTCGCATGGCGAACCTCAGTGCACTCAATTCGCGCGACGAAGTGAAATTTGTGGTTGCCAGCCGGCGCGACTATGAGTTTGCGCGCGACTTTGTCAGGGCATACGCGCTAAGTTCGCAAGTCGCTTCGGTGATTCTCTCGCCAGCTTTTCGCAAGGATGCCGCTGGCAGTCGCGACGCGTCGCATTGCCTGCTGGATCCGCAGCAGCTTGCGGAGTGGATGCTGGCGGACGGGGTGAAGGCACGGCTGGGATTGCAGATCCATAAGTTCATCTGGGAGCCTTCTCTGAAGGGCGTATAGGTTTCAAGGAATGCAGAACGAAACAGCGCGGGTGGTGGTAGCACTGAGTGGCGGCATGGATTCCACCATATGCGCCGGGTTGGCGGTGCGCGACTTCGGCGCCAGTGCGGTAGCTGCTCTGCACATCAGCTACGGACAGCGCACCGAGGCCCGCGAGCAACAGGCATTTCAGACCATCTGCGAGCGGTTGCACATTCGCAACCGTCTGGTTGTGCGCACGCCGTTCTTTCGCGCCATTGGAGGCTCAGCGCTGACCGACGACGGGATCGCCGTACCCGCAAGCGGCCCGGAAATCGGCGCGCAAATACCGGTGACATACGTCCCTTTCCGCAACGCGCATTTTCTGGCCGCGGCCGTTAGCTGGGCTGAGGTGCTGGGCGCTGAGCGCATCTACATCGGCGCGGTACAGCAGGACAGTTCAGGCTATCCGGATTGTCGCCCGGAGTATTATCAGGCGTTCAACGAAGTGATACGCGTCGGGACGAAAGAGGGGAAAATTCTCGTCGAGACGCCGCTGATTGCCATGCGCAAATTCGAGATTGTGAAGCTCGGCCTTGAACTGGGCGCTCCCTTCGATTTAACGTGGTCATGCTACAGCCGGGAGGACCAGGCTTGTGGCAGTTGCGACAGTTGCGTTCTCCGGCTACGTGCTTTTGCAGCGATAGGCGCACACGATCCTATTCCCTATTTGTCGCCGGCTGCCGTCGAGGATTTTTCATGAACTTATACTGCAACATTGACAGGCGTAGAGACCGGCACGTCGGCAGGGCGGTGCATGCGGTTTCACGCGCTGGAGGGAAAATGAAAACACGTAACAAACTCGTAATCTTGCTTGCACTCCTGTTTGCGGTGAGCGCAGTGCCGTCGTGGGGAGAACCCATGGGAGCGGTGAAGGGCGTGGTCAAAGACCCGAGTGGCAAGCCCATGGACGGCGCGACAGTCGAACTCGTGAACCTTGACACTGGTAGAAAGTACGAGCTGAAAACGAATGCCAAGGGTGAATACCAGTCGATCGCGATAACTCCCGGTACCTACGACATCAGTCTGATGAAAGACGGCAAGGTGCTGGATAAAGTTACCAAGGTACCCATCGTTCCCGCCGACGAGCCGCGCGTGGTGAACTTCGACTTTACCGGGAAACAAGCGGCCGGTATGACGGAAGAACAGAAGAAGCAAATGGAGGTCGTAAAGACACACAATGAAAAGGTCAAAACTCTAAATGCCTCGCTTGCCCAAGCCAAGCAACTTGAGACTGCCGCCGCTGACGATATGGCGCAAGCCAACCAGCTCGAGGCAGCCGGCAAGCGCGACCAGGCGGAAGCCAAGAAAACCGAGGCTTCTGCGAATTACGAGCAAGCCGTCACCGTACTACAGCAGGCTACGCAGGTTGATCCGAACCAGGACCTGATATGGTTCAACCTGGGCGATGCGCAGCGCGGCGCGAAGAAGTATACGGATGCTATCGAGTCTTACCAGAAGGCTATCGCCATTAAGCCCACAGTCGGCGCCTACCACAACAATCTGGCTGACGCTTACGCGAAATCCGGTCAAGTTGATAAGGCGGTACAGGAGTACACCGCCGCCGCCGCCGCTGAGCCAGCCAATGCGGGAACCTATTACTTCAACGAAGGGGCGGTCTTCACCAACACAGGCAAAGTGGATGAGGCTATCGCCGCTTTCGACAAGGCAATTCAGGCCGATCCCACCAAAGCCGCTGCCTACTATTGGAAGGGCGTAAACCTTGTGGGGAAAGCGACAACCAAGGGCGACAAGATGGTTGCCCCGGAGGGCACCGCACAAGCCTTTAACAAGTACCTCGAATTGGATCCCAACGGGCAGTATGCTGATGCAGCCAAACAATTGCTGGCCAGCATCGGTGCACCGGTCCAGACCACCTTCGGCAAACAGAAAACGCCCAAGAAGTGATCCAGCGCAATCATGTAAGAGGGCGGCCACGCGCCGCCCTTTCTTGGTCCTGTAGCGGACGGCATGGGCCCCGTCAATTTCATTCGCCCGTGGCGCTTCCAGTAGAATTCGGGCAGCGTCATGGCCCCCACGAACGTAACTGAACCCAAGCTCCCATCGTTCGCCGATGCGCGCCGGGCCGTCAAGGAGTACGCAGCCAAGCTCTCTCCAACTGAGCCTGAGATGCTGTCGCTGCTCGATGCCCTTGGACTGGTGCTGGCGGAAGACCTCCGCGCCGATCGCGATTTCCCGCCTTTTCCGCGTTCGACACGCGATGGCTATGCAGTTCGGGCCGCCGACGTGACCGATGCTCCCGCTGGCTTGCGACTGATCGGCGAAATCAGGGCTGGGGCAAGCGTCGAGGAGAGCGGCATCAACATCGGAAACGGCGAGGCGGCTGAAATCATGACGGGCGCGCCTGTTCCGTCTGGAGCCGATGCCGTTGTCATGGTGGAGTACGCCGATCAAAGCGATGGCCGCGTCACCGTTCGGCGTCCGGTGAAAGCGGGCGAGAACGTCGTTCCCGCCGGCTCTGAGGCCAATCGAGGCTCGCTCATGGTTGGCCGTGGCACACGGGTCACGCATACAACCGTTGCGGTAGCAGCAGCCATAGGACGCGCCGAAATCGCTGCTTATCGCCGGCCCAGAGTCGCCATCCTGGCGACGGGCGATGAATTGGTTGACATCAATCTTCCGCCCGGGCCCAACCAAATCCGCAACTCGAACAGCTACTCACTGGCCGCCCAGGTTTACGCCACCGGAGGCGAGCCTCAGATTCTGCCGGTTGCACCCGATTCTGCGGATGAATTGGCGCTGCTGCTTCGCAAAGGATTAGAGGCCGACTTGCTGCTGATCACCGGCGGCGTTTCCGCGGGCAAATATGACGTGGTCGAACAAGTGCTCGCTTCCCTCGAGGCGCGGTTCGTCTTCACCGGCGTGCGCATCCAGCCGGGCAAACCGGTGGTCTTTGGAAGCGTAGCCATCCGCGAAAAGGAGACACTATTCTTCGGCCTTCCCGGGAACCCGGTTTCGACCATGGTTACGTTCCAACTGTTTGTCTGCCCCGTGATTGACGCGCTTTCCGGCGCAATGCCGCAACGGTTGCCATTCGCGACCGCCGCCCTAAAGTCGCCATTCACGACGAAGACCGGACTCACGCGGTTCCTGCCTGCAAGCCTTGGCGGCACGCACCAGCAGCCTGAGGTCGAACTCGTTCGCTGGCAGGGTTCAGGTGACCTGATGGCCGTCTCGCGTTCGAACTGCTACATTGTGGTACCACCGGACCGCGAGCAGTTCAGTGCCGGCGAATCGGTCACCGTACTGCTGTTTTGAAAGTTGCATGGCCACGCGCAAGACCAAGTCGAAGAAACTCTCGCATTACGACGAAATGGGTCGGGCGACGATGGTTGACGTTTCGTCGAAACAGCCTACTGTTCGCGAGGCCGAAGCGCAGGCTTTCGTCGCGATGAGCCGCGAGGTCCTCCGCGCCCTGCCCAAGAATCCCAAAGGTGATCCGCTGGAAGTCGCACGTGTGGCCGGTGTGATGGCGGCCAAGCGCACCTCCGAGCTCATCCCGATGTGCCATCCGATTCCGCTGAGCAAGGTGGAAGTGCACGCGGAAGTGCAGAATGGCGGAGTCGCCATTCGCACGCTCGCCCGCACCACTGCTGTAACTGGAGTGGAAATGGAGGCCCTGGTAGCGGCGTCTGTCGCGGCCCTCACGGTGTACGACATGTGCAAGGCACTCGATAAAGGGATCGAGATTCGCGACGTTTTCCTGGTGCGAAAGTCGGGCGGAAAGAGCGGCGACTACCAAAGGAATAAACCCACCTAGCAAATGCCGGCCTCGCAAGCGGCCATCGCTTGCCGTGATATCGTTTTCCCGTGAGCACTAGAACTGCTGCTGTTCTGACCGTGAGTGATTCCTCTGCGTGGGGCGAACGCGCTGACATCTCTGGCCCCGCGACCGCCGACTTGCTGCGCCAGAACGGATTCGAAGTCACGCATCAAGAGATCGTTCCCGACGATCAGCCAACAATCGAATCGGCGCTGGTCCGCTTCAGCGAGCAGGTGCAGTTGGTCGTTACCACGGGTGGAACCGGCATTGCCGAACGCGACGTTACACCCGAAGCCACGCGCGCAGTCTGCGCGAAGCTGATCGATGGCATTCCCGAGAGAATGCGCTCTGGCGGGTCCCAGCACACGCCGTTTGCCGTTCTGAGCCGGGGCTTGTGCGGCGTGCGCGGACGCTCGCTCATTCTCAATCTGCCAGGCAGTCCCAGCGGAGCGGTGGAGTCGCTGCAGACCGTGTTGCACGTTTTGCCGCATGCCATCGATCTGCTCGCCGGTAAAACCGGCCATGACGAAGTGGGGCCCAAGAGCTAGTCTTCTGGATTTTGTCCACCTGATTACAATAGCTCTCTTGCCGCAGCCAAACCTAAACCGGGGAAAGACTTGGATCCTCTCACACATTTCCTGACCGGCGCTTGCATGGGACGCGCGGGCTTCAATCGCAAGAGCGCTCTCACGACGCTGACCATGGTGCTCGCCGCAGAGGCCGCCGACATCGACGTGGTCTGGGCACTCAAGAGCTCGACCGCCGGGCTTCACCATCATCGCGGAATCACCCACAGCTTTGTCGGCGTGCCATTCGTCGCAGCGGCGGTGGTGGCTCTTGTGTACTTCATTCATCGCCTGAGGCACCGCAAAGCAGCCTCCATTAGGGATAGTGGAAAGCCGATTCGCTGGGGATATCTTTACCTGTTCGCGTTGCTCGCCGCGCTCAGCCATCTGCCGCTCGACTACAGCACGGCGTACGGCATTCGTTTGTTCGAGCCCTTCAACTATCGCTGGTATTCGTGGGACATCGTTTACATTCTTGATCCGGTTATTTGGCTTGTGCTCATCGCCGGACTTGCGCTGCCTGCGCTGTTCGGGCTGATCAACCAGGAGATCGGTGCGCGCAGCAAGGGTCCGGGCGGCCGCGCCGGAGCGATCACCGCGCTGCTGTGCCTGCTGCTGATCTGGGGTGTGCGCGATTACCAGCATCGCCGTGTGCTCAGCGCCATGAACTCGGTGCTTTATCAGCAGGCTGCGCCGCACCGCGTTGCAGCGTACCCTTACATGATCAATCCGTTTCGCTGGCACGGCGTGGTTGAGACTGCCGATTTCTTCGAAACGGTCCCGGTGAATTCGCTCGCTCCAGAGATCGATGAATCGCAGAATCGCATCTTCTACAAACCGGAAGAGACCGACGTAACGCGCGCGGCCAAGGCATCTTACTTCGGACGTGTGTATCTTGACTGGGCGGTTTTTCCTTTCGTGCAGCAGCAAAGACTTGAAGGCGACATGCGCGGATTTTTCGTCGACTTCCAGGACCTGCGCTACACCTATCCTGACTTTCGCGGCAAGACTCCGTTGGGAGGTTACGTGGTGCTCAGTCCCGACCTTCGCGTCCTGGAGGAGGGGATGAATTCCAGCAGATCGCCGACGCCGGAAAGCTTGGAGCAACGGCCCACAAGTCCATAGAGCTTTCCTGCCGGGCAAAGGCTTGCACCAGGACGCAAAGAGCCCTTGACGGACGCGCCCCCGGCGTACAGAATCAGAAGGCAGTCTTTGCGGCCTCGCCGCTGCCGGCGAGGCATCGAGGTGAACATGCTCGCGTATCTGTTTGTGGCCATTGCCGTCGCCGCGCACTTGCGCTTTCTCGCGCTGCCTTTCAGCTTCACGCCTGTCGCTGCCGCTCTGCTGTACTTCGGCGCTCGCATGCCGCGCAAGCAGATGTGGATCCCGGTCGTTCTGCTGGCCGCCTCTGACGTGTATCTCACGCGAGTGACCTACGCTTATCCGGTCACCGCCGACCACTTCGTCACCTGGGCCTGGTACGCGGCCATGGTGCTGCTGGGCGGCGTACTCATCAAGGGCTTCTCGGCCATCCGTATCGGAGCAGCTTCGCTGACCGCCTCGGTTTCGTTCTTCCTCATCAGCAACTTCGCCGTGTGGATGGTCTGGCGCGACATGTATCCCAAGACCTTCAACGGCCTGATCGCTTGTTACGTCGCCGGCCTGCCGTTCTTCCGGAATTCGGTTGTGTCTGACCTGCTTTTCACCGCTGCGTTTTTCGGGATCGGCTACCTCGCCAGCCGGGAGCGCGCCACCAGCGAGTCAATCGCGAGGTAGAGGAATTCGGAATCTCCCAATGTTGTCAACCCGATCGAAGCCTTCCCAGGTGAAAGGTTCTGCTTCCGTCGCATGAGCGCAGAATAATCTGTGTCCACAGTCTATCCCTAGCAACTGTTCTTTAGAATCAGCATTTTATGAGGGTAGGAACATATGTGACGCGCATGTGTCTTCCATGAGGACGCGGGTTTGTGTATGCCTGATACTATTGGCGCTATGTGGCCTCACTTCATCAGCCTGCTTGCACGCAGTTGGCAATCTTTCAGGATTTCCCTCTCAACGACGAGTCTGGGATTTATTGCTCCACTGGTGGTCGCCGGCGTCAGTATCCTCGTCACACTCTTAGTCCTCGGGCGGCATGAAGGAGAAGCCGCGCCGGAAAAGCGTAGGGGGGAAATAACAGTTGCAGCGAGCATACTTGTGGTCGTGGCTCTGCTTGTGTTCGGGCCAATATTCTTGTATCAAGGCATCGTTAAGACGATGTACAACGAGCACCAGGAGCTGGTTACAAGAGTTAGAGATCTGCAAAACAGGAATCAAGAAAAAGATAAGCAAATACAGGAGATCAAAGTCAGGCTAAGCGGGATATGCCTTAACCCGGATCGACATTTGACCCAGACAGACTGCGACGTACTACAGGGCTTATTGAACAATGTGAAATAGATGACCACGTGAAAAGGCCGAGCGCCACAATGGCCTGAAGTAACAGCACACTTCAAGGCATGACGGCCTAGTGAAGAGAATGTCGCCTCTCAGCTCCGTTCCAGCTACCGCTTAGCACTCGCGAGTTGCCCGTTGTTTCTCGTCGATCGGAGCTTTCGGGCGCGCCAGACCCACCAGCCAATCAGCGCACCTGATGCGATTATGGCGATCACCACCCGCAAATGATTGTGCACCATGCCGCCAAAGAAGCCCACGATCTGGGGGCCGAAGCGGATCACCAGAAACGACAGAATGGCGAAACGCAGAAAGCGTCCGGAGAAGATGGCGGCCAGAAAGTGGCTGAAGCGCATCTCGGCCACGCCGGCGGAGAGAACGAACAGCTTGAACGGCGTCGGCGGCGGCAGCATGGAAGGAACCATGATGGCGAGGAATTCGTGCTCCTCGAAGGAAGCCTTGATTTTGTTGAACCGCTTCTCGCCGATGCGCTTGAGCAGCAACACTTCGCCGCCTTTGTAGCCGAGGACATACCACAAAATGCTTCCCAGTGCTGAGCCCACCGCCGCCATGGCGGAGTACAACACCAGGCGATGCGGATTAGCCCAAACGTACCCGGCGACGATCGCATCAAGCGGCATGCCGAGGAAGGCCGCGTCCACCGTCGCAAAACCCAGGACCCCCCAGACGCCGAGAGGCTTGAGCGCGGCTAGGATAAGCAGGCTCCATTTGTTGAGAAGGTGTTTCAAAGCAGTTGTCAGTTGTCAGTCGCCAGTCGTGAGTTCAGAATATCAGTTGGCGGATATCCGTGGTCGGTCGCCTGACCAGCGTCGGTCTTATGCGTGCTGGGAAGAAAGCCTCGGCAAACTGACAGCAAACTGGCACTGAATCTGGCAACTGACAACTGGCTACTGACGACTACTCCATGCCCTCCAGCAAAGAAGCGCGGCAAAAGATTGAGGCGCTGCGCGACAAAATCCGGTATCACGAACACCGCTATTACGTCCTCGACGATCCCGAGGTCAGCGACGCCGAATTCGATCGCCTGATGAACGAGCTGAAAGCGCTCGAAGCCGAGCATCCCGAACTGATCACGCCTGACTCTCCGACACAGCGCGTGGGCGGCAAACCGCGCGAGGGCTTCGTAAAGGTACCGCACTCCTCGGCGATGCTCTCGCTCGACAACGCCTACACCGAGGACGAGCTGCGCGATTGGGAGCGGCGCGTGCACGAGTTGAGCGGCGAGTCGCACGTGGACTACGTTTGCGAGCTGAAGCTTGACGGCATGTCGCTGGCGCTGCGCTTCGAAAACGGCAGCCTGGCGCTCGGCATCACGCGCGGCGACGGAATGGTGGGCGAAGACGTTACGCTCAACGTGCGCACCGTTCGTAGCGTGCCGCTCACGATCCCAGCTAAGACTCTGGCCAAAGCCGGAGTACCGGCGGACTTCGAAGTGCGCGGCGAATTGCTGATGCCGCTGAGCGCATTCCAGCGGATGAACGACGAGCGCGAACAGCAGGGCCTGCCGAAGTTTGCCAATCCACGTAACGCGACGGCGGGAACGGTGCGCGTGTTGGAGCCGAATATCACCGCATCGCGGCGGCTCGACTTTTTCTCCTACACGCTCTTTCTGAACGGCCGCACCATCTTTGAGCGGCACTCGGAGACGCTGAAGGCGCTGCAGGCCGTGGGCTTCAAGGTGAACCCCAACCACCGGCTGGTGCACAACCTTGACCAGGTGTGGCAGTTCATCAACGAGTGGGAGGCCAAGCGCGACAGCCTCCCGTATGAGATTGACGGCATCGTCATTAAGGTTGACCGCATTGTGTTGCAGGAGGAGCTGGGCTACACCGGCAAGGCGCCGCGCTGGGCAATCGCCTACAAGTTCGCGGCCCGCTCGGGCGTGACCCAGATCGAGGACATCCTGGTGCAGGTCGGGCGCACCGGAAAGTTGACGCCCGTAGGCGCGCTGAAGCCAGTCTCGATTGGGGGCACGACGGTGAGCCGCGCCACGTTGCACAACATGGACGAGATCGAGCGGCTGGGAGTGCGCATCGGTGACTGGGTGTCGGTCGAGCGCGGCGGCGACGTGATCCCCAAGGTCGTAAAGGTGCTGGAAGACAAGCCGCGCGGCACCCGCAAGTTTCACATGCCGGAGCGCTGTCCGGTCTGCGGGGGGCACGTGGTGCGCGCTGAGGGTGAGGCCGACCATCGCTGCGTAAATGCCAATTGTCCAGCCAAGCTGCGGGAAAGCATTCGTCACTTCGCGTCGCGCGGCGTGATGAACATCGAAGGCATGGGCGACGCTCTGGTGAATCAGCTTGTCGAGACGGGTATGGTGAAGGACATCGCCGACATTTACGACTTGACCGAAGAGAAACTGCTCAAGCTGGAGCGAATGGGCAAGAAGTCGGCGCAGAACATACTTGAGGAAATCGAGAACTCGAAGAAGCTGCCGCTGGAGCGTGTGGTCTACGGCCTGGGGATTCGCTTTGTCGGCGAGCGCACAGCGCAGTTTCTGGCTGAGGCTTTCGGTTCGATGGACGCGCTGATGGACGCCAGCGAAGAAGAGCTGCAGCAGGTAAACGAAATCGGGCCGCGGGTTTCAGCCAGTATCCGGGAGTTCTTCGATGAGCCCAAAAATGTTGCACTAGTAAAACGGTTGGGCAACGCGGGACTCAAGTTCGAAGGTACGAAGAAGCAGCGAGCGACGACTCTTGCTGGAAAAACGTTTGTCCTCACGGGAACGCTGGAACGGCATACTCGCGATGAGGCCAAGAAGCTGATCGAAGACGCCGGTGGACGGGTATCGGGCTCGGTCAGCAAGAAGACGGACTACGTGGTTGCGGGCACAGAGGCGGGATCGAAGCTGGACAAAGCGCGCGAGCTGGGCGTGACGGTGATTGGCGAAAAGGAAATGGAAGAGCTGGTGGGCGGATAACTGCTATTAATTACTGTTATTGCTCGCGGCGAAGCCCACTAAAGCACTTTGGCGTACAGCACCTGGTCGAGGATGATACCGTTCTTAACGGCGCTGCGGCGCAATGTGCCTTCGCGCTCGAAGCCGGCTTTCTCCAGGACGCGCATCGATCCCACATTGTGGGAGAACACCATGGCAAAGATGCGAGTCAGCTTGTAATGCTCAAAGGCCCAGTCGGCAGTGGCGAGCACGGCGCGGGTGGTCAGCCCTCGGCCCCAGTGCGGCTCGCCCAGCCAGTAGCCCATCTCGGCGCTGAGTCGCGCAATGTCGGTCCCCAGCTTGAAACCTATGCCGCCTATTGCTTCGCCGCCATATTCCACAGCGAAGGAAGTCTCGACCTGGGCCGAGCGCACCTCAACCAGGTAGGAGGCGCCCTTGAAGCGAGTATAAGGATGGGGAAACTGGTCCCGGAGATTAGCGGCAATGTTCGGATTGTTGGCGTATCGTACCAGCGAATCCAGGTCGCCCTTGCGCCAGGAACGCACTTTGAGGTCGCCGAGATCGATCAGCATGACTCACCGATGTTGCGGCATCGGTGACTTCGGAGGCAAGTCCTGTCGCGGCCTGCATCAGTTGTGTTGCACAAACGGGGTGTTCTTCTGGTTGGTCAGCGAGTTGTAGAGCGTCTCGATAAAAACATCCTGAGTAACGAACTTGTTGGCATACTTTTTGTCCCAGGCTGCCAGGATCTTGTCTCTTTTCATTTGGTCGAGAGTGCTGCCCTTCTTCAGAGCGGCTTCCACGGCGGCGGTGGTTTCTTTGAGCATCTTGGTGTACTCGCGGACCTCATCCAGGTTTGAGATTTGTCCGTGGCCGGGAATGACCTTCACATCGGGCGGCAGGAGAGGAATGACCTTTTCGCAGGCCGCGATCATCCCCTGCACGCTGCCGCCAGCAGCTACATCGATGAAGGGAAAGCCGTAGCGGACGTAATCATCGCCCATGTGGACCACGTTTGCCTTGGGGAAGAAGATGATGGAGTCGCCGTCCGTATGTCCAGCGGGAAAATACAGCGCCCGAATGTCCTCTCCATTGAGGTGGACGGTCAGATCGTGATCGAAGGTAATGATGGGCAGGGCACTGTTTTCAGCTGGCTTGACATCCATGGTTATGGAACCGCCGTTGCCTGCCTTGCCTCCGGTCTCCATACGCTTGCGCACATTGTCCTGTGCAATGACGGTGGCGCCTTTTGTCGCAAAAGGAGAGTTCCCGCCGGTGTGATCGCCGTGGTAGTGGGTGTTGATGACGAAGCGCACTGGCTTGTCCGTCACGCCAATGTTCTTCAGCGCGGCGGCGATTTTGTCGGCGAGGGGAGCGTACTGGTCATCCACGATTACGATGCCGTCGTCGCCGACAGAGGCGGCAATGTTGCCGCCTTCGCCCTCCAACATGTAAATGTTGCCGGAGACCTTCGTGACCTTGATCTGTACCTTGCTGAAGTCCTGCTCCTGCGTCCAGGCTAATGAGACAAAGAGCAAAATGAAGAGAGCCAGCAGTGAAGTCCGCCGAGTCATATTATCCTCACCTTATTGAAGTGTGACAGAGATTTGCGCGCCCGTATAGCGCGCAGTCTGGCGGTGGATGGGGCCAGACGAGACAATCTACAGCCAAAGAGTTGCCAAAAAATGCAATGATGTATCGGGAGATTTCGGCCCCGTGACCATCGTCGAAGGCATTCGCATCGCCCTGCTTTCGCTGTGGGCGAACAAGTTGCGCTCGGTGCTCACCCTTTTGGGGGTGGTCATCGGCATTGCAGCCGTAATTGCGGTGGTCACGTTCGTCAACGGCATTAACGGCTATGTTGCCGAGAAGATCTTCAATCTCGGGGCCAATAGCTTCATTGTCAGCAAGCAGCCCAATGTGGTGACGGATGTGGACGAGTTCATCGAGGCCAACAAGCACAAAGACCTCACAATGGACGAGTACCGCGCCGTGGCCGAGGGATGCAGTGCGTGCAAAGACGTAGGCGCCGCCATACGCAACTTTAACGGCAAGGTTGTCTATGGAACCCAGAACAGCACCGACACCTGGATTCGCGGCTGGACACCCACCATGGCCCGCATCTACGACCTCGATCTGGTGGCCGGACGAATGCTAAACGAGAGCGATGAGAACAACGCTTCGTCTGTTGTCATCATTGGCCAGGACATCCGTGAGAACCTGCTCGGCGGTACCGATCCGCTCGGGAAAGAGGTGCGGGTGGACGGCAGGGTCTATCGCGTGGTCGGTGTCGGCAAGAAGGAAGGCAAGACGCTGGGCCAGAGCCGCGACAATTATGTGATCATGCCTATCGCGACCTGGCTCAAGACCTATGGCACACACAACAGCATCTTCCTCTGGGCGAAGGCCTACGATGCCGGCGCGCCCTTCGAGCAGGCCATAGACCAGGTGCGCGTGATCCTTCGCGCGCAGCGGCACGACCGCGCGGGCGAGAAAGACACCTTTGTCATCGAGACCAACCAGAGCTTCCTGTCAATCTGGTCTAACTTGAGCGGTACATTTTTCATTGTGATGATCGTGATTGCCTCCATTTCGTTGATCGTCGGCGGTATTGTGATCATGAATATCATGTTGGTTTCGGTGACGGAACGCACCCGCGAAATCGGCATTCGTAAAGCACTGGGGGCACGGCCGCGAGATGTGTTGCGGCAATTCCTTATTGAATCACTCCTGCTGGCGCTGGTGGGCGGCTTCCTCGGTGTGGCCGGAGGCATCGGCATCGCCAAGCTGGTGACCCTGCTGATCGGAATGCCTTCCGTTATTAAGCTGTGGGCCGTGGCTGCCGGGTTGCTGGTTGCGGCCAGCGTAGGAATTTTCTTCGGCGTTTATCCAGCGCGGAAGGCTGCGAGGCTGGACCCCATTGTGGCGCTGCGTTTCGAACTGTGATGTAACGACAACCCAGGAGAGTGCTCAGTCAATGATTCAGCGGTAATTTATGCATCGTAGCGACTACAAAGAGATTCTGGGCATGGCCCTTGATACCATCGCCAAGAACAAGATGCGGTCCGGTCTGACCGTGCTGGGGATCGTGATTGGCGTGATGATGGTCATCGTCATCTCGTCTGTGGTGCGCGGATTGAACGCCAATGTGGAGGGCATGTTGAAGGACATGGGCTCAGACATGATCTTCGCCTTCCACATTGAACCGTTTACCTTTGGGCGCCCAACCACCGAGATGCTGACCCGCAAGGAACTCATTCTGGACGACGCGCTGGCCATGCGCGATCTGCCGCATGTGAAAGCGGTGACTGCCAGCCTCAGGATCATGTTGCCTGAGTTTGGTACCGGCACCTTCGCGGTGAAATACAACGGTCGCAAGACCAAGAACACCATCCTTGACGGCGACTTGCCGGCCACGATTCAGACCGACGACTTGAAGATCGTGAAGGGTCGCTGGTTCACCGACACCGAGAATGAGCATCGCAGCCTCGTGGCCGTTCTGGGCAGTGACACCGCGAACAAACTCTTTGGAGAGGAGGATCCGCTCGGCAAGGAAATCGCCATCGAAGGCGAACTCTTCCAGGTGATCGGGGTGATGGACAAGCGCAAAGCCGCGTTCGGCAATGGTTCCAACCCGGAAGACAACATCGTGCGCATGCCCCTCGCAACGCTCCACAAGGTGCATCCCGAGCAGAAGCAGTACTGGATTACCGCGAAAGCCACCTCGCACAGCGATATGGACAAAGCGATGGACGAGATGCGCAGCCTGCTTCGCCGCCGCCGTCACCTTGCTCCCAACCAGCCTGACAACTTCGCTGTCTTCAGCCAGGACGCGCTGAGCGACGTCTGGAACCAGCTCACAGGAGGCCTCTTCGTATTCATGTTTGCGGTTTCGAGCGTGGCGCTGATCGTGGGCGGCGTCGGCGTGATGAATATTATGCTGGTGTCAGTAACCGAGCGCACCCGCGAGATCGGCGTACGCAAGGCCATTGGGGCGCGCAAGAGCGACGTCTTGCTGCAGTTCACCCTGGAGGCGATTACGCTCACCGGCATCGGGGGCGTTCTCGGCATCGTGATTGGGGGCATCCTGACGGCCTTGGTCCCGGTGGTGTTTCCTTCGCTGCCCGCCAGTATGTCATTGTCGTGGGTGCTGACCGCGACCGCTGTCTCGATCGCCATTGGACTCCTGTTCGGCATCTATCCCGCATGGAAGGCGGCGCACCTGGATCCCATTGAAGCGCTGCGCTACGAGTAACGGCTGATCCACACACAATCTGCTACATTGGAACGGCGATGAACGTCCTTGAATTCAGCGCGCTGGTTGGCCTCGGCTCTTTGCTCGCCGGATTTCTAGGAGCACTCACCGGGCTGGGCGGCGGGGTGGTGGTGGTTCCCATGTTGGCGCTGCTGTTTCACGTGGACATCCGTTACGCCATCGGCGCGTCGCTGGTTTCGGTGATCGCGACTTCCTCGGGCGCAGCCGCGGCTTACGTGCGCGAGGGATACTCGAATATCCGCATTGGCATGTTTCTGGAGACGGCCACTACAGTCGGCGCCATCGCCGGAGCCGCGATTGCCATGTACGTATCTGGCAGCGCAATCGCCATCGTTTTCGGACTCGTGCTACTGTATTCCGCTTTTCTCTCGAGCCGCGATCGCGTCGAACACGGCGAACACTTGCCTTCTAGCAATCTGGCGACTAAGTTGCGCCTGAATGGGTCATATCCCACAGCGTCGGGGATGCAGCCTTACAATGTCAGAGGTGTTCCCGCTGGCTACGGTCTCATGCTTGGAGCGGGCGTGCTGTCAGGTCTGTTGGGCATCGGTTCCGGCGCAGTGAAAGTACTGGCCATGGACCAGGCGATGAAGATTCCCTTCAAAGTTTCGACCACTACCAGCAACTTTATGATCGGTGTGACCGCGGCGGCCAGTGCAGGACTCTATCTTGCCCGCGGCTACATTGCTCCGGGCGTCGCCATGCCGGTAATGCTGGGTGTGCTGGCGGGTGCGCTCATCGGCGCGCGAGTGCTGGTAAAGGCCAGGGTCAAAGTGTTGCGATACGTATTCGCCGCGGTGATCGTGGTTCTGGGAGTTGAGATGATCTTCAACGGAGTGACCGGCCGCTTATGACCACTCGCAGTTGGAACGATCTCCGGATCGAAGTGATCATCGGCGCCCTGCTGCGGACGGGCGTGATTCTGGCCGCGGCTGTCGTGCTATTCGGGGCGGTCGTGTTCCTCGCGCAACACGGACGAGAGGTCGCGGCCCATGGCGTCTTTCGCGGCGAGCCCGAGTCCTTGACCAGCGTGAACGGGATAATCCAGGGCGTGCTTCACCTGAGCGGAAAAGCGATTATTCAGCTTGGACTGCTGATTCTGATCGCGACCCCGGTAGCGCGAGTTGCTTTTTCGGCGGTGGCTTTTGCCATTGAGCGCGACTACCTGTACGTTTGGATCACGCTGTTCGTGCTGGCGGTCCTCCTCTACAGCCTGCTGGGATCGCACTAACGCCGGCCTGGCGAGCTTGCGAAGTGCGCATTCGTTCCCGATAATAAGATGACAGCGCCAACGAAGAGGTTCGATGGTTTTATCGCTCTTGTACTACGCGTTCTTTTTGATCGCCGCAATCCCTTTCATTTATTACCTGATCGCCATCTATAGCGCATGGCATTTCTTTCGTGTTTCCGCTAAGCAAACTTCACCCAGCTCAAGCTTCATGCCGCCGGTGAGCATTCTGAAGCCGGTGCGAGGACTCGATCCTGACGTTTACCAGAATTTTGCCAGCTTCTGCCTGCAGGACTATCCCGAATACGAAATCGTTTTCTGTGTCGGTGACGGCACTGATCCCGTGCTAAGCGTTATCGAGAAGATCATTCACGATTTTCCCGAGTGCAAGATTCGGGTGCTGTTCGGTTCAGGCCGGATTGCTACCAACGACAAGGTCGCGAAGCTGGCGCGCCTCACAAGCGAGGCGCGATACGAACATCTGGTGATCAACGATAGCGACGTGCGCGCCGAACCCGGCTATCTTCGTACCGTGGTTGCGCCGCTTGCCGACCCCAAAATCGGCGCGGTGACCTGTTTCTATGCCCCGACAGAGGAGAAGACCCTTGTCCAGCATCTCCAATCGGCGGGCATGCTTTCCGATTTTTATGCCGGACTCCTCGTCGCATGGCAATTGGACGGTGTGAAGTTTGCGCTGGGGCCAACGATAGCGACGACGCGGACACGCCTGGCTGGATTCGGCGGCTACCAGGCGATCGAAAACCGCCCGGCCGACGACCTGCTGGTGGGACGCCTCATTGCCGAGCAGGGTTACGAAGTAAGGCTTCTGTCTTACTCGGTGCTTACGGTTGCCGACTACGATTCCATGCGCGACTTGTTCAACAAGCGCCTGCGCTGGATTGTCGTTATGCGTCATATGCGGCCTTGGGGACATCTGGGCCTCATCTTTACACTGGGGCTGCCGTGGGCCTTGGCCGCGGCTGCGGTGCAACCTGCACTGGCGGTCGCGGCTGGCTACCTTGGGACCTATTTCGTGCTGCGTTCAGCCATGACTTGGCTCATCGGACGCTGGGGCCTCAAGCATCGCGTGTCGTGGGAGAAATACGCGCTCATTCCGCTGTGGGACGCAATGGCGACGCTGATCTGGCTGGTGAGCTTTACGCGCTCAACCATCATGTGGCGCGGCTACAAATATTTCATTCGGGACGGGCAGCTTGTGCCAGCCGTTCCCATCCCGATGCAGGAATTGCCCTCAGAAGAAGCCGTCAAAACCAGCCTATAGCGCACTCTTCGCCAGGACGCGACCCGTGTGTCCTTCCGAATGGCGTTCGTTCTTGGGATGCCGCCAATTCACCTGCGGCAAGAACAGCGACGGATCGATTCGCTCGCGATAGCGCACCGCAATATGGATCAGCGAGTCGAGCAGGGACTCCGAAAGAAGATGCGGCTGTAAGCCGAGCTTGAGCAGCGATGAATGTTTTGCGTTGTAATAGTGCTCCTCAGCTTCAACGCGCGGATCAGGCAGATGGTCGATCTCGACCTTGAGTCCCATCTCTTTGCCGGCGATCTGCACCATCTCCGCAAGTTGCAGGACAGTGAACTGCTCGGTGAACTGGTTGAACACACGGAACTCGCCCTGCTTGGCAGGGTTGAGGCACGCGATCTCGACGCAGCGCACGGTGTCGCGAATGTCAAGGAATCCGCGCGTCTGACCACCCTTTCCGTAAACCGTGAGCGGATAACCCAGAGCGGCCTGCGCGCAGAAACGATTCAGCACCGTCCCGAAGACTTCGTCATAATCGAAACGGTTGATCAAAGCTTCATCCATCTCGGTTTCGTCAGTTACGGTGCCGTACACAACCCCCTGGTTGAGATCGGTGGCGCGAATCTTCCAGGCCTTGCAGGTGAATGCGATGTTGTGGCTGTCATGCACCTTCGACAGGTGGTAGAACGACCCGGGCTGTTTGGGGAAAGGTAGCACATCCTTGCGGCCATTATGCTCGATCTCGATGTATCCCTCTTCGATGTCGATATTCGGCGTGCCGTACTCGCCCATGGTGCCGAGCTTGACCAGGTGGCACTCCGGCAGGAACTCGCGAAGGGCGTACAGGAGATTCAGGGTGCCGACGACATTGTTAACTTGCGTAAAGACAGCGTGCTTGCGGTCAATCATGGAGTACGGCGCAGAGCGCTGCTCGGCGAAGTGCACCACCGCCTCAGGCTGGAATTGGATCAGCGCCGCCGAGAGAAATTCGTAGTCCGTGATGTCGCCGACGAAGGACTCAATTCTCTTTCCGGTGAGTTCCTGCCACACGGCAAGACGCTCCGCGAGAGGCCGGATAGGGGTCAGGGTCTGCGCCCCGAGTTCATGGTCCCATTGACGGCGCAAGAAGTTATCAAAAATTGCGACCGAATGTCCCCGGTTGGACAGATACAACGCCGTCGCCCATCCGCAGTAGCCGTCGCCGCCCAGCACGGCAATCCTCATGTAGTCCTCCTGAAAAAGTGGTAATACTGATGATCCCTGAAAACGTCGCTGCTGGCAACACGCCTGCTTGCGCGCTTCGCGTTTCTGAGCTCGCAGCGCACCACGTTCGAAAGCATAATCACCGAAATCAAGCCGTCCTGCGTTGCGGCAGCCATGAGACCACTGCATACGACCCCAGAATCACAATCTCGGGGTCCAAGGGGTGCCGATAGGCCAGGTCCGAATGCGTGAAGTAGTAGATCAGCGGATATATGAGCAGCACAAGGGCATATGGTGTCGCTACGCTTGGAACCTTGCGAAACGCTTTGCTCAATCCCACAATCGCGAGGGCAGTGAACGCCGTACAAAACACGATGTTGGCCGGGTCAAACGGCTCTTCCCGTAAATAATCCGGGTTAAAACTCCAATACCCGGTCCACATGTACACCACTCTCCGTATCGACCGCCACACAATGACTCCCGGATTGCTTCGCACGACATCGAATGCCTGGCGCCATTTTTCGGCCATGTATGCCTGTTCGCCCACCTTTTGAAATTCGGCCATCTCGGCAGGGTTGTTGCCACACGGGTCCAGCGACCCGTCCCACCAGTGCAACTTGTTCCCATAGTTCCCATCGAGGAACACCATTGGCAGCGTATCCTTGAGAAATACTGGGTGATGAAAAGTCCGGTAGTTGTGTATCAGCCAGGGTGCAAGGGTGAACACCAAGGCGAGCCCGGCGACGCCTGCCGGGAGAACCCAGTTTCGTTTTTGCCGCTGGAGTCGCCAACAAATCCATCCGCCGAGGAACGGCAGCGTACCAAGAACGACTGGGGCCGTCAGCGCACTCAGACCCGACAGGCATCCAAATCCTGCCCACGATCCAAGGCGGGTGGAGCTTTGGAGATGCAGCGCGATCAAGAGCAACAAGGTGAGAAACAAGGCGGTGAGCGCATGGTCCCACATTGAGTCGGCTGAGTATTGCACCGCATAGGGGAAGAACGCCCAAGTCCAGGCGGCCCACCGCGCCTCCCGAAGCCCAAAGCTCTTTTTCGCCAAGAAGAAAATAGGTACACAGGTGATGGCCGAAACCAAGCTGTTTAGAGACAGCACGGCGAGGGCCGCAGCCTTGGTGTAGATCCCGAAGACCGCCATTATGCCTGCAATAACGTAGGGCAATACGGGAGCGACCTCGGCGGTTGGTCCGGTATTCACCCAATAGGGATTGCTGAACCCATGCCCCGTAATAATCGAACGAGCAATCTTTCCCGCCTCGTAGCCGAACTCCCAATGATCGCGTCCCGGATCCAGGAAACTCTGATAGACAAAGCAGACCATTACCAGGCGCACGGCAAGGGCCACCACCGTGGCCCACAGCAAGGTGGGCGGAATGCGATTATTGGCAGGGATTTCGTCAACGCCCAAGCCGGTGGGTGTCCTCATCACGCCTTTCGGGGAATCTTCTTTGGTCGGGACGCTCACGGTCTGCTCTTCCGTTCGAAGGACGGCTTCTCCTGCCTTGGCAACTCTCATTGTGATAACGGATGATTGGTTAGCAACACCTTGCCTCCGCTGGCGGTGACGGTGTTGAGTTGCGCGCGACCGACGAGGCCCTCCAGACGAGGGAGAGCGGCTTCAGTCGCCACGATATAGGAACGGCCCTGATTGAGCCACAGGTCGCGGAACCTCGCATCACCGATAAACACGTCCGGCACGCCGGGGGCGTAGCTACCGTATTCGAGATTCATCCTGCGCCCATTCAGCAGGAATGCTGTCCGGTTGGTGTAAAAGAACACGGAAGAGAACGTGTAGTAATGGCGGTCAATGATTAGCGTTCCTTCGGGCGCTCGCAGCAAGGCTTCGGCCAAAGGACGCGAGGACAGAAAAGGATCAAAAGCGACCATCGCCAGCCGGGCGGCCTGGTAAAACAAAACCATCATGAGGGCAGCCGCCAGAAAAGCGCGCTGGCCGCGAAGGGCCTGTGTCCCCACCGCTCCAATGGCAAAGGACAACGCGGCGAGGCCAAGCGGAAGACGAAGGTAAGCAAACGATTGCAGCGTCAGGTCCTCCATGTGCCCCAATGACAACTTATAGGCGCCAGGGTGCTGGCTCAAAGCCACGGAAATGTCGTTTGGGCTCGGGACGTGTCGCACCGCCACCAGAATCGCAATCGCAGCCACCGCAGCGCATGCCGCGATCACGCCAAGGGTGCGCGTCCCCCAACGAATCCATTTGCCTTCCATCGCCATCGCAGAACCCAGCAGCAACGCCAGCGCCGGATAGCAGGGCATGGAGTAATACTCCTGAGTGGTGGAGAAGGTGAAGAATACCAGCACGAACCCGGCCCAGCAGAGCGCCACCAGGCGCGTCCGCCCGGCGCGATCCATCGGCTTGTAGGACAACTTGGAGAGCGCGGGGAAATACACGCTCCAGGGAAACAGCCAGATCAGGTGAAACAGCCAGAAGTAGAGCCGGGGCACCGTGTTGTAATCGCGCGGATAGCGCAGATTCAGGAAGCGCAGCACCTGCTCGTTCATGAAGTAAAACCACAGGAAGCCGTGGTATTGGCCCGGAACACTGCGCAACGTGAAGTCGAAATACGGCGGATTTTGCAGCGTTGCCAGGATGTGCCACGGCGCAGCGATGAGCACGATGAGTCCCAGCCCCGAGAAGAAATGTAGCCGCTTCCAGGTTCTGGCAGAAAACAGTTGACGCGTGACCAGCAAATAAATGCCGCCAGCAGCGAGCGGAAAGAGCACTCCAATGAGGCTCTTCAGCAGCAGCCCGACCCCAAGATTCGCGGCGAAAACCGCGGCCCAAGCGCGCGGGTGGGGTTCGTCTTCCTCCAGACATCGCAGGAAGGCCCACATCGCCAGCGCGACGGTGAAGGTCAGCATGACATCGGGAATGAGGATTCGGGTAAACAACCACAGCCCGATGCACGTCGCCATGCACAGGCCCGCATAAAAGCCAGCCCGCTTGCCAAAGGCCCATGTGCCGAATGCGGCGGTCAGCCAGCAAAGCCCGATGCAGGAGAGCGCGATAGGGACACGAGCGGCCCAGTCGTGAACGCCAAGGACCTTATAGGCGACCGCCATCAGCCAATAGACGAGGGGCGATTTTTCCAGGTAAATGACGCCATCCAGGCGCGCTGTCACCCAGTTGCCGGAAGTGAGCATATTGCGTGCGATCTGGGCCTGCACCGCATCCACGTCGTCCATTAATGACGGAGGGGAGACGATGCAACCCAGATAGACAGCCGCGGCAATCAGCACTACCGCTAGGTAGAGATGCCAACTCCCTCGGGTTGCAACTGACGCTTGGCCGTGGCCGAGATCGGCGCCTGAATGCGCCACTTTTTCATCCACAAGAACAGGACCATCAAGCCCCATAGGTGATAGCCGATGTTGACTCGCCTTTCCAAATGACTGCGAAGATAAGATTGGATTGCCTCCGAATGAAACAGCTCCGGGTAGTCCGCAAGCCCGGTATTCAATGTATCCATGAGCAGCGGACGAAGGGGTCCGCGAAGCCACTCGTGCGCCGGGATGTCGAAGCCGACTTTCTTGCGCCGCAGAATGGACGCTGGCAGCTTGTCCTTCATGACATCTTTCAGAAGGAATTTCTGGCGCGAGCCGCGAATCTTAAGCGATGCCGGCAACGTGGCGGCGAACTCGACGATGCGGTGGTCAAGATAAGGCGGCCGCACTTCCACAGAATGGGCCATGCTCATGCGGTCCGATTTCACCAGGATGTCGTCGGGTAAATAGTACTTCTGATCGAACGTCAGGTACGGAGCAAGATCGTCGTTTCCGGGCAACGCCCGTCGCAAGTCTGCCAGCATGGCGTCGAGCGCGCCGGGAAGCTTGGGCCGCAGCAAAGTACGTTTCTCCGCGTCGGAAAACGTCCCATTCCAATAAATGTGCGCCCGCTCCGGCGGCATCAAGCTGCCATTCATTAATCGCTTCAACTGATATTCGAAACTGATCTTCTCGTCGGAAACCGGCCAATGGCGCAAGGCGCCGAGCACCAGCCGCAGGGAACTTGACGGCAGCGCCCGCAGATAGCGCGCAATCCGATTGGCCCGGTACGTCAGGTATCCGCCGAACAGCTCGTCCGCGCCCTCCCCGCTGAGGGCAACCGTCGTCCTGGTTTTGCAAAGCTTGGAGAGGAACCAAACCGGCAGCGCTCCGGCATCCGCGCTCGGCTCGTCCGAGTAGTAGGCGAATTCCTCGATCGCACCTTGCAGGTCCTGCTCCGGATTCAGGTCTAACTGCTCGTGCTCGGTTCCGTATTGCGCGGCCGCTTGCTGAACGTACTCGGTTTCGTCGAAGCTGCGCCCGCGGAACGAGATGGAGAACGTCTTCAGCCGGGAACTCGATGCATTGGCAGCGTAATGCAGGATAGTGGATGAATCAATGCCGCCGCTCAGCCACACCCCGAGGGGCACATCGGAGACGAGATGTTCGCGCACCGACTGCTGCAAGAGCGAGTCAAGTTCCTCACGTGCGGATCCCAGAGTGTGGCGGCCGGGTTTGCCCTCCGGCAAATGCCAGTAAGCTTCAGAACGCAGCTTACCGTCGCGCCACTCCATCCAGTGGCCGGGCAGGACCTTCTCGATTCCGTCCACCAGCGTCCACGGTGCAGGCACGTAATTCAGAGACAGATAACAATCCAGGCCGGAAAGACTCAGGCGCCGCTCGATCTCTGGATGCACCAGGATGGCCTTCAGCTCCGAGCCGAAGAAGAGGTCCTCTCCCTGCCGCGCGATATAAAGCGGCTTGATTCCCAGGCGGTCTCGCGCCAGCACCAGGCGCCGGGTCGAAGTGGTCCACAGCGCGACCGCGAACATACCGCGCAATCGTGCGAAGGCGTCCGTGTCCCACTCGAGAAACGCATGAAAAACGGTTTCAGTGTCGCAGTGCGATTGAAAATGATGGCCCAGGCTCTCCAGTTCACGCCGGAGTTCGAGGTGGTTGTAGATCTCGCCGTTGAAGATGATGGCCGCCTCGCCATCATCGGTCAGGATGGGCTGATCGCCGCCAGAGAGATCGATGATTTTCAACCGGGTTGCGCCCAGGGAGCAGATGGTCGAGCGGTATACCCCCTGCTCGTCGGGGCCTCGGTGAATCAGCGTCGAGGTGGCTGCCTCAATGCGGCCGGGGTCGGGAGACCAGCCCTTATGAGTAAAACCAGCAATGCCACACAAAACGCTAAGACCCTTCCAGGCTTGAAAGTTATGCGCTCCTCGGCGGGGACAGTCTGCCGCAGAAATACTGGCAGCGCAATAGGAGGCACGGCGTGCCTTCACCGTATCACTCTTGTTATACCATGACAGAAAGCCTGTTTGGCCATGGAGGATAAGCGCAAGCTAGCGCCACAATGACCCCTCACAAGAGATTGCACCTTAAGACATACCTGCTGATTCTGGTCATGATTATTGCCGGTCCTTTGGGGAACCTCATGCTTGCCAAGGGCATGAAAAATATCGGCAAAGTCACGGCGAAGATATCGTCGCCCGGCGATCTTTTCCACGTTTTCGTCAGGATACTTTTGTCAGGCACGATCTGGCTTGGCATTGCTTCACTGCTCACCTTCTTCGTCGCCTACATGCTGGTGCTTTCCTGGGCTGACTACAGTTACGTCCAGCCTGCCTCTGCGATGGCGTATGCCGTCGTGGCCCTGCTGGCCACCTTGTTGCTTGGCGAGGTCGTTTCTCCTGTTCGTTGGGCCGGCATTGCCGTCATTTGCCTGGGCGTCTTCGTCGTTGGGCACACCAATCCACGCACCACGGAGAATCCATAAGTGTTTGAAGTGCTGTTCTTTTCGTTGATCGTGGTCGCGGGTACGGGCGGTGAGCTGTGCGTTTCGCGCGCGATGAAGGAGATCGGGGAGGTCCACGATTTTCGCCCGTCCGCACTCATCAAAGTGTTGCTGCGTGCCTTGCGCGCCAAATGGATGTGGATTGGTGTTGGGCTTATGACCCTGGCGTTCTTCTCTTTGCTGGCCATATTGTCTTTCGAGAACGTCAGCTTCGTGGTGCCAGTGACAGCACTGGGCTACGTAGCCGGTGCGCTCGGAGGACGATTCTTCCTTGGGGAGCAAGTGAACGGGCGGCGCTGGGCCGGCATTTTCCTGGTTTGCGTCGGAGTGACCTTGGTGGTCATCGGAAAAGGTTGAGAAAACCATGCCGCCACGGATGGCCAGAGCCGCAGCATTCCCGATCCCGAGCAGGCAGCAGCGGATCGTCTTCCGTGACATCTGCGGCTTTGCTGCCGACTCATTTCGCGCCGACAAAGTTCGCGCCACCATGACCGCTCTGGGAATGGTGATCGGTACCGCGTCTCTTATCCTGGTCGTGACCGTCGCGCTTACCGGCAAGGAGTTCCTGCTGACCCAGATTCAGAACGTGGGCGCCAACCTTGTCTGGGCCGAATACTCCAGCCAGGCGAGCGCCGCATCGAATGCAGCCCTCCGCGACTACCTGACTGTGGACGACATCACTGCCGTTCAGCGCCAGGTTCCGGGAATCCAGGAAGCTTCGCCGGTACTTAACCTGCACGACCGCATCGCCGCTCCCGGCGGCAAAGAGCGCGACATTCTAGTGCTTGGGGTTAGTCCGGAATATGTCACAGTACGGCGTCTGCGTGTGCTGGCTGGAGTTTTCTTTAACCAGCAGGACTCGCAATCCTTCAACAAGGCTGCGCTGGTGACAGAAGCCTTTGCGCAGCGGCAGTTCGGTAGCGACGATGCGGCTCTGGGACAAGAGGTCAAGATCCTGGGATTGCCGTTCACCATCATCGGCGTCTTTCGCGAAGGCGTTGACACCTACGGCCGCTCCGAGATCCAGGACGACACCATTCTTGTCCCGTACTCCGTGGCGCGGCGTGTGAGCGGCAAGAACTCGGTCAACCAGATTTACTTCTCCATGTCCGACAGCAACAGCGTGATCGGGGCCACACCCGAGATCCTGAAGGTCATCCAGTCGCGGCATCGTCCGGAATCCGAGTACCAGGTGGGCAATCTCACTGACGTGCTCATGGTGGCGCAGAAAGCCGCCACGACCTTCACCGTCATCCTGGGCCTGTTTGCAACTGTAACCCTGATCGTGGGCGGCGTCGGCATCATGAACATCATGTTCGCAACTGTCAGCTCGCGCATCCGGGAAATCGGTATCCGCAAAGCGGTGGGCGCCACTCGCCAGGACATAACACTCCAATTCCTCACCGAAGCGATTTTGATCTCTGTAACTGGGGGCTTGGCGGGCTTGCTGATCGGACTCGGGCTCCCTTTCTCTGTCCGATTCTTCACCGACTATCAGCTTCAGGTTCCGATCATGAGCGGGTTCATCGCCATCCTTGTCTGCTGCGCGGTTGGAATAGCCTTCGGCACCATGCCCGCCAAGCGGGCCGCAGATTTGGATCCGGTGGAATGCCTCAAATTCGACTAATCGATCCTCAGAATAAGGCGCTTTACCTGCCGTGTGTCCATTGAACCTCCGTGCCGGAACGACTACCCTTGACATAACGCATGGCGATAAATGGCAAAAACGGGCGTCCTTATCCCAAGCTGCTCCTGAGCGAGACGCTGAGCGTTGCCATTGAGACCTTTCGCAGTAACCAGACGAGGTTCATGCTGACGTCGCTGGGCATGGTGATTGGAACCGCGTCGCTCATTCTGGTGGTCACCATCGGTCTGAGCGGCAAGCAGTACCTGCTGCAGCAGATCCAGGATGTTGGCTCCAACATGATGGTGGCTGAGCACGAGGGAGGGGACGTCGGCGGCAATGCCTCCGCCAGCGATCTTCTTACCCTTAACGATTTGTACGCCGTAAGGGGGCTGGTGCCGGGGATCAGCGCGTCGTCGCCGATGGTGGAGTTCCATGATCGCATCACTGTACCCGGCGGCAAGGAGCGCGACATCCTGGTGCTGGGCGTGTCCTGGCAGTACCTTTATGTCCGCAATCTGAACGTCCTCGCCGGCCGCTTCTTTGAAGACCGAGACGAACGGGCGCGTGACAAAGTGGCCGTCATCACCCAGGCCCTCGCCAACACGCTCTATGGCTCGCAGGCGGAGGCCATCGGCCAGGAGATCAAGCTCAGTGGTTTGCCGCTCACCGTGATCGGGACCTTCCGCGAGCGGGTCGATACCTTCGGCCAGTCGGAAATTTCCGAGGACACCATCCTTATTCCCTACACCCTCGCGCGCTTCTTCACCGGGAACGATAGCGTGACCCAGTTGTTCTTTGCGGTTGGGGACTCGAGCGAGGTCCCACGCGCGACTCAGGCCATCCATGACGTGCTGCGCTCGCGGCATCGCCCGGAATCCGTCTACAAGGTGTCCAACCTGACGCAGCTGCTTTCGGTGGCGTCCACCACAGCAAATACTCTTAGCACTGTGCTGTTACTCGTCTCCGTACTAACTTTGGTTGTCAGCGGAGTCGGGATCATGAATATCATGCTGGCCACCGTGAATAACCGCATCCGTGAGATTGGAGTGCGCAAGGCGGTAGGCGCCACCAAAGCCGAAATACGCGCTCAGTTCCTTACCGAGGCGATGCTCATCTCCCTCTCGGGCGGCATCGTCGGGATATTACTAGGACTGGCCCTGCCGGTCTCGGTACGGTTCCTCACCAACTATCGCGTTCCCATCTCGGGATGGTCAGTGATCATAGCGGTAGCGGTATCGTCCCTGGTCGGTGTTCTGTTTGGAACCGTGCCCGCGACGCGGGCCGCGCAGCTGGATCCCGTGGAGAGCCTTCGCTACGAGTAGCACCGCGTCGCCAAATCTGAAAACTAAACAGGAAAGCCCGGACCGTTTTGTCCGGGCTTCTCACTTTCGCTCTGGTTCGCTGGCCTCACGTCCAGGTTCTGGCGTCGGCCGCGCTCCATATTGCCTTCAAGCGAAACTTGTCACCGCCTTTGCCGGTTCTCCGGCGTTTCTTACATGACGAGCGCGATGCTCTCCAGCTCTCTTTGGAACGCTTCCAGTGAGCCTCCGGGTAGCCCCACCTTGGTCACCGCATCGCGCGCTTCCTCGGCGGAAACGCCGTAACCGTGTCCAGCCAGGAACATCTGGATCAACTCGGTCGCGTCCTTGGAGTCAAATCCCTGGAGCAACTCGCTCCTCAGAGCCGTCAATTCCGGTACCGAAAATTTTTCTCTCATCGACCTCACCTCCGACCCTTCCAGGGTTTTGATACTTAGACTCAGGGAACCATATAAGGTTGCAAGCAATTTGGTTGCCGAACCAAATCCTCACCGTTCCTCACCCGGAAGCTTGTGATAAATCGAACCCCTTGGCCCCTCCTAAGTTGCACATATATGGGTTAGAAGACTATTTTGGCGGCCCTGGTTGCCGGGAACGCGAGGCTGCCAGCCGGTAATCATCTGCAAGAAGTTGCAAACATGGGGAGGGAAAATGCCCTCCCAGAGGCAGTGGGCATTATTTCGGAACGCTGGGGCTTTTCCACCAAAATGGAACTCACAGCGTTTCGATGGTCGCTTCCGGCTCCAGCAGGATCGGAATCCCATTTCGTATGGGATACACCCGCTTGCACTCGTTACACTTCAGGGCTTCTTCTCCGCGCAGTACCAGGGGCTTCCGGCACACGGGGCAGGCAAGGATCTCCAGCAGGTCAGAACGGATCATGGTTGGTGATTCTAGCAGGACGCGGCGCCTGTTTGCTCCTCGTGGCTCTCAGGCCCATGAGGAACCTGGCACTGAATCCGTGGTTCAGATTTCCTGGTCACCCTACCGGCTGCATCCGCCGGGCTTCCATGCCATCCAGCACATGCCAGAGCCCTTGGGCTGCAGTTTCGGCGGCGGCCAACGCAATATCAACCTCCTCGGGGTGCGTCGCAACTTCCGCGCTTAGCAGCTGGCGCCATACATGCGCGTGCTCCACGTCGGCGAACTGATGCAGCTTGAAATAGCCGCACGTTTTGGGGTCAGCGCCGTAGCGTTCGGTGAGACCGTCGCCCTTGGCCTTGGCCACACGCGGCACCTGCGACTCATAGGCATAAAACGCCGCCAGCGCTTCAGCCGTCGAGCCTTCGCGCGCCACGCGGCGGAACTCGCCGATCAGCTCACGCACTTCCGGCTGCGCTTGGCTCTGACGAACTTGCTCGCGGTCCGCGCCCATGCCCTCGGCGAAGTCGAGCCACAACTCGCTGTGAGGACGCCCGTCGATCTCCTCGCCGCACAGGTTGCGCAACACGGCGCGCCTCAGCTCGCCATCGTCGAGCCGCGAGTGCAATGCGCTCAGGTAGGTCGGAAAAGCGGCCACATGCTGGTAGTAGTCAGTGGCGTACTCGCGCAGGTCTTCGCGCGTGAGTTGGCCGGCGGTCCATGCCTTGTAGTACGGGTGGCACAAAAGATCGTAGCGGGCGATGCGTTCTTCCAGCGCTGCCAGGAAAGCTTGCGGTTCCATGATTTACCCCACAAAGAGATTTAGACCCGGTAAGTGACAACACTATACCGGAGAGGCGGAAGCGACGACAAGCGGCCGACCGAGAGCAAACAATCTCTCTGGATGACGGTTTCTAACGGATGAACCTTTCGAGCTTTCTTCGCGTTTGCCATGTCACGCGGCAACGTGACGCATAGCACAGATTTCCAGCCGAAAAAAGCGGAGCCTGTTATTGCGGCAGCTTGACATCTGCATTACGGACGCTGCTACGAGGCAAAGTACGCTCCCATTGCCTTCACGTGCGAGCTCACCTCAATTCATGCTCAACCCGAACATGAATAGGGACTTGCCTATTCAATGTTTTGCGCGTCGCTTTTCCTGCTTGCAATTGAGCCATTCCGTCACCGCACCAATTAAGTCCCGCTTCCCTCGCAGCTACGTCCTCATTCGCTCCCGCATAATTTTTCCTGGAGGCCTTCATGCTTCATCTCGACACCGGTAACACCGGCTTCATGATTCTCTGCACCAGCCTGGTCATGCTCATGACGCCGGGCCTGGCCTTTTTCTATGGTGGTCTGGTGGGACGCAAGAACGTCCTCGCCATCATGATCCAGAGCTTCGTCTCCATGGGCTGGACGACGGTTATCTGGTACCTCTATGGCTATTCGCTGTGCTTCAGCGGCGACTGGCACGGCATCATCGGCAATCTCGACAAAATTTGCCTGCGCGGCGTCAACCTGACGACGCCTTCCGGGCCGAACGACACCATTCCGGCCATGGTCTTCATCGCCTATCAGATGATGTTTGCCATCATCACCCCGGCGCTCATCTCGGGCGCGTTCACCAACCGCGTGACCTTCAAGGCCTACTGCCTGTTTCTTACCGCATGGCTCACTTTTGTGTACTTCCCCTTCGTGCACATGGTTTGGGGCGGAGGAATGTTGCAACGCTGGGGCGTTGAAGACTTCGCCGGCGGCATCGTAGTCCACAACATCGCAGGGCTGGCTGCCTTGGCCTCTGTTCTCTACGTAGGGAAGCGCCGGGTCCTTGACCGTGGCCCGCACAGCATCCCGCTGGTCGCGCTGGGCACCGGCCTGCTTTGGTTCGGGTGGTACGGCTTCAATGCGGGCAGCGAAATGCGTGTGGATTCCGTAACCGGCACGGCCTTCCTGAACACAGACATCGCCGCCTCCTTTGCGGCGGTGGCGTGGCTCGCCGTGGCATGGATCCGCGAGCGCAAGCCCAAGTTCCTCGGCCTGCTCACCGGAGCGGTTGCGGGACTGGCGACCGTCACTCCTGCCGCGGGCTATGTCTCGCCCACGACGGCGGTCATCATTGGCGTGGTCTCGGGAGTGGTTTGCTACTTCGCTGTTGAGATGAAGAACAAACTGCATTGGGACGATGCCCTCGATGTGTGGGGTGTCCACGGTGTCGGTGGCTTCCTCGGTATCTTGATGTTAGGTCTGTTCGCCAACAGCGCGTTCAATCCAGCCGGGACCAACGGCTTGCTGTACGGCAATCCCAGCTTCTTCTTCAAGCAACTCGTCGCCGTGATTTTCTCGTCGGTGTGGGCATTCGCCTTCACCTACGCCATGCTGGGAATCATCAACCTGTTTACGCCGGTGAAAGTGAGCGAGATGAGCGAGGAACTCGGCCTGGATGAATCCATCCACGGCGAACACGCTTACGAAACCCTCGAAGTGGAGGAATTGTTCAACGGCGATCGTCACATGACGATTGAGCACATCGAGGAAGAACATGAGTTGGTAGGCCCCAGGAAGTAGCCATGCCGGGACGGCTGACGACCTTCCGCCGGTTTCTGGGAACAGGTGTATTGACAGGGGCGATGCTTATCTCGCCCCTGTATTTTCTTGCGCAGGACAGCGACCCGGCCACGACGTCGGTCTCAGCTACTTCTGCCCCCGCGGAAGCCAAGGCCCGGTGGCAAACCATCACCGCCAACGGCTTCGCTTCCTTGTCGTATGGCTACAACACCAACCAGCCCTACGACCGTCTGAACCAGTTTCGCGTCTTCGACTTCAACGACAACGAGCCCCAGTTGGACATGGCGCAGATAGTGATCCAGCGCGCCATCGAGAAGCCCAACCAGTTCGGCTTCCGCGTCAACATGATCGCCGGCTCCGGCGTTCCCGAGGTCACCGCAGCCTACGGAATGTTCCGCAACATGGACACGAATATCGCCCATCACTTCGATATTCCTGAACTCTACGTGAGCTATATAGCGCCGCTGGGGAAAGGGCTGCGAATCGATGCCGGCAAGATGGCCAGCCACCTGGGCTCGGAGATCATCGGCGGCTATGACGGCTACAACGACGAGTTCAGCCGCGGATTCATCTTCGGCTTCGGCGTGCCCTTTACCTACACCGGAGTGAAGGCCACCTACGCCTTCAATAGCAAGGTCACCGGCATGGTGGTGGTTGTAAACGGATGGGACGAGTTTCAGCGCTACAACCACGGCTATTCCTGGGGGAGCCAGATCACGGTGACTCCTACCAGGACCACGACCCTCTACTTCAACTTTATTCACGGCCCGGAACGCGCCAAGGACGATCACGACCAGCGCAGTGTGGGTGAAATTGTTGGAAGCTGGAAGACAACTTCGCGGCTGAACCTCGGTTTTGACGCCGTGTACGGTCACGAACAAAATGGCGTCGCTCCCGGCTATGACGCCATCTGGAAAGGTCTGGCCGGATACGTCAAGTACGGCTTCACACCGAAGTTCTCGTTGGCTTTTCGCGGGGAGGTGTTCAACGACGGCGGAGGCACCCGCACCGGAGTGAACCAGACGCTCGAGGGTTACACCTTCACTCCGGAATACGATATGGCCGCCAAGCTCTCCGACCTCGCCTCATGGCTGAAGAAGCTGGACGGCAAATTCGTCGTCCGCGGCGACATCCGCCTGGATCACTCCAACAAGAACGTGTTCTTGACCGATAATCCGCAGGTACTTGTCCCGCACCAATTCACCGTAGCCATCAACCTGATCTACTTGTTCTGATGTAAGTGCGCCAGAACATCTGCGAGAACGTGCAAGCAGCCCTTCGCCGGGCAGAAGACCTATTCGAACGATTGGAAGTCACCGCCGCCATTGGTGAAAACTAGAACAATTTCCCTTTCGGACTCCGACATCCTCACCAACACCTGTGACCTGTGCCCTTGCGGATTACTGGCTCGGCAAGATATCACCAAAGGGCGAGGACGGAGTTGTTGTGTCTTCGAAGCGCCGCGCTCGGGGCGCCGCCGGGATGTTCTTTGACAAGTCAGGGGTCGGGGGCTAGGCGTTAGGGTTAACTGTTTACTCACTTGCAAACCTTGTGCCTGACCCTACAATCGCAAGCAGGACGTCTTAACAAGCTGTAAACCTAATCGGTTCTATTGATTACCAATAACTGTTTTATAATGTTTAGCTTGAGAGGATTTTGGTACGTAAGTTATTGATTCAATGGAACCGCAGGGGGGAGGGAGGGGTAGTAGTCAGACAGTACTGGTCCATGCCAAACGAGAACCGGGACCGCAGGCCCCTCCGCTCGGACTAAAGTCCTCGGTCGGGATGACGAAGACGAGCAGGCCGAGAGCTCTCGGTCGCGAGCACAGTGCGAAAAACGTAGAGCGAAGAGCGAAGGGCCAACGTCGAAAAGCGGCCGGCAGACACCGACTCGGCGGCCCTCCGAACTCGCGGCTTGCCGTGCTAGAATTCCCAAAGAAAGACCCGCGGGAGAAGGTTCTTGATTGAGATAGCGCCGTCCATATTGTCGGCCGATTTCGCCCGCCTGGCCGAAGATGCCAATGCCGCAGTGCGCGGCGGAGCGACCCTCCTGCACGTTGACGTGATGGATGGCCATTTTGTGCCCAATATCACGATCGGCCCGCCAGTGGTAGCCTCGCTGCGCAAAGCTGTGGATGTCCCTCTCGATTGCCACCTGATGATCGAGAATCCTGACGAGTACATTCCTGCCTTTGTCGATGCCGGGGCAAACTGGATTTCGGTGCATCAGGAGGTTTGCCGCCACCTGAATCGCACGCTGGAGCTGATTCGCAGCCACGGCGCGCTGGTTGGGGTAGTCATCAATCCGGCGACTACGGTGCAGACCCTCGGCGAGGTGCTCGACATCGTCGATTATGTGTTGGTCATGTCCGTTAATCCGGGGTTTGGCGGGCAGAAGTTCATCCCGGGCGCGCTGGAGAAGGTTCGGAAGCTGGCAACCATGCGCGCAGCCAAGGGGGTCGACTTCCGCATCGAAATCGATGGCGGTATCGACCTGGAGACGATCGGCGCGGCGGCGCGCGCTGGGGTGGAAATCTTCGTTGCCGGCAGTCACGTCTTCGGACACGGCGATCCGGGACGTAACGTGGCCGCTCTGCTAAAGGCCGCACAGGAAGCGACATTGCTGCGGGTCTAGCTCGACCGCGCGGTGACAGTGGAAGTGAATTTGTAGAGGTGTTGAGGATGTTTCGTCGTGTAACCATAAGGGTCGTGGTAGGACTTGTATTGGCGTCTCTGGGTGGGTTTGCCCAGACCGCAAGCGATACTCAGAACCAGAATCCGGGCAACACTGCGGCGCAGAATTCGGCTAGCTCTCCTGCTCCGGCCGCCAGCACGACTCCGCCTCCAGCAGCTGGCAGTACTCCGGCCAATACAACCCCGCAAACCACAAAGTCCAGCAAGAAAAGCAGCAAGAAGAGCAAGAAGACGGTGAATCCGATTGCCAACGTCGACTCCAAGCAGCCGGACAAAGTGCTTTTTGACCGCGCCATGGACGCGATGAAACATGGCAAATACGATGTGGCGCGGCTCAGCCTGCAGACGCTGATCAACACCTACCCGGATTCAGAATATGTAGCGCGCGCCAAGCTTGCGATTGGCGACTCCTGGTATCAGGAAGGCGGCTCGGCTGCTATGGCGCAGGCCGAAAGCGAGTACAAGGACTTCATCACCTTCTTCCCCAACATGCCCGAGGCGGCAGAAGCGCAGCTGAAGATCGCTAATATCCATTACAAGGAAATGGAGAAGGCGGACCGCGATCCTACCCACGCCCGCCGCGCCGAAGAAGAATATCGCCAGCTCATTATGCAGTTTCCCGACAGCAAGCTGGTGCCCGAGGCCAAGCAGCGGCTCCTGGAAGTGCAGGAAGTTCTCGCTCAACGGGAGTACATGATCGGGCACTTTTATTTCTTGCGCGAGAGCTATCCTGCCGCCATAGCGCGTCTGCGATCGGTGGCTGACACCTATCCGCTGTTCAGCGGGGCTGATGATGCCCTCTTTGAGTTGGGCACCTCGTACGAGAGGGAAGCTGACTTGGTTCGCAAGGCTAAGCTCCCCGAAACCGTCAAGGGAACACTCATCAAACAGTACACCGATGGAGCAACTGCGGCGTATGACCGCATTCTTACGCGTTATCCTCTGGAGGAGCGCGCGGGCGACGCGAAAAAGCGTCTTGAGGCCCTGAAGCAGCCGATTCCGCAAGCCACTCCTGAAGCCATCGCGCAGGACAAGGCGGAGATCGCAGGCCGCGGGTCGACCGGCAAGATCGGCAAGGTGATGGAAAACTTCCACAAGGGTCCGGACGTCAGCGAAGCCACCAAGGTCGGCGAGCCCACGCTGGTTGATCCCAAGCAAGCCAGCGCACCCGACATGGTGCGGGCGATGAACAGCAGCGTCATGGGCAGTCTCAGTAATCTCAACGGCTCCAACCAGGTTTCGGTGGAGCGGGTGAATCCCGGCGCACCGCCTCCGAGCAATGCTCTGGTACCGCGCTCCGACGCTGCCCCGGCCGCCGCAGGGGCCCCTCCGGGCGGATCACCGGTCCCCGGCCAGGCCAGCACTGCGATTCCTGAGCTACAAAATGATTTACAACCTGCGGCTGCGCCCGATGCGAGTGGCGCTCCCGAAAAAGCGCCTCCCCAGGTGAATGACGCCGTGCCCCCTGCCGACAGCAGTTCAGCTTCGACTCCTGCGGCCGGCAGCACCAGTGGCAGTCAGGCGCCTGCGGCTAATCCCACAACCGAAAGCACATCTAAGAAAAAGAAGAAGAAGGTGTTGGGTATCTTTTAGCTGCAGAAAAAATCTTGAAGATCAGGCGCAGCTTTGGCTGCGCCTGCTTGATTTAAGGTGGTCAGCGATCGGATCAGAGCCATCTTGTAGTATCGAGGTTTGATCTTCATTCGTTGAACGGACTGGAATGCCTCACGATCTTCCCAAAGCCTACGAACCGGGTGTGATTGAGCCACGTTGGGCCGAGTACTGGGTTCGCGAACAGCTCTTCCACGTGGAGACCCCGACTGCTGCCACGAAGCAGCCGGTGTTTACGCTGATCCTGCCGCCACCCAACGTCACCGGACGACTGCACATGGGCCACATGCTCAACCAAACGGAGATGGACATCATCATCCGCTGGCATCGCATGCGCGGCTTCATCGCGTTATGGCTTCCCGGCACTGACCACGCAGGCATCGCAACCCAGATGATGGTCGAGCGTCAACTCGCATCCGAAGGCAAGAACCGCCGCGACATCGGCCGCGAGGCCTTCATCGCCCGCGTGTGGGACTGGAAACAACACTATGGCGGCGCGATCCTTGACCAGATGAAGCGGTTGGGCGCGTCGGTGGACTGGTCGCGCGAGTACTTCACCATGGACGAACGCATGTCGCGCGCCGTGCGCGAGGCGTTCGTTCGCCTGTACGAAGAAGGCTTGATCTATCGCGGCAAGTACATCGTCAACTGGTGTCCGCGCTGTATCACCGCGGTCTCCGATCTCGAAGTGGTGCATGACGACACGCCGGGAAAGATATACGAGATTCGATATCCGGTCATTGGATCAAAAGACGAATACATTGTGGTCGCGACCACGCGTCCCGAGACCATGCTGGGTGACACCGCAGTAGCAGTAAATTCCGGCGATGAGCGTTACCGCCATTTGCATGGCAAGTCAGTCTTGCTGCCGCTCATGAACCGCGAGATCCCGATCATCACTGACGACATTCTTGCCAATCCCGAGTTCGGCACCGGCGCGGTGAAAGTCACGCCGGCACATGATCCCAACGACTTCGAGGCTGGGCTGCGCAACGACCTTCGGCAGATCGACGTGATGAACGAAGTCGCGCAGATGAACGAAAACGCCGGTCCGTATAAAGGACTTGATCGCTTCGAGGCGCGCCAGAAGGTGCTCGAAGACCTGGAGACCGGCGGGTTTCTGGTCGGCACCAAGGATTACGTCATCCCATTGGGAAAGTGCGATCGCTGCAAGACCATCATCGAGCCGCGACTTTCGACGCAGTGGTTCGTGAAAATCCAACCATTGGCTGATCGCGCCATCGAGGTGGTTGAGAAGGGCGATATCAAGTTCGTCCCCGAGAACTACTCCAAGACCTACTTCGAGTGGATGCGCAACATTCACGACTGGTGTATCTCGCGGCAATTGTGGTGGGGACATCGCATTCCAGCATGGCACTGCAAGGATTGCAACGAGATCACTGTGGCGCGCGAAACGCCCTCTAAGTGCCTGAAATGCGGCAGCGGCAAGTTGGAGCAGGACAACGATGTGCTCGACACCTGGTTTTCGTCGGGCCTATTGCCGAGTTCTGCGCTGGGCTGGCCCGAGAGCACGCCAGAACTAGATGCGTTCTATCCGACAACGCTGCTCATCACGAGCTTTGACATCTTGTTCTTCTGGGTGGCCCGGATGATCATGATGAACTGCCACTTCATGCGCGGCCACCAACGTGGAGACAAGCCATTCGGAACTGTCTACATCCATGCTCTGGTCCGCGACGTTGAGGGTCAAAAGATGTCGAAGACCAAGGGCAATGTCCTGGATCCTATCGAGATTATCGAGCACTACGGGACTGACGCGGTGCGCTTCACACTGGCTTCGATGGCAGCGCCGGGCACCGACATTTCCTTCTCGGAGAGCCGCACTGAGAGCTATCGGGCTTTCGCCAACAAAATCTGGAACGCCGCGCGGTTCCTCTTCATGAGCGTGGACCGCGCTCAGGGATCGGGTCTGTGGTCGCTGGCTGACTTCGTGTCTGCACCGGCCGGCTTAACGCTGAAGGGCATCTCCGGCCTCCAGGCAGAAACCCTCGAGGACCGCTGGATCATCTCGCGCTTCAATCGCGTGGCGCAGCAGATCCACGCGGCGCTGGAAACGTATCGCTTCCACGAAGCCGCGCATGTGGTCTATCACTTTTTCTGGGGCGAGTACTGCGACTGGTATCTGGAGTTGATCAAGCCGCGCCTCATCGCCGGCGATCGCGAGCAGGCGCGCGCCGCGTATAAAAACCTAGTCAGCATCTTCGAAGGCGCGCTGCGCCTGCTGTCGCCGTTCATGCCCTTCATCACGGAGGAGATTTGGCACGCAGTCTACGATGGGAAGCCGCCAGTCAAGTCGATCGCGCTGGCTGCGTATCCGCGAGCGAATACGGAGCAGATGGATACCGTCGCCGAAACGGAAATGGCGATCCTGCAGGACCTGATTGTGAGCGTGCGTAATATTCGTGCTGAGCTGAAGGTTGAGCCGAAGCAGAAGTTGGGAATTGAGGTCTTTGCAGACAGAGATGTCCGCTCCCTGATTGACCATAATCGCGGCGCGCTGGAGCGATTGGCCAATGTAAACAACCTGACCTTCGTCGATTCTTCCCTGGCCAAGGTGTCAGGCGCGCGTAGCACGGCACGCTTCGATGTGCGAGTGCTCTATGAGCGCAAAGTAGACGTCGCGGCCGAGCGCGACCGGATCAGCAAAGAGCTAACACGGCTTACGCAGGAACTGATGCGCGCAAGCGGACAACTGAACAATGAGGCGTTCCTGGCGAAAGCACCGGCGCATGTGGTCGAAGGCTTGAAAAAGCGCAGGGCCGAGGTCGAAATGCTGGTGCAGAAGGCCACCGAAGCGTTGGGTGAGTTGAGCGCATAGCAACTGCCGGGAGAACGATTGTGGACTGGACAAGCCGCAGGATTACAGCAATTCTGGAGAACGCTCTGCAGGAAGACCGCGCGACGCGCGATGCGACCACGTACGCGTGTATCGATCCCAATCAGCGCGCTGCCGCAACTATTCTCGCTAAACAGGATTGCGTGCTTGCCGGCCTCGGTTGCGTTTTGCGCGTGCTCGAGGTCTTCGCCGCGCTGGATGGAGCCATTACCTCACATCCCGATGTAACCTGCAATTCCGAGATTTTTGACGGCGTGCGCGTGCGCAACGGACAATCCATCGCCGTCATTGTTCACAATGCGCGTGTGATTCTCTCCTGCGAGCGAGTGATCCTGAATATCATGCAACGAATGAGCGGCGTTGCCACTCTTACCCGCCGTTACGTGGATGCGGTGGCGGGAACGGGGACCACCATACTTGACACCCGCAAGACCGCTCCCGGACTGCGCCTGCTCGACAAGTGGGCGGTGCGCTGCGGTGGAGGAACCAACCATCGCCTGGATCTTAGCGATGGCGTGCTAATTAAGAACAACCATATCGCGCTGGCCGGAGGCGCGGTGGCTGCCTTAGAGCGCGCCCTGCGTAACCGTCGCGGCCCGGAAACTGTCGAGATCGAGGTGCGTTCTTTGGAAGAACTCGATCTCGTGCTGGAGCATGGCGCCGAAGCTGTACTTCTAGACAACATGACGCCGGAGCAGGTGCGGCAGGCGGTTGAGAGAGTGGGCAAGCTCGATCGGCGGGTACCGCTGGAAGCTTCAGGTGGAATCACGCTGGAGAATGTGCGCGCCTACGCTGAAGCGGGCGTGAGTTTTATTTCAGTAGGCGCCCTGACACATTCTGTCGCGGCGGTGGATCTGAGCATGCGCATCGCACCCGTATAGCCGAAGCAGTTTTCAGTCTGCGTGCTTCGCGACCTGACAGATTCATGCCAACTGTTAACCGGAGATGAGTATTCATTTCGGCAACTTTTGGGGGCTTGCTAAACAGACGATTTTGGCGACACTCAATCTCCAGCGAACAACACCCACAAAAACAAGCCCCCCATCAGGCGGGGATTTTGTTTGACGCTTTCTCCCTACGGTGCTTTCTAGTGGTTTACCGCCCTTAATGTCTGTTGAGATGCTTCACCGGCAAGCGACGACACCAGCATGGCCAACACCTTCTTGAGGTCTTCCAAGCTGTAACTGGCCTGAAACTCGGAACGCTGAGCCAGGATTTGATCACGCAACAAGCCTTCCGTCATGCCTATGAAAGCCGCGCGAACTGCCGCCAGGTTCAGGTCCGGACTTAGCTGGCCCTGATCGCGCATCTCGTGAAGGATCGAGGACACCGTTTCGGCGAACTGCTGGAAACCTTGGCTTACGAACACGTCGCGGTTGTCCTTGCGTACACGCCGAGTCTCAAGCAGGAGTAGGTTCTTTAGCTCAGCATCGTTCTCCAACTCGATGATGACCGTCTCCGCAGCGGCGAACAACCGATCAATCGGAGGATCACTCTTCGGCAACATCTGCACGCATCCTGCGATATCAGCCCAGCCGCGGTCAAGGATGACGGACAGCAAACCCCGTTTGCTGCCGAAATGCTTCATCAGTTGTGATTCGCTGGTGCCCGCTTCGCGCGCGATGGCGACGGTGCTGGTGTTTTCGTATCCATTTTGAGCAAACAGACGCTTCGCAGCCATGAGGATACGGTCATGGGACGAGATTGGGGGCATGGATCTTACGTTATTCGTATCGGGCATCGAAAAAACCAGTCAAAGGAACCCGACTACGTGGCAGAAGTTGTGGCAGCCATCGTCCATTAGGCAGGGAAACAGGACGGGCCAAACCACCGGACAACTTCAACTCCGAGTCTCGCAGATAATCACCCGGAATGCAAGAGTGAGAATCGCAGTGAATGACTATCGAAACTGGAGGGCAAGGCTAAGGGCACTTCTATGCAAAAAGCCGTAGCTGTTTTAGAAAAAAAAGCTCGCCGCCGAGTCGAGCCTTCGACCCGACTCCGCAAGACTCATTGGCCGTGGGAAGTCTTCTTGGCACTCGCCGACTTGTTCTGCGGTGGAGTGTCGCCTGATTGTTTCAGCACCTGATCGATCAACTGGTACAGCTGGGTGCGATCCACGACTTCCACAAACGGTGTCCCGCGCGCCGAGTTGCTGACGACGTAGATGGTGGGCGTGTGCTCCACCGGAAGCCGCTGCCCCAGCTGATAATCAGCCTTCACCTTGGCAGCCAGGTCTCCGCTGGGATCGACAACGAACGGCAGCACCGCCTTGTTTTGTTCAGCGAACTTCTCCGTGTAGCCGCGCAGGTTCTGCTTGGTGATGTAGGGCTGGTTCTTGAAGATGTAGAGGCGATAGTCGTCGCCGATCTTCAGTGACTTGGTGTCGAAATAACGGGCGTTTACCGCCGCTTCAAACGACCATGGGTGCTGGGGCAGGGGGAAATCGTACTGAACCAGGGGAATGTTGTAGGCCTTGGCCGCATCATGCAGCAGCGGAGCAGCGCGCGCGCAGTCCGGGCACTCCAGGTCTTCGAAGACGATAATGGCGGCCTTCGCTCCCTTGGGAGGCCGCAACATGGAGGTGTCGCCGCCCCACGCGAACGCGACGCCCAGCATCGTTAAAACGAGAAGGACAAATTGCCGGGGAAGAGCACGATTCATTACGAGTTTTCCTTGAGGCTG
>Ga0209039_10000256_pt1 | contig 50733 bp, 41 predicted proteins | sample BogFormECP12_OM1_FD_188238 | JGI IMG/M metagenome (GOLD analysis project Ga0209039, IMG submission 188238) | Bog forest soil microbial communities from Calvert Island, British Columbia, Canada - ECP12_OM1 (SPAdes) (version 2) | ecosystem: Environmental > Aquatic > Freshwater > Wetlands > Bog ...
ACCGGCCGAACGACTGCATGACGGGCACGACTACGAACCCACGAATAAGTGGATTCTCTTTGGGCATCACTTCGCTGCCATTGCCGGACCGGGTCCCTTGGTGGGGCCTACTCTCGCCGCGCAATTTGGATATCTACCGGGGCTGCTGTGGATTCTCATCGGCTCCGTGCTCGCCGGAGCGGTGCAGGACTTCATCATCCTGTTCGCCTCCATGCGGCGCGACGGAAAGTCGCTGGGCCAGATGGCGCGCGAGGAAATCGGCAAGCTTGCCGGCTTCGCGGCGCTGGTGACGGTGCTGCTCATCATGGTAATCATGCTGGCGGTCATGGCGCTGGTGGTGGTCAACGCCTTGCGCGGCAGCCCCTGGGGCACGTTCACCATCGCCGCCACCATGCCCATCGCCATCTTCATGGGACTGTACCTGCGCTACTGGAGGCCGGGCAAAGTACTGGAGTGTTCCCTCATCGGGTTTCTGCTGGTGGCCACGGCTATCTTCCTGGGGCGCACGGTGGCGGAGTCGGCCATTTTGGCGCCTTGGTTCACGCTCAGCGGAATGACGCTGGCCCTGGCGATCGTGATCTACGGGTTCTTCGCCAGCGCCCTGCCGGTGTGGCTGCTGCTGGCGCCCCGCGACTATCTCAGCACGTTCGTGAAACTGGGAGTGGTGATGATGCTGGCCGCCGGGGTGTTGCTGGTGCGGCCGGAGTTGCAGCTTCCGGCGTTCACCCGGTTCACCGACGGCGCCGGCCCGATTTTCGCCGGCAAGATCTTCCCCTTCTGCTTTATCACCATCGCCTGCGGCGCGGTTTCGGGTTTTCACTCTCTGATTGCGTCCGGCACCACGCCCAAGATGATTGCGAAAGAGTCGCACGCCAGGCCGGTGGGCTACGGCGCCATGCTGATGGAAAGTTCGGTCGCCCTGATGGCCATGATTGCGGCCGGCGCGCTGCCTCCGGGCGTCTACTTCGCGGTGAACTCTCCGGCCGGCGTGGTGGGGACTCAGCCAGCGGCGGCCGTGGCCACCGTCAGCGGCTGGGGCTTTCCGGTGAGCGTCGCGGACATGACCGCGCTGGCGCGCGACGTCGGCGAGCGCAGCCTCTTCTCGCGCACCGGCGGAGCGCCCTCGCTGGCTCTGGGCATGGCGCACATCTTCGCGCGCACCGGTGGCGGACGGGCGCTGTTGGGCTTCTGGTATCACTTCGCCATCATGTTCGAGGCGTTGTTCATTTTGACCATCATCGATGCCGGCACGCGCGTGGGGCGCTTCCTGTTGCAGGACCTGCTCGGGCAGGTTTCGAAGCCCCTGGGGCGCACGAGCTGGATGCCGGGCGTGATCCTCTCGAGTGGCCTGATCGTCTCCGCCTGGGGCTATTTCCTGGTGCAGGGCGTGCGCGACCCGCTGGGCGGCATCAATTCGTTGTGGCCGCTCTTCGGCATCGCCAACCAGTTGCTGGCGGCCATCGCCCTGTGCCTCGCCACCACCATTCTGCTGAAAACGCACGGGCTCAAATACGTTTGGATCACCTCCCTGCCGCTGGTCTGGCTGGTCACGGTGACGTTTACCGCGGGCGCCCAGAAGCTCTTCAGCCCCGTGCCGGCGATCGGGTTTTGGGCCCAGGCCGGGAAGCTCTCCGCCGCCTTGCGCACGGGGCCGCCGGCGGATGCCGCCTCGACGCGCGCGCTGATCTTCAATGCCAGGCTGGACGCCGTACTGTGCGCAGCGCTGCTGTCGCTGGTGGCGGCCATTCTGCTGGACTCGCTGCGCGCGTGGACCGGGATACTCCGCCACACCCGCGAATCCGCGCTTTCGGAAGCGCCGTTTGTCGCATCGCAGTTGCGGGCCGAGGAGCTATGAAACACTGGCGCCGAATTGGAGAACTGGTGGTGGGCCTGCTGCGGGAGTTGGCCGACGAAAGCGCCTACGCGCGCCACTTGAAGTCCCACGGCCGCAAGCCTTCCGCCGAGGAATGGCGGCGCTTTTCCGACGAGCGGCTCAGCCGGAAGTACGCACGGGCCAAGTGTTGCTGAGAGGCACGGGATAAGCCCGGCCAACCGCGGCGCTGGCGAATCGGGTCGACGGTCATGGCGGGTCGCCTGGTGGCAAGGGGTATCGGACGGTGAAGTCTCCGTTACAGATCGCTTGCTGCTGCCGTCGTGATCAATTTCAGACGGCCTGGCAGGCCGCTCGCGAGAGGGGTGGTATGGCCGTAAATACCCCCCAATCGGTCGCTATGGGTGCGACTTCCCGCTCGGGCGGCTCGTTAGCTCTTGGTCTCAAACAGCTCCCGCGGAAGCTCCGATTGTCTGGCGATGCTCAATAGCGTCCCACGCCGGACCGCGTCGTGGAGCGGCACGGGAACCGTTATTGTGGTTGCCTCCAACCGCTTTTGCATGATTTGATGGCTGCCGCGCTGCCGCACGGCGTCAAATCCGTTTTGTTCGAGAATGCGACAGATCTCCGAGCCCGAAAGAACTCGAAGTCTACCCAACCGGCACCTCGACCTGAGTCACGAAGACCTCATTGTGAGATCGCCTGGCGATCTCGGACGGAGATGCGGCCTCGAAGAACAGAGTGAGCGCCTCGATCAGGTTGGTTCGCGCCTCTTCGATCGATGAACCCTCACTCGCGATGTCGAGTTCCGGACACAGTGCGACAAAACCGTCGTCCTCGCGCTCGATGATTGCGGTCAGACGCTGCGCTGGCTTCATAATCTGAGTCTACACCAGCTCAAATGGGCGACGCCCGGCTGCCTCCGCTCACTGCACCCGGTTGTACACGTCCACGCCGCCCACCACGTTGATGCCCGCGGCTTGCAGGCGTTCCAGGGCCGCGTCCGGCTGATCGAAACGGAAGATCATCACCGCCCGGTTCCCCCGTCCGAAGGGGAACGCGTACATGTATTCGATGTTGATCCCGCTGTTCTCGAACAGCCCCATCAGCTCCGCGAGGCCCCCCGGCCGGTCCTCCACTTCGATCGCCACCACTTCGGTTACGTTGACCACGTAGCCTTTGCTTTCCAGAAGCTCCGCGGCGACCTTCCAGTCCGACACGATCGCGCGCAGGATGCCGAATTGCCGCGTGTCGGCCAGCGACAGGCTGCGGATGTCGATGCCCGCGCCCGCCAGCAGCCGGCACGGCTCGATCATCTGCCCCGGCTGGTTTTCGAGAAAGAGCGACAGTTGATGGATTTTCATGGCGCTATCCCAGGTTCCTCCGGTCGATGACGCGTTTGGCCTTGCCCTCGCTCCGCTGGATGGTTTGCGGTTTCACCAGCCGCACGGCCACGCGCAGGCCGAGGGTGTGGTCGAGCGAGTGGGTCAGTTTGTCGTGGAGCTTTTCGAGCGCGCCGATCTGGTCGCTGAAGACCTCCGGCGTCACCTCCACCTGCACTTCCATCTGGTCCAGCCCCTTTTCGCGCGTGAGCACGATCTGGTAGTGCGGCAGCGTGCCCTCCACGGCCAGCAGCGCGCCCTCGATCTGGCTGGGAAATACGTTGATGCCGCGCAGGATGATCATGTCGTCCGAGCGCCGCCCGATCCGCCGCATGCGCCGCAGCGTGCGGCCGCAGGGACAGGTCTCGGGCACCAGCGACGTGATGTCGCGCGTGCGGTAGCGGATCATGGGCATCGCCCGCTTGCTCAGCGTGGTGATCACCAGTTCGCCCTCGCTGCCTTCCGGCAGCGGCGCGCCGGTTTCGGGATCCACGATCTCCGGGTAGAAATGGTCCTCGAAAACGTGCAGCCCGTTCTGCGCCCAGCATTCCACGGCCACTCCCGGCCCGATGATCTCCGAAAGCCCGTAAATGTCGTAGGCCTTGATGCCGCCCGCCGCCTCGATGTGGCGCCGCATCGACTCGGTCCACGGCTCGGCGCCGAACACGCCCGCCTTCAGCGGCAGTTCGCGCACGTCCACGCCCAATTCCCCGGCGCGTTCCAGCAGGTGAATGAAGTAACTCGGAGTGCAGCAGATGGCCGTGACCTTGAAGTCCTTCATCAGCATGATCTGCCGTTCGGTGTTGCCTCCCGAGATGGGAACCACCGTGGCCCCCAGCGCTTCCGCGCCGTAGTGAGCCCCCAGGCCGCCGGTGAACAAGCCGTAGCCGTAAGCGTTCTGCACGATGTCGCCGTGGGTGATGCCGCAAGAGGCCAGGCTCCGCACCATGACGTTGGTCCAAACGTCCACGTCCTGCTGGGTGTACGCCACCACGATGGGCTTGCCGGTGGTGCCGCTGGAGGCGTGCAGCCGCACCACCTCCTGCATGGGGCTGGCGAACAGGCCGAACGGGTAAGTGTCGCGCAGGTCCGTCTTCACGGTGAACGGCAGCCTGGAGATGTCTTCCAGGCCGCGGATGTCCGCGGGCGTCAGGCCGCGCTCCGCGAGGCGCGTCCGGAACAGCTCCACGTTGTCGAAGGCGCGTTCGACCACGCTCCTGAGCCGGTCCAGTTGGAGCGATTTCATTTGCGCCGGTGGCAGGTAGTCCGGCGCGCTGGCCGGGTGGAAGCGGGATGGAGTCATAGTTTGGCGGCTCGTCCTGGTTCAAAGACGTCGCCGGTGGCGGCGGCAATAACCGAGTAAGAGTTGAGTTTATCCCTAAAGGCTTAGAATTCGCAACCCTTCGGCGGAGGCACGCCAGCCGCCGCATGTCATGGAGGCAGAGGCTGCCCGGGAAGCGCCGTCGTGGTCCTGCCCGTCGCCGGTCCCAGGGGTGAAAAGCCGCGGTCGCAGAGGCTGTTGCATTGCCGCTGGCTGAGTGGCGGACGGATCCATTTGTGGAAAAACACAAGTCTAGAGGTACTGGGGGTGACTCGATAGTACTTCACCCCCAAGGGTGGGCTGCCAAATCCGCAACAATCTGTTGATTCTAGAAATCTTATAGGACAAGAGCAATCCTCCAGACAGCGGTCGGCCAGTGCCTGTTGCCATCAGCTTATGTTAACTGAAGATATAAGCCAATGTTAACTAAGGTAACATGTCTGCGACGGTTTCAGTACTGCCACCGGTCCCTGGATCTTGCTCCCCTCTAGTCCTCCACTAATACTGGAGATGAGCCTGGAATGGTGACGACCATCACAACTTCGCGTGTCCTGCGGATAGTCCGCCTGCTGCTGGCTCTTTGTGTTTTTAGCGGGTTCGCTCTGGCCGACGGCATCACCATCGATGCCACCGGGGTCGATCCCAACCGGTCCATATGGGGAGTCTGGATTGATGAAGACGGAGTTCCCACGGATGCCGTTGCGGGCGTCATTAACATCACCCTGACGGAGGGTTCCAACGTATACTATCGGGACACGCTGTGCGTGGACCTCTTCACGGATATCTACTTAAACCAAACCTACAACGACCAGATTTACATCCCCTCGGCGATTAAGGCTACCTGGGATACCGGCCAGAACCTGGAGGAAGTGTCGTGGCTGCTCGATAACACGCTGCTACCCCCGGTTGGGTCCTACCACGGCGTGTTGACAGGGAACTATCTCGCCGACCTGGTAACGACCCCGGCGCAAGGGGCCGGCCTTCAGATTGCCATCTGGGACCTTACGGTAGACAACGGGGATGGGTTCAGCGCAGGACAGGTGCAGGCTTCGACCGTTGCGGGCGAGGTCACCGATCCCTCGACGCTCTACTGGGCCGGGGAGTACGAAAACCTGCTCAGAGAATTCAGTCCCAGTAACTGGTCGGACGACGCGAATGTCTACGTCAACTGGTCAACGTCGCTGTCATCCACTGGCCAGGTCATCATCACCCCCGCCCAGATGCTGGAAGGACCGATCTTCCAGGACAACGGCCCTCCGGCCATCGCTCCCGAGCCGGCGACCTTCATTCTGGTGGGAGCGGCCCTCATCGCGATCGGCTGGTCGTGGCGGCGGCGGAGCCGCAAGCATTTCTCCTGCCGCGCGTGATCGCCTCGCGGCCGGATCCGTCCGAAATCCGTGAGTTGTGCCTTCAGTTCGCCGCCCTTCCCCTCCCTTGCTCATTCCCGCACCATCGCTCCCCGGTGTCGCCGACCCACAGAAGCCGCCGGACCGAAACTGGCTGAGCCGCCCCCTGACCGTCCTATCGAGAAACACAGGGCCAAAGGTACTATATGAGGCGTTATGCAGCAGGATCACAAACTCTGAGCGAGGTAATTCACAGCGGCTTGTTGATTGCACTATGCCCTTGAGGATGAGAATAGTCCCCTTTCCAGCACCCATCACCTATCCAAAGTACACAGGGACTGATAACTATAGATATTGTCTACTATTAACTAAAGCAGTATGCCATGAGAGGCTCAGTACCTATACCAAGTTTCTGGTCCTTGTTTAGCATCCCGTTGTATATCAATACTTAGGAAGTGACTGACTGGGTTGCATTGACGCCTGCTTCTATTTCATCGAGTTTCCTGCGTGTCGGCCGTCTTCTGCTGGTTCTTGGCGTTGTTTGCGCCTTCACTCGGGCCGACACCCTCGAGCCCACCAGCATCAATAGCAGTGAGGGCGGCGGTCTGTGGATGATCGAAAAGGGCGTCGCCACGGATGCATACTTCGTGGGCGTGATCAACATCCAGTTGATCACCAGTCAAGGCACTTTCAACCGGGAAACGCTGTGCGTGGACCTCTTTACGGATATCAACCTCAACACGACTTACTACACTTACGACTCGTTGCCCAGTGCGGTTCCCCCCTCCGATCCGGAGAAGGATCTGCTGTCGGTGTCGTGGCTGATTGACAACGCCATGCTGCCCGTCATGTATCCGGGGCAGTACACGTCGGCGCTGAACTCGGCCTACTGGATATCCACGTCGAGCACCACTGCCGGTACCGGTGCGCAGCGAGGGGAGGCCCTGCAATTTGCAGTCTGGGATATGACGGTAGACGGCGGAGATGGGTTCTCCTCGGGACAGGTGCAGGCTTCGACGATCACGGGCGAGTTGACCGACCCCGTGGTGATCGCCGACGCCCAGTTCTACGAAAAGGCCGCCCTCGGCCAGTTCACCAACAATGCGGATGTCTACATCAACTGGTCGGGGAATGTAAACGAGAGCAAAGGCACGCCCGCCCAGATGTTGGAGGGACCGCTCTATACCACCGGCCCCCAACCGCTTGGTCCCGAGCCGGCGACCTTCATCCTGGTGGGGACGGCCCTGATCGGGATCGGTTGGTCCTGGCGGCGGCAGACCCGCAAGCGTGCCTCCTGCCGCGCCTGAGCCCCGCCCCACCCTCTAGTTCGTCCGGTAATTCGTGAACTGCATGTCGATGCCGAAATCGGTCTCGCGCAGCAGTTTGATGGCCGCCTGCAGCACGTCGCGGTCGCGGCCGCTTACGCGCACGAAGTCGCCCTGGATGGAGGCCTGCACCTTGAGCTTGCTATCCTTCACTTTCTTGACGATCTCGCGCGCCTTCTCCGTGGCAATCCCTTGCTGCAGCGTCACCTCCTGCCGCACCGTGCTCCCTGCGGCGGGCACGATCTCGCCATAGCTCAATCCCTTGAGCGGCACCTTGCGCTTTACCAGTTTCGACTCCAGGATGTCCACCACCGCTTTGAGCTTGAACTCGTCCTGGCTGGTCAGAACCAGTTTGCCGTCCTTCTCGTTGAGTTCAATGCCGGAGTGCGAGTTCTTCAAGTCGTAGCGCTGATGGACTTCCTTCAGTGCCTGCTGCAAGGCGTTGTGCACTTCCGGCATTTCAATTTTGGAAACGATGTCAAAACTGTTGTCGGGCATAGTCGTCTAGGTCTCCGGACGTGGGGTTTCATGCCGATTCGGCCGTGGCTCCGAGCGGCGCGGCTTCACAATCGATCGGAATCCCGGTGTCATGCCGCTACTCTTCGGGACCGGGAGTTTCGGGGCCGCCGGACGGCGGCGACGGATCGAAGCGGCTGATGTCCAGCCCCAGGATCGATCCCGTGCGCAGACGGAGCGGGGTGACCCGCCGCACGGCTGCAATGTGCGGCCCGGCCGGCGGAGGCATCGCCGGTTTGGGTTCCACCGATGGCGCCGCCGGCGCAACCGGCGGACTGGGCTGCGACTGGGCCGGGGCCGCCGCGGCCGGCGACGGCAGCGCCGCCTGCGCATCCGGCTTCTTCCGGTTGAGGGTGGCCAGCACCCGCCGCGTGATCTCCTCCACCATGGCGCCCATGGCGGCATCCAGCGCCACCGTGACCGCCGCGCGAACCTGTTCGGAATCCACAACCGCGATGAAAGGAGCCACCGGCGCCGCTTCCACTGGCGCCGCGGCCGGCGCCCCCGGCTGGACTCCCGGGCCCGCCGAACGGTCCTTCCCGGCGGCTTCGGAGAGTGTCCGCACGGCCGCCAACAGCACGCTCGCCTCAAACGGTTTGCGCAGCGTGCCGTCGGCTTCCACCCGTTTGGTGCGGGCTTCGTCCAGGGTCTCGGTCACGCCCGCGGTCAGGATCACGCGCACATGCTGGTGCCGCGGGCTCATCTTCACGTACTGGCAGATGTCGTATCCCGTGCGGCCCGGCATGACGGTGTCGGCCAGCACGACGTCCGGATCCACGTCGTCCAGCCGCACCAGCGCCGCATCGGCATTGCTGACGGTCACGACCTCGTAGCCCTCATCGCTGAGGATGCGCTCTCCCATGCGCTGGGCGTGCGGGCTGTCGTCCACCAGCAGGATTCGGCTCATGGCTTGGCGGAAGGCGATTCCCCTCCTCCCGGAACGCTGCCGGGCTTGTCGGGCTGCGTGGGAGCGGCGGCGGGCGTGGCGGCGGGCGCCGGCGTGGGCGACGGCTTCTTGGCCTTCCGGGCGGCCGCTTTCTCGGCCCGCTTCCGGTCGGCGTCCTCCTCGGCCTTCTTCTTTGCCCCGGCGGCCTCCTGCTTCTTCTGCATCTCCTGAATGATCGCGGCCTGCTTCTTCTGCTGGTCCTGGATCTTCTGCTTTTCCTTCTGGATCTGCGCCTGCTCGCGCTTGAGGTCCGCTTCCTGTTGCGCGATCGTCTTCACCTTGCCGTTGGGAGCGGTGGGGCTGGGAGTGGCGGTGGCCGCGGCCGCCGCGGGAGTCATTTCCGGCTTCGAGAGAGCCGCCGCAGGCGCCGCCGGTGCTTCCGCCGGGGATGCCGCAGCCGGCGCAGTGGGAGCCGGAGCGCCGGCATCCGGAGTGATGCTCAAACGGGCATCGGGACGCTTGTCAACCAGGTCGGGCTTATCCACGATCACCCCGGTCACCTCGCCCGTGCCCGCCGTGCCCGCCCCCGGCATGGCGCTGTTCCCTTGCGTGCCGCTGGCCGAGAGCGGAACGCTGGCCGGAATGGTGGGCCGCAGCCCTTCCATGGAAGGCGGTCCGGACTTCGCCGCCAGCAGCAGATCCGGGCGGGAGTTGAACGGAACCCAGACCTTGCCCAGGAAGCTGCGCTTCTGGCGGTTCTCCAGCTCGTAACGCTGGCGCGCGTAGGCCACCGGATCCACATCGGGAACCTCCTTGTGCATGGCCTCGAGGCGCAGTTTGGCGGACTCGGCGTGCGGGCTCAACGGGTACTCCTGCACGATCTTGGCATAGGCCGCGGCCTGCTGGTTCTCGAACCGGTCGCCCAGGTGCTGGTAGGAATCGGCCAGCATCCACAGGGCGTCGGCGGCCTGGCTGTAGAGCGGGAACTGGTCGGTCAGCGCCTGGCCGCGGTTGGCGCAAGCCGGGTAGATGCCCTTCTTGCAATAGAAGGCCTCAACCCGGTGCTCTTCGTCGGCCAGCACTTCCTGCACGTCGCGCAGATACTGCGCGGCCTCCACCGCGAACTTGCTGTTGGGGAACTCCAGCAGCACGTCCTTGCACTCTTCCTGCGCCCGCAGCGCATGGTGCGGATCGCGGTCGCTCTTGTCCATCTGGTCGAATTGCATCTTGCAGATCTTCATCTGGGCTTCGGCCGCTTCCTCCATGTTCTTGTAGAACAGGATGAAGTCCTTGTACTCGGCCTCGGCCTGCGAGAAGCCGCGCGAACCGCCTTCGCGGTACCAGCTATCCGCCATGGCCAGCTTGGCTTTGGCCAGGTATTCGCTGGTGTCGTAGGTGTTCATGAGAGTCTGCAGAGTGAGCCGCGCTCTCTCGTAGCGCCCATGCTCGATGTCGTCGATCGAGGTATCGTACAGAACCTTGTCGGGCTGCTGCGTGTCCTTCTGGATTCTGTTCTCGTAAGCCTTCTTGCGGCAGCCCGAGGAAACCGTCAGGGCCGCCAGCAGGGCCACCAAACCAACGTAACGAATCGCGTATCGAACCATATTTCCGATCCCGGGCAGGGCCCTACCGCGCCCTGCAAGATTTCAACAGCGAACCGCGGCCGAGTGCTCCGCAATCTCGCGCATCTCCCGCACCGTGGCTTCGGCGTCCCGGCTGTGAAAAATCGCCGATCCTGTGACGATCCAATCACACCCCGCCTGCACTACTTCGGCCAGATTCTCCAGATTCACCCCGCCGTCGATCTCGATCGGGAAGGTTAAATGCTTTTCCCGCCGCATGTGCGCCAGCTTGCGCACCTTATCCAGCACGTACGGGATCAGTTTCTGGCCCCCAAACCCCGGATTCACGCTCATCAGCAGCACGTAATCCGCCACTCCCAGAGCCTCCTCCAGCACCGCCACCGGCGTCATGGGGTTCAGCACTACCCCGGCCATCGCTCCGGCCTTGCGGACCAGTTCCAGCGTACCGTCCAGATGGGGACATGCCTCGTAGTGCACCGAAACCGAGTTGGCGCCGGCCGCGGCGAACTGCGCCGCGTAACGGTCCGCGTTCTCGATCATCAGGTGGACGTCCAGGTGCGCCCGGGTGGTCTTGCGCAGCGACGCCACCACCGGCGGCCCGATAGTGAGATTGGGGACGAAATGCCCGTCCATGACATCCAGGTGCAGGATCCTGGCCCCGCCGCGCTCCACGCGGACGATTTCTTCGGCCAGTCGCGCAAAGTCGGCGGACAGGATTGATGGAACGATTTCAACCATTTGCGGGCAAGTCCGATTTTATCACAGCCCCCCGGAAGCCATCGCCCTCGTCGCGGCCGGGGAGGCGCTCGAACCGCTCCACCACCAGTTCCGGCGGGACCGCCGCCAGAACCGCCTCGTTCTCCTCCGGTTCCAGCGAGCAGGTGGCGTAGACCAGCCGCCCTCCCGGCGCCAGCGCCGCGCGGGCGTGGGCCAGCAGGGCCGCCTGGCGGACGCTCAGATCCACCAGATCCGCGGGCGTGAGGCGCCACTTGATCTCGGGATTCCGCCCCAGCGTGCCGGTGCCGGAACACGGTGCGTCCAACAGGATGCGGTCGAAGCGGCGCGCGAAGGGCAGCGGCCGGGTCCCGTCCAACACCACCAGCGGCACGCCCAGGCTCTTCATCGCCGCCAGCCGGCGGTGGCTCCGGTCGCAGGCAACCACCTCGACACCCGCCGCCAGCGCCTGTGCCGTCTTGTTGCCGGGCGCCGCGCACAGGTCCAGGAAGCGCTGCCCCGGAACGAGGCCGAGCATGGGGACAATGGCCTGCGACCCGATGTCCTGCCTGCGGCCGGTCTCCGCCTGCACGTACGCCGCGGGAGCCTCCAGCGCCGCCCGCGCGATGGCCGCCGACGCACCCGCGCCGTAGTGCCGCTCCCACCGCGCCAGCAGCCATTCCGGGCAGCTTAGCTCGATTTCGCGGTTGGGCCACTCCACCGGCTGGCGGTCCACCTTGCGCAACACCGCGTTCACCATGCCGGCCGCCGAGTGCTTGTGCGCGCGCTTCACCAGACCGACGCTTTCGCCAACCGCCGCGTGGGCCGGGACGCGGTCCAGATAGCGCAACTGGTAGATGCCCATGCGCAGCGCCAGCCGCACTTCCAGGTCCAGCCTGCCGCGGCGTCCCGAGTACCGCTCGATGAGGCAGTCGAGTTGCCCGCGGCGGCGCAGCACCCCAAAGACGATCTCGCTCGCCAGCCCCGCATCGCGCGTTTCGAGCCTCGCCGCGCGCAGCAAGTCGGAGGCATAGCCGCCCTGTTCCACCGTGTGGAGGATGTCGAAAGCCGCCGTGCGCGCGGGACTGAGTGTCAATATGTATACAAGACTGGCACAAAAAAGGGGTCAGACGCATTTATTGCCGCGCCTCAAGAAGCCGGCGAACCCGGCCGATGAGCAGGATGAGTGAATCGCACAGCACCCAGACTGCCGGCCTGGAGGTTTGCGCTGGCAATCGCGCTCGCCGCCGCCGGGAGTCTCGCCGCCCAGGATGCCTCCGGCTGGCGGTACTTCGGCGCGGAGGACGGGCTTCCCGAGTCGTACGTAAGTTCCATTGCGGTGGATCCGGCGGGCACGGTCTGGATGATCCATGGCACTTCCGGTATGAGCCGCATGGACGGCTACACGGTGGACACGCGCGTCCCCGCGTTGCGGTTCCCGAGAACGCTGCTGTGGACGGCCGGCGGGCTATGGGCGTTCGATGTCGCGGGGCTGCAGCGGCTGCGCGGGCAAGCTTGGGAATTCCACCCGCTGAATTCGCTTACGGGGTTCGACCCGCTCTTCGGGCCCAGGCTCAAGGCATTGGGCCAGGGGCGAATGCTGGCCGCCTCGGATGACGGCTTGACGATATACGACCCGGCCACCGGCCAATCCGCGCGAGTCCTCGAAGGCGCCCGGACGGGTCTGGGCGTGCTGAGCGACGCCACGGCGGCGCCGGACGGCAGGGTGCTGGTGAGCGCCGCCAAAGGGGTGGCCTTGTGCACGGCCGATGGAAGCCCCATGCGTATCCGCTGCCAGGAGTTCGGGACCGGCCGCCTGGGCCTGATTAACTTCCACGCTCCGCAGCCGGATGGCGCCGGCGGTTTTCTGGTGGCGGGCACTTCCCCGGACACGGGCGATGAGCGCTTGATGGGCTTCGACGGGACAACCTGGCGGACCCTGTGGCGGGGCGACCACGCAAACCTCGCCGGCTGGCCCGCCGAAGACGCCACATTCTGGGTCCAGAGAGGCAGCAGTCTCTTTCGACTGCGGCAGGGACGCTTGGAGCCGGCTCCCCGCCAAGATGTTTTGTCGGGAAGCCTCAACTCGGTGACGCCCCAGCCAGGAGGGGTTCTGCTGGTGGCCAGTTCGCAAGGGCTGGCGCGGTATTCGCCGCCATTGTGGCAGGCGGCGGGTTTGCTGGGTGGCTTCGATTCGCCCGCAGCCGCCGCCATCGAAGACCGTGGGGGCCGGCTGTGGCTGTGTTACCGGGACCGCCTGGTGGTTGCCGGGAACGGAGAGATGCGCCAGTATCCGCTCCCCAACGGAGCGACGCTGTTCGGGACGAGCAAACCGGTTCTGCTAGCCGACGGGAGCCTGGTTTTCGTGGTCGCCAACCGCAAACTCCTGTTGCAATTCGACCCGGAGCGGGGAACGTTTCGCCGGACGTCCCACCCTGACGGAGACCTGTTCCTGAACATCGAGCCCAGCGCGGATGGAAAGGCTTGGGTGCGGGTGAGCGGGTCCAAGGCGGAACCGCTGCGCGTGGAATCCTTCGACGGCAGAAACTTCACGCCGGCAATCGACACGCAGTTGCCGTTTCACGTCGAGTATCCCAAGTTCATGTACCATGAACGGAGCGGAACCCTGTGGCTGGGGGACCCGGTCTGGCTGGCGCGCTTCCGGAACGGAACGGCGAGCGTCGAGGGCGCGGCCGAAGGCTACACCGCGACCGGTGGATACGCCTTCTGCGAGTTGCCGGACGGCCGGCTGATGGCGGGCGGAAAGGATAAGCTGCTGGAGTTCGACGGCCGCGCCTGGAAGGTCGCAATCGGCAAACTCGACCGGGTGCGCGACATCCTCCCCGCCCGTGACGGCACAATCTGGGTGGCCACCGCAGGGGGCCTCTTCCGGATTCGCGATGGCGTGGCCATCCTTCACGGGGAGGAGGAAGGGCTGGCATCGGCGTCAGTGAATTCCGTCTACCAGGACCGCGAGGGAAGGATCTGGGCCGCCACCACCGGTGGATTCTCGGTGTATCACCCGGAGGCCGATATCGATCCCCCGCTCACGCTGTTGCCGGCCAAGGACAACTCGCGCCAGACGTCTCCGGATGGCAACGTCCGCCTGGTGTTCAACGGCCTGGACCGCTGGAAGCAGACCCCGTCCAACCGGTTGCTCTACTCCTACCGCATCGACGGCGGCGCGTGGAGCCCGTTTGCCGGGGAGAACTGGGCCAGTTTTAGAGCCCTGCGCGCGGGCGCTCACCGCTTCCAGGTACGCGCCATGGACCGCAACGGAAACGTGGATCCCCACCCTCCCGTGTTCGGTTTCTCCGTGCCGCTGCCCTGGTACCGCGAAACCGGGTTCCTGGGCATCTTCGGCTTGAGCGTGCTGACCATCGCGGGACTGGTCTGGCTGCTGGGATCGCATTACCGGCAATTGCGCGCGGCCAAGCTCGTCGCCGAAGCGGCCAGCCTCAGCAAGAGCGCCTTCCTGGCTAACATGAGCCACGAAATCCGTACCCCCATGAACGGCATCATGGGCATGACCGACCTGGCGCTCGGCACCGAGTTGACCCCCGAACAGAAGGACTATCTGCTCACCGCCAAAACGTCGGCCGATCAACTGCTCACGTTACTCAACGACATTCTGGATTTTTCCAAAATCGAAGCCGGGAAGCTGGACATCTCGCCGGTGGATTTCCTATTGCGGGACTGCATCGCCGATTCGCTCCACACCCTGATGGCGCGCGCCGATGCCAAGGGGCTGTCCCTTCTCTGCCGGGTGGCGCCGGAAGTGCCCGACGAACTGGTGGGCGACCCTGGCCGCCTGCGCCAGGTTCTGATCAACCTGGTGGGCAACGCCATCAAGTTCACCCAGCGCGGCGAGGTCTCGGTCGAGGTCACACTCGATCGCGGCGCAGCCGATGGCCTGATGCTCCACCTGCGGGTGGCCGACACGGGCATCGGCATCCCTCCTGAAAAGCAGAAGGCCGTGTTCGAGGCCTTCGAACAGGGGGATGTATCGACCACCCGCAAGTACGGCGGCACGGGCCTCGGCCTGGCCATCTCCCGCCGCCTGGTGGAACTCATGGCCGGACGCGTCTGGGTGGAGAGCCCGCGCACCGATCTCCCCCCGGAAGCTCCCGGTCCGGGCTCCTGCTTCCACTTCACGGTGGCCGTGGCCATCGGCCAGGCCCCGCCCAAATCGGCAGCGGCGTCGCTCGAGGGCGTGCCGGTCCTGATTGTGGACGACAATCCCACCAACCGGGCGGTCATGGTGGAGATGCTGCGCGCCAAGGGGATGCGGCCCCTGGCGGTGGATAGCGGCGAGTCCGCCATTGCCATGCTCGATCAGGCGCGGGCCGCGGGCTGCCCGTTCCCCCTGGCCATCCTGGATTTTCAGATGCCCGGCATGGACGGCTTCACCCTGGCGGCGCGCATCCGCGAGCATCCGGATTTGCGGGAAACGCGCCTCTTCATGCTGACCTCCGCCGGGCAGCGCGGCGACGCCGCACGCTGCAAGGCAATCGGCATCGAAGTCTACCTGCTGAAGCCGGTCAAACAGTCCGCCCTCCTGGAGGCCATCGCCCGCTCGCTGGGTAGGCCGGTGGCGCCAGGGCTGGCGCCGCTCACCCGCCACTGGCTGAGCGAATCCTGCCGGAAGCTGCGCGTGCTGCTGGCCGAGGACAACGCCATCAACCAGAAGCTGGCGGTCCGGCTGCTGGAGAAGCAGGGGCACACGGTGACGGTGGCCGCCGACGGCAGGGAAGCGGTGGCGGCGGTCGAGAGCGGCGAGTTCGACGTGGTGCTGATGGACGTGCAGATGCCCAACATGAGCGGACTGGAAGCCGCCGCGGCCATTCGGGCGATGGAGCGCGGCACGGGCCGGCACCTGCCCATCGTGGCCATGACGGCGCACGCCATGAAGGGCGACCAGGATCGCTGTCTGGAGGCTGGGATGGACGGCTACATCTCCAAACCGATCCAGCCCGACCGCATGATGGAAGCCATCGCCCGCGTCACTTCGCCGGCTGGCGCCAGCGCGGAGCCCGCTGCCACTTCGATCTGACCGCGCCGCGCTGCCAATCCCCTGCCCGAAGGAGGCCGGCCATGCCGTCGCAAGGGTCTGCTGCAATCGCTGTTGTCACCCATTCACTTGCCATTAAATTCTTGGTAAAATAGGACTTACCCCCAATCTAGGAGATCCCTTGGCAGATCAGGAAAACCCGCCGCAAGGTCCACCCGCGGGCGCCCCTCCACCGCCCTCCGGTGGGTCGCTTCCGCTCCCCGGAACACCCGGCGGAGACGGCAACAAGAACCTCATCCCGACCAACATCGAAGACGAGATGAAGCGCAGCTACCTGGACTACGCCATGAGCGTAATCGTGGGGCGGGCGCTGCCGGACATCCGCGACGGGCTGAAGCCGGTGCATCGGCGGATTCTGTACGCCATGCAGCAGATGGGGCTGGCGCCCAATAAGGCGACCCGCAAGTGCGCCAGGATCGTCGGCGACGTCATGGGCAAATACCACCCGCACGGCGATCTGGCGGTTTACGACGCCCTGGTGCGCATGGCGCAGGATTTCTCCCTGCGCTACCCGCTGGTGGCGGGACAGGGGAATTTCGGCTCCGTGGACGGCGATCCGCCGGCGGCGCAGCGGTACACCGAAGCGCGTCTTTCGTGGATCGCCACCACGCTGCTGGAGGATCTGGACAAGGAAACCGTCGATTTCCGCCCCAATTACGACGACAGCGAAGTGGAGCCGGAAGTCCTGCCGGCGCGGATCCCCAACCTGCTGCTGAATGGGTCGTCGGGCATCGCGGTGGGCATGGCGACCAACATCCCGCCGCACAACCTGAAGGAAATCGTGGAAGCCTCCATTTGTCTGGTGCAGCATCCCTCGGCGCAGCTTCCCCAGATTCTGGAGCTCGTGCAGGGGCCGGATTTCCCCACGGGCGGCTACATTCTGGGACGCCAGGGCATACTGGACATGTACACGCGGGGCCGCGGCCAGCTCAAGATTCGCGCCCGGGCGGCCATCGAGCGCGTGGGCAAGGACAAGGAGCAGATTGTCGTCACCGAACTTCCGTATCAGGTCAACAAGGCGAAGCTGGTGGAACAGATCGCCGCGGCGGTGAACGAGAAACGCATCGAGGGCATCGCCGACGTGCTGGACCACAGCGACCGCGACGGCATGCGCATGGTGATCGAGCTGAAGCGCGGCGAACAGGCCGAGGTGGTGCTCAACAACCTGTACAAGCACACGCAAATGCAAGTGGGGTTCGGCGCCATCATGCTGTCCATCGTCAACGGCCAGCCGCGCGAACTGGGCCTGATGGACATGCTGCGGTTCTTCATCGACCACCGCGTGGACGTGGTTCGCCGCCGCACCGAGTATGAACTGCGCAAGGCGCGGGACCGCGAACACCTGTTGCTGGGTTTCCAGAAGGCGCTCGAGAACCTCGACGAAGTCATCCGCATCATCCGCGCGGCCAAACAGCCGAAGGACGCCCGCGACGCCCTGATCGCGCGGTTCGAGTTCACCGAGAAGCAGGCCCAGGCCATCATCGAGCTGCAGTTGCAGCGCCTCACCGGCATGGAGCAGCAGAAGATCCTCGACGAACTGGCGGAGATCCAGCGGCGCATCGCCGGGTACCTGGAGATCCTGGGTTCGGACAAGGTTCTGCGCGAGGTCATCGTCAAGGAGTTGCGCGAGGTCGAGAAGGAGTACGGCGACGCGCGGCGCACCGAGATCGTCGAGGACACCGGCGAAATCCGGCTGGAAGACCTGGTGGCCGTGGAAGACGTGGCCATCACCGTGACGCGCGGCGGCTATCTCAAGCGCACCGCGGTGGACACCTACCGCCGCCAGACGCGCGGCGGCAAGGGCCGCATCGGCATGGGCACGCGCGCCGAGGACTTCGTGGAGCACCTCATCGTGGCCTCCACCCACAGTTACCTGCTGATCTTCACCACGCGCGGACGCGTCTACTGGTTGAAGGCCTACGAAATCCCCGACGCTTCCACCACCGGCAAGGGCAAGCACGTCTCGAATCTCATCAACCTGCAGCCGGACGAGACAGTCAAGGCATTCCTGGCGGTTAAGGACCTGGACCGGCACGACCTGTTCGTGGTGATGGCGACGCGGCACGGCGTCATCAAGAAAGCGGAGCTGGCGGAGTTCGACAATCCCATGTCGCGCGGCATCATCGCGGTCTCGCTGGACGAGGGCGACGAGCTGATCGGCGCCATGATCACCCACGGCGACAACTACATGTTCCTGGGCTCGCGGCTGGGCCAGGCCATCCGCTTCGCCGAAAGCCACGTGCGGCCCATGGGCCGCCAGGCTCGCGGCGTTCGCGCCATGGACCTGGCGGTGGGCGACTACCTGGTGGGCATGGAGGTGGTCGAGCGGGAGGGGCTGATCCTCTCCATCGCCGAGAACGGCTACGGCAAACGCACGCCCCTCGAAGATTACCGGCTGACGGGGCGCGGCGGCAAGGGCGTCATCAACATGAAGACCACGCGCAAGACCGGCGACGTGGTGGCGATTCTGTCGGTGAAGGACGACTCCGACTTGATGATCGTGAGCCAGAACGGCAAGATCATCCGCATCGAATCCTCCACCATCCGGCAGGTGGGGCGCTCCACGCAGGGAGTGCGCCTGGTGAGCCTGGAGGAGGGCGACAAGGTGGCGGCGGCGTCGGTGATTCCGGATGCCGGAAACGGCAACGGCGAGGGCCCCTCGCAGGAAGACCTGCCACTTCAGTAAACTGGAAGTCGATGGCCGCGCTCGTAGAACTATCCAACCCGTCGCGCCTGCAAGAGAAGCAGGAGCGTCTTTTCGCGCTGCTCGGCGGCATGGGCCGGGTGATCGTGGCGTTTTCCGGCGGAACCGATTCGGCCTACCTGGCGTGGGCCGCAAACCACGTGCTGGGCGCGGGCTCGCTCGCCGTGACGGCCGATTCGGTGTCGCTTCCGGAATCGCACAAGCGCGACGCCGAAGCCTTCGTGGCGCGGTTCGGAATCGCCCACGAGTACGTCCGCACGCTGGAATTCGAAAACCCCGAGTACGTGAAGAACGATCCCAACCGCTGCTTCCACTGCAAGGACGAACTCTTCACCCGGCTCGAAGAGGCCGCCCGCGAGCGCGGGTTCGAGCACATCGTCTACGGCGTGAACCTCGACGACCTGGGCGATTACCGTCCGGGACAGGGCGCCGCCCGCAAGCACGAGGTGGCCGCGCCCCTGGCCGACGCCCGCATGACCAAGGCGGACATCCGCGAACTGTCGCGGCTGGCCGGCCTGCCCACCTGGGACCGCCCGGCCTCCGCCTGCCTGAGCTCGCGAATTCCCTACGGCACGCCGGTCACGGTGGAGACGGTGAAGACCGTGGAGACGGGCGAGGAATGCCTCAAGGAACTCGGATTCCGGCAGTTCCGGGTGCGCTATCACGGCGAGATGGTGCGTATCGAGATTGCGCCGGATGAATTGCCGCGGGCGCTCACCGTGGAGATGGCGCGGCGCTTCACGGAGGTCTTTAAGGCCTTGGGCTTCCGCTACGTGACGCTCGACCTGGAAGGCTACCGGCAGGGCTCGCTCAATGAAGTTTTGAGCGATGCCGTCCGGGAAGGCGCGGCGCGCGGCGGCGCCGCGAGCTAGAATTCCTCGTCGTCGGTGTGCTTCTTCTTCGCCCTGCGGCGCAGCACAATGATGGCGATGATGATCACCAGCAGGATACCGGAAACCAATCTCACGGTTGTGACGGCACTCATAGCATCGGAGTATAAGCCATTTCACACTGGATGCGCCACCTTCGAACACCGGCGCGGCCGGACATCCCGCCTCAGTCCCAGCTCAGTTTCACCCGGAACATGGCCCCGGTTTTCGGCAGGGTCAGTCCGCGGGCGGGAGAAGCCGCGGGCTGCGACTTGACCGGCGTCCACACGCCGTCTTTATAAAGACCTTCTTCGACCTGCGCAAACCGGGCCTCCTTGTGGCCGGAAGCCGCCGGCGGCCGGAAGTCGACGGTGGTGTCGAACCCCATGACCAGGAACTCATCCGGCTGCAATTGGGCCAGCAGCACGCGGCCCGATGGCGGGGTCGGAGGTCCCGTGGGCTCGACCCAACTGGGTTGCCTGGCGAGCGCCGGCGGGAACATCGCCAGCACATCGTACCGGTCGAAAGAGAGCGTGCGGCCGGGGATGTTCTCCTCTTCGATGGCGGCCTGCAGCTTCTTCGTGCCTTCAAGTTCCAGGATGACCGGCGCCGCGCTCCCCAGCAGGCGGAAATTCGCCGCCATGTCCGCGAAGCGCGGGCCGAAGTCGCTGGCGGAGGGCGCGTCGATTCCCACTCCGAACTGCGCGAACCCGATGGCGGCGTACTCGCCGATGGCCATAAAGCAGTAGCGCGCGAATTCCAGTCCGCGTCCGGTTTCCACGATCAGCAGCGGGTTGTCGCGCCGGGCGTAACGCGAAAGGATGGTGCGGTAGATGACGGCCGAGCGGTGGTAGATATCGGGCGCGATCAGATCGACAGCAGGCGCCGCGGCCTTCCATAAGTCGAGGGTGTGCGATTGACCGCCTCCGCTGGGGTAACTGTCGCCCGGGCGGTCGAAGTCGTAGAACCGGTCGTTAGTCCCCGCCCCGCCCATCCACACGTTCTCATACATCGGCAGGGGATAGGCAGCCCTTCCGGCCTGAGCAACCGAGTTAATGTACCGGGCCATGTAATAAGTGGTGAAGGCCTCTTCGGCGAACTGCGGGCCGAAGGCCTGGGTCCAGGTTCCGGGCTGCTTCTTGAGCGCCGCTGCGAACTCCGCCGGGACGGGCCCGTGGAACAGCTTGTTGGCGGCGGCGGCGTGATCGCGCGCCGGCCCCACGATCCCCGGCTCGTTCTCCACCTGCACCAGGATCACGGTCCGGTCGTTTTCGTCGATCTCGCGGATGTGTTTCAGCAGGGCCGCAAAGGCCTTGCGGTCGGCCGCCAGGCTCGCCTCGCCATGCGGTGAAAGGGAGGTCGACGCCTTGCCGGCCTCATCCACTGCCCTTGGAAAACGCGCCGCATTGGATGTTATCCAGTCGGGAAGATACGCGGTCTCGTCGCCCTTCCATGAGCCGAACCAAAGGACGATGGCCCTGAGAGCGTGCCCGCGAATGTCGCGGACGATCTGGTCGACAGCGGTGAAATCGAACTTACCCTCAACCGGCTCGATCAGCTTCCAAGGGACCGGAAACTCGACGGTGTTGCCATGATACGACTGAAAGCCGGGCAATACCTTGGCCATCAGATCGGGGACATACACGCGGTTATCGACTTGTCCCCCCAGCATAAGAAACGGCTTCCCATCGACAAGAAACGTATGTTGGGCGCCTTTCCTGACCAGTTGCGGAATCGGCTTGCCCTGGGCGAGCGCAATGGAAGCGGCGGCAGCCAGGAACAGCGAGAGCGTGGCGAATCTGCGTGGCACGGTGAACCTCCCAATTGTCTAAGTGAGCGAGACCCAGCATAACCCGGCCCGCCCGCGGAGACAAGGGGGGTTGGGCAGGCAGATCAGCTCCGCGGTTCGATTACCTTCCGGATTGCCTCGACCTCCTCGGCGCGGGCTCGATCCGGGTGCGCGTCGAGATATTTCCGCATCTGCGCGACCTTCTCGTTCCCACGCTCTGTTTGGTTGGCTTCGGCGTACAACCTGGCTAGCGTCTGAAGCGCGTTCCAGTAATCCGGCTCGGGTGCATTCAGCAGCAGCGAGGCGCGATAGTTCATCAGGCGCAGGAGCTGGTCGGCGTCTTCCGTTTTACCAGCTTTGCGATAGCACCGCACCTGGATGGGCCACGCCTTCCAGTATTGTGCGCGAAGGTCGCGAGCGTCCTGGCGTTTGAAATCGGGCGTGTACCAGTCGAAGGCCCGTACGCGCTGGCTCCGCCACTCAAACTCCTTGAGGCCTTGGATGGTCATGGCAATGACGCCCTCGGGACTTGCGCCCTCCGCGAACCCGAGCGCCGCCTGGTCGATCAGCGGACTGGGATCGGGAATGGGCGGCGGCCAATGCGAAAACGTGCCGCCAGGACACGCGGCGAGATACCGCTCTCTTTCCAGTTTCTCCTTGTCCGCATCGCGAAACATGTCGGTCGAGTAGATCTCGGCCAGCGTACGATGGGCTGGCGCAAAATCGGGATGATTTGCCAGTAGATCGTAAAGGCCTTGAATCGCTCCGAAAGTGCCGCGGCCGGCGAGGGTTCGCAAGTAAAGGTAGTGGTACTTCGGATCGCCGGGATGCTTGAAGTCCAGCTCCTTGTATTGCTTGTGGAGAAGCCGTAGATGGCCCTCGATGCCGTATTCGTTGACTGCATCCTGATATCTTTCATGAGCGAACAGATCGTCCGGATGACGGTCGCGCACGGCGAGAAACGGCGCCGCCTTGTCAAAGGCGCCGAACGGATCGGCGACGGCAGCGGCGATTGCGGCGGCCCGTTGAAACTCGGTTTGGATCTCCGGCGTGGGTCCACACGCGGATTCGCCCTTAAAACCAAGCACAACAACGAGAAGGCATGTGCGCATAGGCATAATCGGTCAAGTGCGGAACGCGGAGGGCCCGCGTTCCGCACAGGGTTGTACGCTACAGCGAGCGCAGGAAGTTCAAAACGTCCTGCTGCTGGGACGGCTGCAAAGCGTTGAAGGCTGCGATTACTGCGTTAGCTTCCGAGCCTCCGCAGAATTGGATAATCGAGTAAGGTTGGAAATTTATGTCGCCGGCGCCAAAGTTGATGTAGAAGTTCTCCGAAGACTGGAGCGTCGAGCACTTGCCATCGGAGTCGGCATGGTCCGCAATCGCCGTCAGCAAATTGGAGGTGCGGCCGTCGTGCAGGAAGAACAGACGCTGGCCGAGTCCCCACAGCGGGGCCGTACGAAACTCGTCGGGTCCGGCAAGGCCCTGGCTGACGCCATCGTCAAGATTCGCACCCATATGGTGGATGGCGAAGTCGGAGTAGGGATGGAACGTGACGCCCTGAAGGGCCGGAAATGGCCCGTTCGCTCCACCCTTCACGTTCTCCGTCACCAGCGTCGGCGAGTGGCAAAGCGCGCAGCCAATGCTGGAGAACAACTTCTGGCCGTTCAATTGAGACGATGTGGACGTCACCGGAGTCGGAGGCGCCAACAAGCGCACGAACGCAGCGAAATTGATGACGTCGGACGACATCTCCGATGCCGTGCCATGAATCGTGTTGAGATTCGGATTAGGCACGCCACCGACCGTCAGAGCCTGTGGATTGAGCGTATTCGTGGCGTCCTCCGGCACGCCGTTGAAAGTGCAGGCGGCAACCGTGCTTTCGGAACTCCCCGGCGGAAATCTGTCGCTGCCGAACAATTCGTTGGTGACGCCTTGCTCCACGTTGTAAGCTTCGCCGGCGAAAAGCAGAAGCGATTTGTTCTGCGCTTTCCAGCCAAAGTGCGTGATGGTGCCGTCGTTGCCGCTGCTATTGAACCTGCCGCCGATCCCCAGCGCGGCCCGCTGCGAAGCAGTGGCGCTCAGGTTAAGTTGCAGCGTCTCGTCCGAAGTCATATCCACCAAGCCGTCGCCGAACAGCGAGATCGGTATGCGAAAGATCGCGTTGTTACTGGCGATCGCCTGGTCGAAATTCGGCTGCGGCAGGATGGTGCCGGTGCAGCCCGGCGCGTCGGTGCGGCCGGCGATGCTGAAGATCGCGTGTACGCCGCCGTCGAGCGAGCCATTCGGATTTTGTATGAAGCGGACCTCGCGAATCGGACCGGTGGCGCTCAGGAACTTCGTTAGATCGGCCGCGTTGGTTGCGCCGTCGAGATGCGCGAAGTTATTCACCACCTGTGGATTCGCCGCGGGACTGCTGCCTCCGATCGCAGGCTGAATGTGGCACGCCGCGCAGGAATTGTGGTTAAAGATGGGTCCCAGTCCGTTTCCGTTTTCGATCGTTCCGGACACGGAGTCGACTTCCTGGAACCTCAAGAGCGCTTGCGCGAAGAAGTCGAGATCGGCCGTGTTGGCGGCCGGGTTTGTGTTGTCGAGAACCGCGAAGGTCCCTCCCGCACCGGGCGGCCCGCCGCGCGGGCCGGGATCGATGGCCGTGGCCAGCGCGGATGTCTGCAGGCCGAAACAGCACACTGTAGCCAGGACAAGGCGGGTGAACCACCGCGTGGCATGTCTGGCTTTGAAAGACTCCATTGACCACATTTGTACACTCCTTGCTTTTTGCTGTCGCGCCGCTTTAGCGCGAGCTAAGTCGATGGTTATCAGTGGGGGATTGCAAGAACCCGGAAACCGGTTACAATGAGGTTCTCAACCAGGATGCCATTGATCCGGTGTCCGGGAGGCGGCCCTCGCCCACTGCGTGGGCCGTTCTCTTTCAGCCCGTCACAACATCGAGGGTCCCGTCGATCACCGTTGGGCATCGCCACATGAACGGTCAGGGGCGTAATCCTCGGCGAAATATTCTTACCTTCAACCGAGTACCATACGTACAAAAAGTTCTTAGGGTACCGATTCTCGCTCAATTGTTCCCGGTTTGCAAGCGATTTCTAAAGCGATTTCTAAAGCGGCTTCTAAAGGGGTTTCTATAGGGGTCTGGGCTGGCTACCGGCCGCGCGTCAGGTCGAACTTCGTCCCGGCCGCTTCCATCATGAGGAAGAACGCCTGGCCTTCCGCCGCGACCCCGGCCTTATCGAACCTGGGTGCGCCGCAGACCCCTTGCACGAATCCGTAGGAGTCCACCTTGGCCCGCGCGGCGGCGCGCATGCGGTCCGCGGCGGCGGCGTAACTGGCGGGCAACCAGCCGCCGGGCACGCCGGTATAAATGCTGAACGCCAGCATCTGCGCCAGGTTGGTCTCGACGAAACTCTCCGGGTGGTCCAGCACATTGTGGAACAGCCCGTCGGGACGCTGCAGGGCCAGGCATCCATCCAGTAGTTCCTTGAGAAACGCGGACACGCGCTCGCGATCCGCCTGCCGGGCCGCCGGAAGGGCCGCGATCACGCGCGTGAGTCCCGCCGCCGCCCAACCGTTTCCGACGCCCCAGAACGCTTCGTCCCGGAACTGCCTGCGGCCATCGTCCCAGATGTGCGAAAGCAGCTTCTTCGCGGGACTCCAGAGCCGCTTCCGCAGACCCTCGATTTGCAGAATGGCTTCGTCATAACGGCCGGTGGCCGCCAGAAATGGAGGCGTGGTGTAGAAACTGTCGGACCACATCTCGGGACTGTTGGCGACGTGGTAACAGGCGCCATCGGCGGCGCGCGGGGCCTTCTTCAGGACAAAGTCCAGCATCCCCTGCGCGGCCGCCTGCATCGCGGGATCGCCGGTCAACTCCGCGGCGCGCCAATAGGCCGTGCCGCCCATGGCGGGGTCGGTGATCCCGCCGCCGATGGCCGCCAGCCGCCCGTCCGCGGCACCCTCCACAATGGCGCCCTTGGCCATCAGGATGAGCCGCTGGCGGTCGTCCATATCCAGGAATGCCTGGGCCAGAATTCCATGCTCCCAGGAGTGGCGCTGCATGGCCAGAGCGGCTTCCGCGGCACGCGTCACGAGACTGTCCTGGGCCGGGGCAGCCGGTGCGGCCGGGCCGGGCCGCAAGGCCCCGAGGGCGGCGCTGCCGTAGAGAAAATTTCGCCGGTTCATCTCGCTCGATCTCTCCTCAATGCAAAACCGTGCCGGGGAGCGGGCCGCCGGCCGCGTCCAGTATCTCGACGCTGGATATGGTCTTCATAGTCGCATGATCGGCGAAGGTCCAGACCACCCGCTTGTCCCGCGTCACCTCGATCACGTGAGGGGCCTTGCCGAACTGCCCATGTCCCAGCCAGTTACTCATGACGGTGTTGCCGTTGGGCAGCCGTTGCAGCCCGGTCATGAACTTGAGGCTGATCCCGGGTAACTCATCGCCGCGGACCTCCCACACGGTTCGACCGTCCGGGGCGGCTTCGAACACCCGCGCCGGGGCGCCGTCGCGGTCGGCGCTGGCGATCAGGGTGTTGCCGTCCGGCAGGCGCACCACGCTGTGCGGCCCGCCCGGCGCCGCCACCTGCCACACCAGCTTGCCGTCCGAATCGTACTCCCGCACCACCTGCAGCCCGTAATGCGCCACCAGGTAATTGCCATTGGCCAGCCTGCGCGCATTGCGCATGTAAGCCGAGCCGCCGTCCCGGCCCTCCGGCAGCAGCTTGACCTGGTGGACGATTCTTCCCGCGGGGTCCACCTCCAGAAGACGCCCGGCATTGCATTCGCCGATGAACGTGTTGCCGTTGGGCAGCCGCTGGCAGGCGTAGATCTCGCTCGCGGATTCGTAAGTGAACGCCACGCGCCGGTCGCGAGTAACTTCCTTGACGCCGTGTCCCGTATTGAAGAGCAGGTTGCCGCCGGGAAGCACCCAGATGTCGTTGGCATTCGGAGCATCGTAGCTCCATTCCACCTTGCCCGCCTCGTCCACCAGGAAGACCTTGCCTTGGGTGTAGTCGGCACAGGCGAATCGAGGGCCCGGCCCGGCCACGGCGCCGCCCAGCACGATCAACGCACACCACAGCTTCATAAGAGAACTCCGTCTGCTCCGTCTTTCCGGGTACAGACTCTCATTATACGGATGGGAACCGCACCTCGGGACGGTTCCCACGGGCGCCCCCCTTAGTCATTGCGGGAATCCGCGAGAACCCGGGGGCCGGCGGCTCCCTCCCAAGGCGCCACACTCTCCAGCGAAAACACCGCGCCGCGCGCCGCCGCGTGGGTGGAGCCATCTGTACCCGGGTTTTCGTCCCGTCCGAATAGTTGCGCCCGGCCCACGCGCGAGATGCGCGCTACCGCTTCTCCACTTCCACGTCCCCGAACGAGATGCTGGATTCTCCAGTGAACTTATGATAACTGCTGAAATCCATTGCGTTACGCTGCACCAGGCGGCTATCCCGGACTACCAGCCGCAGCTCCCCATGACGCGGGAGAAGAAAGTCGCGCCCACCCACTTCGGCCGGCCCGTAGTCAAGCGTGCGAGTGGCGCCCGCTATGGGAAAACCCTCGGGAATCGAGTCGGCCTCGCTTTCCAGACCCATTACCTCCCGGGTTTGGCGATCGATGTACACCAACCCATGTTCCCCCACCGTGACGAATGCCGGGCGCCAGTCGGCCCTATCGAACACCAGACGGTACCGGGAGTTCCCGACATCGATCCGGAAGGAGAAGACGCAGGTGGGACGCTTCCGCAGCGTGGTCCAGTGGGACCATTTGAACTCGGTCCGCGTAGCGGGCGAGAACACGTCCAGCAGCATGCTTCCGAATTCGCCTTTCGACCACGGCCCGCCTTCCTGCTCGTAGGTCAGCACCGGGGCGCGTCCATTCCGGGCCGTCAGCCTGTAATTCTCATGGCCTCCGAAGTAGGTCAACTCGACTGCCAGCGTATCGTTGAGCTTCCAGCCGCGCTTCCCGGCAGGCAGTTCAAAGCGGCGTATGGTCTCGGTGCAGATAAAGTCCGGCAGGCCGGCCGTATAGGCGAGCGCCTTGTCGCGCGCCGCTTCGAGCACACCACGCTGCTCGTCCGGCGTGGGCTCGGGCGGCGACGCAAACTTCGGAAGCACGGTGGGCAGCGGCTTGTCGCGGGTCGCCTCGCGCAACCTTTCGAGTTCGGCAATCGACATGGGCCCCGGAGCCTGGCTCTCCAGTTCCTCGGCGGTGTGGTTGTCGAGCCTCCGGTCCAACTCCACGCGGTGCAGCACCCGCGCCAGCGCGCCGTCGCTTTCGTGCCGCTCGACGGCGTCGCGGACCGCGCGCACCAGTTCGTCGAGCGTGTGCGTGGCGGCGGCCAGCGCCAAACCGGCAGCGAGAATCGCCAGGGCGAGCGGAAGGATCGCGCGGATTCTCATAAGTGGATTATGACGCACCGGCGGCCTGGCGGACGGTGTTACTTCTTGGCCGGCGGCGGCGCCGGCTTCTCATCGACGGAGTCCCCGAATGAGATCTCCGATTCTCCCGTGAACTTCCGATAGCCCGTGAATTCCACCTCGTTGCGCGACGGCGGGTGGTTGTCCCGGGACATCATCCGCACGTCCGCGCGGAGGGGAAGCAGGAAGGGCCGCCCGCCCACCTCGACCGGCCCGTAATCCAGCACGCGGGTGGCGGCCACCACCGGAAAGTTCGCCGGTAGCGAGTCGGCCTCGCAGTCCAACCGCAAGACCTCCTTGGTTTCGCGGTCGATGTAGACCAGCCCGTGCTCGCCGGCCACCGTGGAAACGCTGCCCGAGCCGTACTGTCCCACCATCAGGTAATAGCGCGAGTTCCAGACTGCGATGTTGAAGGAGAGGACGTAGGCCGGCCGATGCAGCAGCGTGGTCCAGTTGGACCACGCGAATTGGGTGTGAGAGTCCGGTGAGAACACCTCGAGCAGCATGCTCCCGAATTCGCCCTTCGACATCACCCCGCCGGCGGCCTCGTAAGTCAACTCGGTCTTGCGGCCATTCATCGCCGTGAGCTTGTAGTTCTCCAGGTGGCCAAAATAGGTTAACTGGAGCGTGAGCGTATCGCTCAGCGTCCAGTTGCCCTTTCCGGAGGTGGATTCGTAGCGGCGGACGGTTTCGGTGCAGATGAAATCCGGCAGGTTGGCCGTGTAGGCGAGCGCTTTGACGCGCGCCTCCGCGATCACGGCACGCAGATCCTCCGGCGAAGGCTTGGGCGGCGAGGGAAACTGCGGCAGCTCCGCGGGCGGCGGCAGGTCGCGGGTGATGTCGCGCAGCCTCTCGAGTTCGGCGATCGACTTGGGCCCCGGAGCCAGGCTCTCCATCTCCTCGGCAGTGCGATTGTCCAGCCGCGTTTTGAGGTTCAGCCGCCGCAGTGCGCGCGCCAGATCGCCGTCGCTCTGTTGCTGTTGGACGGCGTCGCGGACCAGGCGGACCACGTCGTCGAGGGTGCTCGTGGCAGCGGCCAGCGGGAAAGCGGCGGTGAGAATCGCCAGGGCGAGTGGCAGCGCCGCGCGGATTCTCATAGACAGATTATGACGCACTCCCGGCCCGGCCGGCCGGCGGCCCTACTTCTGTGCGGGAGGCGCCGGCGCCGGTTTCTCATCGACGGAGTCTCCGAACGAGATGCTGGATTCGCCCGTGAACTTGCGATAGTCGCTGAAGTCCAGCTCGTTGCGCTCCAGCAGAGGGCGGCTCCGGAGCGTCATCCGCACTTCCGCGCGGAGGGGAAGCAGAAAGCTGCGCCCGCCCACCTCCGCCATACCGTAGTCCAGCACGCGGCTGGCGCCCTTCAACGGAAAGTCCCCCGGAACCGAGTCGGCCTCGCTGTCCATCCGCATCACATTCTTGGTTTCGCGGTCCATGTAAACCAGCCCATGCTCACCCACCACCGTGGAACTCCCGGTGGATGCTTGTGGCCACACACTGAGGTGGTACCGAGAATTCCTGGCATCGATTTGGAAGGAGAAGACGTAGGCCGGACGCTTCCGCAGCGTGGTCCAGTTGGACCATTTGAACACGGTCTGGGAAGTGGGCGAGAACACGTCGAGCAGCATGCTTCCGAATTCGCCCCTCGACCACGCCCCGCTGACCTGCTCGTAACTCAGCCGGGTTTCGCGGCCGTTCACCGCCGTGAGCTTGTACTTCTCCTGGTGTTCGAAGTAGGTCAACTGCAGCGTCAGCGTATCCAACGCCGTCGAACGGCCCCACGAGAGGTTTTCTTCGAAGCGGCGCACGGTTTCGGCGCAAATGAAATCCGGCAGGCCGGCGGTGTAGTCGAGCGCCTTGCGGCGCGCATCATGGAGCACGGCGCGCAGTTCGTCCATGGTGGGCGGGGGTGGAGACGCGAAGCTCGGGAGCGCCTTGGGCGGCGCCTTTTCGCGCGAAGCCTCGCGCAGCCTCTCCAGTTCGGCGATCGATTCCGGCCCCGGCGCCTGGCTCTCCAGTTCCTCGGCCGTGCGTTCGTCCAGCCTCTGGCCCAGATTGATCCGATGCAGCGCGCGCGCCAGATCGCCGTCGCTCTGCTGCTGTTGGACGGCGTCGCGGACCAAGCGGACCAGGTCGTCGAGGGTGCTCGTAGCGGCGGCCAGCGGGAAGGCGGAGACGAAAATCGCCATGGCGAGCGGCAGCGCCGCGCGGAGCCTCATAGACCGATTATGGCACTCACGGAACGCCGGGCGGCGCGTTATCGTAAGTTCTATTGTGCGGATCCCCAAGAGGCTGGTTATCGCGGGCTTGATCGGACTCGCCATCTTCATGGCGATGGCGCCGATCTACATCGCCGAGGGCGCCGTGCATGGCTGGGCGCGCCGCCAACCGGACCCCGCCGAAGCCAACTGGGTCGCCGAAGCCGCGTCCGCCACCTGGCAACCCGCGCGGGTCACGGCCGCCGATGGCGCGCCGCTCAGCGCATGGCTGTTCACGCCGCGCCAGCCCAACGGGTCGGCCGTCATCCTGCTGCACGGCGTCGACGACACCCGCCGCGGCGTCCGCTACCATGCGATCTATCTGCTCCAGGCCGGGTTCATGGTGCTGCTGCCCGATAGCCGCGGCCATGGCGCCAGCGGCGGCGGCCTGCTCACCTACGGCATTCGCGAAGCTTCCGACATCCACGCATGGGCCGATGAGCTCTTCCGCACCTTTCAAACCCAGCGCCCCTACGGCCTGGGAGAATCCATGGGCGCGGCGGTTCTGATCGAATCCCTGCCGCGCGAGCCACGTTTCCGCGCGGTGGTCGCGGAGTGCCCGTTTTCGACCCTCCAGGATGAAACGTACGACCGCATCGAGCACATCTCCGGATTGGGACGCTGGGCGTCCTGGCCGATCGCCCACGCCGGCTTCTTGTACGTGCGCCAGCGCTACGGCGTGGACCTCAGGCAAGCCTCGCCCGCCGCGGCCATTCGTGCCACCGAGGTTCCGGTTCTGCTGATCCACGGCGCCCGCGACGTCATTATCCCGCCGCACCACTCGCAGACTCTGCACGCTCTGAATCCCCAGGCGACGACTCTCTGGCTGGTGCCTGGCGCGGAACACGTCCGCGCCAGCATCCAGTGCCACGACGAGTTCGTGCGGCGGGTGGTCGAGTGGTTCCGGTCGCACCCCTGAGCCCGGCTCTGCAATCGGTTACAATCGCCCCTGAGGCGATCTTCCACCATGAAGCTGAAACTCTCGTGTCTTTTGCTTTTCTGCGCCGCCGTGCTGTGCGCCGCAGCCACGTCCCCCGCCGGGGTGACGGTGACGGAGAAAAACATCGACATCCCCACGTACCTGGTTGGCGATCCCGAGCCGAACCCCATGTTCTATTTCGGACGGCAATCGCAGGGAGCCCAGGCGCCGTTCTATCCGTACCCGATGGTCGACAGCCTCAGCGGCAAGAAGGTGGACAAGACGTACAAAATCGTGTACCTGGAAAACGAGTACCTGCGGATCGGCATCCTGCCGGAAATCGGCGGACGCATTTTCGAGGGCGTCGACAAGACCAACGGGTACAACTTCATCTACCGCCAGCACGTGATCAAGCCGACGCTCATCAGCATTCTGGGCGCCTGGATTTCCGGCGGCGTGGAGTGGAACATCCCGCACCATCACCGCGCCACCTCCTTCCTGCCCATCGAGTACAAGGTTGAGGATGCGGCGGACGGCAGCCGGACGGTGTGGATCGGCGAACTGGAACTCCGCGACCGCATGCGGTGGGCGGTGGGCTACACGCTCCGGCCGGGGAAATCGTACCTGGAGGCCCGCCTGCGGATTCTGAACCGCACGCCCGTCGAGACCTCCATGCTGTGCTTCGCCAACGTGGCGGTTCACGTTGGCGACCAGTACCAGGTCATCTTCCCGCCGGCCACGCAGTACGGCACGGGCCACTTCAAGCGCTCGTTCCAGAAATGGCCCATCGCCGACAAGACCGGCGAAGGCGCTCCGCAGGCGCCCGTCGACATAAGCTGGTGGAAGAACCACCCCGGCGGCACCTCGGTCTTCGCCTGGAACTACGAGGACGACTTCTTCGCCGGTTACGACCACGGGAAGCACGCCGGTACCATGAGCATCACCGACCACAACATCGTGCCCGGCAAGAAGTTCTTCGAGTGGGGCGCGGGCTCGGGCGCGCAGCGATGGGACCGCGAGCTGACCGATGGGGACGGCCCCTACATCGAGCTCATGGTGGGAGCCTACTCCGACAACCAGCCCGACTACAGTTGGATGCAGCCGTATGAGACCCGCGCCTTCTCCATGAACTGGTATCCGTTCCGCGATATCGGCGGGGTGAAGAAGGCCAACCTGGAAGCCGCCGTCAATCTCGAAGTGAAGAACGGGGTTGCCACAATGGGCTTCAACACCACCTCCGCCCACGCCGCGGCGAGGGTCAGCCTCAAGGCCGGCGACAAGGTGCTGTTCCAGGAGACCGCCGCCATCAACCCCGGCAAGCCCTACCTGCACGACGTTGCGCTGCCGGCCGGCGTGGATGAACACGACCTGACCGCTTCCATCTCCGCCGCCGGCAGGGAACTGGTTTCCTATACGCCGGTCCGTCTGACACCGCAGCCCGAACCCAAGGGCGTGGCGGCCTCGCCGCCTCCAGCCGACCTCAAAACCAACGAAGAACTGTACCTGACCGGTCTGCGCGCCAAGCAGTTCCACGATCCCGTCGCCGACCCGGAGATCTACTGGCAGGAAGCCCTCCGCCGCGATCCCGGCGACACGCGGGTAAATACCGAGCTCGGCATATCGAGGCTCAAAACCGCGAGGTACGAAGAGGCCGAGAAGTATCTCCGGAGCGCGGTGGAGCGGCTTACCGACCGGTACACGTCGCCCAAAGACACCGAAGCGATGTACTATCTTGGCGCCACGTTGAAGGCCGAGGGAAAGCTGGCCGAAGCGTATAAGTGGCTGTATAAGTGCACCTGGAGCCAGGAATGGCGCGCCCCGGGATACTACGCGGTGGCGGAGATCGCCGCCACGCGCGGAGACTACCCGGCGGCTCTCGATTTCATTGGCCGCTCCATCGACGCCAATGCCCTGAACATCCGGGCGCAGAACCTGAAAGCCGCCCTGCTGCGCCATCTCGGGCGGCCACAAGAGGCGGCCAAGGCACTGGCTGCGGCACACGACCTGGATCCGCTCGACGTGAGATCCATCGCCGAGCGCTGGCTCGCCGCGCGCGATGCCGCCGCCGCCGCGACCCTGGTTTCCACCATGAAACGCCGCCCCGAAACCGCTCAGGAAACCGCCGCGGAATATATGAACGCCGGCATGTGGCAGGATGGCAGCGATGTGTTGGTTAAGTTGGCCGAATCGACTGCCAAACCATCTGAAGTTCACCCCATGGTGTATTACTACTTGAGTTACTTCGCGGAGAAGCAGGGAAAGACCAAGCTGGCCGCCGGCTACCGTGCGCTGGCCGTTGCCGCCCGGCCGGACTATGTCTTCCCCTTCCAGAACGAAGCTATCGGCGTGCTCCGCCAGGCCATTCAGGCAAACCCGGCCGACGCCCGCGCGCCTTACTACCTGGGTAACCTGCTGTACGACTGGCAGCCGGAAGAGGCGGTGAAGTTATGGACCGCCGCGGCCGAACTGGACCCGTCCTTCTCCATCGTCTACCGCAACCTGGCCACGGCCTACGCGCACCGCAAGCCCGAACCCGACCTCGCCGCGGCCATCGCCAATCTGGAGCACGCGGTCTCGCTCCCCGTCAAGTACCCCATCCACTTTGCCGAGCTGGATGAACTCTACGAACAGGCCGGCACGCCCATCGAAAAGCGGCTCCCTCTGTTCGAGGCGAACCGCGATGTGGTGGCCCGCCGCGACGATTCCCAGAACCGCGCCATCGCCCTCAAGATCGCCATGAGCCGGTACGACGAAGCCATTGCCATGATGACCGGCCGGAAATTCGCCTCCGCCGAAGGCGCCAACCTCAACGTGGCGGAACACTGGACCGAGGCGCACCTCTATCGCGGCCAGGATCGCATGAAAGCCGGGAAGTACCAGGACGCGCTGGCCGATTTCCAGGCCGCGGCTGTCGTGCCGGAGAACCTCCCCGGCGGCGGGGAGTTCCAGGGACGCGGCAACGCGGCCGAAGCCACTTACTGGACCGGTGCGGCTTACGAAGCCCTGGGCGATCATGCCAATGCGTTGGAAGCCTGGAACAAGGGCGCCGGCGCCGGCGGCCGCGGCGCGCAGGTCTACTACCAGGCCCTGTGCCTGCAGAAGGTGGGGCAGGGCGACAAGGCGAAAGCCCTATTCGAGGGTCTGGTGGAGGGCCGCCCGGCCGGTTCCCCGCAACCCGAACGCGGAGGCGCCCGGCAGCCATCGGCCCGCGCGCGCCAGGCCGCGACGCACTACACCGCCGCCCTCGGCCACCTCGGATTGAACGACCGGGCCAAGGCGAAAGACGATCTGCGGCAGGCGGTCGAGCTGAGTCCCGATCTCCTGGGCGCCCGCAAGATGTTAGCTTCGATGGACTAGCCGCCGGTTGATTGCAAACCGCTCCGGCCGGACGTGGAGACCATGTCGTCATGAGGACATCACCGTTTCACCGGCGCCGTTGGAGGGCTGCGGCGGCGCCGCTTCTGCTCCTGTCGCTGGGCGCCCTGGCTGCCGGAGCGCAGACCGATCTGACCGGCTATTGGGCCTTCCGCGTCAAGGACGGAGGCGTCAACTACATGCAGTTGCAGCAGACCGGCGAGACCGTCGTCAGCGTTGCGCCAGCCGGCCGCCCGGTTGGCCGCGACGGATTGCTCTCCGGCACGCTGCATGAAGGCAAGCTCCACCTGGCGGGCGCCGGGCCGCGCCAGGCAGTGTACGATGGCGTGGTCGAAAACCCCAACCGGATCGCCGTCACCATGCAGGCCACCGGCCGCGATCCCATCAAGGGCACGCTTGAACGCGTCACGCGGGAAGGGGCCTTTCCCGCGCGCCTTCCCCTGCCCGAACTGCGCGACGTGCCGGACAACGGCCTGGCGCGCACCCCTCCCATGGGCTGGAACAGTTGGAACAAATTCGCGGATGTGTTCGACGACGCCACCGTCCGCCGGATGGCCGACGCCATGGTCGCGAGCGGCATGAGCAATGCCGGCTACACCTACATCGTGGTGGACGAAGGTTGGACCAGCGGGCGCGACGCCAACGGCAATATCGCCGGCAACGGCAAGTTTCCGGACATGCGGGCGCTGGCCGCCTATGTTCACTCCAAGGGCCTGAAGATCGGGATCTACTCCTCGCCGGGACCGCAATCGTGCAGCGGCAAAATGGGAGGCGGATACCAGGGCAGCTATGGACACGAGGAGCAGGATGCCCGCACCTTCGCCGACTGGGGCTACGATTACCTGAAGTACGACTGGTGCAGCGCCGGCGAGATCTACGGACGCTCTCGCGAAGAACACCAGGGAGCCTATCAGAAAATGGGCGAGGCCCTGCTGAAGACCGGACGCCCCATGGTCTATAGCCTCTGCCAATACGGCGTGGGCGATGTGTGGAAGTGGGGCGCCAGGACCGGCGGCAATCTTTGGCGCACCACCATCGACATCGCCGACCGCTGGGATTCCATGGACCGCATCGGCTTCGCCCAGATCGACATCGCCGGCTTCGTCCAGCCGGGTCACTGGAACGACCCGGATATGCTGGAAGTCGGCAACGGCGGCATGACGGCGGACGAATACCGGACGCACATGAGCCTGTGGTGCCTGTTGAGCGCTCCGCTGATGGCCGGCAACGACCTCCGCGCCATGACCGAAGAGACGAAATCGATCCTCATGAATCCGGATGTGATCGCCATCGATCAGGATCGCGACCCGAAGCCGGTGGCGCGGATGTCGCAGCAGGGCAAGTCCGAGGTGCTGGTGCGGCCGCTCGGCGGCAACGCATTCGCGGTGGGCCTCTTCAACCGCGGAGACCGGCCGGCCGAGATCGGCTTCCGCTGGGACGCCCTGAAATTCTCCACCGGGCTTTACGGCTTCCGCCGGTTGCAGGCGCAGGATCTGTGGAAGCACGCCCCGGTCGAGGTTTCAGGCGACACCTACACGGCCACGGTCCCGAGCCACGGCGTGGTGCTGCTGCGGGTCTCCATGGCCGGCGGACGTGGGTTCTGAGACGATGAACGTGACCATGAAGGACATCGCCCGGGAGCTTGGAGTCTCTATCGGCACGGTGTCCAAAGTCCTTCGCGATCACCCCGATATCAGCCCCGAAACCAGGGAGCGCGTGCGCCGGCGGATGCGCGAACTCAATTACCGGCCGAACCTGGCCGCGCGCGCATTGGTGACCGGACGCACGCATACCATCGGCCTGGTGGTTCCGGATCTGGTACATCCCTTCTTCGGCGAAGTGGCCGGCGGGCTTTCGAAACTGCTCCGCAAAAAGGGCTACGGCCTCATCATTTCCTCTTCCGACGGAGATGCCGGGCTGGAGAGCAAGGCCATAGAGCAACTGCTGGCGCGCCGCGTGGACGCGTTGATCCTGGCGTCGTCCCAGAGAGATCCGGGATGCTTCCGCGGCATCGAGAAGCAGAAGACTCCGCTGGTGTTGATCGACCGGAGGCCCGATGGGGGGGACGTGAACTTCGTGGGCGCGGACGACGAGGAGATCGGCCGCATGGCCACCGGGCACCTGATCGAGATGGGTTGCCGCAGAATCGCGCACATCGGCGGGCCCGGCGTCAGTACCGCCGCCGGCCGCTTGCGGGGCTTCCGGCAGGCATTGGAGCGCCACGGCCTGCCCTTCGACGCGCAGATGGTCATCGGCCGCGAACACTCGGGCGAGACCGGCGACGCCACCGGCTACGAAGCCATGAACCAGCTCCTGGGGGCCAGGCGCGCGCCCGACGGTGTGTTCTGTTACAACGATCCCACCGCCATGGGAGCCATGCAGGCCGCCATCGAGAAGGGCATCCGCATCCCGCGGGATCTGGCGCTGATCGGATCGGGAAACGTGCGCTATGCCAGGTTTCTGCGCGTGCCGCTGTCGTCCATAGACCAGCAGAGCGACGAGATCGGCGGCCGCGCGGGCAAGCTCGCGCTCAAACTGATCGAATCCAAGACGCCTCCCAGGCCATGCACGATTCTGCTCAGCCCGCGGTTGATCGTGCGCGAGTCCAGCGCCCGGCGATAGCATCGGCGCCGGCCCGCGGTGGCGCACCCGGTAGCTCACCGCGCCGCCGGCCCCCGCCTCACCGCTTCTTGTAAATCGCCACGATGTAATCCGACTCCGGCTTGTACGCGGCCGCCGCGGCGCCCCAGCGGTACTCCGTCCTGGAATAGGAAATAATATCCGCGATCCCCGCCATGTCGTATCGCCCCGGCGCGTACCCGCCCCACCAACTGAAGACCGTGGGCCTTCCTTCCGAGCGGTAGGCCCAGAGGTCGAGGGAATCCACCAGCACCACGTACTCGGGCTGGGCCGCGCTCACCTCGTGGATCATCTCGGCGCGCATTTGCGCGGCGTACGGCTGGTCCTCCGAGAGAGCGAAGGTGTAAATGTAGCCGGTGGCGGAATGGCGGTGCGAATAGAAGTAGATCTCCGGTTCGGAACCCAGCACGGCGATGCGCGTATCGGGAGCCGAGTGCCGGCGGATATATTCCGAGATGGGGATGGCTTCGGGGAACGGATTGAGTGCGTACAACTCGCGCGAGATCTCGTACGGCGTCTCGCGAAACAGGAACTTCCCCTGCGAGACCACCGAGAAGATCAGGGACGCCGCGAACAGCCACACGCCCCACCCCCGGAATCTTCCCGCCACCACTCCCGCGCCCAAGGCGATGGCGGGCAGCATAAGCACGAAATAGTGCTCCCGGAAATACAAGCCCGGGCAGACCGCCGCCGTGGAGAAGACCAGGAACCCCGTCAGAAAGAGCGCCGCCGGGCGGCTCTGGCGCTTCCACCAGGCGGCCACCAGCCCCACTCCGGAAAGCGCCCATAGCGCCCAGTTGTCGTGCAGCAGCGAGGGGATCTGCTCTTTCAAGGCGTCGATGCCGTCGGCGAGAGTGTTCTCGGAAGCGTAGGCGCGGGCGTAGTGGAAGGTCCAGAACCAGAACTTCGGAAACACGCCGGCCCACCACAGAATGATGCACGTCAGGGCGAAGGGCAGCGCCGCGGCGGCCCCGAATATGGCCAGGCGGCGCGCGGTGCGAACCCATCCTCCGGAATGCTTCCAGAGCAGCCACCCGGCCCCGAACATGCCGAAGAAGATGCCGTGCTGCTTCATCAGGAAGGCCACCCCGAACAGCACGCCGCTCCAGAACAAGGTCGCGGCGCGGCCCGATTCCATGGCGCGGAGCAGCAGCAGCAGGCCCGCCAGCGCCGGAAGCACCACGAAGTGCGTGGCGTGCGCCGCCGTCCCCATCACCGCCAGGCCAAAGGAGAGCAGCGCGTAGGCCGCCCCGGCGGCCAGGCCCACATCGATCGAAAACAGGCGCCGGCCCAGCAGGCAGAGCAGCAGCACGGTGGCGGCGTTCACCAGCAGCAGCCCGAGACGGATGCCGCCGAGGGTCTGTCCGAAAACCGCCATGATGACGGCGTAGGCGGCGTAGGTCCCCGGCAGCTTCATGTTGCACGCCAGGCTGTAGGGCGGGATGCCCTGCAGCATCAACTGTCCGGCGTAGGCGTACTCGCCTTCGTCGCGCTCGAGCGGCGTTTCGCGCAGCCGCAGGCGCGAAAACAGCAGGATCGGCAGCACGGCGAGAAGCAACGCCAGCGCGGCGATGCGCACCCAGCGGCGCGGCCCTATCGCGATGTCGGTGGTAGCCTCCACAAAGGTTCAGGATCGCATAGATTGGACGCGCCGCGGGCCGTTATACTGGGTTTCGAGATGAAATTCCGCTTCGCAATCGTAGGTCTCGCCTCCGCGCTGGGGTGGGCGCAACCGCCCGAAACCAAGACCTTGCCGACCATCTGGGTCATCGGCGATTCCACCGCCAACGTCACGGACAGTAGCCACAAGGGTTGGGGCGACCCGTTCGCCGATTATTTCGACCTCGGGAGGGTCAACGCGATCAATCGCGCGCGCGCCGGCCGCAGCAGCCGCACGTTCTTCACCGAAGGCCTGTGGGACAAGGTCCGCGACGAGCTGAAGCCCGGCGACTTCGTGCTCATCCAGTTCGGCCACAACGACGGCAGCGCGCCCGACAAGGACCGCGCGCGCGGCTCGCTCCCCGGCATCGGCGACGAATCGAAAAACTTCACCCTTCCCAACGGCAAGGACGAAGTGGTCTACACCTTCGGCTGGTACCTCCGCAAGTTCATCAACGACAGCAAGGCCAAGGGCGCCATCCCCATGCTGCTCTCCACCACCGTGCGCAACATCTGGAGAGACGGACAGGTGGAGCGCGGGCCGGGCAGCTTCGGCAAGTGGGACGCCGATGTCGCCAGAGCCGAAGGCGTGCCCTTCCTAGACGTCACCAACGCCATCGCCGACCAGTATCAGAAAATGGGCGAGGAGAAAGTGAAAGAGCTTTTCCCCGGCGACCACACCCATACCAGCGTCGCGGGCGCCGACCTCAACGCCTCGCTGGTGGTCTCGGTTCTCAAGACTCTGCCGGGCCAGCCGTTCGCCAAGTACTTTTCGGCGAAAGGCCAGGCCGTGCCGCCTTACCGCCCCGCCATGCGCGAGAACTTTCCGGCGAACCCCAGGCTGCCCACGCTCTTCCTGATCGGCGATTCCACGGTGCGCAACGGGCGCGGCGACGGCGCCGGCGGCCAGTGGGGCTGGGGCGAGCCGCTGGTGGACCTCTTCGACACCTCCAAAATCAACGTGGTGAACCGCGCCATCGGCGGCACCAGCAGCCGTACCTACATCACAAACGGCGCCTGGGACCGCGTACTGGCCCTCCTCAAGCCCGGCGATTTCGTGATGATGCAGTTCGGCCACAACGACGACGGCGCCGTCAACGACGCCTCGCGCGCCCGCGGCACCCTGCCCGGCGTGGGCGGCGAGACCAGCGAGATCGACAACCAGCTCACGGGCAGGCACGAAACCGTGCACACCTACGGCTGGTACCTGAAGCAGTTCATCGCCGGCGCCAAGGCCAAGGGCGCGACCCCGATTGTCTGCTCGCCGATTCCGCGGAAGACCTGGAAGGACGGCAGGATCGTCCGCAGTTCCGAGACCTACCAGAAATGGGCGAGGGAAGTGGCCGCGTCGGAAGGCGTGGGGTTCATCGATCTGAACGAGACGATCGCCGCGCGCTACGACGCGCTGGGGCCGGAGAAACTCGAGCCGCTCTTCGCCGATCCGCACACGCACACCAGCCGCGCCGGCGCGGAACTGAATGCGGAGGTGGTAGTGGCCGGGCTGAAGGCCTTGAAGAACGATCCGCTGGAAGGGTATTTCGCGGCCACGGGGAAGTGAACGGCGGGGGCGAGTTGCACCAAGCTGGTTCAACTCGCTCCCGCAAGTTATTGATTACAAGGGGACTGTCCAGATCGAATTGAACCAACCTGGTTGAACCCGCCTACTTCCCAACCACCACAATCGAGAACGAGTCCGGCAGCATCGGAGCGCGTCCGCCACGCCCGCCGCGTCCGCCGCGTCCCTCGCCGGCAGGCGGCGCGCCCGCGGGTGGCGCGGCCGGTGCGGGCGGCGGGCCATACTCGGCGGCGATCAGCAGAATCCGGTCCGTCTTGCTGTCGAGCGTCAGCGTCTTGGCGCCCGTCATGGTCTTCACCGTCTGCTCGACCGCGAAACTGGTGGGGCTGGTCTCCTTGATCACCGTCAGCGTGCCGTTGCCATGCGAGCTGAAAGCTTCCATGGTTTTGGGATTGAAGACGGCGCCGTCGCTGCCGCCGTCGAGCGGCAGGGTGGTAAGGATCTTGCCGTCGGTGGCGCTGAGGATCACCATGTTCTGCGGATTGCGGCAGGCCGCGAAAAGCACCTGGTTCTTGGCGTCCAGCGCCAGGCCGGCGCAACCGTCGCCCTTGCCCGCCAGGTCGTAGTGCGTCTTCACGGTGAGCGTCCTGGCATCCACCACGGCGATGCTGTGGGCGTCTTCGATATCCACGTAGATGGCGCCCTTGCCGTCGGTGGCGGCCTGTTCCGGCGCGCCGCCCAGGTCGTCGATGGTGCCCGCGATGGAGCCGTCGGAGGCGTTGATCGCGGTGGCGTGCGGCTTGCTGTGGCTGAGGATGTAGACGCGGTCGTTGAAGGCGTCGTACAAGTAGCCGTCTGGGTTGCCTTTCACCTCGATGGTCTTGATGGTCTCCAGCGTCTTGCTGTCGAACATGATGACCGGGTTGCTGCTGACGAACCCGTGACCCGACTTGGGCGACACGGTTGCGCCATGCGTTCGAAGTGCGTTGGGGACGGCGCCGGCCGGCTCCAGCGTGTCCAGGTTGAACACGTTGACGCGCCCCGGATTGCCGCTGCGGGCCACGTACAACCGGCGGCCGTCGGCGTCGGCGGTCACGTAGTCGAAGCCGCCTTCGCCGCCCACTTTGACGACTTTCTGCACTTTGTACGGTCCATCTTGGGCCAGACCGATGGAAGCTACCATCGCGAGAGCCAGAAAAACGTTTCGCATTGCATCTTCTCCTGAATTGGGAATCGGAACAACCAGCATACTCCCTCGAATGTGAAAGGAAGGTGAAAGGCCGCAGCCGGTGGCCCGGGGCCATCGGCCCATTTGCCAGCCGGGCTCGCTTTGCGGCGTGATTGGGCGTACAATCCAATCGGCGGAGGTATCTATGCCTCTTACGGATCGATTGCGCCGTTTCCTCGATTCCCTGCACGCCGAATACACCCTCAGCGCTCATCCCAATGCGGTCACGGCCCGCGAGGTCGCTGTGGCCGCGCATCTCCCCGCGCGCGAGGTTGCCAAGAGCGTTGTGGTTTTCGGCGATGGCGAGTATTACATGATCGTTCTTCCGGCCAACAGGCTCCTCGACTTCCGCGAGGCCCGCCTGGCCCTGGGACTCTCCCAGGTGCGCCTGGCCACGGAGGACGAGCTGTCGAAGCTTTTCCCGGATTGCGAACTCGGCGCAATGCCGCCGGTGGGCAGCCTGTACGGTCTGCCCGTGTACCTCGACAGCAGCCTGGCCGCCGAGGATATCATTGCGTTCAACGCGGGCACCCATCAGGACGTGGTCCAGATGAAGACCGCCGACTTCCGCAGGCTGTTCCATCCCCTGGTGGTTCCGCTGGCGCGCGAAATAGCCAGAATGCACGGGGGGTGGTAGGAGGGCGGCGCTACGGGCGAGCCTCGGCGGCGCGTTGAAGCCGCCGCACATGGACTTCCCTCTCACGCTTGCGGGTTTGCGCGATGTCGTAGGAGGCTTGCATCCGCATGAGCGTGTCCATCTTCACACCGAAGGCTTTCTCGATGCGTAGCGCCATTTCGCCGGACAGGCCGGCTCTGCCGTTGAGCAGGCTGGAAAGCGCTGGCCGGGACACCTGAAGGGCTTTTGCGGCGGCCGTGACGGACAGGCCTGCGGGTTCGACGACCTCCGTCCGGATAAGATCTCCTGGATGGGGCGGGTTCTTCATGGGCGATGTTCAATCCTCTTCCCGCAGACGGTTGACTGTCCGCGGACCGGGTTTCGGGGCGCGAGGACTCGGCGGAAACAGCGGAACTTCGTTGCGCAGGGTCGAGGGCGCCGTGGCGGCCAGCGATTGCCGGGCCACTTCCGAGGCGGCCTGCCCAGGCGTCGCCACTTTCCGCCGCGCCAGGTGCTTGCCAGCGCCGAGGAGGTCGTCGTCGGGATCCAGCGTGGTCCGCAGAATTGCGGGGCTACGCCTCAAGCGCTTGCCGGGATGATGATCGGTGCGTCGCAACGCCTCATCCACCTGGCAGGATCTCCCGCATCCGCGCCCCGACGCCCTTGCGGTCGGCGCCGCTCAGGCTGCCGGCCCTGCGTTCGACCAGCCGGTTGTCCAGGGTGAACAGCTTCATCCGGACGATGCTGGGCCGCGGCAAGCCCGACCTCTTCCAGTCGATCGCCACATCGCTCGGCCAGCCGGCATGTTCGGCGCTGGTGATCATGGCCAGAATCGAGCGTCCCATCCTGTTGAACTCCCGAGAGCTCAGGACCAGGGCCGGCCTCCGCTTCGTCAGGTCCGAATCCACGAACGGAAACGGGACCACGACCACATCGAAAGCGTCACAAATCACGCCAGGCCTCCTGGTCCTCGGGGCTCGACCACTCCTCGAGCGTGTCCGCCAGCGCCGCATGCCATTCACGATCGAACGGCGCGACCCTGCGGATCTTCACGCCGCCGGCGGTGACATCGAAGGCGATGAGGTCCCCGGCCGTTGCCTTCAACTTCTCGCGGACCTTGACCGGAATCGTGATCTGTCCCTTGCTGGTGATCTTGCTAGCGAGCATTCCTTACCTCCTTACTGTAAGGATACCTTACGAAGCGATGCACGGGCGATCCGGCGGCACGGTCCGGGCCGGGAGCCATGCGGAACCCGCGGCCGCCTTCCGGTGTCAAACTGGCTGTGGGTTCCAAATGAGCATGTGGTGGCCGCATCGCTTGGCGGGTCTTCAACGGGCCGCCCGGCGAATCGTGCCCGCTGTGCGTGCGGCAAACCGCTGGCGCCGGATGTGTTCGCCGCCGCGCCAGCACAGCCTCGGTCCGGTCTGAGATGGAAGCCCCGGATCGTCATTGGCTCGATCCTACTGCCGGCGGCATTCGGCGGGGGCGGCTATGGCATCGCCAGATGGATGGCGGCCCGCGCAGCGTCGCGGCGGATCGCGGTCCCGAAAACCGTGCCAGTGGCGTCTGCCGCTCCACGATTGGCGACAGAACCCACGCTGGAGCGTGCCTCTCCGCCAGCGGCCGCGGAACCGGAAAAGAATCGTAAGGCGGCGCACCCGAGGGTTCCCGCTCCGGTTGGGACGGGGCGCGCCAGCCTACCGGCCACGTCCTTGCCGGTTGCGGAAAGGCCGCTGCCCGCTTGGAGGCCCAGCATGCCGAGGCTCCTCAACCGCGTGGAACCGGTCTGCCCACCCCTGGCCAAGCTGGCCCACGCCACAGGTTTGGTGCACGTGGTGATAACTATAGGGCGCGATGGAACGGTCCAGGAAGCGCGGGACGTATCGGGCGGGCCGATATTCTACAACGCTGCTCTCGATGCGGTGAAGCAGTGGCGTTACGAGCCTGCCCTACTCAACGGCGTTCCTGTAGAGGTGCAGATGGAAGTCACGGTCGAATTCAAACCCGATTAGCCCAATCGTAAGACCGGTCCCCCCTACCCAATCCTGTCCCCGCACATCTCCAGCACTTCGATCAGCTCCAGACTGCCCTGTGCGGTGCCGTTGGTGGACAGGTTCGGAACCTCCTCGATGGGCGTCACCACCTCCGCGCCCTCCACTTTCACGGTGGAGTAGCGCGGGCCGCGGGGGCGCATCGGGCCGCCGGTCACGCCGGCCCACGCCTTGGCGGCGAACGCCGGATTCTTCGTCTGCATGTAGAGGTAGCCCGACAAGCGGCCGGGACGCGCATACTGCCCGTCCTCGCCTTCCTTGCCCGTGGCCTTGTCGCGCTCGATCACATCCGCCTTGGCCAGGTGCAGGCGGCTGTACTGGTTCCAGGCCTTCTTCCAGCCCTCGTGTTCGATCAGCGAGTTCAGCTCGAACACCACCTCGCCACCGCCCATGATAGTCGCCAGGTTGTAAGTGCCTACCTTCTCCTCCAGCGCGTATAACTTGCCCGTTTTCGGATCGTATCCGTAGAGTTGGTTCGGTCCCGTGAGGAAGCCGTACTTCATGGCGGCAATCGAGTCCATGCCGGTCAGGATCTTGTCCCGGTATTTCGTGTTGCCGGTGCGTTCCCACTCGGTCATCCAGTTGCCCGCGAAGGCCAGCCAGTCGGGACCGCCGCGCACGCGTCCGGGATAGGGAATCGGCCCGGTGCGCGGCTGCGCCTCGCGCATGGTGTCGATCTCGGTGGCCTTGTAATCGGCGTCCACCACTTCGCGCATCAAATCGCCGGTGCGCTCGTCGGTGGTCAGATAATAGTAGAATCGCCGGTAGGCCGCCTGGCTGATGCGCGGCTCCTTGGCGCCGCAGCCCCAATGCCGCACGTTGTGCCGCGAGCCGAGGGTGGCGAAACGCCCCAGGTGATACACGTCCACCTCGCCGGTGTGGCGAGTCATGGCTTCGGCCATGCGGAAAACGTCCGCCCGCCCGCTGCGCAGGAAGGTGTACCACAGCCACATGTCGGTGCCCAGTTCGCTGTTGTCCCAGGCGAAGCCGCCGATGTCGTAGCGCCATTCGTGACGCGGCCCGTCGTACTGGTGCATGACGTCGCCGAAATTCCAGAAGCCGTACCAGTGGCGCTGGTCCACCTCCTTGTGATAAACCGCGAAGGCCGCATCGAGCTGATCTTCCAGCGCGCTCTTGGCCGGGGTGGAACGGTCGGGCAGGCTCCAGACGCCGAACACGCCGGTCGAGTGCAAATGCTCCGGCGCGGGCGTCAGCACCGGCGGCGCAACGCTCATGGCCACCTGGCGCCCGGTTTCCTGCTTCGATGGAGTCGCGGCGCACGGAAACAGCATCAGCTCGCTGGTGCGCGCCACCCCATGCGGGGTGCTGAAGCCGGGCTGCACGTCTTCGTAGCTGGATTCCAGGCCGTGCGCGCGCGTGTCGTAGTGGCGCAGGTCCATGGCGGGCGCATCCGGCGACCACAGCCACGCCGTCACCTCGGCCTCGGCCTTGGTCGCCCCCTGCACTTCGAGCGACGCCGGGTAGGACTGCCAGAAGTTCTTCACACCCACGGCCAAACCGCCCGTGACATCGCCCACAAAGACCAGCCCCGAAGAGCGCCGGCCGCCGATGGGGTCCAGCCAGCAGCTTTGCGGATTGGCGCGCTTGTGAATGGTGAACCCGTCGGCGTTGGGCTGCACCAGCTTGTAAGCGTCCCAGGTGGCCAGGTCGTCGATCAGTTTCTGGCCGCCGGCGTTGAACGCCTCGCGATTGGGAATGCGCTTGCCGGCCAGTTGATCGGCGTACACGTTGCCAGAACCGGGCGCGCCCAGCAGGCGCCGCCCCGAGAGCGGCTCGACCGGTTCCGACCACAGCCCGCCGTCTTCGCCCGCAAACCGCACATGGCGGTTGTGCACCTGTTCGCGCAGCGGCACGGAAACGGCCACGCCCAGGCCGGAGATGAAGTCCTTCCGATCGTCGCCGTCGAAGACGACGGTGTGAATCAGCCGCACCTGTTCCAGCCCGGCGTGGAAGTACAGCCGCACCACGAAAGGCAGCCACTCGCGCGTGCCGCTTTCGGCCTTGTGGACGCCGTCGATGCGGACCACCGCGCGCACCGGCCCCGGCTGTTCCACGGTCACCTTGCGGACGGCGCTCGAGAATCGCGCGCCTTCCTTCAGGGTGCAGACCAGACGCGCCTTGGCGGCCACCACGCGCCCGTCCAAGGTCAGCGCGTCCAAAAAGTACGGCCCCGAGCGGGGAACGCGGCATTGCAGCTTGCCGGTATCGATGGCCACCGCGGCGCCGCCGTCAGTGACCTTCACCGCTTGCGCGGGCGCGGCCGGAGAGCCGGGCGCCACCTGCAGCGCGCCCGTTGCCGCCGGCCCGGCCACGGTGGCGAAGCCGGTCCACTTGACGGACCCGTCGGGCCAGTAGGCCAGCGTCCAGCTTTGCACGGGGAGGGCAGCGCCATTCGCGCCCGTCAAAGCAAACGTCTGCTCCTTGCGAACCGCGCCGCGTTTCCACGGCACGCCCCAGCTCACGCCACTCTCGCTGGGTGGCGGCGCGCCGCCCAGCCAATTGAGGGATGCCGCGTCTCCGCCTACCGTCTGCGCGGCCGCCTGCAGCTCCGTGGCTGCCGCCGCCGCCGTGCTCGCCATAAGTCCGAGCACGCCACGCCGAGTGATTTCCATTCCGTGTCTCTCCTCGCTGCCGCCGGGATGCGGCACACTACCCCCAGGATATATTGATGGCGCACGCGGGGCCGTGCCAGGTTACCCGGCCGGGCGGGCCGGCGGTGCTTTCGCGGCGCTACGAGCCACCAGCCAGCGCAGGAAGCGTACGCGCAGGGGCCATCGGGAACGGTGCGGCGCAGGCAGGCCGGCGTTCCGCTCGGCCTTGTCGAAGAGGTCTTCGAGGAGCGCGTCGTGCAGGTGTTCGACCACGAGTTTCCATTGCACCCAGGTCGCAAAATCGGTGTCGACGTCGATGGTGTGCCGCAGAACGGTCTGTTCGCCGCGCGCCAGCACCTCGAAGTAGTGCCGCCCCCGAAACAACCGAAGCCGCGCCATCGGCCGGAACTCGAACTCGACCCTCGTTCCGGGCACATACTCGGAGACCTCGTAACGGACCATCGCATGGCCGCCGCGGGAGCCGGGAGCGAGCCCGCGGTCCAGCACCATGGGCGGCCACAGTTCGTTCGGCCAGAGCCGATCGTCGCTACTGGAAGCCGAGTCGAGGAGACTCCTGGCGAGTTCGATTGAAATGGGAAGGCGGCGTTCGTGGATATTCAGAACGGCCTTCCACGTGCGAAAGACGCGCAGCTTGCTCATAGGGCCGACCACCAGCATAATCCCGGTTGTGCCGGGCTGGAACCCGCCACCGGCCGGCGGCCGGCACACCCTTCGCCCCCCGATTCCCCCGCGCGTTCGAGCGCGGGCTTTGGTAAGGTTATAGGAATATGAGCGAAGAACTGGCGGAAATCGATTTTCAGCGGTTCTGGCGGCGCCTGCAGCAATTGGGGCTCAATGCCTATGAGTCGCGTTCGTACCTCGTGCTGCTTGGTCATCCGCGGTTCAAGGCGCTGGAACTGGCGGCGCGCGCGCACGTCCCGCGGCAGAAGATCTACGAGGTCCTCGACAGCCTCGTGGAAAAGGGGTTTGCGCAGGTGGTCCAGGAGAAAACCAAGCTCTTCAGCGCCGTGGAGCCTAGCCTGGCGTTGCCCGGATACCTGGCCCGCAAGCGCCTCATGCTGGAGCAGGCACTGACCGACGACGTGCGCGCCGGAGGAGCCCTGGTCGACGATCTGAAGTCGCTCTACTCCGAAGGCCAGGGCGGCAGAGGCACGCTGGATTTCCTGCGCATCGTGAGCGAGCCCGCGCAGACCGCCGCCGAGTACCGGCGCATGTTATCGGAGGTCGAGCACGAGTACGTGGAATTCTCGCGCCCGCCATACGCCGTGGATCCTAGCAACGAAAAGCTGGTGAAGCAGGCGGCCGCCGGCGGAGTGTCCTGCCGCCTGCTGCTGGAGGCCGCCACGCTGGACGACGAGCACCGCCTGAGCCTGTCCGAGTACGTAGCGGCAGGCATCCAGGTTCGAATCGCCGATTCCCTGCCTATGAAATTGGCGGTCTTCGACAGCCAGCACGGCATGCTGGCCCTTCTCGATCCGGTCATCACGCGACCCTCCTGGACCGCCGTGGTTTTCAGCCATGAGGGTATGGGCGAGGCCATGAAAGGCCTGTTCGAGGGCCACTGGCGCAGGGGCAGCGCGCTTTAACCCAAGCTCCGGCTTCCGCGCGGATGCACAAAACCAGGGCCAGGTAACCCGCGGCGGGTGGTTTTACAAATAATTTACAAGTTGGCCTTTAACAAGTTGGACCCAAACGGTACGATTAAGCATCTATTGGTGTACCTAAGGAGGGAACGGCATGGAGCCGCTGTCGATATTGAGCTTGCCGGCACAAACGTACCGGGACGAACATCTGGCCGTAGATTTCGATCACCGAATCGCCGTCCTGGATTCCGAACGTATGATATTGACCCGCAAGGAGTTTGAGCTTCTGGCGCTGCTCGTCAAGCACGCTGGCGAGATCGTTCCGCGGGAAGCGCTGCTACTGCGCGTTTGGGGTTACGGTGCGGGAATCCGCACACGCACTTTGGACGTTCACGTACGCCGGGTGCGCAAAAAACTGGGAGCGCACGCGGAACAGTACATCGAAACCATCTTTGGAATCGGTTACCGGTTCCAGCCGTTCCGGGCAACGCGCGCCTTCCACTCGGCCGTTGGCGAGCGCGCCATGGCCATGGGGGCGTAGCCCGCCGCGGGCGGGATCACTCGACGCGGAACCAGTAGAAATCCGCATACCCGGACTCTCTTGCCGGGGCGGCCGACAGCGCGAAGAGCCCTATTTTGGCTCCGACCCATTTTCCTGCGCGCGCGGGAAACGGCTCACCGGCTTCGCGGTAGGTCACCCCGTCCGCGCTGAAGCTGAACCGGCACAGAGCATCCTGGGACACTGCCACGCGCAGGTAGAGCGGATGGCCGGACACCTCGGTGGGGGCAATCTCCCGCTCCGGTTTCCCCTCGCTGGCGCCCTGGCAGATGGTTTCGGAGACGCGGAGCCCGTCCGCCGTCTTCCTCACGCCGATGTATGCGTAGTCCATGCCCATGACGATGAGGCCGGCCTGGTCGCCATTGGCCATGGCGGTGAATGCGACCTTGGCGGTGGCGGTGAACTGCGGCGCCGGGAATTTCTGCAACAGCAGGTTGGGCACGTCCCAGAAATTGCGGAAGCCTTCCGGGCGGGGGATGGCATAGAGCCGCAGCGCGCCCAGGGCCGGCGTGGGAAACGCCCAGCCGGGCTGCGGGTTGGCCTGCCACTGCCACTGGGGGGCGATGCGGCCGGCCGCGAATTCGTCCGATTCCTCCGGCGTCAGGATGGGCCAGGAGCGACCTACGTTGGGCTTGCGGTGATGCGGCACCGGCTCGCCGTTGTCGCCGATCACCGGCCAATCGTCCACCCACTTCATCGGTTCCAGGTGCACCACGCGGCCGTACGGCCCCTTGTCCTGGAAATGCACGAACCAGCACTCGCCCGCCGGAGTATCCACCCAGCCGCCCTGGTGCGGGCCGTTGACCGCCGTCTTCCCTTGCGCCAGCACCACCTTCCTTTCATACGGACCGTAGACGCTTCTCGACCGCAGCGCCAGTTGCCAGCCGCGCGGCACGCCGCCGGCGGGGGCGAAAATGTAGTAGTAGCCGTTGCGCTTGTAAAATTTCGGACCCTCCACGGTGGGGTCCTGCGAGTGCCCGTCGAACACCAGCACCCCGTCGTCGAGCAGCCGGGTTCCGTCCGGATCCATGCGGCTCACCACCAGCGTGCTTCCCATCGCCGAACGGCTGGCCGCGAGCGCGTTTACCAGGTAAGCCTTGCCGTCGTCGTCCCAAAGCGGGCACGGATCGATCCAGCCCTTGGCGCGTTTGATCAGCAACGGCGCGCTCCACGGACCGGCCGGGGTCCTGGCCTTCACCATGTAGATGCCGAAATCGGGATCGGGATAGAAGATGTACACCTCGCCGTTGTGCCGCCGGATGGCGGGCGCCCACGCGCCGTTGCCGTGTCCCGGCTTGTTGTAGACGTCCAGCGGAGGCTGCGCGGCGAAGGCGTGGCCGAGCAGCTCCCAGTTCACCAGGTCCTTGGAATGCAGAATCGGCAGGCCCGGCACGGCATCGAAGCTGGACGCCGTGAGGTAGTAGTCTTCGCCGATCCGGAGCACGTCGGGGTCGGAGTAATCCGCGTGCAGAATGGGATTGCGATAGCTCCCGTCGCCGTTGTCGGCCATCCACACCTTGGACCGGTACGGCGGCGCCACCTGGGCCGCCAGGGCTACTGCGCCAAGCAGCGCCGGCCGAAGAAGGAAGCTGATTCGTCTGCCGCGTGACCGCATAACAAGAAGGTAACAGGATACAATAGGTACAGGTATGCAACTCATCCGGCTACTCGCGGGATTCCTGGCCATCGGCCCTGGAGCCGCAGTAGCGCCCGCGGCCGACGGCGTCCCCAACTTCCAGCAGGTCAACGACCGCATCTATCGCGGCGGCCAGCCATCGGACGATGGATTCAAGTATGTTGCCCGGCTGGGCATCAAGACGGTGATCGATCTGCGCCAGGAGCCTGACCAGGTGGCCGCCGAAGAGAAACTCGTCAGCGCGGCGGGCATGCGCTTCATCAACATCCCCATGGACGACCTGGG
>Ga0209039_10000257_pt1 | contig 50685 bp, 44 predicted proteins | sample BogFormECP12_OM1_FD_188238 | JGI IMG/M metagenome (GOLD analysis project Ga0209039, IMG submission 188238) | Bog forest soil microbial communities from Calvert Island, British Columbia, Canada - ECP12_OM1 (SPAdes) (version 2) | ecosystem: Environmental > Aquatic > Freshwater > Wetlands > Bog ...
ATAGATAGCTGATGGGCTGAGTGCTGACAGCGTCTTGAGCTAACTGAAAACTGATCACTGAAAACTGAAAACCAACTGAGAACTGAGGACTTTGAATGACGGACATGTTGGACGTTTTGGTGGTTGGCGCCGGGCCTACGGGCTTGGCGTGCGGCATCGAGGCTGTCCGCGCCGGGTTGAGGTCACTGATCATCGAGAAAGGCTGCCTGGTTAACTCGCTTTACCACTATCCGGCGAACATGACGTTTTTCACCAACCGCGAGCGACTGGAGATCGGCGACGTGCCTTTCTCCAGCGTCAACGTCAAGCCGACGCGCGCCGAGGCGCTGGAGTACTACCGGCGGGTGGCGGACTTCTACCACTTGCCGGTTCGTTACCAGGAACGCGTGCTGGAGGTTCGAAGGTCGGATGAAGGGTTCGCAATCGAGACCGCGACGAAGTCGGGGAAGGGGTACGGCTATCGGGCGCTGAACGTGATCGTGGCCAGCGGCTACTACGACCTTCCCAACTGGATGGACATTCCGGGCGAGGACTTGCCGAAGGTGACCCACTATGCGGTGGAAGGTCATGAGTTCTTTCAGCGCAAGGTGGCCGTGATCGGCGGCGCCAACTCGGCGGCGATTACGTCGCTTGACCTATATCGTCACGGAGCCGAGGTTACTCTGATCTGCCGCGAGCCGGAGTTGAGCCGGCATATCAAGTATTGGATCAGGCCGGATATCGAGAATCGGATCAAGGAGAAGTCCATCCGCGCCTTCTTCGAGTCAACCGTGAAGGAGATCACCGAAGATTCGGTAGTGGTGCACCAGGCTTCCGGCGTGACCTTGCGGATCGAGAACGACTTCGTGTTCGCGCTGACCGGATATCATCCCGACATCGATTTTCTGGGCCGGGCGGGGGTGGAGGTTGACGCCGAGAGTTACCGGCCGGCCTGTAATCCGCAAACGCTGGAGAGCAACGTGCCGGGTCTCTACGTGGCGGGAGTAGTGGTTTCGGGCCGGCAAACCAACGAGATCTTCATTGAGAACGGACGCTTCCACGGGAAGCAGATCATCGCCGACGTGGTGGAGAAGAGGGTAGTCGGTAGACGGTATACGGAATGAAGGGAGGCGGAGGTAGACGGGGCTCTTTCCCTTTCTACCGTCTGCCTCCTACCATCTACTCCCCTAGTGGTCTTGATGAATAACCAGCGGCGCCCCTTCGGTCGACGCTTTCTGGCCGATGGTATCCCGGTTGACGACGTAGGTCAACTCGGTGCCCTGAGGCACCACGATGTTTCCGTGCTTCTTGAGGACGGTGTGGATGATCGCCGCCGCCGCGCCTGCGCCCATACCGTAAAGCGCGCCCATTCCTCCGTCGGCGATGGCCCCGACGCCCGCTCCTGCCGCGGCGCCGATCCCGGTCTCTTTGGCCGCATCCTTATTGCTCTTGCCCGGCCCCTCGAGAGTGCCCTCGTTACCCTTCATCTTGACGTCCCCCTTGGCGTCCGTCAGCGCCGCCGAGATGTTGAACAGCAACCCCTGTTTGGTGGTTACCTTCTCCGGCGTCAGTCGCATCTCGGCCTTGCCGGTGGCACGGCCGGGCGGTTTGATAAAGGAAATACGCCCCTCGACGGTGCTTCCCGCCGGGATAATCTCTTCGCCGCCGGCGAAGACCGGCTCTTCAATCTCGGCCGTAAAGGGATCGCCGTTCTCGTTGGCCTTGCTGCTCAGCGTGGTGGTGAGCGTCATCTGCAGCGTCGTGCCCGCCGGCAGTTTCGGGCCGTCGTCGGCTGCCACCACCAAGGCAGGGAAGCAGGCAATAAGAACGAAAGCGAGAGACACGGTCGAGGCCACTGCCAGTCTTTTCGGGCTTTTCATGAGCTGCTCCTTAGGCGGTTTGATGCGCCGGGGCGAGCCGGCGTTGGTCGAGCAGTGCCGATTGCTGCTTGCCGATTGAAAGACAAAATGGTGAACCCTGCGCTTTTCAAGCGTCAATCGACAATCGTCAATTCCCTCCTGTTGACCGCCACGGCTCGCACCTTCTATACTACACCTTGAAGTCATGGCCAACATCATTCAAGAAGTGATCGATTCCAGTACGGCCATCGTCAAAGGCTTCGCCATCACCTTCAAGAACATGGTGAGGCCCACGGTGACGGAGAATTACCCTCGCGAGCCGGTCCACTTCGAGGACCGCTACCGAGGACTGCATGTCCTTAGGCGCGACGAGAATGGTCTCGAGAAGTGCGTGGCTTGTTTCCTGTGCGCCGCGGCGTGCCCTTCCAATTGTATTTATATCGAGGCGGCCGAAAACACCGGCGATCACCGCATCAGCGCGGCGGAGCGCTACGCCAAGGTTTACAACATCGACTACAATCGCTGCATCTTCTGCGGCTACTGCGTCGAAGCTTGTCCCTGCGACGCGGTCACGCACGGCCAGGCCTTCGAGATCGCCGCCTACGATACGAACGCGCTGGTGTGGCGCAAAGAACAGCTTCTCGAGCCCGCGCAATCGGCGCCCGAGCCCAAGACCAACCCACCGCGCGTCAACCCTAACCAGAAGCCCGGCGACTACGTTCCAGTCACCTGACAAGTCAATCCGGACCTGCTGGCTCCCTACGAAGCTACCTACGCCCGGTCAAGTTGCAGATAGGTACGCAGGTCTCTGTCGGAACGAACCTTCCAGATGTGGCCGTCAAGCCAGTAGTGGAGGAGACCGGGCGCGGCGAAGAAAGAGAAGATGAGCTGGTTGCGCAGGCTGGCGTCGCCGGGGCCAAGCTCTGATTTCAGCATGAAGCGCGGCACGAAATCGAAGATGAATGCATAGAGTCCGGCAAATGCGATGTAGGCGAGCCAGCGGCTGTTAACCAGGGTAGCCAGCCCGTACTTCGTCGCACGGTCAGCCTCTTGCCCGTATTTGTTCTGGTTGTAGAACCACACGAGCCGGTGATACTGAATGTTGTGATAGATCGTGGTGGCCGCATACACACCGAGGAGCGGCATGGCGCTTCGGAAGAGCAGATAGTTTACGGGAATCGCCGCCGCAAACAGAAGCTGCTTCGGCCAGTTGAGCGAAAGCCTCGCCCGCCATTTCTGAACTTGCCGACTTAGATAGACTAAAGAGATGAGAACCAGCAGGATTAGCAGGACACGTTCATAGAGTGCTCCGGCACGCGGCGGAACCGGGAAGGGAAGCATCTCCGCAACCTCTCTATTATGGAGCGGATAAGTCAAGAATGGGTAGTAGAACGCCGCGGCGAAGAAGAGCTTGTCGATCCTCATGTCCTCCGGCGCGAAGTCGTGGTTCTTCTTCTTGTACATCATCATGAAGCCGTAATGCTGTTTGAAAATGTGGTAATAGCCCCATAACTCGGTGCCGAGCTCGAGCCAGTCGCCCAGACGCATCACAATTAGCACGGGACCGATGAGGAAGAAGAAGGCAAGACTCGCCCATAGCCACCGCCCGCGCCGGGTCAATTCCTGAGTATCAAAGTAGGTGCGAGAGATCGTGGCGAAGCCGTGCGTTTCATCAAACACGATCGCCCAGATCGCGACAAGCAACAGCAGGGGGACGTGAACGAAGCGCCAGAGCATCCAAAAGACGTAAGCGGCCGCCGCTCCGCCTAGGGTGAACCACGCCAGGTCCGCCCGCGATGAAATGATCCAGCTAGCCCTAGAACGAGCCGTGATCGGAATCGTCGCTGTCGCCATTGGTTTCCAATCCTCGCCCGCGCTTCCTAGGGGCGCATGGGCTCTGCCAGTTTGTGCCGGCCCTGGACGCCGATGCCGCGCCTCAGGCCCTTGGTGTCCGAGACGCTGGGTTCGCATCAAGTCCGATTGAATTTGCCCTGAGCCGTCACTCACCTCAAACGCAGACCGTTAATAGATGCTAGCCAACCGCCAAAGTTCCGCTTTACAGGTCTCACCGGGCGTGATATACGAAAGCACATGAGTCGCTGGACTGTTGGGATAAATCGGTTTCGAAAGGCAGGTGCGTCATGAAACGTCGAGAGTTCATCGGCCGTGCCGCCTCCGGCGTCGGTGCCATGTGGCTGGGATTCAAACCGGCGGCGGCGTGGGGTTCGCCCTCGCCCACCGGTCGGTTCAAGGCCGCCGACATGGTCACGCTGGGCAGCACCGGCATCAAGACCTCCCGCCTCGCTTGCGGCACCGGCACCGTCGGCTCCGGCCATCACTCGAACCAGACGGCGCTGGGCGTCCAGGGTCTCTCGGACCTGCTGTTGCAAGGCTACGACCACGGGCTGCGATTCTTCGATACCGCCGACTCCTACGGCAGTCACCCACATCTGGCGGTCGCTCTCAAGAAAGTGCCGCGCGACAAAGTGACGGTCCTTACTAAGTCCTGGTCGCGGGATGGCGACGGCATCCGCGCCGACCTCGATCGCTTCCGCAAAGAACTGGGAACCGACTACCTCGATATCTGCCTGATGCACTGCCTCACCGAAAGCGATTGGACCGATCGCTATCGCAGCGCCATGGACGCGCTCGAAGAAGCCCGCCAGAAGGGGATCATTCGCGCCCACGGTTGCTCGTGCCACTCCATCGAAGCGCTTCGGGCCGCCGCCAAGTCCGACTGGGTTCAAGTCGACTTGGCCCGGGTCAATCCCATCGGTTCACACATGGATGCCGAACCCGACACGGTGGTCTCCGTGCTGCGCGAAATGAAGGCCCGTGGCAAGGCCGTGATCGGGATGAAGATCCTTGGCCAAGGCGACCTGCGTTCGAAGGTCGACGAGGCCCTCCATTACGCGCTGTCGCTCAACGTGCTGGACGCCTTCACGATCGGAGCCGAGAGTCGCTCCGAGCAACTCGACCTGCTGGACCGGATCGGCTCCGTGACCGTCTAAGAATTGCCGATTCCAGATTGACGATTGCCGATTTGAAGAGAAGACGCAAGCCACTCCGGTTTTTCCAATCGTCAATCGAAAATCGTCAATTGTTCGCAACGTCCGATAAGACATATTATGTTAACTAAAGCACGAGCCGGAGGACATGACCCCCGATCATTCCGCTTGTTATACTCATTGGTCCCTGATCCTCGGTGTCGTCGACTTACGCCAAAGAGACTGCGCCCTAAGTCACGATATCTTCGCCTCCGTCGACGCGAATCACGTTGCCCGTCATCCACTGGGTGCGATCGTCCATCAGCACGGCGATCGCTTGCGCCACATCCTGCGGCGTGGTGAGGCGCCCACCCGGATTCCGCATTCCGGCAAACTCGGCCAGCTTGTCGATACCCGGAATCTTGCTCGATCCCGGCGTGATGGTGACGCCGGCCTGGATGGCGTTGGCGGTGATGCCGTGCGGCATCAGCTCGTAGGCCAGTTGGCGGATATGTGACTCCAGCACTGACTTGGCGGCCGAGACGGCGCCGTAGTTCGGGATCACGCTATGACCGCCTGCGCTGGTCATGCCGTAGACGCGACTCCCCGAGCGCATCATCTTGCGGCGCATCAGTTCCTGCACCCAGTAGACGATATTGCTTCCCATTACATCCAGGGTCATCTCCATTTGTGGCTGGGTCAGTTGACCGGCCGAATCTTCCGAGACATAAGGCAGGAGCGATCCAAAAGCCACAGAATGCAGCACAACTTTGACGAAGTGATCCCCACCTGACAGCCGCCAGTGCTCCTGCATGCCGTCCAGGGCCCCGACGCGCTTTTCGGCGTCGGCCGCGTTGATGTTGAAGAACACTACGTCTCGGCCCTCGGCTTTCACGGCGCTGATAATCTGATTGACGTGCTCCATGGCCGAACGGCGGTCAAAATGAACGCCAAAGATGTTGAGCCCGGCACGAGCCAACTCGCGGGTGGTGGCTTCTCCGAACCCGCTGGATGAACCGATGATCAGGGCCCAGCGCTGGACCCCGGTGCTGTCTGTCATGTTGTGTCCCTTCTCAAATCAGTAGGCGGAACGTAGTAGGCAATAGGCATCGGTAGATTCTCACCGAAGGCACTCTTCTGCCTACGGTCTTCTGCCTACTGCCTGCTGCCTTCTGCTGCCTCCTTCGGAAAGCGGGCCCTTCGTAATGGTTCCGCTTCGGTGAAAATCAAGCGACGACGAAACGCAATAGGGCTGTCACGCAGTAATACCGGTTTCGCCCATTGGGCGTCATCGGCGAAACAGGGGCTACCCAAGAAACGGCGTGGATCATCTACCCACGGTGGTATCGTCAAGCCCCAGCGTCGTGCCAAGTGCTCCCCCACAGCGCCAATATAGGAATCCTGCCAGTCATCCCCGGTAAGGTCGGGTTCTTCATTTATCAGGGCTTGGCGTTCTTGAGCCAGATAAAACTCATCAAGAAACTCGTTGAGAGGCCGGAAAAAGCCTTGTTGACCTATACGGGCTACCGCCTCCTTAAGGCTGTGGGGCCGCATTGATTTTTCCTACCAGGTCGCGAAGGAAGACAAGCCGCTCAGGCGAAATTTCTTCCTCGGGGTAATAGTGTTTTACCAAGTTCCGTAAGTCCGCTGCAGTGGTGAGATTCAGGTGGCGCGCGAGGGGTATGATATCCTGCACGTCCTTGTACCGCCGCGCCGCAAGAATCTTCATCGCCAAAACGTATTGCGGTTTGGCCAGCCAGACACGCAAGCCGAATTGTCCTTCACTGGGGTAGGTTCTGTAGAGCTCAAAGTCTTGTTGCTTAGCCAGATAACTGGTGGCTTGCTCATTCAGCCAATCAGAGGGGAGACCCAATTCTTCCCCGACTTCTTGTTGTGCCCTTACCACCTCACCGTGACCTTTAGTGATAAGGGCATCCACATCTTCCGTACCTTCCCGCCAGTCGAAGCCAAGCACAATGGCCGCGCCGCCAAACACAGCAATCTCACCGGTTACGCGCCTTTCCCGTAACAATTCGCCTAAACGGGTGAGTGCTTTCCGTAATTCCTCTCTGTTCATGACCAGTTTCCCACATGCCGGGTTCCCTTTGAACGCAGCAGGCAGAAAGCAAAGACACCTATCGATGGGCCGGCGTCCTCGGCTGCGGCGAGCGGAGCCCTTCGACCGAAATGCGCCGGTTGTCTCCCCCAAGATGCTGCAAGCGAATTCTCACTTGCGGCACGAGGCCGACATCACCCAGTTTCTCTCCCCATTCTACCAGCACTGTAGCCTCCTGGTCGACCAGATCTTCCAGCCCCAGGGTCCCGATCTCCCGCGCGCCGCCCTCGATGCGGTAGAGGTCCACATGATACACCCGACGATCCCGCCCGTATTCGTGGACCAGTGTGAACGACGGGCTGTGCACTTCTTCTTCGGAGCCGGCGTCCAGTCCGGCCACAATCCCCTTCACCAGCGTCGTCTTGCCGCTGCCCAACTCGCCTTCCAGCAGCACCAGGCAAGGCGGGCGCAGGTCCGGCGCCAATTCTCGCCCCAGCTCGGTAGTCTCCTCCGGCGAGTGGGTGGTGTAGCAGTTCGCAGTCGGCCCTTCACGGTTAGCAGTAGTTCTCAGTTTTCGGTTCTCAGTTTTCGCTCGCACGGCATAAGGTGCCGCGCTCTTCTCTCGCGGCGAAGATTTTGTCGTCGTCACTCGTCACTTGTCACGCGGCCGCATCGGCAAGACTCTTGAAGGCCCTGGGAAGAGCGTTCACCAGATCGCCCGCAATCATCCCGACCTCTCCGAACTCCTGTGCCGCAAGGTCGCCGGCAAGACCATGCAAGTATACTGCGGCGGCCGCGACTTCGGTTACCGAACGTTGCGGGTGTTGCGCTAGAAGCCCTGCCACCAGGCCCGTGAGGACATCGCCGGTCCCGCCGGTGGCCATCCCGGGGTTGCCGGTGGGATTCACCCAGATTTCCCCGTCCGGACCGGCTGCCAGAGTGCGATAGCCTTTCAAAATCAGATGCAACTGATGAGTCGTCGCGAAACTCCGCGCCGCTTCCAGCCGGTGAGCCTGAATATCCGCCGTCGTCTCGCCCGTCAGCCGCGCCATCTCGCCCGGATGAGGCGTGAGAACGCGAGTCCGGCCGCCGGAGCGAAGCATGCTGGCTCGGCCCGCGAAGGCGTTAAGTCCGTCGGCGTCGAGGACGATCGGCAGGTCGTACCGTTGCAACACGGCTCGCACTAGCTCGGCGGTTTCCGGCGCGGCGCCAATTCCCGGCCCCACCGCGAGCACCGTCTTGCCTTGGATCAGCCTGTCCAGTCTGCTTAGCGGGCCTTGGTCGAGTGCGCGCAGGGAGATGGTTCCGGCTTCCGTTTCCGGCAAAGGCTCGGTCATGAACTCCATGCCCAGTCCTGCGACCACCGGCAACACGCTCGCAGCAGTGGCCACCGTCACCAGGCCCGCCCCTGACCGCAAAGCGGACTTGGCGGCCATGGCAGCGGCGCCGGTCTTGCCCACCGAGCCTGCCAGGATCAGGACGTGGCCAAAGTTCCCTTTGTTCGCGTCGGCTCTTCGCGGCTCAAGGAGCCAAGCGAGATCCTGACGCGTGGTCAGGTTGAGATTGAGTTCAGGATCGCCCGCCAGCGCTTCGGGTGGAGTGCCGATCGGCCTCACTTCCCATTTGCCGACCTGCTGGCCGGCAGGAGGAAACACGTGCGCTACCTTGGGCGCCGTGAAGGTGACCGACGCGTCGGCGCGAACGAACTCGCCCATCAATTCTCCGGTATCAGCGGAGATCCCCGACGGGAGGTCCACCGCCACCACCTTGGCCGCGGCCAGATCTCGATTCAGGTCGCGCACCACTTGCAGGAGAAAGCCTTCCAGGGGCTTCGACAAGCCCGTTCCCAGGATGGCATCCACCACCAACGTCGTACCCGCCAGACTCGGGCGCACTCGGTCCCAGGCTTCCGGGCTCTCCGCCGTTTCAAGGGTGCTGGAGGCAGCGAGGCGCTCGCAGTTCACGGCCGCGTCGCCCTTCAAAGCGCCGGGAAGGGCGAGCAGGATCACCCGCGGGTCACAACCCCGCTCGCGAAGCATCCGCGCCACCACCATCCCGTCACCGCCGTTGTTTCCCTTCCCGCAGATGACTGTAATCTTGTGCCTGGCCAGCGGCGCGAAATGCTGCGCCATGAACTCGACTACGTTGCGGCCGGCGTTTTCCATCAACGTCAGGCTGGGCACGCCGTAACGCTCGGTGGTGAGGCGATCGATGCGCTGCATCTGAGTCGCAGTCAGTATTTTCATTGCGAAACGCCCGTTGTTCGCACCCGCTGTCCACGTCCTTCGCGACGGGAGACGGACGACCGTCTCTAGGCGCGGGCTTCTCGGCCGGCGAGACCTGCGAACTCTCTTATCTTCCGCGAGTCCCCCATAGCCACGACAAAGTCTCCTGCCGAGACAGTCTCTTCCGGTTCGGGATTGAAGTCGAGCCGGCCGGCTTTGCGCCGAACTGCCAGGACGATGATTCCAAAACCCACGCGAAGGTGGGCAAGGCTCAAGTTCTCCAATTTCGACATCTCGGCGACAAAGACCTCTTCGATCTGTAGATCCAAGCCGCCCTCGTCGAGGGGCGCAAACGCGAGGTCGATAAACTGCTGCACGTGAGGGCGGGTAAGGACGCGCGCGATACGTTGGCCGGCGTAAGAGTAAGGGGATACGACTACGGTGGCTCCCGCCTTGCTCATCTTGGACTGGGCTTCTTCCTCGCCGGCGCGGGCGACAATCGGCAGGTCAGGCGCCAGGCCGCGAGCTGTAAGGACGACATAGACGTTCTCCGCGTCGGAGGCTACAGCGGTGGCGAGGCCGCGCGCTCGCTCGATGTGCGCTTGTCGCAGCACCGACTCGCTAGAGGCGTCGCCGATGATAAAAGGCAGGTTGTTCTGCTGCGCCCACTGGGCTTGCTCCGGGTCTTTCTCGATGAGGACCAACGGGATCTTGCGTGCGGCGATCTCGGTGGCCACCCGCCGTCCCACGCGGCCGGCCCCGCAGATGATAAAATGGTCGGTCAGTTTGTCGATTTCTTTTTCCATCCGGCGGCGCCCAAAAACCGAGCCTAGTTCAAATTGTATCACCGCGTGCGTGAAGGAGCCAATGGTGAAGCCGACCAAGCCCAGGCCCAGTACCATCACCACAACATTGAAAACGCGGCCGCGGTCGGAGAGCTGGTTTTCGGGTTCCGCGCCAATGGTGCTCACGGTCATCAGGGTACCGTAAAGGCACTTGAACCATGGCCAGCCCTCGATCAGATGAAATCCGACTGTCCCCATGCCCACCAGGGCGAAGAGGAGAACTACTGCAATCGCGATGCGGTTGGTCGTTTTCAAGTTCGCTTAGACTTATGTAGCCTAGCGGAGGCGGCCCCCATCGGGGATCTTGATCTTGCCGCCAACAACAAGAACTGCAGATTGACGATTGACGATCGAAAGAGAGGAGTAGGCAAGCCACGCGGCCGCTCAAGTAGGCCATCCACCGCCGTTAATAAGCCTCTTTTCCAATCGTCAATCGACAATCGGCAATCGGCAATTCTTCTCACAACATCCATCCGCCACTCACGCTCAGGGCCTGGCCGGTGATGAAGCCGGATTCGTCCTGAGCAAAGAACTTCACCGCCTCGGCCACGTCCTGTGCAGTGGCGGGTCGTCCGACGGGAAAGCGCGTGTCGCTCATCCGCTTCGCCTCTTCCAGCGTCAGGTCCTTGTTATCCAGAATGGCCGGGTTCACCACGTTGACGGTGATGCCGTAGCGCGCCTCCTCCAGCGCCAGCGACCGGCTGAAAGCCACCACTCCTGCCTTGGCAGCCGAGTAGGCGGAAATCTTGGCCTGACCGAAAGCCCGCTCGGCTCCCACCGAGCCCAGATTAATGATCCGGCCCCAACGCTGGGCGCGCATCACGGGCAGTGCCTGCTTCGAAGTGTAAAAGACACTAAAAAGGTTCGAGGCTAGCATGGCGTGCCACTCTTCTGCGCTCGAATCCATCACCGTTTTCCACTGGAATTCCCCGACGTTGTTTACCAGGATGTCCAAACGTCCGAAGTGCTGGACGACCTCTTCCACCAATTGCTTCACCCTCTCCGGGCGAGTGACGTCCGTGGCGACCGCCATCACTTGGGGGCCGAGGGATTGAAGCTCTTGCGCAACGCGGTGGATTCGGTACCGGTCGGTGCGGTATGCCAATGCCATTCGCGCCCCGGCACGTCCCAAGGTCAGCGCGATTTCCCTTCCGATGCCGCGTGAAGCCCCTGTGACAAGGGCCACTCGATTCTGAAGTGACACATTTTGCTCCGTTTGACTGACAGAACCTCATAAACGACATTAGGGTTCAAAGACCGTGATCGCCGGCGTGAGCGCCGTCCGGCTGTACCCTTCGCGCTCGATTCTTCGGTTTGTTTCCAACAGCCGATCCTTTGTTTTCAATTACTCCCCCGCTTTGTTCCGCAGAATCAAAGGAATCCGCCGTTGTTCATTCCTACCAAATACCCATTCTTAGTAACTTTGTTTTCTCTCACCCGATTACGTTCCTGACTTGGCTTGGAGACGCATTCTTTCTCTCTTGCTTTCCTTCCCTCCGCCGTTAGGATGGCATTCCTGTTCGTGACCTCTCCGAAATGGGTTCGTATTGGCTTCGATCCGGGGCACGATCCTTTGTTTTCAATAAGCCAATGGCTTCGGTCCTGTCAAAACCATTTGCCTGTGTTCTCCAACCAACCAAGAATCAGGATACAGGCTCAACACGAAGATGCCTGCCTTCTGCCCTCGCCCTCCTCCCTACTGCCATTGGGATGGCACTCCAGATCCTAGCCTTTTCAAAATGGGTTCGTAATGGGTTCGGTCCCGGGGCGCATCCTTTGTTTTCAACAACTCAATGGCTTCGGTCCTGTCAAAACCATTTGCCTGTGTTCTCCAACCAACCAAGAATCAGGATTTATAGGGTCGAAGCAAAGACGCCTGCCTTCTGCCTCACTCTCCTCCCTACTACCATTGGGATGGCACTCCAGATCCTAACCTTTCCGAAATGGGTTCGTAATGGGTTCGGTCCCGGGGCACGATCCTTTGTTTTCAACAAGTCAATGGCTTCGTTCCCGCTTTTCGATCTTCTGGCCAACCGCTTTCTGCCTACCGCTTTCTGCCTACGCTTTCTGCAACTAACGGTTGGGATGGCACTCTTGACTAGGCCTACCTTTCTGCCTTCTGCCTACTGCTTTCTGCCTACTGGCGGTTGGGATGGCACTCCACGCGGAGTCCCGCGGGCTCCAAGGCCCAGCCCATGGCGTTGTCCGACGCCCGCTACCGTACCGACCGTCCTGTTGCGAGCAAAGGATTCGCTGATCCACCGCTCCCAACGCTTCATCTTCTCAACATACGACTCTCTGGTCATGATCGCGATGTCGACGTTACCCTCAGGAGACAGGCCAACGAAAACGTACGTCGCACCGACCTGAGTCTGTCCCTCAGTCTCCGCCTTGCACGCCACCGTGACGCGCGCGACGTAACGCCCGGACTCCACGCGGTGGTACTCCACCTCGTGGGCCTCCCGCTCAAGTGCCGTGACCACCCAAATAGCTTCTCCTTTTTCTTCTTGGGTGCGGAAGATGAGTCCCCGCTCCCAGGAGACGCCGGGAGGGTGGAGAAGTTCAGGATTCCACTGTGGCACCCACAATTTCTCGCCCAGTGGCGAAAACAGCTCGAACACCTGGTCCACCGGGCCCGCGACGGCGAACCCGCCGGAAAACTCCGCCGACCTGGCAACGAATTCACTCACGCCTTACTCCCGCCGTTGTCCGCCTAACCGTACGGACCTCTGCGATTCGACCTTGTTTGTTTTCAATCAAATCCGTGGTCTCGTTTATTAAGTCAGGGCCGCACATTCGATTCCGCCTTGGCCACCAGGGCTACGAAGCAAGCCTACCATATGATTATATACGAGTGAAGTCCCTTCCTTTACTATCGGCGCCCCGCGAACCCCTATACTCACTTTTGTGCGTCCGAACCCACGGCCTGAGGTCCTAAGACTCATCGTCGGCTCGGTAACTGAAAACTGAGAACTGAGAACTGAAAACTGGGAACCGCCTAACTCTTCACGAAAGGTTCCTCGAGTGATGCACTCTGACCCGTGAACAGCTCGGCGCCGTTTGCCATCACGTGCATGTCGTCTTCCAGGCGGACGCCGAACTCCCCGTGGATGTAGATCCCCGGCTCATTGCTGAACGTCATGTTCGGCTCCAGCTTGATGGTATCACCACGCACCAGGTATGGCCACTCGTGGCCGTCCATCCCCATACCGTGGCCCAGGCGATGCTTGAAGTACTTATAATCCGGGCCGTAGCCGTCGTCGGCGATCACCTTACGCGCCGCCGCGTCCACCGCCTGGGCCTCGACCCCGGGACGGGCGGTTTCCAGCGCGGCCTTCTGCGCGCGATGGACGATGTCAAACACCCGGCGCATTTTATCCGTGGGTTTGCCCAGGACGAACGTGCGCGTGATGTCGGAACCGTAGCCTTCCACAAGGCAGCCGTCGTCGATCATCACGATCTCGCCCTCGTGGATCGTCTGAGGTTGAATCGATCCGTGCGGCAGCGCCGAATACGGGCCAACGTTGATGCTGACCTCGCCGGGGAATCCGATCTGCGAGTAGGCGGCGTCGATAAGCTGCCGGAGCTGACGCTGCGTCATCCCCGGTTCGAGAGCCCGCCATGCCGCCTCGTAGGCGGTGATGGTCACTTGCGCGGCCAGTCGCATCAACTCAATTTCGTGGTCGGTCTTGTGCATCCGGCATCCGGCGGTGACTGGCGTGCCACTCACAATGTTCACTGCCGGCGCCGCCTTGCCCACGCCGTCGCTGAAGACAAAGTGGACCGTTTCTTCCATCCCCAGACAGCCGCTGGAAATGCCGCGATCCCTCAGTCCCTCGGCAACCCGCAGGTAGGGGCTCTCGTCCTCCTCCCCGGTGCGGACGTCGCGGTTTCCGGCAAAAGGGCTAAGGGCGATCTGCTCCTCGGCGCGATCGCGCTCGAAGGCGGGGCATACAAAGAAAGGCTCGCCCTTGGCGGGCAGAATCAAGGCAAACAGCCGCTCGCCGCCACCCCAGCGGACGTTACTGAAGTAGTCGAGCGACGTGCCGCCCATCAGCATCAGCGCGTCAATCTGGTGCTCGGTCATCAAACGGCGAGCCTGCTCGATCCGCGCCCGCCGCTCCTCGGTGGTGATCGGCTTCGCATGATCTTTCATCGATTTCAGGGCGGCGATGGAAGGTGGCAACCCGGCGGGAGACGTACCCGAAACTCCATACGGGGCACTTCCCTGCCCTGCGAGCGGGCCCGGCGTCAGGACAACGCCGGGGGTAAGAGCCAGTCCGGCGCCGGCGTTGCGCAAGAAACTTCGTCGAGAAGGCATCGTGTTCCTCCGATCGTGACGCCGCCTAATAGGTGGTGGAGCTGCGGCGGACTATCTCGGCCACATCCACGATTAGAAGCTCTCGATCCAGGTCAAAGAAGATCCTGTAGTTTCCTACCCCGCGGCGCCAAGCTGTCGGTTAATTCTTCAGGGGTGCGATGTCTCCTCTGAACGGATTGTCACGGATCGCTGACATGGCGGCGACAATCCGCTTCTCGTCTTTGGCGGGAACCGTTTCAAGCTTTTTTTGAGCTGGTTTGCGATGCGCAGTTGCCAAGCCATGTTCGACTTGCTCGAGAGTGACGTAATCACCGCGTCTAATTTCCGCACGGCCACGGCGGATCGCGGCGAGCTCGGCTGGGGAGGCCGACTCGGCGGTTAGGAGCCGCCTCCGCCCCTGCGGGGATCGCGCCGGTGTTTTCCGCTTCACCAGATCTCCTTGCCAGTGGGCTGGCCCCACTCAGTTTCCCCATGGCGATTCTTGACGTTGATTAGAAAGATGAGATGTTTGCCGTTATACTTGCGGCGCGCGGCTTTAACTACCAGGTTCCCATGCGCCCTTTCTAACGCCACGAGTGGTGTCCCGCCAAAGTGTAGCGCCGAAATCCAAATGCCCGAATCGAGGACGACGATCACTTCTGATCCTTCTTCTTGGCATGTATCTCGGCGCGCACCTCGTCTACCAAGCTCTCCACGTCGGCCTCGCCGTAGCCTTTGGGGTTCCGGGTGCGGGCGTATTCCCGGTCCGCTTGGAGACGCCGGCGGACTCGCTCCATCCGATATGAGCGGAACGCTTCGCGGAAGAGCTCGCTCGTATTGCGGCTCTCCTCCTTCGCTACCTTGTCAACCTGCTTGGCGAGGTCCTCGGGAAAACTTATGGTGAATACACGAGACGATCGCCGCCTTCTTATGCCCATACCAGCATTATTACATAATACGACAGCGTCGTGCAAGCCTGGGCCACCCACCACGCCAGGGAACCGGCCCTTCCGCCACCCACCGAGGCCATCGCTGAGTTGTTCGAGACAGCATGGCGTCACGATTCATCGCGATCCGCCCAAGGCTCGAATTCCAGTTCCCGCAAGTAGAGAAACAGCGGCAGCCCCAGCGAAACCCCAACGGTGAGTACTGCCACGAGCGGAAGCCACCGCCCTCGGATACGCACGCGGGAATTCTCGATCCGGATGAAAACCAGCAGCGCTACAGCGGAGACGATCACGTCCATCCCGAAGAAGGCGCTGATCCGGTTGGCGAAGAGTTCGCAACCGAACAACGTTAGGTTCAGTCCGTGCGCAAACAGCCAGGGAACGAGCTGCCAGTAAGGGAGCAGAACTCCGAAAAGCAGAGCGTCAGATAAATCGACTTGGGTTTCATTGCGCCAGTCCAGCACAGCGGAAGGCATACGGTAGACGGTAGACTGCATAAGGGGAAGAGGGGACCACATGTTAGACGGTAGACCACACAGCGGAAGAGGGCTTCTTCCCTTTATGCCATCTGCCACCTACCGTCTACCTACTGCTGCTCTCACGGAATCGCTTGCGCCAGCATCAAGGTCATGTCGTCCTGCAGCTCCGAGGTTCCCGTCCAATCATTCACGCTGCGATAGATTTCGTCGGCCAGCGCTTCCGGCGGCGAGTTCAAGGCATGCCGCACCACCGCGACCAAGCGGTCCTCGCCGAATTCCTCCCCAAACGTGTTCTCAGGCTCGGTGATGCCGTCGGTAAAAGCCAGGAGCAGGTCGCCGGGTGCGAGTTGGATGGAAGCCTGGTCGAAGCTCACCAGCCCGAATAGTCCCACCACTGTGCCTCCCATGCCCAATCTCTCGACGGCGCCTTCGCGACGGAAGAGGAATGGCGGCGGATGGCCGGCAGTAGTGTAAACGAGCCGACGACCGGCCGGATCGTAGACGGCGTAAAAGAAAGTGGCGTATTTCTCGCGCGGCGTGCTGGCAAAGATCTGGCGGTTCAAGCGCCCCACCACGTCAGCCGTAGAGACGGGCAAGGCATCGTGGAGACCCCGCCGGGAGTGTCCGTCATAGAACTGGGCGTGAATGGCGGACTGGATTGTCGCCATCATCAGGGCAGCGGAGATTCCCTTCCCGCTGATGTCGCCCACCGCCAGGCCGACGCGATTCTGTTCCAATCGCAGAAAATCGTAGTAGTCGCCGCTCACCGTGCGGGCCGCGTGGCAGGCCGCGTAAAGCCGCAGGCCTGGCACCTCCGGCGGCGCCTGAGGAAACAACTGGGCCTGCACTTCGCGCGCGATCTGGAGCTCTCCTTCCAGCTTGGTCTTCTCCTGCGACTCAATCAGCAGGCGCTGGACGGAAGCCGTCATGCCATCGAACGCCTCGCCCAGCGCGCTCAACTGATCGTGCGCCGGCGTGGCAATCCGGTAAGAGAAGTTGCCGACCCTCACCCGCTCCGTGGCGTTGTACAACTTGTCCACGGTGCCGGTGATCGATCGGGTCAGTTGAACGCCGACCACGATAGCGAACAGCTCAATCAGCAGAAAGAGAACGGCCACCGCCACAAACGCCGGTACGTAAACGCGCGCGACTTGGCCCTGTGTAGCCAGAAGTTGCCGGTTGAGCGTCATGATGCGCGAGTTCACGTAGACAACCCCAGCGGTTGACTCTTGCCGTTGCTCCTTGCCCTCCCAAACGAAGGGATCGAGCGCCGACGGTCCGATCACCGGAAGGTCCAGGCGGCTGGTGGCCGGCGGCAATTGCAGAGACTTCGAGTGGACGCCGCTTACAAACGACACCTTCCGACCCTCGCCCATGTCGAACGTGAAGGTATCTTGGGAGGAAGACGCGGTCGATGCCCCCTGGTCGGTCCCGCTCTTAGGCAGTGCGACCCCTACCGGCCCGAGGTCGGCGCCCACCAGGTCGAGCAACTCGGGCGTGATGGGCTGTGACAGAATCACCGTCATTTCTCCGGCCGCGGTTGGGGTGCGGTCGAGCGCGCGAAGTTGGATCCGGTCCCGATCGAGAACGATGCCGGCAAACTCTTTCTGGCTGAGCCACTCGGGAACGGCGACCGCCTTGTCGATGGGCTTACCGTCCATGTGGAAGGCGCTTGCCTCCCGGTTAACAAGAAGCGTGACCTCCAGGCCCGGATACTCCGCCGAGTGTTCGCGGCGCAGCTCATTCAGAAAGACCTTCTTAAGATGGTCGATCTGGCCCGCGGGCAAGGGTTGACCGTTCAAGTGCGCTTCGTGAGCCACCACTCGCGCCAGTTCTTGAAGGTGATCGACGTGGTCGTGCACCCTCAGCGCCACCAGAAAAGATGCAAACTGCACGTTGATGATGTAGCCACCGATGCCCGCCAGCAGCACGATCAGCAGAATGGGTACGACAGCGATGAACAAGTAGGCGACGATCAGACGGCGACGCAAACGCCAGAGCACGCGCTGCCGGATATACCGGACCAGCCGCATGAGGTAGTGAAAGCCGACCGGGATGATCGCGACCCAGAAGAGGAACCAGAGAGGGCCGGGAGCGCCGGCGGTGAAGAGGTCCACCACGCGCAGGGCCACGCCGTAGGCCACCACCCAGATGCCAAAACGCGCCATGCGGTGGCTGCGATATTCACGACGGAGGGATCGTGCCAGGGACGTCAGCATAGAGCAGTCGAAAAGTTGACAGTCGAAAGTCGAGAGTTAAGGCCGAGCGCGTGCCGGCGCTGCCTTTGAGCCTCGACCGTACGGATCTCTGCGCCTACGCCTCGGGCGCCAGCGAACTGGCGACCGACGCGTTGGCTCGCACGCGGCTGTGGTGGCGGCTATAGCCGAAGTACACAAACATTCCGATGATCAGCCAGATGATCAGCCGGGCCCAATTGATCCAGCCCAGTTTCGTCATCATGTAGCCATTGAATCCAATCCCCAAGAGCGGCACTAGCGGCACCCAGGGGGTTCGGAACGGCCGCGGCTGCCCCGGATTGGTCCGGCGTAGGACGATCACCGAGATGCATACAATTACGAAAGCTAGGAGCGTGCCTATGTTAACCATCCTTCCGATATCTTCGATGGGGAACAGGCTGCCTACAATCGCAGCGACAAGACCAACCAGAATCGTATTCTTGTAGGGGGTACGAAACTTCCGATGAATGGCAGCGAAAAACCCCTTTGGAAGCAACCCGTCATTGGCCATGGCGTACAGTACACGCGTTTGTCCGAGCAGCATCACCAACATGACGCTGGTAAGCCCCGCCAGGGCGCCTGCTGTAATCAGATACGACGCCTTCGTCAACCCACGATCGAGAAAGGCTCGGGCGATGGGGGCCTCGATATTGACGTTGTTCCACGGCACCATGCCCGTCAGAACTCCTGCCACCAGGATATAAAGCACGGTGCAGACCAATAGCGAGCAGATGATGCCGATCGGCAGATCCCGCTGTGGGTTCCTGGCCTCCTGCGCCGTAGTGGAAACGGCGTCAAAGCCGATGTACGCAAAGAAAATGTAAGCCGCTCCGGCCCCAATTCCGGAAAATCCCATGGGTGCAAACGAAGACCAGTCGTGGCCCCAGTTCGCAGTGTTCACGTATCTCATTCCGAGAATGATGACAAACAAAACTACGGAAACCTTCAGGGCCACGATCGCCGCATTAAACCCGGCGCTTTCCTTGATGCCGATCACCAAGACTGCGGTGATAATCAGCGCAATACAAAAAGCCGGGAGGTTGAATCCGATGTCCAAGCCGAAAAGGTGCGGCGCGCCCACGAGATCGTGCGCGCGCTGGACGAGTTCCGGTGGACTTGCTGAAACGATGCTCGTAACTCGCTCCAGAAAGGGCTGTGTCCCAGGTACGAGCGAGGGATCTGCCGTCACGGCCATCTGGCGCGCGATCACGTTCTCGGCGGTGCGAAAAGCCGTCCACTTGTCATAGCCAAGCCAAAGCGGGACTTCAATGTGAAAGATTCGCATGAACTCGATGAAGTGGTTCGACCAGCCGGAAGAAACCGTGCTGGCGCCCATCGCGTATTCCAGGGTGAGATCCCAGCCGATGATCCAGGCGAAGATTTCGCCGAGCGTTGCGTAGGCGTAAGTATAAGCGCTGCCTGCCAACGGTATCATGGCGGCGAACTCGGCATAGCAAAGCCCGGCAAAGGCGCATCCCAACCCCGAAATCACGAACGAGAGCATCAGTCCAGGTCCCGCGTAGTGGGCCCCCAAGCCTGAGAGCACAAAGATTCCGGCGCCGATTACGGCACCGACGCCCAGCGCGGTCAGTGAGACTGGCCCCAATGCCCGTCTCAGGCTATGTTCGCCCGTCTCGGCGGCTTCCGACATCAACAGGCTCATCGGCTTCTTCACCAACAGCGGATTATCCATAAGCAAGTTTTCCTTTTCGAAAAGTCTACGCGCAAGCGCGATGGAGTTTACAAGGATCGTGCCTGACTACACCCGACTTCTCTGGTACGCTGCCAAAACAGCGAGGAACTCACGCGCACGCGCAGCCAGATCCGGCGCTTTCAACAAGCCGCTCATCACGGCCACCGAATCGGCACCGGCTTCCATCACCGCGCGAGCGTTCTCGACGGTGATTCCGCCGATCGCGACGAGAGGCTTGCGCGTGGCCTGGTGCGCTTCCGACAAACCCGATAAGCCGACCACTGGATCGGGATTCTCTTTGCTGCCGGTCGGGAAAACTGGCCCGAAGGCGATGTAGTTGGCCGACGAACCGTGCGCCTCGCGCACCTGCCTTAAGTCATGGGTCGAGTAACCGACCCACTTGCCTGGTCCAAGCACGCTCCGCGCCAGTTCGACCGCAAGGTCATCCTGGCCCACATGCACGCCGTGGGCGTTTACCGCCCGCGCCACGTCCGCGCGATCGTTCACAATGAACACTCCGCCCGATCGGCGCACCTGCTCCTGAATCGCGATACAATCTTCGTACATCTCCCGCGAGGAACCGTGCTTACTGCGGTACTGAATCAAAACGACGCCCGCCCCAAGCAAGGTGGCGGCGACCTCGACCGGCGTCCGGTTCCCCGTGTGGGCGCGGTCGATTATGGCATAGAGGCGGGGAAAGGGCATAAGCGAATGATGAATTCTGAATGATGAATGATGAACAGAAGAGAGTAGACGGTAGACGGCACACGGCATACAGGAAGACAGCAACGGTGGCGGCTCTTCCCCGTCTGCCGTCTACCTTCTACTGTCTTCTTCTGTTCATCATTCATCATTCAGAATTCATCGCTTCTTCAGTCCACTCCGTTGCGGGCGAACCGCTTCAGAAAGTGGGTATCGAAGTTCCCGGCGCGGAAATCGGGATCGGCCATGATCTTCTGATGTACTGGGATACCGGTGGAGACGCCCTCGATGATGAGCATGTCGAGGGCACGGGCCATACGCACGATAGCTTCCGTGCGGCTGCGGCCGTGGGCGATCACCTTGGCGATAAGCGAATCGTAGTAAGGCGGGATCATGGACTCAGCATAGGCGCCCCGATCGACACGCACTCCCGGTCCGCCCGGCAAGGAAAGGCCGGTGATCTTCCCGGCGCTAGGGGCGAAGGTCTCCGGATCCTCGGCGCAAATGCGGCACTCAATCGCGTGGCCGCGTAGTCCGATGGTCTCGCCCTCGAACGGCAAGGGCTCGCCGGCAGCGATTCCGATCTGAAGTTTAACCAGGTCGAGACCGGTCACCATCTCTGTCACCGGATGCTCCACCTGAATTCTAGTGTTCATCTCCAGGAACCAGAGATGGCGATCCTCATCCATCAGGAATTCCACCGTGCCGGCGTTGGTATAGCCGACCTGTTTCATGGCCTCCACCACCCGGTGACCCATATCCCGGCGAAGATCGGAATCAACCTGGGTGGAAGGCGATTCTTCCACCAGCTTCTGGTGTCGCCGCTGAATGCTGCACTCCCGCTCGCCGAGGTGAACCAACTTGCCGTGCTGATCGCCCAGCACCTGGAATTCGATGTGGCGCGGCGAGGCGATGTACTTTTCCAGGTAAACGTCCTGGACCCCGAAAGCTGCTTTGGCCTCGTTCTGCGCGGTCGCGACGGCGTGGGGCAACTCATCGACGGAATGCACGATCCGCATTCCCCGACCGCCGCCACCCGCCGCTGCTTTTACCATGACCGGCAGGCCAATCATCTCGGCAGCCTGAAAAGCCTCGCGCGGCTCCTTGACGACAGTCGACCCGGGAACCACGGGCAAGCCCAAGTCGGCCATTTTCTTTCGGGCCAGATTCTTGTCGCCCATCAGCCTCATCACGTCCGGACGCGGGCCGATAAAGGTGAGGTTGGATTCCTCGCACACTTCGGCAAAGTGCGCGTTTTCCGAAAGGAAGCCGTACCCGGGGTGGATGGCGTCGGCGTCAGTGATCTCTGCCGCCGCAATAATGGCAGCCATATTCAGGTAGCTCTCCGAGGCACGAGGCGGCCCGATGCAGACCGCCTCGTCGGCGAAACGAACGTGCAGGGCGTAACGATCGGCTTCCGAGTACACGGCGACAGTGCGAATTCCCAGCTCCTTGCAGGCGCAAAGAACTCGCAACGCGATCTCACCCCGGTTGGCGATCAGCACTTTCTTGAACATATGAAAGCAGTGGCTAGGGAGTAGCGGCTAGTGGCTAGAGAGAAGCCTGAGAGCTGATGACTGAGGGCTGACAGGTACTCCGCTCATCATAAATCACTGTTCTTCACGAGCCACTCGCCACTAACCACTAGCCACTCTTCTTGCGAGACGGCCTGACGGCGAACAGCAATTCCCCGTACTCGACGGGCTGCCCGCTCTCGACATAAATCCGGGCGACTTCTCCCTCCACCTCGGATTCGATCTCGTTCATCAGCTTCATGGCTTCGATGATGCACAGGATCTGGCCCACAAACACCGTGTCGCCGACTTTGACGAAGGGAGGCGCGTTAGGAGACGGTGAGCCGTAGAAGGTGCCGACGATGGGCGACTTGATGATATGGAGGTCCTCGGTCGGCTCAGCCAGCGGAGGCACGGCGCCGGCAACAGAACCGGCTCCGGCTTGACCTGTTGGGGCCGGGCTTGTTCCCGTGGCGCCGGGCGAGTCGGCGATCACCGAGAATGGAGATCGCGGTGCCAGTGGAACCGGCTCGAACAGCACCGGAACGGGCGCGGCCGCGGGAGCGGCCGGGGCGGCACGTTTGATGCGGACCTTCACCCCGTCCTTTTCCAGCTCAAACTCGCTGATCTCCTTCGCGACCAGCAGGTTGATCAACTCCTCGATATCCTGAAGGGGCCAGGGGTGATCCGATTCTTCCCTGCCTCGCGGATTCTTGCTTGGCATTGAATTCCGCTCCATGGGCTAGGCTCATTGCGTGATCGGGCGATTGGGTGATTGAGTGATTGGAAAACGACCAGTGATCGGAAATCACGCAATCACCCAATCACGCAATGGCTCAATCACGCAATCACTCAATGTACCAGTCGGCTTTGGTGGACGGCGTAAGAACCTCGGGACCGTCGTTGCCAACCAAGACCGTATCTTCGAGGCGAAGGCCGCCGAAGCCTTCCAGGTAAATCCCAGGCTCCACAGTCACCACGTAGCCGGCCTGCAGTTGCTCTTTCTGACCGCGGGCCAGTCGCGGCGCCTCGTGGACGTCCAATCCGACTCCGTGTCCGGTGCTGTGCGTGAAGTACTTCCCTAAGCCTCGACGACTGAGCTCTCGACGAGCGGCGCCGTCTACCTTTCCCGCCTTGACCCCTACCTTCGCCGACTCGATCGCGCGTTGCTGGGCTTCCAGCACGGCGGCATAAAGGCTTCGAATTCGCCTCGTGGGCCGCCCCGTGTAAAACGTGCGGGTCATATCAGCCGCATAGCCCGCGAGTATAGCACCAAGATCGACGATCACCAATTCGTTTCGTTTGATTTCCTTGGACGAGGCACGTGCATGGGGCAAAGCCGCGCGGGGGCCGGAGGCGACGATGGTCGTGAAAGCGGCTCCATCCGCTCCGCCCAGCCGCATCTGGTATTCGATTTCGGCCGCCAGGTCCGACTCGCGGACCCCAGGCCGCACTTTGGCACGAAGGCCGTCCAGAACGTGTCCGGTCAGGAAGGCAGCCCGTCGCAGGACATCAATTTCCTGTGAGTCCTTGACCGCGCGCAGTTCTTCCGCCAGGCCGCCCGCCGGTTCAAACAGCACTCGGCGGCCAGCCGCCCCCTGCAAGGTAGTCAGCGCCGCGCAGGTGAGGTGCGAGTCCTCGAACCCCACGCGGCCGGCCATTCTGATCTGGCGCCGGCCCAGCCACTCGCCCACACTCTTGAGCAGTGCCTTCCTTTCCTCTTTGACTCGCACCCCCTGCGCCTGTTCACCGGCCTGGAGAGCATAGCGCGGATCCACCCACAGGCGCGCTTCGTCCGTCGCCGCAAATAGGGCTACACCCGCGCTGCCCCGGAAGCCGGTCAGGTAGAAAATGTTGGCCGGCTGCGTGATCACCAGTCGGCTAATGTTTTTCTTTTCGAGCAGAGCCACGAGCCGCTCTTGGCGGGCCCGGAAAGGAGACGCGTTGTCTTTCACTGGTTGCATTTGTGGGAATCGCTCAAAAAACACCGTTGCGGGCGCCATCACCCGAAGGCATTGTACCAAAAAAGGGGTCCCCACGGGGCGGGGGGATAAGGGTGGCGCCGAATCGGACGCGCGGGGCCTTTCCGGGCCTAAACCTGGAGAGCTAGTAGTATAGGCTACTGCCGACCCACGGGCGGTCTGCCAGGTCACTCCGGCAGGATCTTTGGTGAGACAAAAAAGAGCAGCTCCTGATCGTTGTCCTCGAGGTTGCTGGACTTGAAAAGGTTGCCCAGCATCGGGATACCACCCAGCACCGGCACCTGAGTGACGGACCTCGTGCGCGAGGTCACCTTGACTCCGCCAAAGACGACTGTGCCCCCGTCGGGCACCATCACCTGGGTGGTGGCAGCTTGGGTGTTGATGCTGGGGCCGGCCGCGCCGGTGAGCACCGCGCCGACGCTGTTGTTGGCGACGGAAAGTTGCAGGAATAGATGACCCCCTTCCGTTACGGTGGGCGTCACCTGCAACGTCAAGGCGGCGTCGACGAACTGCGTCGAGATCGTGTTGTTGACCGTGGTCTGGATGGGGATCTGCACGCCCTGCATAACCACCGCCGGCCAGTTGTTTTGCGTGACCACGCTGGGAGCTGAGATCACTTTGGCCTGGTCGCGTGTTTCGGCCGCCGCAATGGCCGCGTTGATGAAGTAACGCAGCGACTGATTGGAAATGGCGAAAGCACCGAACCCGCTGGCTGCCGTCTGCCCGATGGTCACGCGGGGCGGTGATGCACTACTGGAGGATGTCGACCCGGGGACGTTCCCCTGGGCGGTGGCTCCGGTTCCCGTCGCCCCGCCGGTCACCGTCGATCCGGATGGATTGACGGTTCCAAAATTAAGGGCCGACTGAAGACTGCGCACGAAGTCCGAATTGGCCACCACGATTCGCGCCTCAATGGAAACCTGCTTCGCCGGGGTATCCAGCTTGGCGATGACCGATTCAACCAAGGCAATACGCGAAGGGACTTCCGTGAGGATGATGGAATTGTTCCGTGTATCGGGGATGGCACTGCCCCGTTTGCTTAACACGGACCTGCCCTGAATTGCGCCTCCGCCTCCGGAGGAGCCGCCCGAACTGACGCGTCCCGTGAGAATGCTGACGACTCCCGGGATAATGATGTTCTGTTGCTGGGAGGTGCCCCCGCCGCCCCCGCCCATACCGCCGCCCGCCCCACCGGCGCTGGTGATGGTAGCCTGGGTGGGCGTCCGGTCGATCGCCGAAGCATACTTCAGCGGAATGATAACCGTCACCAACGGCTCGGCACCCTCTCGTGCATCTGCGAGCTTGACGTTGTCTTCCTGTTCTTTTTCCAAGGTCTCAAGCTTGGAGATGCGAACCACGTTTCCTTCCAGGACTTTTCCCAGACCGTTGTCACGCAGGACGAGGTCAAGGGCCTGGTCCCACGGCACCCGATCGAGGACCATCGTCACCGCACCGGTGACTCCGGAATCGATCACAATGTTCAACCCGCTGACCTCATGGATCATGCGGAAGAAGTCCTTGATATCGACGTCCTTCAAGTTCATTGAAACCAAGTCCCCGGTATACTTGGGCGGCGCCGCGGTCGGGACCGACGCCTCCGGCACCAGCGTGACGGCCTGAGAGCCGGTTGACGGAGCCGAAGGCTGGCCGCTGGCAGGAGGGTTTTGGGGCCCCTGTTGCGTTGGGGCACCGCCTCCGGCTGCGGCGGCCGCTTGCAGGACAGGGCGATCACTTTGCGCCGTTCGGCCCGGATTCGCGGGCGCCGCCGCGCGTGCTGGCACCAATGCTGCCGCTTCCGGGATCCGCTCGGTCTCGAAGGTCTGCCCCTGACTCGCAGCCGCAGCGCCGGAATCGGTTGGCGTCTGGCTCTTGGGCGTCGCGACCTCGCCGGTATGGGCTAACGCGACTTGAGGTACAGGTGACGTCGTTCCGCCAGGCGGGATCGCAGGCTTCTGTCCCGGCGACGCGGAACTCGGTACAGGGGGTTCGGGGCCCGAGGGGGTCGCGACTTGCGCCATAGGCGCCGACCGTGGTCCCAAAGCGCGGGATCCATTAGCTTCCGCCGTAACGCCAGGAGTGTCCGCTGGCTCAGCCTTCGGCGGCGCTGTCGAGCCGGATCTCGCAGGGACGGGCTCGTGCTTTGGCTCAGACGGCACCGCTGCCAGCGCGCTGGACTTCAGTCCCAACGCGGATGGCCTCGCAACTCGCGACTCGGGCCTTGAGGGAGTCGCAACCTTTGCAACCAGTGGCGGCTTCGGTTTCGCGCCCGCAATCGAAGTGTCGGCTCGCTCAGCCTTCGGCGGCGCTGTCGAGCCGGATTTCACAGGGACGGGCTCGTGCCTTGGCTCAGACGGCACCGCTGCCAGCGCGCTGGACTTCAGTCCCAACGAGGGAGGTTGCCCCTTGGCTTTTGTCCGCAGACCCGAGTCGCTTTGCTGCGGCTTGGACAGAGCGGCACTCGAGCCCGTTACCGTGGCCGGGTTCCCGGGAGGCGAAGCCGGCGAGTGAACGGAAGACGCTTCCTGGGGGTGCGGGGCCGGTTTTGCAACCGGGCTGGAGGCGGATGACCCGCCGCCCGCCGGCCGGGGCGGCGCAACATCTCTTGCCCTGGGCCGGGCCTCAAGCTCAATCCGAAACCCGCCCGGCCGCTGCTGCACGTCGAAGGCCGTATCGCTGACGAGTACGGCCACCACCCGGACAACGTGGGAGCCAGGCTCGGCGCGGTATTGCTCCACTTTGACCTGCTTGAGCACCGGCGACTGGACCGGGTACAGGTGCTGTGATGTCCGATCCCGCGAGTCTTTAACGTCGACCACGACACGCCAGGGGTGGTCCATATGCTCGACGTGGTAGGCGGCCGGAACCGAGGTGGAAATATCAACCCACGTCTTCCCTGCCCCGCCGCTTTGAACCAAGACGCTGGAAACCGCGGCCAAGGATTGGTGGTCGCCAGTTTTTCGATCCGCGGCTGGCGGAGCGTTGGAGGTTGGAGAGGAAGCTTGCGCCGCCAAGTCGGCCGTTGCGGGAACTGCGGCGGGAGGTCCGGAGAGGATTGTCAGAAGCACTCCGAACCGGATTAATATAAGAGCGGACGGTTTTCTCATTGTCCCTCTCCCCCAGTCCCGCCCTGCGGGATCAGCCGCTTGATAACCTGACGTGACCGGACTTCGCCGTCCGGGTCGAGGTAGTTCTGTTTAAGCTCAATCGAATCCGGCATGATTCTGAGCACGGTACCGTCGTAAAGAGCATCATTCTCTCGCAGAAAATACGTGACCTTGGTGTTGCCGGTTACCAGCGCGATCATGCAGTGCGAGCTTTCCTCACGGACGACGCCATTCAGCTTGAGATCGCCAATCAGCAGCCCGCGCCGGCCGGGAGGGCGCGCAGTGACCCTAGGTGCCTGCAAGGCCCCGCGGCCAGCCGTGGCTCGCGCCGGCAGTTTGAAGGGGTCCCGCCGCCCGACCGCCCTCGGGGCCGCGGCCACCCCTGGCGAATTCGCTTGCCCCTGCACCGGTCGCTTCTGTGTTTCGCCGCGGCCCGGCAGGGCCAAGAGCAGCATCAAGCTCACTTCGATTGCGCTTCCTGTCATCTGCCATCCTCGGTAGCGTGGGACTCCCTCCCTCGCTTCGCTTTCCGTTTTCTCATCCTGACAAGCAAAACGCCTTACGCTTCTGATCATCTCGATGCCCATCGCTGCTGGCGTTATTTCTTCGCGGACGGCACCGCGCTCTGCGATGCGCCCTTCGAACTGTTGAAATACGTAGTGAAAAGGCAATCCGCCCCTACAGTCTCGTCGGGCGAAACGGTGAAGTGCCCTTGCCCGCCGCCTTTAGGGTCCGTTAGCTGAGTAATCGTTACGTTGACAATTCTGGCTCCGTGAGCCAGTCGACCAAAGAAGTCCAACATCGGAAAGTAAGCCCCGTCCACATGCGCCTTGAACGGTTCCTCCGTGTACCCCTCACGCTCCACTAGGGGCAGGGCGATGAGGCTCCGAATGTGGATCTCAGCGGTCAACGAAGCGTTCTGGATGGTCGAAATGAACCCTTCCGAGTCCTCTTGGGCAGGCACAACGGCGCTCAACTCTTCGAGTTGTAGCTTCAATTCGGCGATTCGCGCCCGGTTCTTTTGGCGTTGCTGATCGAAGATCCGGTTGGTTTGGTTCTGAGCCCGCAGAGCCTTCACTTGCGCGGTCAGCGTGTCGCGCTCGTCCGCGATGGGGCTGGCCCAGTAAACATAGATAGCCACCGCCAGCAGCACGGAAACCAAGGCCACAATACCCATCTGTAAGTTTGGCGAAAGATCCTGGAATTTCTTGGCCATAAAGTCCTTGCGCCTACACCTTTCCCCGCACGGTAGTGGCGGTTGCGGGTGCGCTTGGCACCGGGAGTGCTGGCGGCCCCTCCCGCGAATAGACGCAGTCGAGGTCAAACTTGAAATTCATTCGCTCGTTCTCATCGTCCTGGTAGTATTGCTGGAGGTGCACATCGTAGAAATCGCCGTCGCGCTTGAGGGCGGCGATGAAGTCGGTGATGGAGCGCACGGAACCGGACTCCCCTTTCAAAATCAGCCGTCCGCCATCCGCCTTCACTGAGAGAAGGTAGAGGCCGTCGGCACGGTTCACCGAATCGGCGAGGGAGTTCATCAAATCCACGGGTCCGGTCCTCGCTTTCTCCAGCTCCTGGATGGTCTTGATTCGAGTCTCGACCTCAACGATCTCCTGCTCGTAGCGCTTGTTCTCCGTAGCCACGGCCGCCAACCTTGCCTGCTCCGCCTGCTCCTTCGTCAGTTCCTGGTGCAGCCGGTTTACTTGCCGGCCCCAGGCCCAGCCGAGGATCCCGACAACGCCCAAGCCAACTACAAGGCTTGCCCCGAAGGCCAGAGCCAGGCTGGTCACCGGCAGGGGCGGGCCTTCGGGAGCGCGAACGTCAGTCGCCCTCGCCGTTTCTCCGAGAAGGTTAATTCTGATCATTGGGGATCAAAGGCCCTCAGGGCCAGCCCTACTGCCACCGCCATGCGGGGCCGCAGCTCGCCGACGTAATCCAGGTCAAACCTGGTCGGATCGATTTTGACTTTGCGGAATGGGTCGATGATCTCAACCGGCGCGTTGAGGTCCTGCCGCAACAGGTCGGCCAACCCCTCCACGCGCGCCGATCCACCAGCCAAGTAGATATTTTGAATAGCCTCTCCGGTGGCGTTCTGTCGGAAAAAGTCCAGAGTCTTTTGGATTTCCAGCAACAGGATTTCCGAGACCGAGCGGATGTGAGCGGACCGGCGCTCGACCTTGACATCGCCGAATTGCCGCCCCTCCTTCAGACTTTCGGCGTCGGCGAAACTCAGGCCGAACTCCTTTTGCAAAGCGTCGGTATACAGGTTGCCGCCCACCGAAACATCGCGGGTAAACAGGGGCACCCCCCCGCGAATGATGCTGATGTTCATGGTGCTGGCGCCGATGTTCAGCAAGGCCACCACGAGATTGGGATGCGGCTCATAATTCACCTCAAATGCGTTCCCCAGCGCAAAGGCGTCGATATCGATCACCACCGGGACCGCCCGAGCCTGCTGCAGCACGTCCGTGTAGTTGGCAACCTTCTCCCGTTTCACCGCCGCCAGGAGCACATCGAACGCGCTCGACGAAGCGGCGCCCAGCACCTGATAGCTCAGCTTGATGTCTTCCATGTCGAGCTGGATTTGCTGCTGCGCTTCGTAGGGAATGGCGCTCGCAAGCTCGTCTTCGTTGTTCGCCTCAACCGTGATCTTCTTTACGATCACGGAGTGGCCGGAGACGGACGCGGCGACGCTCCGGGTCTTGATCCCGCTGTCCGTGAACATCTTCGTGATCGTCTGTGAGACCAGGTCGCGGTCGCGAACAATGCCGTCCACCACCACGTCCGTTCCCAAAGGGGCGATGGCAAAGCTCACCAGGTCGTACTCGTCGCCACGCTTCCCGAGTTCAACTGCCTTGATGGAACTGGACCCGATATCCAGTCCCACCAGACCCTTCGGCTTTCGCCGCCAGCCAAACATTCGCATTCCCCTGGGCGCGATGTGAGTCAAGGGGTTGCTAGCTCGAAGTCTGGCAACCATCAGGTTTCACCATCGCCGCTTCGCCTATCCTATTCAGAATGCCAAACAATCAGACCATCGAATTACTTGCTGCATAACTTAGCGTTTGATATATGGCCGTCAGCGCCGCCTCCTTAGCTTTCATGCACCAGAGAGCTGAAAGTGGGTCTGACATTTAGCGTACCCCTGCCTTTTTCCTGCGCTTGCCCGCTGAGTCCGGCGCGCTCTGCCGTTCCATCCAGAGATCGAGAATCGTCTTCTTGAATTTCCAACGGTTGCCCAGCTTGAAGGCAGGGATTCGTTCCTCCGCGACGTATTTGTAAAGGGCCTCACGCGAAACCCCAAGGTAGTCGCTGGCTTCGACGATATTCATGACCTCTCGTGGTTCTCGCATTATTGGCCGAGCCATCCGCTTATGAGCTACGTCTAAGTACGGTCATCTTCACACACGTTCTTATAACATAGGTTAATACACGTGTCAATCTGTTTTTTGGGGTCGCGTTCAGGGGGTTTCGTGGGTGGATCGTCCAGCAAAATGTGGGGAACTTTCGGTTGTCTTACGGTCAGCGTCCTCGATCTGGCGTCTGCTTGGCATCGGTCAGAAACTCGGCAGGCTTCCGCCCGATGCCCGCAGCAGTCTCCGCCGCTACTTGGTCCAGAATGTCGTTCATGGTAGCTTTTAACTCCACGGCCGCCTTTGCCACCTCATTGGGATCGGTCCTTCTCCCACCATGTCTCTGCCAGCGCGCGCACGGCGGTCTCGTCGTTCGCTTCGTGGGGCGGGAAAAGGGCCGCCAGGTCGCGATGCAGGCGCCGGAAATCGTTCGAGTTCTCGCCGCGATCCTGCAGTTGGCGTTCGATCTCGGGTGGAGCGAGGCCACGCCTCTGTGAGTTCAGGGCGGAGCGGTGCTTTCCTGCCACTGTCCTGGGGCCGGTGGATTTCTGAGCCTTGCGGCGGTTGGCGGCCAGCCGCGCGGGACTGGAAACGGACTTTCCTCTTTCATCAACCCTAATGCCGGGTTTGTTCCAGGTTTGTTTTTGGGGTCGCTTCCGCCCTCAATCACTTACCAGGTTTGTTCCAGGTTTGTTTTGAAATGCGACTCAATTCTAAAGGACTTACTGGGTCTGTTCCAGGTTTGTTCTAAGGGTTATGTCATTGATTATGCAGCACTTGCCAGGTTTGATTGACCCTTTCTTTCATTTTTCCATTTTTGGGGCCCAACGCTACCGGTTGAGTCCCTCTTCGCGAGTCCCGAACCCCGAGTCCCGAGTCCCGGCTATTGACATCGCTCATGCGCAATTCTTGCTTTCCTGGCTCCAGCCGCTGGTCCGTTTTGGCACGGCTCCGGTTTTGACGGACCGTAATCACGACGTAATGTTCCTTCTGCGAGTCCCCAGCCCGCGAGTCCCGCTTTTCTTTTCTCAGCGAACCCCGAAACCCGGACCCCGGCTCTAATCAAGCCCAGAGGATTGTACAGTACCAAGGGATGGATGTCAAGCAAATTATTTCGCGGGCCGATATCGACTGCCGTGAGAAGGACTCCGACCCGTGCGAGTGGCCCTGCGAATGCGCGTCAGACTCCTGCAACTCCCCCATCCGCTGCTCCTGCGTGGTACTTCGGAAGGGTAAAGTGGAAGCTTGTGCCGGGACCGTCATTGACCGTAGCCCAGAGCCGGCCGCCATGGGCCTGAAGAATGGAACGGCTAACGGAAAGTCCCATGCCCATGCCGCCAGCCTTGGTGGTGTAGAAAGGGTCAAAGATCCTTCCCATCGTGTTCGGGTCCAGACCGGTCCCCGAATCTTCCACCGTTACCTGCACCTGGTCCGGTTCCATTCTCCGGGTGGTGATCACCAGTTCTCGCGGCCGCTGATCTATGCCGCTCATCGCTTCGATACCATTCATGATGAGGTTCAGCCCCACCTGCTGCAACTGCACGCGATCGCCGGAAACAGGTGAAAGGTCATCGGCCAACTGCGTGCGGATGATCACGTTCCTTTTTTTCGCTTCGTCCCCGACGAGCGCCAGGACCTCCCGAATGGTGTCGTTCAGGTCCAGCTCCTCGCGGGGCGTGGCCGCCCGCTTGGTCAGGGCCCGAATCCGGGCGATCACTTCCCCGGCGCGCTTGCCATCGCGAACGATGTCGCGGGCCGCTTCGCAGGCTTCCTCCACGTCAGGTGTATCGCGGGCCAGGAAACGCAGGCAAGCGCTGCCGTTGCTCACGATGCCCGACAGCGGCTGGTTGACCTCATGCGCGATCGAGACGGCCAGTTCTCCCAGCATACTCACCCGGTTCAGGTGCGCGAGTTCTGCCTCGAGCTGGCGCAGCCTCTCGCGCTCTTCCTCGGCGCGTTTGCGTTCCGTGATATCGACCGTCGTGCCCACCACTTCAAGGACCTCCCCAGTGGGACTCAACACCGGATGGGCAAGGGTGTGGAGGTGTTTGACGGTTGCATCGGGCAACACGATTCTGTATTCGAAGTCCGAATCTCCTTTTTCAAGCAACGTCGGACTGAGCTTTTCGAGTTCGCAGAGATCTTCCGGGTGTATTCGTTGCCACATCTGGTCCCACGTCGGTAATCCCTGTTGCGGATCAAAACCCCACAGTCGGGATGTTTCCTCCGACCAGTACGAGATCTTACGAGTCGTGCCATCGTAGGCCCAACTGCCCGTATGGGTCAGGCTCTGTGCGTCGGCCAGGTAAGCCTGGCTTCGCCTGAGAGCTTGCTCCGCGCGCTTCCTATCATCGATGTCGATACTTGTTCCGTACCATTTAACGATGTTTCCCCGCTCATCGCGCAGCGGTACGTTGCGGATCAGCCACCAGCGATATTCCCCGTCCGCCCGCCGCAGGCGTGCTTCGCTCTCCATCCCCGCCCCAGCCGCCAGGGCTTGTCGCCATGCGTCGACGAACCTCGGGAGGTCATCCGGATGAACGACGGAACTCCAATCCCAGCCTAGTCCAGCCGCTAGCGACAGGCCAGTAAATTCCAGCCAGCGTTGACTGATGAAATCCACGGAGCCGTCAGGCCGGGCGCTCCAGACATGCGCCGGGATGGTGTCGATAACAAGCCGGAGCCGGTCTTCGCTGCTCTGGAGAGTCGCGTAGAGATCGCGCAGGCGAGCTGCCGTGTCGTTGAAGACCTCTCCGAGGTGACCGAGTTCATCTTCCCCGCGGATCGCCACTTGATGTTGAAACTCCCCGCGCGCCAACGCCCTGGAGCCCTCCACCAATCGCGCCAGCGGCTGGGTGATGCTGCGCGTGATGGTCAGGCCCAGGGTAGCGGCCATCAACAACGTGAAGAGGGCGGTCAACGGTACAATCAGGAAAACTCGCCGCTGCCCGCGCTCAATGTTCAGTACGGTTTGCGCCTGCTCTTCGGCGGCCTCGTTCTCGACTTTCTCGGCAAGTGCCGCGGTCAGGGATTCGAGGGGTCGTACCTGGTTCGCCAGGCGCAGGCGCACAGCCCCCCAGTCGCCCGAGATGGCCAAGCTGGTAATTGCATCAAGCTGAGAGGGTAGCGCGCTTTGAATGGTCAGAAGGGTAGGCATAATCGTGGCATCGCGCTGGAAGTCGGGAGGCAGAAGGCTCAGGGCGCTCCTGGCGCGCTGCGTGTCCTCCAGAACTGCGGCACGAAGGGGGCCGGCTTCCGTCACCAATTGACCTGCATCCTGAGCTTGCGCCAACTCGTCCAGCCGGTCGTAAAACGCCAAAAGACTCGTATGAACGTGTAACACCGCGACCAGCTTCTGGTCGATACCGTTCAGGCGCTCTGCCTGAGCACGGACCCGGTGGAATTGCCAAAGGACGACGGCATCACCGGCTAACATCGACAGGATGATGACCACGAAGCACACTATCAAACGGTGACCGATGTTGAGGCGATCGGCACGAAAAGTTTTCTCTTCAGCGCGTTTTACCCAACGGGCAAATTCTGCCGCGGTGTGACGCCCCATCCGTTGCTCCTGTCCAGCCATTGCTGCTCTGGAACTCGCGCCCAGCTTCTCACCGCAGGCGTCTGAGCCGGAAGCCGAAACCGGTCGGGGAGGGGTGATGCCGGGTTCAGAACTTTTCCTCATCGGAGTGCAAGTCCTGTTGCAGGCGGTCCTTTCTTGAAACCGGTTATTCGAATCAACTCGTTCTCCAAGGCTGCAGCCGCTTGCGGCGCGCTCTTTTCGCCCGTCAATACGGAGTGCACTGCCTGGATGTAAGCGTTGCTCACGTCCTCGTAGTTCTTGCCTGTGAGGTTCGAAGGCCGCGAAACCATGCCGGTCCGGAACGCTTGACTCAATAGGGCAAAACGGGGATTCGGTTCAAGAACGTCAGGCTGTTCGCAGAGTTCCGGTCGAGTGGGTGGGACCCAAAGCACTCTAGACCGCTTCACCTGCACGTCTCTGCGGCAGAGATACCGGACCAGCTCTAAGGCTTCACGGGGATGAGCCGAGAATCGAGAAACTGCCAAACCGGTTCCTCCCAGGGTACCCATCCGGCCCGCCTTACCCCTAGGCAGCAGGGTGACATCGAACTTATTTCGGATTCGTGACCCTGCCGCCTGGCTGTCGGCAGAGGCTCCCGGCCAGTTCCGCATGAACGCTGCCTCGCCTGCCACCCAAACGTTCAGCGAGTCCCACTCCTTGTATGCCACCACGCTGGGTGGTGAGATGGAACCCACCCAGCGCGCCGCTCTTTGCCACGCCCGGATCGCTTGCGGATTATTCACGCTGATCGTCTTGTCCTCCTCGATGATCCGGCCGCCGCCTTCGGCGACCTGCCATTCCAGCGCGTCGCAGGTCAAGGCTTCGGCAGCGGCCCCTTGCCACACAAAGCCCCAGAACTCTTTCTTACCTTTGGCTCGTTCGCCCGCCTGAATCCGAGCCGCCATGGCCTCCAGCTCATCCCAGGTCCTGGGCGGCGCGCGATATCCATACTGTCGCAGCAGGTCAGTGCGATAAAACAGAACCCCGATGTCGGCACGGTACGGTATGGCCACCAGCTTGTTATCCACGGTGTAGCCGGCGACCATCACCGGAAAGAAGCCGGAGACTTCGTTGGCGAAATATGGCTTCAGATCTATGAAATATTCGTTCAGAATCCCCGGCCAGATCACATCGATGGCGTACACGTCAGGACCCGCGGCGCCTGTCGCGAGTAACTCTCGCCACAGAGCTAGTTGTTCCCGAGCCGACTCCGGAGTCGGAGGGAACTTGACTTGGATTCCTGTTTCCCGAGTGAATTGCTGCAATTCCTGCTCGTACTCCTCGACGAACTGCTTGCTCACCCACCGCTGGTCCAGAAGAGTCAACGTAGTCGGTTCATGAACAGATGGCCTGCCACAGCCCACCAGAAGGACAGCAAGCAGAAACGTGCAAAAGGCGCTTACCACAATCGCGGAGTTCGACCACTCAGTGCAGAGGCCATGAATTCTCTTTGCGACCGCGCTCTGAACCTTCATCATCGTTGATTCTCTTGGTCCCCATCAGACTTCTTCGTGCACCGCAAACGGCTCACGATACATTCGGTCGCCATCGCGCAACAGGTTATTGGCCTCGTCGTCCCCGATCACCCGCTCGGTTTCGGGATCAAAGCGGAGCGCCCGGCCCAGGCGGTAGGACGTGTTCGCCAGGTGGACCAACGCGCAGGAAATGTGCCCTTCTTCAATGGAGGCGTTCAGATCCTCTTTCTTCCGGCTGCGAACGCAGTCGATGAAGTTGGCAAAGTGATCGCCCCCGCCATGACCGTGAGGCCCGGACTTCTCGTCGCGCCCCAGCCAAGTCTCATAACTGGACGCGTCTTCGTCGCCGGTGGCGAGGTATCCGTTCGAACCGTAAAAGATGTTGCCAATGGTGTTGTGATGGCCGAAGAAGCGGTGTTTGCCCGCCACCAGGCTGCCTCGCCCGATTTCCGCCTCGCTGTTGGTGATCCAGTGCCGGACCTCAAACTCCATCATCTTGCGCTTGCCATCCGGCAGATCGAATTCAAAGGCGCAATTGAGCGTGTTGGGCGTCTGCTGATCATCATCAAACATGAAGTGGCCGCCCACGGCCGAGACGCGATTGGGGAACTTGAGACCAAGTCCCCAGCGGGCGACATCCACTTGGTGAATACCCTGATTGCCCAGGTCCCCGTTGCCCGTATCCCAGATCCAGTGCCAGTTGTAATGGAACCGGTTGCGCGTGAAGGGCTTCAGGGGAGCGGGCCCCGTCCAGAGGTCATAGTTAACGCCCGCAGGAACAGGTTCCTGAAGCGCGTGTCCAATCGTATCGCGCCATTTGAAGCACAATCCCCGAGCCAGGTACACTTCCCCGACGCTGCCCCCGTGCAGCCCTCTGATCGCCTCCTGGATCGCGGGCGCAGATCGAATCTGAGTGCCGTGCTGAACGATGCGGTTGTATTTCTCTGCCACCCGCACGAGTTGGCGTCCCTCCCAGAGATTATGCGAGCACGGCTTTTCGACGTACACGTCCTTGCCCGCCTGACAGGCCCAGATGGCCATCAGGGTGTGCCAGTGATTCGGAGTGGCGATGGAAATAGCATCAATGGACTTGTCTTCCAGGAGCTTGCGGACATCGACGTAGCTTTGTGGCTTACCGGCGACTTCGCCGAGCCGTGACCGCAACACATTTTCGTCCACATCGCAAAGCGCCGCGATCTCCACGTTAGAGAGGTGAGAATAAGCTGACAAGTGGTCTTTCCCGCGCCCGTGAAGGCCGCAGACCGCCACGCGCGCGCGATCGTTGGCGCCAAAAACGCGCTCCGGATGAGCCAGAAAGGTGATTCCACTGAACGCGCTCAGGCCCGCTGTCGTCTTCGCCGCGGTCCTGAGAAAGTCGCGGCGACTAATATTCGAATCATCCGATTCCATGTGTGTATTCTCCTATTCCCCTAGACTACTATTTCCAAACCTCTTTGTACCGTGCGAAAAATTAAGAGCTCAACACAGAGATCACTGTGGCCTCCGTGGAGCCTCTGGGACCTCTGTGTTGAGGTCTTCTTTTGGATGCGGCCATCCGCCGCGCCGTGTTGAAGTCTTTTCATTTGGTTGCAGCCAAGGGCCGCGCTGTGACGTATTGCCGGTAAGCGTCCGCCACGCTTGCCGGCTGGAAATCCCCATGATGGATAAAGACGCGATAACGAAGCGTGAGTGATCCGTCAGCCCCAATCACGTAGCTCCCGTCCTGATGCCGGTCGTGGGTGAATTCTTTCAGGCCGAAAGGATTAGCGGCGAGGAGTCCGTAATGGCGGGCGTGCCAGTAAGTCGGGTGACGCAGGTTCTTGGGGTCGTCAAAAATGGCGATGCCGACTTCCTCCCCTGCTACGTTCCCGTAGAAGTCCACCCAATCCGCACGCTTGCCCCAGACGGCTTTCTCGCCCATCGCACCTTCAGAGTTCATCATGCGGCCCGGAGGCGAATCGAGCGCCTTCACCACCCGGATCGCAAACGTTCCTTCTTTGGTATCACCGATCTTGACCGGACCGCGGTCGGCGCGGATGGTAAACTCGCAATCGATGATCCTCGAGTGCTCGTCGCCCCTGAAAGTGTAGGCTTGGGTCTCGGCGGCGATCACCTGCCCTTCAGGGGTCAGGAGATCGAATTCGGCCCGCAGGACCCCAGAGTCAGGGCCGCCGCGCACTTCGTCGAGCTTGCGGAACACGGTGCGGCCAAAGGTCGACGCAGAATGACTGCTCCAACGCGGAAACGCAGCCTCCCCCCAGAAGTCGTAGGCATTAATGTCGCCGTGGGCGAAGTACATGGCGCGCTGGTGAGGCTCATCCCGATCCTCGCCTGGAATGTTCGTTACCATGGGAAAGCCCCGCGTGACAATCGTCCCCTGGGCACTGCGCAAGGGAGAAAGATAGGGTTTGGCCACGTCAGGATCAAAATAGTAGACGGTGAAGGGGCGTCCGCCGATGAGCACTTCTATGCGATTTGCCCCTCGATTGAACTCGACGGGCTGCGCTCCGAAGGCATGCTGGCAGGGGCACGCCACCAACAATGCCAGCGAGAACAGTCCTGTCAATTTTCGGATCATTTTCGCAACTTGTCTTCGTTCCGATCCGGCATGCCCCGAGCTCGGAGTCTCACCAAATGGGCCTCGCTGCCGATTGAAATTCGCGTGGCAGCGGAACCATGACCCACTCTCCGTTTGACCGGTAAGAGTCGAATGCTCCCGCTCTTCCTTTCGCCACCTTCGGGAACGTCCGGCGAACGCGCGGGAATACAGCCTGACACGTGCCTCGAGATTTGACAGCGGTTCAAACCACGGCGGCCTTGAGAGCTGACTGCAGAATCCACTGGATCTGGACCGGTTCGAAGGGAGGGGCGCAGTAGTCCGCCGCCCCGAGCTCGAGTGCATCCAGCCATCCGGATACTTCTGGCAACCGGCTGACGACCACCACCGGGACCCCGGGCCTTTCCGCCTTCATGGCTTCGAGAAGCGGGGCGTATTGCTCCGGCTCGGCTGGGCAGAACACCACGTCGGCCTCGGCCTGGTCGATCAGGCGCAGGGCCAGATCGCGGGGCAACCGAGGTTCCAGGCAGACGGTGCAGCCCTCTTGGGACAGGACCTTCCCCAGTTTTTCCGCAAGGCCTTCAGCCAGACCCATCAAAACCACCCTCGGCACGGTCCCGCTTTGCTTGACTCTTTCTCCCATAACTGTTTCCCTGCCTACCGCGGGGGCCTCCGCGCACCGTCTCCGCCAGCCCTGCCTTGCATTGTCGCCCAGGACCGCCCTCAAGAACGCTGGTGCCAGCAGCAACGCCCTACACTTACCGCAGGCAGCCCTCATCTAGCTGCTAGCGCGGCAGCAAAGACTCGGCGAACCTGGCCGGAACGCCGAAATTGGATCCTCCGAACCCCTCCATCATCGCATGGTTCACCCCGATGACTTTGCCTTCGCGATTGAAAACCGGGCTGCCCGATCCACCGGCGGCGGTCTGGGCGTCATAGACGATCTGGTCGGGCAGCACGTCGCCCAGATGTCCTTGAGTGATCAGGGGGCGAATAAGGCCCTGCTCCGACAGGCGGTCGAGAATCTGTCGCGAGTCTCCACGACTCTCGGTGACAATGTTCCGAAGCGTGGAATCTTCGACACGCGCCAAAACCGCATCGATGCCGGTGGCATAGCCGATGAGGACAATCGACTCGCCTCGCACCGACGCTTGCGCGCTTCCGTCCAGGGCCAGAACCTTGCGGTTCAGAGCGTCGACCGGACCATGCACCAGCGCGAGATCGGCATCTTGAGAAATGTGCACCACGCTTAGGGGAAACGGGCGAGCCGTTCCGGGGAAGTAGGTTCGCATTTCAACCAGCACCGGCTGCAAGCCCCGGGTCATGAGATCGGAGAGGTCATCGTTGTGCCACCACGGCTCCACGACATGGCGATTGGTCAGGATGCTGCCGTCCTTGCCCACCAGAAACCCTGTTCCCAGCCCATACAGACGGAATTCGGGGCCCGTGCCTTCGAGCGTCATCCGGGGATCCCCATCCGCATCCTTAGCCACCTCGCCGTTAGGGCTGGTGGCATAGCGCAGAGGTCGTCCGGAAGTGGCGTCGCGAAAACCGAGGGCCACATAGATCAGGCACACACTGGGAGCATAATCTTTGATAATTCTCTCGGCGAGGGAGGACTCGTCTTCCAGTCTTTGCAGGCGCGCTTCGGTCCGCGCCAGTTCACCGCGCAGGTCGCCGGCCGAGTCGGCCGGAACTTGGGTCAAACCCGCCCGTAACTGCTCTGAGCGTTGCACCAGTTCCTGTTCTTGTACGGCGGCCGAATCGCTGGAGGCCTTCACCTGTCCGCTGAGCTTACGCGCCCGCTCGATCAAATCCTGCTGATTGGCGAGATTGCGGCTTAAAGCGGCCACGGCCGCGTAGCTGCGCTGACTGTCGCGCGAGGCACGGCTGGAAAACCGATAGTTGATGGCGCCCATCGCGGCGAGCGCTACCAACAGTACGACGAGTCCGATCTTCAATGCGTGACGGAGCCAGAAGGCATCGCGACTGATCTTCTCGGTGGCCACCATGGCCGTGCGCGACGCTTGCTGGCTCTGCTCGGCAATTTGCTCCAGCAACAGAATCCTGTCGCGCCAGACGATCGTTTCGCCTCGAGGATCGATGCCTTCCCTGCTGCCAAGCTCCTGGTCATGCTGCTGGTCATACTCCTGCTTGGGCTGCCCCCCGGTTGGCAGTGTGGCGTCCACCGATTCAATTGATCCTGCTCGATCCGCTTGCATATTGACGATCATTGCCTGTTTCCTTCCGTGTTGGCGGCCAGACTTTGCGCGGCTTCGTCAAAGGACGTGATACCGTCGACTCTGGCGGTTTCAAGAACATGCACAGGCCGACGCATTGGCCGGCGAGTCCGCCGTGACCAATGGGACACCTGGGACGATGGGGCGGCAACGAGGCCGAACTCCGGCACATGGCTTTGGATCTGGCGCGTGGCGTAAATCGGTTTTTGCTGCGATTCGTAGTAAGTATGCGACACAATTTCCGACACCAGTCCCAGACCCAGGAGCTGAATTCCCGCGAGAGTACACAGGGTAGCGCCAAACAGGAGCGGCCCGTTTTGCAGCATGACGGACTGGTGGAACAACAGCTTGTTGACCATGACGGTGGATCCCATAAGAATCCCGACGCCAGTCAGGAGCAGGGCAAAGAAGCCCAGGAAATGCATGGGCCGGGTGGAATAATCGAGCAGAAACTTGGTGCTCAGCAGATCGAGAAAAACGCGGAAGGTCCTGGAGATGCCGTAGTTCGACTTCCCATTAGTGCGGGGCGGGTTGCTGATGGGGATCTCGGCAATGCGGGCGCCGACGCCGGCGGCCAATGCCGGGATGAAACGATGCAGGTCGCCATAGAGTTGAATGCTCTGAATGGTCTCCCGCCGGTAAGCCTTGAAAGTGGTGCCAAAGTCGTGGAGCGGCACGCGCGCCAGCTTGGACATGGCCCAGTTGGCGATCCGGCTGGGCAGGCGGCGGGTGAGCCAGCGATCTTGCCGTTGCGCGCGCCAGCCGCTGACGATGTCGTAGCCTTCCTCCAGCTTGGAGACGAAAGCCGGGATCTGTTCGGGTTCGTGCTGCAAATCGCCGTCCATGGAGATGACGATGTCGCCGCGTGCCGCGTCAAAGCCCGCCTTGAGGGCCGGCGTCTGGCCGAAGTTGCGGCGCAAGGTGATGACTTTCACTCGCGAGTCCGATTCGTAGATCTCGTCGAGAAGCTGCGGCGTGCCGTCCCGGCTGCCATCGTCCACGAAGATAATCTCATAGCGGCCTTCGAGCGTGTTCATCACCTGGGTCAGCCGGACATACAGCGCCGTGAGGCTAGCGGCCTCGTTGTAAAGAGGGACCACGATCGAAAATCTGATACTGTCGTGCGAGTTCATGACGAAAACCTCCTTGATGAGGGCTCGCTCTCGCCGCTTGGAGCCGGCTCGCGAGCACCGTTTCATACTTCAAGCCGCTACCGCGCCAGACTGCGGCAGCCTGGCCAGCGCCTGGTAGTTCACTAATCGAATTCCTGAAACCTCCAGAAAACTTCTGAGAAAAGGAGAGCACAGTGCGCACTTCTCAATCACCCGCTCTACCAACAGTCGAGTGCCGGTCTTGGCCAGGGTGGCGTCGGCGTATCCCGGATGACACATCAACTCGCTCGTGCCTCGCGGCAATTGGCTTACCACCCCTCGAATTCTTCGGAGATCGAGGAAGCCGGTCTGGCTCAGTCCATAGAAGTGGGTGGGATAACCGAGGCCGGCCTTAGCCAGTTTTTGCTTGAAGCGCCACGCGAAGGCGGAGACTCCACGCCCCACGAGGTATTGCTTCAGGAGGGAAGCCCGGCCGGTCCGCCGGCGATTCAGTGTCTCCAGGAGTCCGGGGGGGGCCTCCAAGGGGCAGCGCACGCTGGGAATGGAGAACTCCAAAGCCAAGCGAATGACGATGTCGGAAACACCGGGTAGAACGTGTACGTGCTTGTGCCCGTCGAGGTGGGTGGGTGAAATCCCGCTCCCGACAACCCTTGCGATCTGTGCTCCCAGTTCGATTTTCACTTCGGCAAGATTGACGCGGCGGGTCAGGATACCCTTGAGCAAGCGGCCCGGCGTCAAATGCAACCGCCCCCGATGGTCGACGAGAGTCGGGATGAAAAACGACGGTGAGATGGGGAGGCCCTCGCTGAGGTTCAGATGAACTCCCACACCCAGCGAAGGCGCCTGGCGGCTGGCGGCAACCGCGAATTCAAAGGCGCCGCCGTTGGCCATGAGCGTGGTACTGGTAACGATGCCCTCCCGGTGGGCGTCGAGAATTCCCTGAGTAACTCCTGCGGTCAACCCGAAGTCATCCGCATTCACAATAAGACGTTTCATAGTGCGATCCCTTCCTCCATGGGCCTCAACTTTGCGTCGATGGTGACACCGACGCTACAGCGAAATGGGCTTCAACGGGCCTCGCGACGCAATAGCGCGCGGCGAACAGTAGGCCTAGCGCGGACCAAAAAACCGCGCGGGCCCGGCGAAGGATGGCCAGCGACACACCTTGGCTGGCACCGTAGCCTAGGATTTTCAAGGTTTCCGCTGCCGCCCCCTCCTCCACGCCCAGGCCAAAGGGCACGAAGGCGAAGAACAGTTGGACCGCCCGGTATGCGACCTCAACCAGGTATGAAGTCAGCAGCGAGGCGTGAAAGGTGGTGACTCTCAGAATCAAATAGGCTTCCGCCACGCCCGTGAAATTCGTCAGCAATTCAAGGCCGAGGATGCCGATAAAGACGCCTCGGCGCGTCAGAAAGAAATCGCGAACTTCAGCTTCGACAGCCTTGATGGTGGGCTCGTAAGGGCCGAGAAAGCGCTTCAGTCGCGAGGTCGCCGGCAGATGATCGAAAAGGGATGTAGCCAACGCAGTGCGCCGACGCAGGATGACCCAAGGAACCAGCAGAGAAGCCACCAAGCAGGCGACTACGGTCCAACTCCCCAGACGGGCGCGTGGCGACGCGGCCACCAGCAATAGAACGGCGCCGCCGAGCATGAAGAGTCCGGCTCCGAGCCCGTAGATGATGTTTTCGATGACCACCGAGGAAGCGCTGGAGGATCCAGGCATAGACTTGGAAGCTGCCCAAGTCTTAACGCTTTCGCCCAGCACTGGACCGGCTGGAGTGACGCCGTTCAGCGCCTCGCCCACCAGCCGCAATCCGAACAGCTCGAGCAGCCCCGGCCGTGGCGTGCCCGGCTCGATCGAGGCGTGCCAGGCGGCGGTCCTTAGAGCGTGGCGCAATCCCGACAGCAGGATCAGCAACGCGAAGCCCCATCCCAGAGCGCGAGCACTATCGAGAATGGACGCCGTTCCCGCCCGACGCAGGAAGTAGACGAATAGCGCGACACTGGCGATCGGAGTCAGCACCCGGACGAATTGGTGTTTCTTCTTCTTCATCGGACTTCTCGCAGTAGGGCGAATTCCTCGTCCCGGTAAACGCGCACCGCGGCGACACCGCCCACCTTGACCACCTCAATGGGGGTCTGGTAGGACTCCACCTTCTCGAGGAAGATACGGTTGTCGAAGTACTTTCGACCGTCCTGGACGACGAGGTACGCCGATGGAGGCGCCTCCGCCCTCTGCCGGGCGTCGGAGAGATCGAAGTAGTGCAAATCCTCCCGGCCGAATTTAGCGGCGTAATAGTCGAAGACGGGTTTGGTTTCTCCGCCGACGAAGGCGTCCGGTGGGGCGGCTTGAGCCAGTTCTTCCATCGCCTCGCGCATCCCCATGTCATTCACCTCATCATGGGGAAAGTAGTAGCCCACACGCTCGTGGCCCATCGGATTCAAGTAAAGGGAGTAATACGGGCCGGCCTTTGCACTCACCCAAGCCGGTTGGAGCAGGAACACGGCAGCCAGGACTCCTGCCAGGGCCCGAAGAATTGACGATTGACGATTGACGATTGACGATTGAAAGAAAGTCTCATTGACGATTGTTGATGGCATGTTGAAAGCGCCGCACGGCTTCCCGACTCTTCTGATCCAATCGGCAATCGGCAATCGGCAATCGGCAATTTTTCGCGTTGCCACGGTTTGCGGATGGATTCCTAGGGAATACGAAAGAATCTTCGCGATCCCCAGCGCGGCGATGATGTAGACCGTGGGCATCCAGGCGAGCATCCACCTCAACCACTTCGCGCCGAGGAGTGAGAACGGAACCAGCCAGAACAGGAACATGAAGAGCACGAACGAGGGGCCCGGCTCGCGCCGACGCCGCCAAACCTCGATCAGGCCGACCAAAAAGGCACCAATAACCGGAAGGGGCGTCTTGAGGACGAGAAGCAAGGGATAAAAGTAGATTGGCATTCCGCCCCGCAGATGGGTCGGGTCGTTGTAATAGAAACGACCCATCATGAGGTAGCCGTGATGCGTTACCGCGTTTCCGCCGGCATAGTGCAGCATGTACTTGAGCGTGCTCGGCAGCAGGATTACAGGGTTGAACACGACGAAAAGCAGCGCACAGGCGCCGAACAGGAGGACCGTCTCTCGCCGCCGTCGAGGCGGTTGGACTCGTTTATCGCCGCAAAGGTAGTAGTAGAGAAAATTCAAGCCCAGGTAATGCGGAAAGTATTTGGCGGCTAGCATCAGCCCGAAGCTGGAGCCGCTGGCGAAGTAATGCTTCCCGGCTCGTTGAGGCTCAGCAGCAGCAAGCCTCTTGGCGCGCAGATAAAAGTAGTAGCCCAGCCAGGTGAAAAACACCAGCAGCGTATCTTCTTTGGCCAGGCGGTTGTCCATGATGGCGATGGTACCGACGGACCATAGGAAGGCCGTCAGCAATCCAATTTCGACACCGAAGAACTCCTGTGCAAGGAGGAAAAGCACCACCGCCGTCAGGGCGCCAAAGATGACGTTGGGCAGGCGGACGGCGACCTCTTCCGGCACCGGGCGAGCCCCGCCGAATTCGCGGTTCCAGAGGTCAGTGGCGGCAAGCGAAACGGCGATCATCGACTTCATCAGCATGGGGTGCTCGAGGTTGTTCGAGAAATCGCCGTGCAAATAGGCTCGCGCCGCCACAACCTTGTTCACTTCATCCTCATTGAATCCGACCCGACCGAGTCCACGAAGGCGAAGAGCAAGGCCGAGCGCCACGATCAGGAACAACGCGGCGACTTTGTGCGATTTGGTAAGTGTCGAGAGCATGTTCTACCTTTTCTACCTTATTGCGTTAGGCTGATTCTCCGTAGCGAGGTCGTGGCCGCTTCCGCTGGTCTTCTCATTGACCACGTAGTCTCGATGATGGATGGTGAGAATCTTCTTCCCATTCATCCGTACGTGAACGAGCGTTTCATCCTGGGCCGGCAGCCAGAACTCTCCGATCTTCTCGTACTGCCGCACGAAGTCGGCGCGGGTGATCCAGAACGAGAGGGATTTGGCCGGCTGGCCGGCGATCCTCACGATGGCGTAGTCTTGAGCGTCGATCCAGACTTTACCCTCGAACAGGTACTTGTCCTTACGCTTCGGAGTGGCTTCCACCACCAGGCAGTGATAGGGTCCGACGTCCTGTTTGCCCACGAGGTTGAACTCATAGTTGGCGGGCCTGATCGCGCTGTCGTGGTGCGCCCGCCCAGACGAGGTTTCGGACTCACTCTCAATCAGCCGTTTCAGGACCATGTCCCGGACTAGTCGAGACCCTTCTTCGGACTCGGTGTGAAAGCTCTTTTGGTCGGGCGCCTGATAGTGCACGCTCACAACCTCCCGGGCGTAGATCTTGCCTTTGTCGCTGGCGACCTCGTAGGTCCGTACCCCCGAATACTGCCGCAGCCGCGCGTCTTGAATTTGGTTGTGCTCCAGCAGCTTCGCAAAGAGCTCGTCGCCGGTCATGCCCTGAAACGTAGCCTGGAGCGGCGAAATGGTATCTCCCAAGACGGGCGCAGTTCCATCAGCCCCAAGAGCGGTGCGCGTCGTCAATCCGACGGCCAGCACTATCAGTAAGGTTGGTTTTGATCTCGGCCAAGCTACCATGACGAATTCCTTTCTGTTGCGGCCTTGCCTTGGCTCAACACCGAGCCGAGGCGTAAGCCGTTAGTTCACGATATCGATCACAAAACCGTTGACGCGGTGCTGGAAGCCGACAAAATGTCCAAAGTACGGCGATGTAATGTTGTTGTACACTTCCAGTGGATTCGAGTGATTGGTGAGGTTGATCATATAGAGCCCGATGCGTACTCTCCGATTCTTCTTACTGCTGAAGAACGGCAGCTTGAACTCGCGGTACCCCTTGAGGTCGAACGAGAAGAAGGTCGGGAAACGTTGGCTATTGGCCTCGCCCACGTAGCTCTGAAGCGTATCGACGTTCGAGTACGGGAGTCCCGAGCGAACATCGACGACCGGGCTCAGGGTGATATTCCAAGGCAGACCAAAGGCGCCCCAGCTCACCAGCCGGTTGGGAACGTTCGAAGCCAGGTTGCCGGTGACGTCGGGGCGAATCACCGGTGCCTCGAATGGCACGTAGATGTCCGACAGAGTGTTCAAATCGCCGCGCGCCTGGCTGCGAACGTAGGACACATTCAGCTCGCTCCGTTCACCAGCCTGGTAATGCACTGTCGCCTCGAATTCGCGATAGTGCGAGTCGCCGGTGTGAGCGAGGCCGAGCAGCGACGCTGATCCCGGGGCAGCGGCCAGAGGAGTCACGATATAGAGGTCTTGGGTCCGGCTGTAAAGGTAGCTGAACCGGGCCACGACATTACGCCGAATCTCCCGGTCCACCTCAAGGTTCGCGGTGAAATTGCGCGGGCTGCTGTCAAGATCGCGGCCTGTTGGGACCAACCCACGACCAGGAACCGCGGTAACATAGGCATTTTGAAAGACCACGGGTGACGCGATTTGCCCGCTCCCGTCGTAGAGGCTCACCACCCGTGTGGGGTTGTCGAGGAAGTCGGCGGCTTGCAGTGGGACGCGCCCATAGAAAAGGCCGGCACCGCCTCGGATAACCGTTTTGCGATCCTCCCCCGGCGCGTACACGAAACCAGCCCGAGGGGCGATCGCAGCCGAGCGGCCCATCGATTGGGTGGAGAGTCGCCCGCCGAGATTCAGGCTCAGACGGTCGTTCACCCTCCAGTCGTCCTGCAGGAACTCCGAGACTTCGGTGTCCTGCGCGCTGAGACGGCCGCCGCCCTGAAAGTTGATCTGTTCGCCGAGTGACCCGTCCTGCCGGGTTAGCTGGATGGCGTGGGAATGGTCCGTGCCGCTGTAGGAGCGATGATTGAGGTCTACGCCGACCTTGAACTGATGGCGGCCAAACCATTCCTTCTGCGCAAATTGGAAGATGGGTAACAGTTCCACCTGATTGGCGGACCTCGTCCAGGCGTCAAAAAAGTTGCCACTCCAGCCCTCCGGACCGATCATCATCTCTTGCGGGCCCTGGCCGTGGGCATTGCTGTCGAAACGGGTGTATCGAAATACGGTGCTCAAAAGCGCGCCTGAGCTGAACTGGTAAGAGTCGGTGCCTCCGACGGACACTCCTCGCTGGCCTTGATCGGACGAGGCTGTCTGCGGTGTCAGCGCGCTGATGTCGGCAAACTGTTTGCGGTTCGAGAACCCATTCACACTCACCGATAGGATGTGCTGCGGCGACAAAACCGCCTGGAAGCTGGTCAGTGAGTCGAAACCTTGCTGCTTGGTTTCGTCATAAGGCCACGGCAGCCCGCGAACCGGCCGCTTTCGCACGTCGTAGGTAAGCGCTTCTGAGAAGCTGAGCTTGTTCTTGAGAATCGGTCCCCCGAAAAAGAAACGAGGCGTCCAGTCCGAAACGCCTACAAGGTGACCGTTCTTGCCGCGAAGTCCGGGCAGGGGGTCAAACATCCCGTAGTGCCAGTTTCCAGACGGCGGCCGGGTTTCAATGGCCGCCAAGCCGCCCGAGAAGCCGCCGTATTCGCTGCTGTAGGGAGTCTTGTCGACATTTAGTGACTGAATGGCATCAATGGGTACCGGAATCGAGAAGCTTCCCGTCACCGGATCGACGCTTTGCGCGGAGTCCACCAGAAGCATCCCCTGGTTCTCCACCTCTCCCTTCATGTTGAGCTTTCCGTCCGAGGTTCGCACCACGCCGGGCACCAGAGGCAACACCGCCGTGAACTTCTGTTCGGCGAGTGGCAACGTGGTGATCTGACGGTTGCTGACGGTGGCTGTCGAGTCGGAGGTCTCGGTAGCTACCGGCGTTGCCTTATCCTGCACCTCGACCTGCTGAACGATCTTATCCAGCTCGAGACGGATATTGTTAGTCGCGACTTCTCCCTGCTTCAGTGCCACACTGCCGGTAAAGGTTCTGAAACCTTCCAGACCCACCTCCACCTTGTAGACACCCGGAGCTAGCTGCGTGAACTGATAACGGCCATCGGTGTCAGTTGTAGTGGAGAAGGGTCCTTGCCCAGGCGAGGTGCTGGTCAGCTTTACGGGTACGCCCGGAACGGGCATGGATTCTCCTTCGCCGCCAGCCGCGACCGCTCCTTCGATCGAAGCCGTCGCCGCTGGACTGGCCTCAGATTCGTGGGCAAATCCATAAGGTCCACAAAGGATCAAGGCCGACAGCAGCATCACACTCAGGCAACAACCGACCCGACCGCTATGAACGCGCCGACCGACCAGACGCGCCCGGACCGGCCCGATGCCGTTCTTGACGGCGAGACTGAGTGGGGCGCCCAGGACCCACCATACCAGCGCCATGAAAAGGGCCGAATAGCCGACGAGAAAGAAAGCGATGACGGTTTGTGCGACGATGTCATACATGGTCTAATTCTCCTAGCCTTCTTGGCTTATAGGCTTCATAGCTTTGCCCAGCGGTTGCGGGGCGGTTTGGCGCCAGTGCGATGCGATGTGACGGACAGTGCGCCCCACTGCCACACCACCCTGTTGGAGTAGAAGGAATATGGCGCAGACCGCAAGCAAAAGGGCTGCACCGACGAAAACTATTCCAACGCAAGCCGCGTATTCCGAGATGATGTACACAAGCCCTCACTTAAAGGCTGCTTCGCCTCTTGAATGAAGCGCGAAGGGTTCCCTCACGCGCCGGTTTGGCGCCTTCCCCCATGAACTCCACGTTGAGTCGATGCCCGGTCGTCGTAGCATCGCTCCGAGCCGCCCGAGGAGTTTTATGCGTACCGCAGGCAGCGCCCACCTCGTTCCTGAGTCTCAGGCGCGCTCGGTGGACGTGCGATTTCACAGTTCCCTCTGGGACTCCCATAGCCTGGGCCGCTTCTCTAGTGCTCATACCTTGAACATAACGCAACCAGAAAGCCGAGCCGTAGGCTGCCGGCAAGCTCGACAACTTTCGTTTGAGAATTTGAAGCAATTCCTCCTGCGCACATATTTCCTCTGGATTGGGTCCGGGATCGGCGGTGGTATCTGCCAAGGATAGGGCCTCTTGATCGAGTTTCTGATCGATCGAGGTCATTACTTCGGGGCGGCTCCGGCGCAATCGCATCAGGGCGGCGTTGATCACAATGCGAGTCAACCAGGTAGACAACCGGGAGCGCCCTTCGAACTCCCGGAAATGCTGGACAACCTGGACCAACCCGTCCTGCAGCGCGTCTTCCGCGTCCTGGGGCGTGTCGAGAACCCGCAGGGCAACACGATAGAGTTGGGGCATGTATGACGCCAAAAGACGGCCTAGCGCCTCTTGGTCACCGTTCAATGCCAGTTGAAGTCCCTGGTCTCGTTTACGAACTGTGTCGCGATCCCCCTTAAACTCCATGCTGTCCTCCTTGCACAAGGCTTCTGCAACATCCCCTACTCTTGCTTGGGCGGGGCCGTGGGAAGCTCGTTTGAGCCTCCCACGGCGGGTTGGGGAGTTGGGCGAGCCTATTACCACCTGCGAGTTCTTGCACCTTTTCCGCATGCGAACCTCGGTGCCGTGGTCGAACTTGAAGTCAACCTGGTCCATGAACTGTTTTATAAGGAAGATGCCCCTTCCATGAGCGGCCAAAAGGTTCGGTGCGGCAGTTGGGTTGGCAATCCTGCTCGGATCGAACCCGGAGCCTGAATCTTTAACCGTGATGAGGAGATCGCCATCTTCGTTCACGGACGTGGAAACGCGTACGGTCCTCGCGGGGTCGCAGTTATTGCCGTGGACTATGGCATTGGCAATTGCTTCCCGCACAGCCAGGCCGATTCCCTCGACGTCGCCCCAAAATGTGGTGCCATCTATCGTCCGTGTAATCTCTTCCACCGCATCGTCGAGAAATTTGGGGTCCGAAGGGATGTCTCTGTTGAAGAACACTGACAGCTTCTGGACTTGATAATCGCCGATAAACGATGATTGGTTTGGTCCGTTCTGTTGGACGCTGTCACTTGTCATGGTATTTCTCCGGCTCAAATAGCAACCATTCAGTTTCTTGCGATCCGCCTATACACAAGGCAAGCGGGGTTCCAAACGGAAGCGGGAACGAACAGGATAGCGGGCGGCGACCAACGTCTTCTCGTATGCGCCTGAAAATGATAAGTGTTGGCGCACTGGGCCACGAATACCGGATTGCAGCGAGAAGCAGTCGTGACTGATTTCAGGCCCTGGATTCCGAATCGGTGATGCCAGATGATTGGCATCTTGCCCATCGGCGGGCACCTTCCACTCTGGGATAGATCAAGGTTTTACTGTCCGCTGCTCGTTGCGGTGTCACTTTGCCGGATGAAGGTAAGGAGACTATTTCCGGCGACGATCGCCAAACTTGTTCGTGAACAGATAGGATGAGCATCCTGTTAGCTGTCGTTAGGAACTTCGGCGCTCGCGAGAATTGACCCACGTCTGCTACTCAGAATTGACCCACCAGCTTTCCGACTAAGTCCACGCTGACCCCTCTTCCTGGCACG
>Ga0209039_10000259_pt1 | contig 50655 bp, 48 predicted proteins | sample BogFormECP12_OM1_FD_188238 | JGI IMG/M metagenome (GOLD analysis project Ga0209039, IMG submission 188238) | Bog forest soil microbial communities from Calvert Island, British Columbia, Canada - ECP12_OM1 (SPAdes) (version 2) | ecosystem: Environmental > Aquatic > Freshwater > Wetlands > Bog ...
TCGAAAAGGAGAAGGTTTCATCCCAATCCAAGAACGCAAGAATTGAGTCGGGGCGACATAAATAGGTATTAATCGAACTTACTTATAGTCAAAATAGTCGATTAATTGACAAAAATTCTTTTGAGTTCTTCGATCTTGGTTCAAATTATTGAATGCAATCCTGAAATTCTGGGCGGTAAACCTATCATCAAGGGAACACGAATTCCCGTGGATCTTATTTACGAATTGATTGGTGCCGATGTCTCGATTGAAGAAATTCTCGATGATTACCCATCACTTACGAGGGAAATCATTGAAAAAGTGATCGAAATCGGGAGACAAGCAAAAAAAAATCTTGATCACGTCGATTTGGATAAATATCTGCTATCGGAGTCTGGCTTAAGTTGAAATTTCTTCTCGATGAAAATATGCCAAGACGAGTTGGCATTTGGCTTAAAATAAATGGGCATCAATCGATAACGCTTAAAGATTAGAAGCAAACGGGTATCTCTAATGGCGATGTTGCGCGTAAAGCCATCGAAATGGATGTAATTATTCTCACGTGTGATTCCGATTTTTTAATCTTGAAAAAATTACTTCTGCAAAATTTAAAAGTAATCTACATCAAATTGCATCCCAGAAAAGCGGAATCTAGCATCATTCTATTAGAGGAACATCTTGAATCTTGTATGAAACGTTTAAATAAGCCGGGGAAAATAACCATCTCGAAAGATGGATGTATGTTTGACTATTGACGAACATCCTTTTTGGAATCACGGCTCTACTGCTAGATTTATAGCTATGAATTACAAGATGAAAAACACGAGCAACATCCCGGCACCCGTGAGCAACGGGTTCAAGATGTTATCCGATAGATTTTTCGAAAACCTGTCGATCATGAAAAAGATAGCTGATGCCGTGCACGCAAGGTAAAAAATCAGCAGCATTGGCAATGCCGTGTAATTGAACCAGCTTGAAAACACCAGCACGACGATGAAGGCGCTTGCCGTTCCGGCGATGTACCCGGCCTCAGTTTTTGATGATCCCTTTGGAAAGTTATGTTTCCCCCATTTTCTCCCGATTAAGTTAGCTGCGGCATCTGCTAGCGAAGAAACGAACGCGACGCTCACGAAAATCTGCATTGGTGCAAATAAAAATGGCGTCAAGGTGAGAACCAAGGCGCAAGAGGAGACAAACGTTTTCATTTCTGACCGCTTGACCGAGGAAAAGAACCACCGCTTCGCCCAATTGGGCAACTGGTAATATGCCATGAGCCGCAAGTAATCGGCATATCCGATCATGAAAACGAAGATATAGGCAATCGTGCTTTCCCCGAAGATGGCAAATGCTTCCCTCGTGATGCCAAGATCGGCATAAATGGTCGTTGAATTCTTGAGGACGAACGAGCCCCATTGCACGAGAATGATGATGAGGCCCGGCAATAAATGGAGAAACTTCCGCCTTGCATCGACGCCGATGCCGTACGCGCAGCCAGCACGATATTTTTCGAGGATTCCTGCTTCTTCATCAAGACGCTTCCTTTTCTCAAGGTACCCTTTCTCGCCACGGCGGCACCTGATAAAGTTGAACAATCCTTGTCCATACCAATTCGAACTCACGGCGAGAATGGTGATCGTTGACACGGCATAAAGGAAGTCGGTGCCAGCCGGGCTCGCGCCCGTTAAATCATAAAGGAAGGGCCATAGAATGCCAGATGCATAAAACAATCCCGCGAGCAGGATCTCGTTGAGATACGTCGATTCATTGAGGAAATCTAACACTTCCTGATCCTTGGTGTTTTTTATAACAAATGCATGTTTCATGACAAGAGTACCGTAGATCATGAACAAAACAAGCACGGGTATGCTCCAGGCGTGAAACATGAACGAGAACACCTTGGTCATTTCCTCCGTTGATAGCTCGGCGGGATGGTTAATAAAACTGCAGTCAGTAACAAGGGGTTTAATATCGTGGTTTTGCTCTCTTATCATAAATATGCCTAGGCGATAACACTTTTGACAAAAACGATCTTTGGCACTGCCGGCATCCGCAAGAAATTCACGCAAGATTTTTCCGGGCCACAATGGCTCGAAATAGGCATGGCTATCGGCACCTATCTGGGAAAAGATAGCACTGTCTTGATTGGACGGGACACGCGCCAGACTGCCGAGCTCGTGCAATATGCCATCATCTCGGGGCTCATATCGTGTGGCTGTGAAGTTTACGTGCTGCAAGGTAGTGCTGAGTCCCCTTATGTAACAACATCCACGATCGCCTATACCACGAAACATTTTAATGCCGCAGCTGGGATACAAGTCACTGCTAGCCACAACACGCCGGAATATATTGGCATCAAGATCTGGCAAAAGGATGGCATGGGGTTTACCCCGGCCCAGGAAGAAGCAATTGACGAGATTTATTCGACGAAAAATTATCGCTTGGCTCAATGGAACGAGATCATCAAGGTAAAATACATTTCCAACGTGAACGACCTTCATGTCAAGGCAATCCTTGATCGCACCCACGCGCCCGTGGATTTCAAGGGAAAGAAAATCACGGTCGCCGTGGATCCAGGCAATGGTGCTGCGTGCGAAATCGCTCCAACGTTACTCCAAAAACTCGGCGTGAATGTCGTGACCATCAACGCGCAACCTGACGGCTTGTTTCCAGGACGGGATTCCGAGCCAAACGAAAGCAATTTACGGACATTGCTCCGCATGATGGCCAATGATAGCGAGATGGACCTGGGCATCGCATATGATGGGGATGCCGACCGCGTTCGCTTCGTCGACAGGAAAGGCATTCTCCACGATGGTGACCGGATCTTGTTGCTCCTGGCATTATATTGTTCTGACAAGGAAAAGCGCAGCCCTTTCATCGTCACGCCGGTGAATTCGAGCATGGTCCTCGAGGACACCTTGAAAGAAAAGGAGATCATGGTCTCCCGTACTCGCATCGGTGACATCCCGGTTGCAATCCGCATCCAGGAGATCAACGCGAAGCTTGGTGGCGAGATTTCAGGCACGTACGTATGGCCCGAATTTCACCTGGGCCCGGACGCGCTCTACACGACGGCAAGAATGCTCGAAATCATTGCCAACCACGGTTCTCTTGAAACATTGATGGAAGAACTACCCCAGTACCAGGTCATCCATGAAAACATAGAATTAGATGATGCCACGTTCGCAAGATTTTCAGGATTGGACCTTGAAACATTGATGGCTTCATTCTTGGAGGAGAAAGGGATCGCCATCATCGAGACGATCACGATCGATGGCATCCTTTCAAAATTCGATGGCGGTTTCTTGCTCGTGAGACCATCGGGCACTTCGTCGGCCGTGCGCTTGACCTGCGAATCCATGGAAAAAGCGCAGGCGGAAGGCATGTTACAAGATTTCAAGGAAAAAATAGAAGAAGCAATTGCGACCCTTCAAGCGTAAACCAACACGATCGATAGCACCAGTGCAGCCAGGGCGATGATGGTGTGCACGTGGATGAACCCCGAGAGTTGCTTGTCCAATATCCATTTTTCTGTTCGTTGCTTGACAAAGGACAAGAGAACGACCACGACGAGGAGGATGGCAAAAAATAATGGCACATCAATGTACCATATCGAGGTGAACTGGGCGCCACCGAGAAACAAGTCAATGAACAGTGCCGCCAAGGCGACCAGCCGGAGCATGTCGACGACCTTGATCCAGGCTAAAGATTTAGCCGAATAATCGGAAATGGGCGTCCACTTCTTCGAGATGAAGCCGCTCCCGAATTCGAGGGGATGATACACCACCGGCATGATCGCGAAGAATGCAACCAAGGCTAACGGGTTTAACAGTCCCAAGTACTTGCTGAATGACAATACTGTCATTGGAATGCCAGGAATGGCCGCTTGGAAAGCGATCAATTCATTCATCGAGGGAAATTGCGCGAAATTAAAACCCCCAAAGTAAATCAAGAGCAAGGAAAACGATGACAAGACAAACGTGATGAATGCGCTGAAGAAGTCCTCGGAAAGGGATTTGAGATTGAGGATCGACGCCTTTCGCTGGCTCAAGAAACAAAGGATCATGAGCCCCACGGGATAGATCATGAGAAATCCAAACATCGCGAAAAGCTGGAAATTGCCGAAAATATTTGGTAACAATAACCAATTCACTTCGGGAGGAAGTTCAGGAAGAGATCCAAGAGGCACCCACAAGATCACCGCAAATGACGAGATAATCCACGCTGCCAGCACGAGTGCCCTGGCCGAGGCCGAGGTCGTGGCTTGCTTGGATGGTTCCTTGAAGGATAGCTTGAACACCTCGAGAAACGGTTTATACACTTTCAAAGTGGTGCCACGGAGTTTTTGAAATATTCCAAGCGTCAATCCTCCGAATAAAAATAACCCGAGCGTGAGAATCGCGGTAAAACCGATTTGGAAAAGGATTACGGTTAGATCAACTGCCATAGCTATTCTCCTAGTGCGCGCCTCGTCGACCCGTTGAAGCACGTTTAAAGAACAAATAGGCGCGCGTCTATTTGAACGTCATGCTAGTGATTGAGATTTGAATGTCATGCTGGTGCGGCTTGCTCGGAATCGATAGAGGAAGGCTCCATAGAGGCTGGCTGCTTACCAACATAGTTCGATTCGATCTTGCTCGTCAAGAAGATGCCGACCACCATGACACACGTGCCAATCCACGAGAAAACATTCATGGTTTCCTTGAACATCAAGAACCCGAACACGATGGAAACCAAGAAGTTAACGTTATAGCTGATGGGAACCGTCACGCCAGCTCTACCATGCTGATACATCATCTGGAGAATGAAGAAATTGAACGCAAAATTCCCGATCCAGAAGTAAAAGTAAATGGAGCCATCGGCATATCCGCTCCCAGGCATGAAAATGCCGCCGATGATCTTGAACAAGTCGGGAAGGTTGAACAAATCAAAGATATAGCCCGGTTGGTTGAGATCACGTGCCAGCACGATGGGAATGACCTTCAATGCCAATGTTCCCGTCACGCCCGAGAAGCCGGCTCCAAGCGCGAGGAAGATTTCCTTAAACTTGGCATGCTTGATCTTGTTATACGTGAACAATACGACGACAGAAAATCCTGCGGCGCTTGCAAAATAAATCAAGCTCTCTGCCTCGTTCATATAGATCGATGTCGACTCGATAGGCACTGTGAGCATGAGTAGGAAGCCGGAATACACGAGGATCAGGCCAATGATTTCCGTTCGAGTGAATTTTTCCTTCAAGTACTTGACGGCAACGATGAAAATCAAGATGATGCCGGCACGTTGCGCGATCTGGATGAAGATGATCCCCGTGATCGAGAATAAAAACGCGGAATAGGGAATAGCAGCAAGATTAATCGCGATACCCAGTAACCAAATCTTATTCTTGATCAGCTTTTTTAACACGGTAAGGTTTTTTTCCTCTCCAAATTTCGGGGCACGCACGGCACCAATCTTTTGAAAGATGATGGCTCCATACACGAAACCAATGAAAATGAGATTGAACAAGATGATGTCGAGCAAGGAAAACATGGAAAACATGGATCTAAGAATTAAGAAGAATAAAAAAATGCAGCTCGATACTCACGCTTGCTGGGGTGCTTGGGTGCTCTCGTCGTCTTTCGTTTCAAGTTCTGCCTTCATGGCAAGGAGCGTGTCGACCAGTTGGCTCGCCATCTCGTGCCGTTGATCGCGCTTGATTTTCGGATTCACGTCGATAGGTTCCGCGATCTTGATCTTGATTGCCTTGCCGAGCTTGTATTTCTTGAGGGAAGTGCTGGCAAAGGGTACCAGCGGGCAAGGAATGCCAGCTGCAAATTTCAAGATAGCAGAGATGGACTTGTCAAGCTTCTCCCGATCGCCGTTATCGATGGGAATCATCGCGACCAGGTCTTTATTTTCATTGAGAAACTCCATCGTGCGCTGGACCGGTTCCATGTCATCCTGGCTTGTTGTTGATTTGTAGGCGCCGATTGCTTCGAGCAGCGGCTTCAAGCCAGGCATCTCGAACATCTTGGGTGGTACCATGAAATGTACCTTTCTCGGCGTGATGGCCGCTGCAAGGAACAGCTCCACCGGCTGCTCGACGATGCTGCAGATGATGGCTGGTTTAAAATCAGGCACGTTCTCGATACCATCGATTTGCATGGGGATAAACGTGCTTTTAAGCATATCGATGCCTTTACGCATAAACATGTAGGTGAGCTCATCAGTGAACTTCAAAAGTTTCTGATCAGCAAGAAATTTCCTTACACTTTCAAATGTCTTGTCAAGCATGCCAAGAAGTGGGTTGCTTTTTTCTTCTTTTTTTTCTGCTTGAGCAGCATCGCTCGCGCTTTCTTCGCTCATGACAATCGCTGAAAAATCGTTAATGCATATTTGTCCTTCAATGCCATGGAAACCTTCGCCGTTTATAAAATGCGAGATTACCGGGTCACGATATTAAGGGGGCTTGCACAAGTTATTAACCGAATTTTCAGAGGAATCAACCGCTAAGGTCGATCAAATCTAGCTGCTCTTTCCAGAGATCGAGAAAGATATTTTTCGGTTCCGTGAATCCAAGAGAGCGATACAATGGTTCTCCTAGGTAGGTTGCATCGAGCGCGATGTAACCAACGCCCTGTTCCTTGCAATATTGAAGCAGTTTCTTCATCAAGGCTCGACCGATACCCTTGCCGCGCTCGGTTGCCGTGACCGACACGTCGAACACGTATGCGCACAAACCGGAAGGATTCTTGGCAGACGGCATGGCCGGAAACATGGTACACGCCACATGACCTAGCAATTTTTTGCCAGATGCACACACGAAATACGCCGGATTCGAGCCATCCCACGTTTCCTTGTAAAATTGCTCGATCGCGATGATGTCCTCGTCGTCAAGTGGCACTTTCCTTTCATATTCGAGGAGTTCCCGGCGCAGGTTGACCATGCTAGGGATGTCATCCTTTGTTGCAAACCTGATGCCAGGCACTGGATTTTTCGTCATGTTCATCGCGAATGAAAAATGAAAAAGAAGTTATGACACTTTTGGGAAGCTAATGCCTTCTTCTTCGAACTTTTTCTTGATTGCCTTGATGAATTCGGACCTGGTGTTAAATTGAGCTTCCATCGTCTCGAGATAAAGCCATACCTTAACCGTGACACTCGTCGCATCCATGCTCTCGAATCGCACATCAGGTGACCTAGCTGTACTGCCGCCTGGCATGACACTTAAAACGTCCACGGCAACTTTCTTCACGAGCATTTCGATCTTTTCGAGCTCCTGGTTCTGATTAACAGCAATCGAAATCATGACATATTTCGGATCGACTGAAGAATAGTTGAATATAACGCTCGTGGTAAGCTTCGAGTTCGGGATGATCATCGTGACGTTGTCAAATGTTCGAATGTGCGTGGAAAGCCAACCAATATCATGGACGATGCCGGCGAGAATTCCAGCATCACCGGTGCGCACCTCGACGTAATCGCCGACGTGGATCGGGTGATCCGAGATCACGATTAAGCCGGCAAAGAGATTGGTTAACGTGGGCTGCAGGGCAAAACCCACTGCAATACCTCCGATCCCGAACGTCGTGAGGAGGGGTAAAATATCCACGTTGTACGTCCCGAGAATGATGAAAAAACCCAGTATGAAAATCACGGGGGCGATGATGTTCATGATGATTCCCGGCGTCTTGGTGTCCTCCCGATGTCCGATGAAATACCTGTCAACGAAAATCTTGACAATTCTTGCTCCAACATAACATATCAAGAAAACCAATACTATGAAGAAGATGGTTTCAACCCATGCATTGAAGTTTGGAAATACCGCCCCTGCAACAAAGGGCAAAACCATGAAAGCATAATAAGCGCCAACGACGATGATGAGAATGTAGAGGGGGTGCAGGTTTTTCAAGATTATATCTACAATCTTTGACTTTTTCGCTCCCTCTCGCTTGTGGAGATAGTGCTTGATCATCGTGTTAACAAGCCATGCCACGATGACGGTACTCACGATGATGACTAGTGATACGAGGTATGGCGCAAGGATATCGAATATGGAAGTTTGGAGCATGAGACATGTGTGCAATTTTGGGAATTTAAATTCTACATCTACCCAGCATCTATTTAATCAAATAATTCTTGAATACTCATGCTCCAAATACGTGGAAAAAGATAAGGGTCGCCCATTTTTTTCCCACCCGCGAAGTGAATAAACATGTCTATTATGGGAAAAGCAATTCGGCTGGAACGTTTAATGAATCGAGAATCACACAAGACCATCATCGTCCCGATGGATCATGGCGTGTCGATGGGCACCATTCCCGGGCTCGAGAATATGCCCAAGATAGTGAACGAGGTTGCGGAAGGTGGCGCTAACGCCGTTCTTCTCCACGCCGGAGTTGCCTTGGCTGGACATCGTTCCTCCATGGGGGTGCCTTCCACCAAGGACATTGGCCTCATTATCCACCTGTCCGCGAGCACGAAACTCGGCCCGGATCCGAACCGGAAAGTCATCGTCTGTCCTGTCGAGGATGCCGTGCGCATGGGGGCGGATGGAGTCTCTATACATATCAATATCGGGGCAGACGACGAGCCACAGATGCTTCAAGAGATGGGCGAAATATCGAGCGCGTGCCGGTCCTGGGGAATGCCGTTGTTGGCGATGATGTACGCGAGGGGCTCGAAAGTCGAATCGGAGAACGATCCCGACGTCATCAATCTCGCAACTCGTGTCGGTGCCGAGCTTGGTGCGGATCTAGTCAAGACCAATTACACGGGCGATATAGATAGCTTCAAGGAAATCGTCCGGGGAACGCCTGCGCCCGTCATCGTCGCCGGAGGGCCAAAAATGGATACCGTGCGAGAGACCCTCGAAATGGTTTACGAAGCGGTCGTGGAAGCCGGTGCAATGGGATTAGCATTTGGTAGGAACATTTGGCAGGCCGACGATCCGACGAAAATGGTTCAGGCGCTCGCGAAAATCGTTCATGAAAAATGGACGGTTGATGACGTGCTCAAGGAATTTGAATTTTGAAGGAAATTTTCCAATTCTCGTTTATTTTTCGTTTGAGCTTGTTAAATTGTCTATGAGTTCTTGCATGCTTGCTCCGTATTCGGCCTGCCCGCTCTTGAGGAACAGGTCCCGGCTCATTTCATATTTTTCACGTGCCATATCGATATCATGCTTGAGCGCATGCACGTCACCCAATTGTTTAAGATCCATTGCCATACTCATCGAATCATTCAGTTGCTCATCCAAAGTCAAGAGCTGATTAAAGATATCGAGAGTTTCATCGAGGTTTCCACGATTTTTCTGGATCAATCCCACGTTATTCATGCATGCCGAAAAATTGGCGTTGTCTCCCAATCGTTGATAAATGACAGCTGCTTGACCGAGATTATCGAGGGCTTCATCCAGGGCTTGATCGTTTGCATGAATATTGCCTGTTTTTGATAACAATAATGCGACCATGCTATCGTCACCGATGGATTTGGCAATATCGAGAGCATCTTGAAAATATGTAATGGCAGATCTCGAATCTTGCCGGATCTCGTAAATACGGCCAATATTGTTGAGATATCTCAACTTGAGCCGAGGGTCGCCAATCCTGCTCTCGAGAGCCAAGGCTTCCTGGAAGCAAGAAAGAGCCTTGTCAAGTTCCTTCCTGGCGAGATGGATCGATCCGACATTGTTAATGATTCCTGCCTTCTTGGAATTATCGCCGAGCTCATCAGCGATCTTGATCGATTCGCTGTAAAACTTCAAGGCGGTATCGAAGTCACCTCGTTCTGCACTGATCATCCCGATATTATTAAAGAACAAGATTTGGGCGTATTGATCCCCGATTTGCTGGGCAATTTTCAATCCTTCTTCATAATTTTTCAATGATTCATCGTAGTTCCCTTTTGTCTTCTGAATCATCCCGATATTGTTGAGAATCGTCGCCTTGATGCTCAAATCACCAGTTTGCACGACCAATGCCAAGGCCTCCTCGTATTTCGCGAGAGCCACGTCAAGTTCACGCCGGAGCTCGTGAACATTGCCGATATTGCTCAAAGTCGTCACTTGCCCGGAATATAGATTTGCTTGCTTGTTGATCGCGTATGAGCGTTCGTACATTTCCAGTGCCATATTGTATGCACCCTTAGACACGTAGACGGATCCAATATTGTTCAAGCTCGTGGCTTGTCCATCTTGGTCATTGAGGCTTGTATCGATTTGCAAGGTATTTTGGTAGTACTCGATGGCTTCGTCGAGATTTCCTTGGATTTGGTTGACAAGTCCCAGGAGGTTGAAGAAGGAGGAGCGAAATTTCACATCACTTTCACTTGTCGCGAGATCAAGGCCTGTTTGCACGCATTGTATGGTTTTGGGAATCTGTTTCAAGTCAAAGAAAATGCGCGCAGCCACGAGATATTTTTGCACGGGCTTGATTTCTTCAAAGAGATTTTTTACCCATTCCTTGAAAGGTGGAACGGTTCTCGCCTTTGCTTTTTCCACCTTCTCATATTTCGAAAGATGCAGGCCTGGCAATAAGCATCGCCACAAAACTTGCTTGACAAGATCATGCGTGCTCGCCTGGATACGAATGATTTCGGCACCACTTTTGATCCCGATCTCTGCCAATAATCTCGATGATCCCTGTAGGGACTCAATCAAGGTCTGCGTGAGCGCCGGCATCACCTGGTCGATCTTTACTTGAGTCTCCATGGAATGCTCGATCCAGATCAAACGGTCAAAGCCGGAGATTTCTTTCAAGGCAGGACCGATGTCAAAATCATCGGACCCGGAATATCCCATCACGATGACAGTCCTGCCACGCATCAAGTTTACTACCGCAGGTTTCTTGAATGGTTCGATTTCAAACGTTTTTCCTTCTTCACGGTCTTTTCCCAGGGCAGTCATGGTCGTTATCATCGATTCCCTGGTTAGTTTTCCCGTTATGATGTTCTTCCTTGACCCGTGTATCTTGTAGACCGGGAAATGACCCGATCGAATCACATCTTCGGGACTCTTGTACTCGACGAAATCCTGGCGCGTAATAACAGGAAGAATCTGGTTGCGTTTCCTTCCAGGCAATATATATTCAAGAGCGATCTCAATCAAGTAATCAAAATTTGTCGTTATCACGAACTGGTGGTGAAATATCATGTTTGCAAGAAACACGTGAAGAATGTTTGGATTAACTGCAATGTCCATGTAATCCATAAATTTCAACTGCTCATCCACATTGGCCTGAAAATATTCAATCAACGCTTCATATCGCAAGCCGGGCAATGATGCTAGCGCATCAACTTCCTCGGCAGGAGTGAACACGTCCAACAAGCATCTTGCGATTTGCCGTGCGGAAGGCATGTTTGTCGGTGCATCCATGGAGATGCCGGCGCCCACGAGAAACGTGTAATCCCTCGAGAGATCGAAATAGGATTCGACTGGTGTATCCACGCGTGAAAAAATCGATTCCGCTTCCATGATTTCACTTTAATTTAAATCAATTGGTTAGCGATCTGATACCTCTCCAGGGTTTAATAGCAATCTCTGATAGAAATGCGATGACATTCCCCGCGGTTTCCCTTCCCCGAATATGTCATCGCGTGGAAAAACCATCATCAATGGGTGGCAATGATTTTAACACTGGTTCTTGAAAAGCATGAAAACAAGGGATCATGTTGTCAACGGGTGCCGTTCATTTTCCAATTTCGATCCAAACGCGCAATACGCGTATCTTTTTCATCATGATTCCCGCCGTTTTTTACCGAGTTGATCAAGATTTCGTGTTCATTTTTTGACATTGCTTATCGAAAAATGGCAATCGTTTTATCCCTTTACGACATTAAGGAAGATTGCTGGTTATTGTTTTTCATAGATTATAATAGTTTGATGATGTAACCATGATCGTCACGACAAAGAAACAGATGACCGAAATTCTTGGAGCCCTTCAACCATTTGAAAAACTCTTCATTGTTGGCTGTGGTTCTTGCTCAACAGTTTGCTTGACAGGAGGCGAGAACCAGGTCAAGGAAATGGCAGAAGTTCTCCAAGGCCAATCACCATACAAGTACGAGGTCGAGGTCGAGAAGACCTACACGGATGAAAAGGGCAAAGAGAAGACCAAGAAAGAGCTCGAGCTCCGGGAAGCAACGTGCGAGGACCCGCACACGGTCGTGGGTTCGCTCGTGCTCGAGGAACCGTGCGACATGCGGATCGACAACAAGGAACTCGTGAACGCACCAGGTCTTACCGACGCCGATGCGGTACTCGCCATGACTTGTGGCGTTGGCGAGCAGACCCTTTACGAATCGCTCATCAACAGTTTTCAGAAGGGTAAGCTCGAAAAATTACCGCGAGTGTTCATTGCCAACGACACGCGTTTCATCGGGCAAACCGAGCGCATTGGCGTGTTTCACGAGATGTGCCGTGGCTGCGGCGATTGCATGCTCAACGAGACTGGTGGCATTTGTCCCGTCGTGCGTTGCGGAAAATCGCTCATGAACGGGCCTTGCGGCGGCATGATCGACGGCAAGTGCGAGGTCAAGGATTATACATTACCTTGTGGTTGGGCACAGATGTACGAGAGATTGAAGCTCCTGGATAGACTTGAACAATACACGGAAGTCAACGAGCCGAGGAATTTCGCCCGGTGGACCGCCGCGCGGGACGTGGCCAACAGGTGATCGAGGCGAACAAACCATGGTCAAGCAAGCATTCTCCAAGTTAAAGCAAACGCTCGACGCGGGACAATTCGTCTTCACGGGCGAGCTCGAACCTCACTTTTCGACTAGTATCGACGATACGATCGAAGATGCCAACTCCATGAAGGATTATGTCACGGCAGCAAACGTGACCGACAACCCGGCGAGCGATACCGGTTTCGTGAGCATCGTCGCCTCGGAAACGGTCCAACGAGAAACTGGACTTGAAATCATATGGCAGCTCAGGTGCACGGATAAGAACCGCATGGCGCTCATCGCCGATTTGCTCGCCGCGCCCCGGTGTGGCCTGAAAAACGTGCTCGCCCTCACTGGTGACCATCCTTGGTGCTCGCCGCACTGGCGACAGTCGAAACCGGTTTACGATCTCGATTCGACTACATTGATCCGTCTCGTGAACGAGATGGTCGAAAAGAAGACCGCATTTGGCAAGCCATTCGATGGCCCCGCGTTGGAAATCAACGTTGGTGGTGCAGCAAATCCAAACGCTGCCCCGATCGAGGCCGAACTCCTTGCACTCCACCGCAAAGCTAAAGTTGGATGCGATTGGTTCCAGACGCAAGTCGTGTTCGATGTTCAAAAAACTCTCGAATTTCTCGACGAAGCAAACAAGACAGGCGTCCCCATTCTGATAGGATTATTCCCGATCAAGTCCTACGAAGTCGCCAACGGCTTCAACATGATGGTACCCGGTGTCAAGGTTCCCGAGGATTTGATGGCGCGGTTCAAGGAAATCAAGACAGAATGGAAGAATGTCGACAAGCAGCGAATGGAAGAGGAGTACTTGAAGCTGAACGCCGAATTTCTCGGCCCCGTCATTCAAGAATTGCGCGAGAAGAGGGCGTGTGCAGGCATTCACATCATGGCCGTGCACTATCCTGAAGCATTCCCCGCCTTGTTCGAGTACGTAAAGTAAAATATATCGTATCTCGTACTTCATGAATTGAAATTCTATCATTTCTTTTTTTGATCCTTGAATTACCAGATTCATTTGATTTCATGAGTAATATAGAAAAAACGAAGTTGTATAGACTGGACTTTTAGCTATAATTCCTTGAGATAATTCAGGATCATCTCGAGATTATCCGCAAGATCCTTTTTTTTGGATTCCGACAATTCCGGGGCGCGCGCATTCAAGAGCTCTTCGATCATGGAGTTCAGAGCGGCAAGACTGTCATAAAGTTCATCGATTTGCATGCTTGATCACTAACGCGCTACAAACAATTCGGTGATGGAAAAATGTTACGCATCGGGGTGGCCGCGCGACCTGGCATCTGCGAGATCATGGTGAATTCACGGTAGCATGGCTGGAATTAAATGATATAACGATCCTGGTATAGGAGGATCTCCCCGGTATAGGAGGATTATCTCCTGGCAAAAGAGATAATTGCTGCGATCCTGAAATTACGATCTTGGAATGCCAAATTCTTTCACATTCAAGATGATGAGGCATCCACATCATGGCCGTGCACTATCCCGAGGTTTTCCCCGCGCTCTTCGAATACGTGAAGTAAATCAGCTTTTTTGTTTTATTTATGTTTTTTAAGTTTGGGTTTTAAAAAAAAGTTTTTTTTAACACGGAAACCACGATGTTATTCAATAATTCCCTTCTAATCCGTGTCAATGTTCATATTTTCTTCGGAGGACATCTCTTCTTGGTCGATTTTAACCAGTGGTTCGTGGATGACCTCAATTTTTCGCGCATCACGCTTGATTTTACGGACCAGCTTGCCAAAGTCTTCTGATGGTTCAGCATAATCCAGTTCGGCCAAGGCGAGCCGCTGGTATGCATGGAAAAGCTCGGTCGAGAGCTGCTCCCAGTCGCGGCACACGTTCTTTGTTGCCTCGTCGCCTTTCAAGAGGCTGTCGTGCTGGATGATGCGGGCGAATCTGTCGGCCAGCGAGTCCACCAAGCCGGGATCGGACCCCGATAGCATGTCTTGCACGAACTCCTCCGCGCCATACCATTGCTTGACACGCGAAAGATCGCGGTGGATCTGGGTCAAGAGAACGCTGCGAGGGCCCTCCCATAGCTCCATGATCATGGAGTCCCGCATGAAACGGGGCAAAGAATGGAAGTCTTCCATGATGCCGTGCCCCCCGTAGAATGAAATAGCGAGCCGGACCATTGCGGGGCTTTCCCACGCGACCGTGATTTTCTGGAGCAAGACCAGCTCCCGCAGGCGGAATCGTCGTTTTCGCTCGGTCATGTCCTGGATCTGCTGCAAGGCCTTGATACCCGCTACCAGGTCCTCGCCAAGATCGATGTACTCGGCATAAATCTTGAAGACACCCGCCATCGTGCGCTGGGCGTACTCCTGCAAGTCATCCAGCTGGTTTTTCATGAGCGGAAAGTATGTTACCGGCACGCCAAATGCGGTGCGGAACCCCGCATACCACGCGGCCTCCCGCGCGCATCGGAGCGCGCACGCCGCCGTGCCAATGGCCACGTGGAGGCGTGAAATGGAAAGCACGATGCCTACCACGTTTTCCAGACCTTTTTCAAGTGGCCCGATCGGATAAGCAACAGCGCCATTATAGGTGATCTCGGCGGTGGGAAGTTCTGCCGTGCCCATCTTCGGCTTGAGGCGATCTATCGTGTAAGAGTTTCGAATTTCCTTGCCCTTGTTTCCCGGCAACCATGATGGCACCGCGAAGACAGCCACGCGCGTGGCGGACCCGGTATTCTTGGGCTTCGCCGTGACCACGGAATAATCTGCCTGGACAGCCGAGCAGAAAAACTTCTGCCCGTAGATGCGCCAACAGTTAGAAACACCGTCAGTACCCTCCGGCTCCTCGAAGACTGCCTCGCACAGGTTGGCCGCCACGTCGCTGCCCCCCTGGATCTCGCTGACGAACTGGGCTCCCACCCCGTACTCGCCGCAGCATCCATCCCGCACGTGCGCGAGGACATTCTTTGCCTCCGGATCGAGGCGGTCCTCGTATCGCTGCATGAGCTCCACCATGCCGTGCGTGCACGCGATCGGGCACATGACGCCAAACTCGCCGTTCTCGTATAACAGCATTAACTTGCAGAGACGGCTCCACGGGGTATTTCGCTTGGGGTCGAATAAGCCAAGGTTGAAAATTTCGCGCTCGAGGGTTTCCGTTTCCATGCATCGCTTGATGCGATCTATTCGATGCTTGAAGGCATCGAAATTTTGGATTTGCGTGACTTTCACGCGGTTCTCGAGACGGTTTGCCTCGTCAGCGAGGTCCCGGTACCGATAGGATATGATATTAGAAAGTTCGCGGAGTTCATTGTCGATCTTGCCAAACTCGCTACCGGTATACTTCTTGACCAGCGCTTGTAAAAAAACGTCATCTTGATAGTAGTTGTACCGGTTCCGGACGAGCAAGAAATCGTCAAATGAATAGGAATTATTCCTGTTTCCTTCTTGATCACTCATAAATTTCTTATAACTTTTCACACCAAGGGAAATAAAATTTTCGGATGTTACTTAGCAAAGCAGCATTAGAATTTCTCAATTCTATCAAACTCTACACGAACTCCAAGCGAAAAACAACCGCACGGCGTAGCCTTGGGAGGAGCTTTGTCGTGATCCGGAGAGTCGTGGCCGATTGCACGAACTTTGCCTCGCCCCCCGTTTTGATTTTTGAATTCTTCACGCATGCGACTACTGCTGCTCGATGTTATTTTCAATCAGCACGGCTAATTTTTGAACAAGAGAGTCATATACAAGTTCTCTTTTCGCACTTGTTAGAGAAAATAAGACTTTCTCGATCATCACAGCGGAAATCGTAAAAAGGTAATTTAATTTAATGATACTCTCTTTTATCGCTCCTTCCTTCATCGTCAAGGTAATGCCATCCATCTGAAGGTTACTTGTCACGCCTGCAATAACCACATTATCGTGTTCTTCGAACAATATGACGCCAGGCCGGCGTTTTACCTGATCCGAATCTGTAAATTGGATTGGGACGAGAACGACATCTCCGCTCTTAAATTTCATTCCAAGCTTCGTCCTCCTTGTTGTCCCAGAGTTCTTTCATCTTCATTTGCTGTATTTTGTGAAGGTATTGATCATATTGATTCTTTTTCTTGCTAGATTCATAACAGTCAAGCATTTTCGTGATCAATTCGTTATATGTTTGACGGGGGTATTCTTTGTTTTTTTTTATGCGTTCCAAGGTATTGGAATCAATTTGGATGCTCGTGTTTTTAATCAATATTATCACTTTTCCATATTATTATGTGTTATAGATATGCCATGATCTATCTATAAGATTACAATCTTCGTTTAATTATTTTACTATGCCACTCTTAATCATTTTTTGAAGAAAAACAAGCATTCGAGGACAACCCATCGGATCGAAATGGAATGTGCTTTACGAATGCTCCTATGCGAACTCAAGGCGAAAGGTGACCGCGTGGCGTGGCTTCGGGTGAGGCTTGGTCGTGAGCCGGAGGGCCGCGGCCGATTGCACGAACTTGATCTCGTCCATCGTGTCGAGTCTCGTGATGCGATTGATCTCCCGCGGATGAGCAGAGGTCCCGAGACATTCGAGCTCGATCGTTCGGATGCGCGGTTTCAAGCACAGGATGTATACCTTTCCGCCTTTCTGGGTGAACCGCACCGCGCCTTCGCCGAACCGGTCCCAAGGGCGCGACCCATAGATCGCCTCGCCGTTGGCGTGCATCCAGCTGCCAATTCCTTTCAAGATGCGAATCGTGTCCTTGTCCAGTGTCCCGTCAGGCCTCGGGGGAATGTTGAGCATGAAGTTCCCGTTCTTGCTGACGACGTCAATCAGCTCGTGGATGATCGTGGTCACAGACTTGTAACGATCGTGGCGGCGATAGAACCAATCCCCGATCGAGTCCTCGGTCTGCCATGGCACCGTGTCTATCTCGTCCAGTTTGGTTCGCTCGTGCACAATCGACGAGATGTTGTCAATGAACACGCCGTGGTCATCGATATGTTTTATGAAATGGACGCCATTGGATTGCCCGTCGCTTCGCGCCAGGTTATCGTTGTAAAAATGTGCCATGACTTCCATGCCCGAGTTGCCGGCGTCTTCGCCTTGGAAAGGAACCGATGCATCGAAATACATCAACTGGGGATGGTAATGATCGATCAGGTCCTCGATCCGGGCGATCCAGAGGTGGCGCCACGATACCGGGGGATCGAAAGGTGCACGGAAATTGTCGTCATCATGTCTATCAAAATACAAGTCTTGATTCGCTGGGTTTTCCCCGTCGTATGGGACGCCCGAGCGGGGCCCGGTGCTGTCGGCGTGGTGGCTGGTCTGGAACCAGCTGTACGAGCGGCTCAAGTGAGTGGTGACCCCGAAGACCAGTCCCGCTTTCAACGCGGCATCCCGCCAGAGTCCGACGATGTCCTTACAGGGTCCCATCTTGGTTGCATTCCAGCGGGTGTGCTGCGAGTTCCAGAGATCGAAGTTATCATGGTGGACGGCGACTGGAGTGAAATACTTCGCCCCGGCTTCCTTGAACAGTGCCACGAGCGCGTCGGCATCGAACCGTTCGGCTTTCCAGAGCTGGATGATGTCCTTGTAGCCAAACTCGGAGGGGTGACCGTAATGTTTCACGTGATACTTGTATGCGCCCGAACCTTGGATATACATGTTACGGGCATACCAGCCGTCCCGTTGCGGAACGCATTGGGGTCCCCAATGGCAATAAATACCGAACTTCAGGTCACGGAACCACGCGGGGCAAGTATACCCGGACAAAGATTCCCGGGTTGCTTGAAACCTTTTGGATTCGACGTCGGCCATCGTTCCTATCCCCAATACTAGAAGTTACATCAGGGATGTTCCTTGCAAAACGTCCGAATTGTCTCGATGATCTCGGCCGGCGCGTCCTCTTGCAGGAAATGGGACGCGTCATCGATGGGGTGGATTTCAAGATCAGGATAGAAGCGTTTCCAGCGGTCGATATGTTGTGAAGAGAATACGATATCTTGCATGCCCCAGATCGCGATCATGGGCTTCCCCGCCAGCGTGTTTAGGTTATCTCGGACGTGTTGCATGGCCTCAGCACTGGGATGATTGAATCCTATCGGGATATCTTTCGGGAAAGCAAGCGGGCCGAGGCAATACGGCTCGTCAGGGAAGGGCGCCGCGTAGGCTTGGACCAAGGACGACGTTATGTTTTCCTGATGATAGATGGCGAGCTTGAACAATCTCTCGATGTTGTCCCCCATGTGGCCGAAAAATTCGTCGTAATTTTTGATGCTGTCGTACCATGGCTTCGTTCCCTCACGCGTGATCCCAACCGACGTGTTCAAGATCACGATGCGTTTTACGAGATCCGGGTGGTCGACAGCGAACCCGAAGCCTATCGGCCCGCCCCAGTCGTGCACGACCAGCGTGATGTCTTGCAAGCCAAGTGATAGGAGCAGTTTTTCCAGGTTATCCACGTGCTGGGCCATCGTGTATGGCAAATCCTCGGGAACGTCGCTCTTGCCAAAACCCATATGATCGGGCACCACGATCCTGAACTCGTTCGATAAATCCTTGATGAACTCGCGATACAAGTATCCCCAGGTTGGCATGCCATGCAAGCAGACGATGATTTCCCCGTCGCCCTCGTCAACATAATGCATTTCAAAGCCATTGATGGTCGCAAATCGGGGCGTGAACGGAAACGTCCCATCAAAAGTTTCATCCTTCATAAAAGACCGGTTCATGACCGACATCAAGGTGAACCTTGTATTTAATGTCGATAGTAGGTATGGAATATGAACCGATCGATACTCTTTCAAAGAAGCATTTCTTCCAGGAGAAAGGCATTTTCAATCAAATCATTCAGTCGCTCGGCAAATCTCGTTATTACCACGCCATCAGCGACTTCCCTGTTCACGACAGTCATTACATAGACCATCTCCTTGTTTTCGAGGCAACCATCAACGACACAAGGTTGCTGTTCGATCGACCCGATGGTGACCTGGAAATTCATCACCGATGATGGCGTGCCCCAGCTTGGCATCTTTGCCCTCAATGCCGGCGATGCGACGAGCACGACGCCCATCCGCGTTTTCTGCAAGAAGGGATCCTTGACGAAATGGTTCCAAAACAGCCGTCTTATGGATCGCGGCAGCCGCGCGAACCACAATGCCCCTTTCATTTCTTTATCCGAGTACCAGCTTCCGTCCCTCTTTAGTTTCGTCGCTTCCATTTCCGCGAGAATTTCCGCCAAGGATTTCTTATCGGCCTTTCTAAAGGTGTAGATCATCGGATGATCCTCGACATCGATCATCATGGCGACGTCCACGTCATCGAAAATAATGATCTTTTTTCCCTTCCGGAACGCGGCAATTTCCTTTTCTTCGCTGATGGCTTGAGCTATGCACTTGATCAACCAACCCGTGATCGACACTTGCATGCCTCGCTCATTCTTGATTTGCTCACGAAGCTTCAGAGCTTTCGTGATGTTAAACTTGTAATACGAGATTACCTTTGGAATTTGCGAGCCGAGTCCCTGGGTGTCTATCACCAGATTTCTCGTGGTGGGAAACGGGCGCACCTCGTACTTGCCTATCAGGTCAGAAGCCTTTTTCGTCATATGCATCCGGAGGTCTATAAAGAGTCTTCGTCCAAATTATTCACACCTCTCAAATACATGAAGCTTTCCCTTGCAGTAAATGGTGCATGATACCTTCAATTTCCAGCAACGTGAAATCTCGAGAATCAAGTTGCATCATTCGATCTTCCCTTTCCTCGCAAGAAACGAAACAAGATGCCGAGTTTTCTTGGATTGACGAAGAATGCCGGTGTTCTCTTGCAATACTCCCGAAAATTGCTTCCAAATCTCTTGATGAGCTCTTTCTCTTCGATAAAATGCACAAAGATATAAAACCCGCCAAAATAGAAGCAAAAAAACATCATGGAGAGAATGGTTAACGTGAAACACGTTCCACCTAGCGCGATAAGGATCATTCCTCCGTACATGGGATTTCTAATTGCTATATAAATGTCATGGTCTTGAATCTCGCTCTCTTCCGGGAAATAAAGATACACGTTAGTTAGATAATCGATACCGAACGTCATGACCGAGCGCATCATCAATAAGATTCCCAGAACCAAGAATACTGCAGAGAAAATTGTTTTCAAACAGAAAATCACGGGCGCCATCATGGCCGTGTATGTTTCGAGCGGGAATGCCAAAAATCCAAGAGGTGATGTAGACCAAAACGAAGGCGATAACATCCAAAAAGGAAGGTAGAGATTGATCGATAACGCGATGAGGCACGTCACGCCAGTAAATCCCGCAATGAATATGTGCTGGTAAGACAATGCCCCATATTTTTTTTTCAACCGGTCACGTTGAAACCATAGCTGGCTATCCAGCAAAAAGCCTATCATACCGATTAACAACACCCCGAATAGAGGAAAAAAGGCGAGCACGATTGAATTGGAGCCTTCACCATTCATAATTCCTGGAATGGCGTCGAACAGGGGCAGAGTGAGAAAACAACCAGCCGTGATGGCAACGAAATATATTAGCAGCAAGATTATTTTATTTCCAGCAAATTTTGGTATCTTTTCCCTGAATTTTTCCAATCCCTTGATATTGCTGGACATCTTTCCACGACCATCGAATCTCGAAACCAAATCACGCGATCGCACGCGACGTGTAAGTTGGATAACGCTCGATTTGCTGATAACGATTGGGAATTGATCAAAAGTCTTTCTTGGAGACGGTTTGACCGGTCGTGATTTTTCAATCTTGACTTGATGAATGAAAATTAATTGCTGTTCTTGTTTCGATCACCGTTTTTGGTGATTTTCATGAGTTCATCACGTGAATCACGAAGTCAAGAACACGTGCCGGGTCAAATTTTGATTTATTCCTATCAAGAACTAAAAATTTTTTTTCATCGCCTTTCGACACTCATTTTCCGAGAAAGGTTTTTATTTGAGACATTATGGTCATTCTTGGCATTCCAACGCATGGATACGGTTAAGCGCCGTGCTCGTGCGCGCGGTGTTGGGAATGCCAGTAAAACAGCAGTTTGTGAGTAATATGGTCAATGGAATTGTCAAGTGGTTCAATAGCCGGAAAGGCTATGGTTTTATTACGCCTGAAGGGACACCCGAGGGCGCCGAGAATGCAGATATCTTTGTTCACCACACGAACATCAAGATGGAAGGGTTCCGCGTCCTCTATCAAGGTGACAAGGTCACCTTCGACGTCGAAGACGGTCAGAAGGGCAAAGAAGCCAGGAACATCGAGGTAACCGAACGGGCACCCCGTCCAAAACGTCGACGCGGTCCTCGAACGGATCGAGAATCCTCCGATGAGGGCGATCTCCCCATGAAGTCCGCTGCCAAGAAAGATGAAGACGAGGACGACGAGGACAAGCCCAGTCATGATGATGACGAGGATAAGCCCAGTCATGATGATGACGAGGATAAGCCCAGTCATGATGATGACAAGGATGATGACGACAAGGACAAGGATGATGACGATAATTAAATAAGCCATCATCGATAGAAACAACAATGTCCTCCACGGCATTCCTCGCGCCAATAGGCGTGTTGGAATGATTCAAGTATTAATTTTCTTGAATTTTTCTCTTTCCTTAATTCGACTTTTTGGTTCATGGTCCTATATTTTAATTACAATTAGACATGTTGAACTTTCCCGAGAGAATGCCTAAAAAAATGCAACCTGCAAGAATAATGATGCAGCCGAGAACGGCTAATTTAGGAGATTTATCCATCCCGATTCCAATTGCTCCCGTGATAAAACCGATAACAATTGGCCATCCAAAAATGCTGATTCCAAGTACAAAGCACCCGGTACCTGCGTAGGGGCTAGATGTTAAAAAGGGTAACCACATCCACAAAGCGATCAAGTTCACGATAATCCCGCAAATGATCGAACAGGCTCCAAGACCATTATTATCGTGTCTTATATCACTGCGCCCCTTGCTTCGGCAATTTAATTCAAGTCAACTCGAGATATCATTGCATCGTATTCATTTGCCCGTGAACGTTGGTTTGCGTTTTTCGAAAAACGCGGCGCATCCTTCCACGAAGTCCTCGGACGCGGCGGTATCACTCACGGCTTGCGCTTCCTTTTCGAGATGCTGGGGTAACGGGTCGGAAAATGCATCGTTGTACAGCCGTTTCACCGCTCCGAGGGCCTTTGTTGGCATCGTCGCGAGTTTCTTGGCGAGCTCGATACCATCAGCCACGACATCGCCTTCCGTCGCGATGCTGATGAGATTGATCTCCAAGGCGCGTTTCGTGTCAATGACGGGATTCAGCAAGGCGAGTTCCGTGGCGATGCTCAATCCGACGATGCGAGGCAAGAAATATGGAAGGCCGCTATCGGGACTGAGTCCCACGCCCGTGAAGGCGACCGAGAATTTCGCCGTGTCCACGGCTATGCGGAAGTCGCACGCACATGCGAGGGACAAGCCGACGCCATAGCAAGGGCCATTGATCGCTGCAATGAAAGGCGCATCCAGGTATCGAAGTTTCAGGATGGCCTCGTGAAATTTCGTCGCGAGCTCGTGCAAAAAATTTCCCTTGTTGCGTGCGCTCTTGAACGCGGCGAGATCACCACCGGCGCAGAATGCCTTGCCATTGCCCGTGACCACCACCGCGCGCAAGCCATCAACGCCGGTGAGCTGGTCAAGCGCCGCGTTGAAATCGGTTGCCAGCTGCATATTCATGGCGTTCATTGCATTAGGCCGGTTCAGCCGTATCACTGCAATGCTGTTTTCTTCCACTAATTCAAGCTCGACCGTGTCTTCTTTCATCATCATCGTCATGAATCTTCACCATAAATTGAATCATATCAACATTATCACGATGCTCGGGGATCAAACCCGCACTGGCAAGAACCAGAATCTGGTTTTTCGCCCGATCACCTTTACGCCAACCATGCAGATAAATGACGGGTATTATCCACATTTAAAAACCGAGTCTGCTTCATACACAAGCAATTATGCTCATCGCCGTTTTAATCGACATCAGCGGCGTCGTGCAAGGTGTCGGTTTTCGTCCTTTCCTCTACGGAATCGCGCTCGAGCACGGTTTAACAGGCTTTATCTTGAACCGCGGTAACGCGGGAGTGCAATTGCGCCTGGAAGGAGAAAAGGAAGCAATCGACTCGTTTATCGAGGAAATTGGCCAGAAAAAACCATTCATCGCCCGCATAGATTCAATTACCACGCAACAACTTGACTCGATCGAGGGATTTGAAGGCCTCACCATCAAGGAAAGCGAGGACGCCAAGGGACCGTCGATCGTCTTGCCAACCGACATCGCAACCTGCGACGATTGCATCAAGGACATGATCGGGAAAGGTCCCGGCGGCGTTCAAAACAAGTATTACATGTATCCTTTCGTGGCTTGCTCGCGGTGCGGCCCGCGCTTCACGACCGTCATTGATCTCCCGTACGATCGCGAGCGAACGACCATGATTGATTTCCCGCTGTGCGACCGTGGCAAGAGCCCGTGCAAGGCCGAGTACGACGATCCGGTGAACCGTCGCTTTCACGCTCAAACTTTTTCTTGCCCGAATTGCGGCCCGAATTATTTTCTTGCCGATCGTGAGGACCATGTGCTTTCACGCGAGCTGGATTCCTTGAAACAAGCCGTGAGAAAGCTCAAGGAAGGAAATATCCTTGCCGTGAAAGGCATCGGTGGCGTGCATCTGGTTTGCGATGCGCGGAATGATCGTGCAGTCTTGCACTTGCGAACCCGCAAGGGCGACAGGAAATACAAGCCATTCGCGATCATGGTGCAGGATCTCGCGGCAGCCAGGTGCATCGCGCACATCAGCGAGCAAGAACTGCAATGGCTCACGTCGTTCAGGCGACCGATCTTGCTCCTCAAGCGGAAGGCCGCGTGCAACGTGTCCATGCACGTGGCTCCCGGCCTTTCAAGCATTGGCATCATGCTGCCATACATGGGTACGCATCACTTGCTCTTCCAATTCTGCAAGAGCGCGGGCATCGACGCGCTGGTGTTCACGAGCGGCAACCAATCAGGCCTTCCCATGGCGATCACGAACGAGGATATCAAGGCCCAGCTTATATCCCTTGCTGATTTCTTTCTGTTGCACGATCGTCGCATCCAGCAACGCTGCGATGATTCAGTTGGCAAGGTCATCGGCGATGCACTGTTACTCAACCGGCGGTCTCGGGGTTTCGTGCCCGAATACATTCCATGCCCCGTGGATACCAAGGACGACGTGTTCATTGCCACTGGCCCCGAGCTGCACTCGACCGCGGCCATCCTCAAGGGCAACAAGGTATTCGCCACGCAATACATCGGCGACGTCGAGAACCTCGAAACGCTGGAGTACATGGAACAAACGATTGCCCAGTTCAAGCGTCTCCTGCGGCTCCAGGATCAAGAAATCGCCGGCATCGCGTGCGACGCGCATCCCTTGTTTCAATCTTCAGCATGGGCAAGGGAACAATCGACGGCCTTGAACGTGGATCTGGTTCCCGTGTACCATCACCATGCACATTGCGCGTCGCTGGTGCTCGATAACATGCTCGATCCCGGGATGATGATGGCCTTCATCGCGTGCGATGGCGTGGGATACGGTGCCGACGGCAACGCGTGGGGTGGTGAAATATTCTCTGGACCAGTCCTCGACTTGCAACGGGCAGCGCACTTGAAATACGCGAGGATGCCGGGTGCAGACCAGGCCGTGCGATACCCGGGTCGCATGCTCGCGTCGTACTTGCAGGATTACTTGACCCGCGAGGAACTAGATACCGTGTTCGAGGATCGTTTTCTCGATGGATTCCAAGTCGGTAAAAACGAGCTGGATGTTGTACTTGACCAGCTTTACAGCGACGAGCACCTCCCTCTTACCTCGAGCACGGGCAGGATTCTCGATGCAGCGAGCTTCGCGTTGAACTTGTGCTCGGAATCGACCTACGAGGGCGAAGCAGCGATACGCCTTGAAGGCGTCGTGCCGCCAGGATCGACCCTGGACGAGAAGCTCGTGCAAGATTATCTCGACACGTTCACGAGCACGGAACGTGATGGGACCATGGAAATAGACCTGGCAGGTGGCTTGCTGAAGATCGTGCAAGACACGTCACGGTATACCGGACCAAGCGACAAGGCGCGCCATGCACTGGCATTCCAGGTCGCGGTTGGACAACGACTCGCTTGCGCGGCGATCGACGTGGCTGTTAAGGCACATGTCGATGCGGTTGGTTTTACGGGGGGCGTTTCCTATGACGAGTTTATTTTTTCGACCATCAAGAAAGAAATCGAGGCCGGCGGGTTGCACTTTTATCACCACATGAACTTGCCGCCGGGCGATGGCGGGATTTCTGCCGGCCAGGCACTCGTGGCGTTCTTGAAACATAAAGACGGCATCAAATCCGCATAGGTAGATGTTACAAAGCAAGAGAAGGAAAGCCGTGGACGAATCGGCTTTTATAGTGAACATTTTTCAATTCCCAAGAAAATAGATAACCTTTAGTGATTATTTTTTAATCACATACCATGAGTGAGGCGTACTGGAACGAATACGAGTAAATCTGTAATTCGCATGAAAATTGATGGCATCGATATCATCAATCGAATCGCGACGACGTATATGCTATCGTTACCCGATGAAATCGTGCGGATCGGATATGATGCTCCTGCGGACACGCTGTATGCGCATTTTGAAGCAAATGCTGAAGCGGTGGATAGCGAGATCACCCCGGAGAACGATAACATCATCCTGGGCTTAAATGAACAAGGAAATATCGTCAGGATAACGATATTGAACGCGAGTACTTTCCAATGAACTGAAACATGAAGATGATATCAAATCCGCATGAGCAACTGTTGCAGTGCCCTCGGGATGTCACGAAACTGGCCAACTTTTATGAATAAACCTTTCCCGAGCCGGGCTATGCGCTCGCAATTTTTCATGCCACCTCTTGCTTGCCCGTGCTCGGTCGGGATCGCGATGACGTGGAGGTTCTCGAACTTTACCGCGACCTCATCAATCTGGTCAACCGCCCGGTTGGCATTCCCATCCGTGATGAGAACTGCAAACTTGTAGTTCGATCGCGCCCGTTTTATCTGTTCGAAGCCATCCAGCAGGCCAGCAGTTATGTTCGTGAAGCCCGATGCTTGCGTTTCGAGAATCTCGTCGATGATGTGATCGACGTCCCGTCGCTCGTTGATCCGTTTCATGACTTGCGAGCTCGTGTTGAAGATGACGACTGAATATTCATTATCACGCATATGATAGCTGAGCACGGCAGTCGTCAATGCAGCATTGAAAATCAACCGGCCATACATGGAACCACTCGTGTCTAGGATGAGAATGCCGGCCTTCTGTTTTTGCACGCGTTCGATACCCGCTAGATCCGTCGATGTCATGTACTCCAGGGGTTTTCCGGCGAGATTCTGGATCGTGCGGGGAATGTCCAGGTCGGTGCGGTATGGGATATACCGGGTCCGTAACTTGTGCCAGCCCTTGAGTCCCCGCCCCGCGATCTTCCGGGACTCCTTCAAGATGACGAGCTTGGTCAAGTTCTTGAACAGTTGCTTGTAATACGGCTGTAACGTGCCACGGAGCAAGAAAAAGAATTCCGGTGCGAATTCGGAGCCCTTCTCGGCCGTTTGCTCCACGAGCTCGAAACCAAGCGGGTCTTGTAACTGTCCGGCGACCGCCGCGCGGTTTAGCTCGGCAAGGCCACGAAGCGCGTTCAAGTTTTTTTGCTTGATCGCGATGATGGCCATCTCCTCGATTTCCTTGTAATCGAGTTGCTGGGCGAGCTTCTCGTAATAGCCTGGTGTCTTGCCCTTGATTTGCATCTGCAGTTTGATCATGTCTTTCTTCGAGGCCTCGCCCCGCATAATCTTGGTTTCCCAGTTTTTTGACTCATTGGATGGCGCGTTGTAATCGATGCCGCCCTCGTCCTTCATAGGAAAAAATCCTTGGTCAGGACGCTGCGAACGATTAACATGATGATTTCCTCGGGCGTCTTGTCGATGCCCTCCTCCACGTCGATCTTGGTCACCAGGGCTGCGATCGCCACGTCGATCCATAGCTGCTGGTCTGCCCAGACCTCGTCGTGATCCAGCAACATGAGCATGGACACGACATCGATCGCGCCGCGAATACTCGATCCCCGGCGAATATCCTTCGACTTGCGCGTGGCTCTCGTGATCTTGACTGCCGCGCTCATCATTTTCTCGTCATCGCAGCTCGTGTGGACCATGACTATCTCGCGCTCTTCTACTTCTGATTGGTAATCTAACTTGATCCACACGAACCTGTCCTTCAATGCCTCGCCAAGCACGGACACGCCTATATGCGACGCCGGATTTCTCGTGGCAATCGTGAAAAACCCTTTCTTTGCATCGATTCGTTTCAAGTTCGGGATGTCCAGCACGCCCTCGTCCAGCGCAGTGAGCAATAAATTTTGCGTGCTTTCCGGAGCACGGTTGATCTCGTTGATGAACAGGCACCCGCCTTCGAGCATAGCTTTTGCCAATTCGCCGAATTCAAATGCGTCGTCAACATAGCCTTTTTGAATCAAGATCGGCGGCTGCCACGTTCCGATCAAGGTTGTCGAATAGAGATCTTCTGTGCCTTCCACCCGGTGAAAGTTCTTGTCAAATTTCATAGCAATTGCGTGGGCAAGCGTTGTTTTACCGGTCCCAATCTCGCCTTCGAGGAGAATATTTTTCCCTGCTTGGTGTGCAATGATCATCATGCGTAATTCTTTATCACGGCCAATGATATGAAATTCTTCTTGAATTTCCTTGACGAGTCCATCGCTAGAAGTTTCGGGTGTCATGCAATCAACCGCTCGTGGAAAAGCTTAATTTTGCCCTTATTCCATGTTGAAAAGGTCACGTCATTTGAAGTCGTGGCAACAAAAATTGATAGTGCTTTTTCCGGAAAAGGCCCGTTTAGGCGGTATCCATGAAAGCTGTGCCGAGTTTTTTGTGGGGGAACATATTTAAGCGTTTGAAAGGTAAGATTTTTATCACTATACTGATATTTCTATAGTGTGGGAAATTGTTTTGATGCGCAGTCGTTAGACGTTTCAAAACCACCAATGAAAATATTAAAGTTCTTGACACACGAATGAAATTTCGGTAAAAGCACATTAAGTGATGAATTATGGATGACGAATTAAAAGAAGAAATTCAAGCGGGGACCCAGTTGAAGAAGGTCGACCCCGATGAGCTTGAAGCCTACGAAGCGGAGAAACAGAAACGCCTCGCGGAAATTCAAGAGTTGGCAGCGAAATTAGAGGCCGAAGGCGTTACCGAGGAAGGCGATGAGGCTCCCGCGGACAACCCCGACGATAGCCAGTAAAAATACTATTAATTCTTTCTTATATTCGTTCTTCTTTTTTTAAAAAACACTTCATTCTTGATGTTCCAACAGGCCCTGGACAATGGTACGGAAGTCCTCGATTTTTTCCGCCGGAATGATACCGCGTTCCATCGCTGCCCGGTCTTGCCAGAAATAATGCATGAAATTTTCCAAGAGCAACTCCATCTTCTCGTGCAAGTCTGTTTCATCGTGATCCTTTCCTGCTGCGATGCAAAAAATGAGTTCAGGGGCGTATTCTGGCTTCTGATCAAAGATGATCTTCATGGACCCGGTCAGGAATAATGCCAGTCCGGATTGCGAGTAAAGTTCAGCCCATGATTCGATCGCGGAAAGAAATGCGCCTACCAGCATCGGATTCAATTGATGTTCCACCACGTCGTGATTGAACAGCAAGTTGCCGGTTTTATTGAAGATGTAGATCGATTTTATCATGGTGAATTCGCCGGGAGTCAACATGTACTTGATCGCGAGACACCATTTAACTTGTCGATGAACCGCTCAACCCTCTCTTCATCGACCGCGTCGTTCACGTTTCCGTTTCTCTTGAATGCCGTGCCAACAATGCAACCGTCGATGGCATACCCGGTTTCCTCGAGGATTTTTTCGATATTATCGCTATTGACGCCACTACCAACGAGGACCTTGGTACCGGGTAATCTCTCCTTTATGGCTATAACTTGATGCAAGATGTTGTCCGATGGCTGCTCGCCCGTGGCATCGCCAGTAAGGATCAAGGCTCCATCGACGAGGGCCCGGTGGACGAGATCCTCGCATTCTTGCACGATGGAGCGATCATGAAGTGGTGTAGCGTGCTTGACCCGAACATCAGCGAATATCAAGATGTTGCCCGCGCTGATTGCTTGGCGATACCTCATGACCTCGTGTGCCATGCCTTGGATGATGCCTTGATCCGTGACGCTGGCTCCGGCGTGGATATTGACGCGGATGAATTGCGCGCCTACTACTTTTGCAATCGCGATCGCTGCCCTCGCATCATTCCTAAGAACGTTGATCCCGATCGGGATGTGATTCTCGTCGAAAAGTCGAGCCTTCTCATGAAGGCAAGAGGTGATGACGTGGGTCATGGAGGCAATGGTTTCCGGAGGAACGTTAGATGGATAAAACGGCACATCGCCAAAATTTTCGAAGATCACGCCATCAAAGCCGTGTACCAAGTAAATTTCGAGCTCGCGAGCTGCTCGATCGATGATTTTTTGCAATCCCCCTGCATCATCGTATCGTGGACTTCCTGGCAAGGGTAGCAAGTGGATCATGCCGATGCAATCTAGGTTCATGCCTCCTTGAGTTTTCATGACATCAATTGCTCCTTTCATGTCGATTCAAGCAAACGCAACGCGAGCACGACGGCGCCTGCATATTCCTCGGCCGTGCCCGCTCGTGACGTGTCCATGACCGGGCCGGGGAGTTCTCCGTTCAAGTAATAAGCACCGTGCGAATGGCCCCCGCCGAGATGCAGCAGCGTGCGGTAAATCAAGTTTCCAGAGACGCCGTCGGGAGCGATGATCACGTTTGCCCCATTCACGAACGCATCTTCAATCAAGATCTCGCCGTGTTGAATGGCGAGTCCTTCATGCGTTGCTTGCGTTTCTTCGACGACTTGCATGGCATCGCGCAAGGATCGTGCGATGATCTCGTCTCGTCCTGCATCGTCGAGCCGTCCCGCCGAGAGAACGTAAAATGATGGCACGATGCCCAGGCGGTCCATTAATTTGGATGCCAGGTCGATCAAGAGCTCTTTTTCCTCGACGTTGCGAGCCTCGTCGATGCCCACCGGGGCAAGGAAGAAGTCTTGGCCCGAGTTCGTCGTGAGGAGGGCGAGGCGGCAAACGTTCTTGATGGAAAATTGATTTTTCAGTTGCTCGAGAAAAATCGCGGATGAGAGCTGTCCCCTGATGATGGCATCGAGCCTTCCTGCTTGGAAATCCGAAATCATGGCGCTCTCAGGTTCGTTAGACCATTTCAAGATCGTTCCAGCCGATGCGGACAATTCAAACCCGTCCAGTGACGTGTATATTACGATTGTCAAACTTGACATCCGGATGTCACGCCGCAAATCTGCAAGCATCCTGACGAGGATCGATTCAGAATCTTGCAAGCCTATCCCGATCCGGATGGTCTTGTCCATCACTCCGTCCAGCGCAGCGGCGACGTCTTGAAGGATGGTTTCATACATTTTTGCTGTACCACCATTATCGAGATTCTTGCGCTTTCACGATTGGCAAGGTTATTTTATGCTGTCGAGCCATCAACCATTTTGCTAGCAACAACGCAGTGAATGCCATGAAGAACAACATCGACACCCACACGAACAGGTTCGAGGAATCCACCGGGACCAAATACGTGCCGGTAATAAACGGTGCTGATATTACAAGCAGCGAATCATACATACCATGGATGTAGATCATCCGGTTAAAGTTTTTCGTTTTCCAGTAAATGCCGCATAGAATCATGGAAAGATAAAGGTAGGGAAGGAAATTCGGGAGAAACGATGGAATGGTCGCAGCAAAGAAGAGCAATTCGAAGACGTGGGCAAACGCGAAAATGATCGAAGAGATTAACCAGGCTTTTTTCTCGCCAAGGCGCGATTCGAGACCTTGCTGGGAAAACCCCCGAAACAACGATTCTTCTGCTGGGGCGACGGCAAATAGCATGACTGCCACTAATAAGATCATTTGAAACACGTTTGTGGATGTCAGAGCTTGATCGGCTCCAGATATATCGAGTGCACTTGGAAAAAAAGGAGCCCACATGGCATTATTTGCAATGTTAACAAGGAACTGAAACCCGACCAACGCCATCGCGAAGACAGCTGCCACTGCAACATCCTTCAAGAATCGAGTCCACCCTCCTGGTGATGGTGCCTTGGTGCCAAAATATGGCTTCCAGCCGAGGAGTAAAAATCGCTCCTTCAACGGCCGGCGATATTTTCGCGTCAAGATGAGCGGAAGGATCAAGAGGCTATACTCTGTAAGGGTGAGCAGTGCCACGATAAAAGGATTCAACAGGATCGTCGTGGCCGCATTTAGAAGCGCATTCGGGTCGGTAAGGTATTTTGATGGGTTAGTAAAGGCGATACCAATAATGATAATGAACTCGACACCAAAGGTGATTCCAAAAAGGATTAAAAGGCTAAGAAGAACTGCGAGGAGCGACCATTTTATCGGCCAGAGCGCCCGTCCAGCGATAATATTTGAATCTTTTTTCGGTAAACCAGATGTGTTAGTAACCGCTGCCCCGCAGAATGGGCAATAAACCGATCCAGCCGCAATAAAGTTTTCCAAATTCTTGCCGCAGAACCTGCAATTCATAAGCGGATCCGCGCCTGGATCGCTCGAAGGACGATCGCTTGTCTCTTGTCGAGGTTTATCCTCCATCACGATTCCCTTCGTGTCTGTTCTGTTGACCTAGCATGGCTTTGAATTAAAAAACATATCACGCCGGTTGAAAACCGGGAATGATCGATTTTCGCTTTAATGGGCAAACCATGCTTCAACCGTGGTTTTTCCGACTGATTGTATCTTCGCGAAGCCGAACCGCTCAAATTGCACCATATCGCCGACATTCACGCTGGTAGCCAAGTTGATTTCACCTTTACCCTCCAGGATTTTTCCGTCCGGCATCGTGATTCGCACCGTAACATTGTTTTTAGCGTCGGCATCGACCCAATGAATGACTTGTGCTTTTTGGCTTCTCGCCACGTCGAGTTCTTTTGAATGAAATGTCACGTTGGTATCCCCGGGGGTGAGCGTGATGTTGAACAAGTCTTTTAATCGCAAGAGCACGTCTTCAGATGCAGTGACGAGCTTGTCCCAATCCGCTCGGGAGATGAGCACGTCCTTGTTGCCATTTTTCACGGTGATCGTGATCTTCCGGTTACCGAGCGATGCATCGAGCGGGTTTACCATGGGTTCCGCTGTGTACGTCGTCTTGGGAATCCCGGATATCGAAAGCATCACGGGCTCTTCAACGAAAAATAACCTGTTTGAAATTGGATCGATGATCTTCTGGTTTTCCGCGTAAAGCACGTTATATGGAAAATCGATATCGGCCATTTTCAGGCCCATTGACAAGAGGACCGCTCGCAATGCCTCGGGACGGATGCCACGCTTGTCTAAGGATTGCAAGGACCACGTTCGCGGGTCATCCCACCCGCTGTATTCTTGTTTCCCGATCATCTCGCGCGCATAAGTCTTACTCAATTTCAATCCCTCAAATGCTACCATCCCATAATGGAGGATTTGCTTCGGTTCCCAGCCAAGAACCTTCCACAAGTGCTCTTCGATGAAATCTTCCTTAAATAAATCTTTTCCACGTATGATGTGCGTGATGCCGAGTAGCTGGTCGTCTAGACCCCATGAAAACTCGAGCATGGGCCAGACCCGGTACCTCGTGCCGACTCTCGGGTGCTCGGCGTCGGAAATTCGCATGATGACGGGCTCGCGTAACGCGGGATCGCTCAAATCCACGCCACTTTTCAAGCGGATGACGGCCTCGCCCTCGCCGTAACCCCCATCGAGCATCTTCTGAAAATCCTCGAGGCTCGTTTCGACATCCTGATCCCGATGGGGACACGGCTGCTTGGTTTCCCTGAGCTGCTTGAACTCAGCCGGATCGCACGTGCATGAATAGGCTTCGCCTTTAGTGATGAGTTGCTTGCAATAATCATAATAGATATCGAGCCGGTCGCTCTTGAAAACCTCCTCGTCCCATTTAATGCCAAGCCATGTTAACCCCTCGCGGATCATGTCGTAGGATTCGGGAATGACAAATTTCGCGCCGGAATCCTCCTCCTCCATCTTCTTTTTCATCGCGCCGATGGTATCGTCGAATGCAAGGATCATCTTGCCATTGGTCATCTTGGCATATTCATCATTCAAAAGAAAGCCTCGGGCGTTGCCAATATGCAGAGGACCGCTGGGATATGGCGCCATCCGGAACACCGGCCGGGAAATCCCGTCCATGCCTGGTAATGGCGGCAAACCTTCCCGTCCCTCCTTTCGTTTTGCCCCGATCGACTCCAGGTCAACCCCGATGGATTCGAGTTCTTGCAAGATATCATCGATCGACATGGCATTGATTGTCTCTACCGCTGCTTCGACTAGGGGCTTGATCTCGCGTGCGCGCGCCCGGAGGTCCTTGTTTTCACCCATCATAGCACTTAATACAGATCCGACTTGCGCCGTACCTTCATACCTCGCCGCGTTGATCAACACGTATCGCCGAACCAGCGAGGAGTCATCTTCTTCGCTCATACCACGCATCGCCATTAATACTCGAGAAAAAGAACCAAGACACAAAAGTGCTTGGAGCTTCACGCTTCAAAATCTGAATCGACTGATCCAAGTTCCATGGCCTGGAAAAACATGTGCAAGTTATCCACGATTTCCAGGAGATAATTTTCCGTTAAATTGTAAAAGAAGACTGATTTCTTGACATTTTTTCCTGCGTTCAACACGCTAGACAAGTCAATTTTTCCCAAGACCTCGGAATATTTTTCTTTCTCGCACAGCAGTCCAATCGAACCCATGAACCGCTCATTGGTGGCGGATTTGAAAAGCAATTTCAAGAATTGAGCCACTTTTGCAATGTCATCGTCTTTTACATTGCGGACATCAATTATACCGAAAACACCATTTAAATCCTTCAATACCTCGATTTGCTTATAGAAATATTCCTTATCCGTGAGCTCCGTTGAGACTAGCTGTAACCCGCTTCCGAACGAATAAATCTTGGCTATCGATGTTGTTTGAAGATCGGGGGAGTGATCCATTTCTAAAAACACCTGGATAACGGGATCAAACAATGTCTTGTTTCTGATGAGGCCAAACGCGAGTTTACCCCCGTTTTCATCTATCGTGCTCTTTAATTCGTTTTTCAAATCATTTACTTCATTATTTTCCACTTTCTTTGCTTCCTTATCGACAAGCTTGTAAGCCAGCAAGCTAAACGCATCGGTAACATTAGATCCCGTCAGTGCAGAGGTTTCAAAAAACGTGAACCCGTTCTTGTTTGCGAACTCGACCACTTCCTCGGTTGAAATCACTCGTTCAAGATCGTTCTTGTTGCCAAGAAGAATCGTCACGATGTCGCCAGCGAACTTCAGCTTTTCCTCGTTCCATTTCAGGACGTTGTCAAACGATTCCCGATTGGTCAAGTCAAACACGATGAAACATGCTTGTGCACCCGCGTAATAGCTCAGCCGGACCCGCCGGAAATACGCCTGTCCGCCGAAATCCCAGATAGAAAAGTTGATCTTCGCTTTTCGCAAGGCCAAGTCGATCGAATTCGTGGTTATGGAGACCCCGAGCGTCGGGAGATAATTTTCCTTGAACCTGTTTTCGGCGTGTCGTAGGATGAGACTCGTCTTCCCCACATTTTGGTCTCCAAGGACGATGATCTTGAACGAAAAATTGCCGCTGTTCGACCTCAATTCGAAGAAATGATTGCGTAAATTCTTTTGTTCTTCCTCGTCGGTGATGACCTTGATAAGTGGAATGTCAAGCTCGACGTCACGCCCATCCATGATGTTCCGAATTTTTTCCGCGGTCAAATACGCGTAGGGAAGGCATGCATCGACTGAACCATCGACCTTTAATGCAACGGACAGGATCACGTTCTTTATTTTTATAAATATTAGACGGTTGTGATCCGTGTCGAAAAACGAGACCGGCCCCGAACTCGTGACAAGCTCCTTGGTTAGCCTATCCAGGATGGTTTTAATCGAATGCGACACGAGCTGGAACGTTTCCTCCGTGTCGAAGTCGGACATCTGCGATGCAATGACTCGTTCATCATCCGAGTCCAGCGCGATGATGGCTTGCGTGTCAGCGACGCTCTTTACGAAATTTTCAAAAAGGACCTTGATGGCATCGTCGGGAGAGTAATTCTTCGAGCTATCGATCAACACGCCCACTTCGATCTTGGTATAATCAAATCAAGATAGTCTTGATTATGAATTAAAACTATAAATTTGTTTTATTTTTTGTCGACCTCACGAGATCCAAGCACGTAACTCCGCCGAACAATGCACGTGGGATGCTTCCAGGTCCCCGACATTTTGGGCATTAAGCAAGCACATGGCAATCCTGATCTCGGTCTCGATCGACTCGATTTCCTTCATCGTATTCTCGGTCGATACCGAATCGCTGGTAATATCGTTCAAGCACGCGATCAAGAACGGATAGGCAAGACCAGCCATGTTAGCACCAAGACAGATCGCCTTAACCACGTCAAGCCCGGTCCTGATACCACCAGTTGCCAGTGTTGGAATTGCTGCATGATTTTTAGCCAGGATGATGGAGGCAGGAGTCGGGATGCCGCAATCCTTGAAAACGTCTCCCATGTTCCGGGTATATGGATTCTTGTCCTCGTCAAGGCGCTCGGCCTCGACTAGCGCGAAATTTGTGCCACCAAAGCCCCCGACGTCGATGGCACCGATGCGGTAATTCTTGATCATCTCGAAATCCGAGCGAGAAAACCCGGTGCCTACTTCCTTGAGAATAACGGGTACATCGAGTGCATACGCGATGGATTCCACAATATCCATAATTTTCGAGAACATCCGGTCACCTTCCGGCTGCACGAGCTCTTGAAGCTTGTTGAAATGAATCGCCAAGGCGTCGGCCTTTATCATATCGACAGATTTCTTTGCAACGATGATGGGATTGGGTGATTTCACTAGCTGCGACATGCCGATGTTTCCGATCAAGAACAATTCGTCGGAAACATCACGGGCAATCTTGAAGGTTTCCACGAGATCTTCGTTATCCAATGCCACGCGTTGCGAACCCAAACCAAGCGGGATGCCAGCCTCGGCGCATGCCCTCGCGAGGATCTCGTTGATCACCTTGCTCTTGGAATGACCACCCGTCATCCCAGCGACGTAAAATGGCGCGTTGAAATGGCGTCCGAACAAGGAACAAGACATGTCTATATCGCCAGGATCGACCGTGGGTATTGCTCTCGGATGCAAATACACGTCTTCCATCCAATTACGCGAAGCTTGCATGCCCTTTTCGCAAATCAACGTGAGATGTTCCAACTTCCTGTCCTCATTCACTCGTTGCTCTTCATCCATCGATGGCACCCTCATCATCAAGTATCGTTATCCGGGTTCGCGGGACATCATCCCCCGCGATCAAAGCTGCAAGTCGAGAGGGGACACGCCCATTAATCAAGGCGATGGCAATGTCCTTTCGCTTGATGTTCCGTAATGCTCGCACCTTATTCAATATCCCGCCGGTCACGTCAATAGCCTCATCAGCTTGCTCGATCGCATCCTCAATGTTCACCATGGAATCGCCTTGCGGTACGAGCACGTGTTCTCCACGGAGATACACGTCGGTAAATAACGTGGCGCTTGCATCGAGTTTCGGGTTCTTGTCATGCAAGCCGTCGACATCCATGAGATACACGATGTTGCTCGTGCGACGAGCCAAGCCATTCGCGAGTTCGACGATGACCGAGTCGCCGGACATGATCCCGAAACCCCTGGATTCGTCGATGACCGAATCACCATATAAAACCGGCATGAACCCTTGATCAAGCAACGCGTCGACCGGGGTTAGATTCGAGATAACTGCCTCGCCGTCCCGTTGCACGAACACCGCCGACGTTTGCACGGGATACGCGGGAAGATCATGTGCCAGGAATCGTCCAACAATCGCGTGGTTCAATTCAACCATTGCGTCGTGAGTCTTGCAAAAGCCTAATGCTTGATCAGGGATTGTATCCTGCCGCCCTTCTTGGATCGCGTATTTTTTTGCAACCGGATGCCCATATGAACCGCCGCCATGCACGATCACGACGGGCATATCGATCCCTTGCAATTGCTCGCAAATACTATCGATCACGTCGATGTGCAACGATCTCGGTATTTTCTTATCAGAAAAGCAACTACCACCAATTTTCACGATGAGCAGGAATTCTTTTTTCATATATCTCCCTCGATCAGCTGGCATTCCAAGCCTTTGCTCGTAAATTCGGTTTTAAACGCACGAAATTTCCAATGATGCAATGCACCAATGATCTTTTTTGTCTTCTTCGATGGACTCGCGAGTATCACGCATCCCCCACCCCCGGCGCCCGTGAGCTTCCCGCCAGTGGCCCCGTTCCTCGTTCCGATATCAATGACATCCTTTATGGTCGGGACCGACACGTTAAGCATTTCCAGCTCGTGCTGATTTCGGGAAAAAAGATTGCCAAGTGCCAAGATATCCACCTTTCTCGATTGCAGGAGCACCCATTCCTCACGCACCACGTCACCGATGACGTCGAATCGTTCTTGCACGAAATTAGAATCCCGTGCCATTAACCGTTTTACCAGATCGACCATCCTACCCGTGTTACGCTGGATGCCTGTGTCGACGATGATGATGTCCCCGTCGAGATCGATCGGGCCAGCGATTCGTTCCACGATCTTTCCCCCTTCAAACAAGAACATTCCTCCTTGAACTGCTGCGGCGGTGTCGATGCCCGATGGATTTGAATGGAACGTCTTTTCAGCGGTTTTACCCAAATCCAGCAACCGTTCGGTTTCGATATCCAAGCCTAACCACGTGGATAAACTTTTCAAGAGGCAAATGCAAGTGCTCGCAGAGGATCCGAGGCCGGCGCTCACGGGGATACCTGATCGTGCCACGATCGAGAACCCGTGTTTTTCTGGATCACGATCACGCGCTGCTGCGGATTCACGGGATTCTTCATTCAATAAATCATACACGCCGTTAAACAACGGGAATGCATCCAAAACGCTCAGGAGAAAGCTATCCAGGCTGCCCGAGTGAACCGATACCCCGATATCAGGGAGCTTGATCTCGTACGAAGGTTCATCAAGCATATGCAATTGCATTGCCATTCGCATGTTGATGGCACTTGCGATGGCAGGATATCCGTGAACGACGGCATGTTCCCCAGCGAGGATCACCTTGCCGGGAGATGAGCACTTGTAGGTATCCATCATTTTCACTCGTCGTTTTTCTTAAGTTCGTTGAACAGTTCGATAGCCATATCTAGCCTTACTGTGCCGCGATCGACCATCATCTTTATGACGCGGTCATAGTACGCTTCAGGAATGCCGGCCATGCGCACGATATTTTTGGCATGCAATTTCATGTGACCTTTCTGGATGCCTTCTGAAACCAGTGCTCGGAGCGCTGCAAGATTTTGTGCCAGGCCGACGGCGGCGATGGTCTGGGAAAGATCGCGTGCCGATTCGATTTCCATGATTTTCAAGCACAATTGCGCAATCGGATGCGATTTTATTGCTCCGCCAATGGTGCCGACGGCAACCGGTATCTCTATCTCCCCGACGAGATTACCACCATCGTCCGCTTGATATCTCGTCAACGGCTGGTAGGGATGATTCCAGGCAGCATAGGCGTGCGCTCCTGCCTCGACAGCACGCGTGTCATTGCCCGTGGCACGTACCACGGCACTAACGCCATTCATGATACCCTTGTTGTGTGTCGTTGCACGAAACATGTCATTATTTGCGAATTCAGCAGCTTCAATGATGTTTCCGACGACATCGCTTCCACCAAGCAATTCTTTATCAAACACCGCTCGTGCCCTGGCAATGCGATGCACGGCAAGGTTCGAGACGATTCTAAGCAGCGAGCGCCCGCTCGTGATCGTTTCCAGCAACGGGGCAACTTTCTCCACCATGGTATTCACGATGTTCGCGCCCATCGCGTCTAAGCAATCAACGATCAAGTGAACGTCGATCATCGTCCCTAAATTGGTGTTGATCTTGAATACGTCGATGCGACGAGCTCCACCGCCTGCATTGACGAGAACGGGATCCTGTTCGTTTGCCATCACGAGGATGTCTTCTTGACTTGCTTGAAGCGCGTCGACAGCGGCATCGGGGTCTTCCAGGTCAACCAGCTGGACTTGTCCCAGCATCGTGCTGGCGACATCGGACGCCTCGAACCCACCGTGAGGTCTTGCGATTCTAGCAGCATTCGACGCTCCGGCGATGACGGAAGGTTCTTCGATTGCCATGGTAACAAGTCGTTCCTTTCCGTTGATGATGAAATTTGTCGCGATACCGAGGGGAATAGGGAACGCGCCGATCGCATTCTCGATCATGCCTTCCATGGATTTCAACACGATGGGATCGACGATGCTTGTTAGCAAGGCTACCTCGTCGGAACCGAGATTACACGCCTCGGCGATGATCTGGACGCGCTCCTCCATGCTTTTCTTGTAATACTTCTCCAAGTTAGACGTTTCGACCAAGATTTACACACCCGTTTAACCATCAATCATAATTTCATCGTCATAAATCGAGATTTTATTGGAATTTTTCATCAACATGATATCAACCTTGTCAACGCAAGGGATTCGTGCCATGATGACGCCAGTGGCTATAATCGGCTCGCACGAATGGTTGATAATCGCGAGCGGCGCGGCACCATTTTTTTCCAGCTGCAATAATGTCCAGCTTCCAACCGTAGAACCTTTGGCCTCGGGAAATACCAATATTTTTCCCGTGACCGAGATACCCTGCAATGGATGCCCGCGCTCCAGCACCTTGCCTGTCGTGACATCAATGCCACCATAAATCAGTAATGGCTTATCCGTGAACAAGACGGGACCCGATGCTTGGCCGCTGTAAATCGCACGTGCTTTAATCTTGCGCGTGCCGATCCCCCTCCTTGTTAATGGCAATCATGCCCGATATCGCCGCTTCAATGCACGTGCTCGTGTCCCGATACAGCACGGCAAGGTTCTCGTTGTTTCTCAGGTAAAAAAAGGCCTTCCCGGAATTCGTCACCACGGATCGAATCCCGAGCTCGTCGACCGGGCATACGACGATGCACGTGTCGGCAATGATCTTGACGTGGGAATCTAGTTGAGAAGTGATTTCAGGATCTTCCAGCAATTCCTTCTTGACGGAACGGGCAGTCGCTATCCAGATCGTCGCTTTCACTACCTTGTTTCGCAAAACATCGATCACGTCCAATACTTCCTGCCGGGAGTAATGTGGGCAACCGAGGAAGACCAGGTCGACTGCCGCTGCGCCATCACCCTCCATTGTAGAGGGTAACGCGTCGGCCACATCCTCGATATCATCAATCTCGATAGTTTCTAGGGCGATGGATCCCTCCTGAATGAAATGCGACATGACCTGAGCTTCCGGAGTCACGCCATCGACGTGGTAGAGTGCAACCGCGCCGCTCGCCGCCATCGCCGCGCCGAGTTGCCGCAGGTTTTCTCCCGTGCAAGCCTCGTTTTCCAAGCCAGTGATGAAAGCCACGTCTTGGCCAAGTTTCTTGCCGAGAATCAAGCCCAACGTGCCAAAATCAAAATATGTCTTGACAGGATACTTCACGTTAACGATGATTCTTGGAACACGGTGTTCATCAAGGTGCAATCCATAATTGCCCGTGAAACCCGTCAATGCCGCTGCGAGAGCAGCTGGACCGCCTTCCCGGTTCGTCCTTGCACCCAATACCGAATTCACGTATGATATTGCCGACGATTCGCTCCATGCAACGTGCTCGCCATTTCGAGGACAATTTCCCCACAAATAAGGCGTGCACGTGCACGTCGCATCGATCCCAAGCCCGGCATAAGCATCAATTACTCGTTGCTGGTCAAGGTAGAATGATTCTGAAAAACCGAGCTCTTGCCAGGCCTCCAAATCCAAGCCGCACGGGTTCAGCGTTGCATTCACGCGCGACCGGGCACCACCAGCACGGAGGGATTCGAGAAACTCGAGCCCTGCTTCGCCGATGTTCTTGAAGGAAACGCCAGATATCTGGCTCGAGTTTATGGAAACATAGCCACGTGCATCAAACACCTTAGCAAGGGCATCGATGATTTCCGCGGCGATTTGCGTGCCAGGCCCGGATTCACCCGATAGCATTCGCGCCATCGCATCCAGGTTTGGTTCATCCATGTCGCATCCCGATTCCGTCGTTCATTCTTTTTCAGTATAGGATATCCGGCTGAAATTCTTGGCATAGCCGGCATCAGGCCCTTCCCGTGGAATCGTCGCGTTGATGCCGACCTTGCACGTCTCGCGAGTGAGCTGGTTTGCCGATGGATCGAGCGAGCTACCGAGCTGGTTGGGATACAAGTACACATGCTTGTCGAATTGTGCCCGGGTCGTCATGGCAAATTCGACATCGTTCGGATCATCGATAACGATGTCATCGTCGACGATGATGCAATTTTTCAGGCTGCCGTGCCCCTTGAAACATGCCTGGAATACCTGCTCTGGTTCGATCGGCTGCGCCCGATCAACCTGGACGACGGCGTTGAACCAATGGGACGAGCCGGCGGTGAGGGTGACGTCCTTGAAATAGGAAAAATGGGATAATTCCTTCAGCATCGTGGCTTCTCGCGGCAAGCCCATCAACAGCTGGTGCTCCATGCCTCCAGGAAGGAGCGCGTGGAAAATCGCGTCACTTCGATGCGTGATGCACGAGACCTGGAAAACGGGCTGATGGCGAATTATGTCGTACGTGCCCGTGAGATCGAGAAATGGACCTTCGTCAACCTTCTCGGTCAAAAATTGGCCCTCGATCACGATTTCCGAATCAACCGGGACTTGCACGTCGATGGTCTTGCACTTGACCACCTTGAATGGCGACAAGGTATTGGCGATCGATAACTCGTCGACACCTTTTGCAGGACTCGTCGCGGCAGCGATCATGACCTGGGGCGCGTTCCCGATGGTGATGGCGGCCTCGAGCGGCCCATTTTTCTCGTGCAGCGCCGTGTCGAGTCCACGGGTTTCCACGACTCGTGCAACAAGTTGATTTTGCCCGATGACCATCATGCGATGGATGCTGATGTTTCTGCCATATTTCGGGCACGTGTAAATCGCAATGCCGGATGTGATGTATTTTCCTCCATCACCGGGCAAATGCCTCAAGATGGGGAGTTCTTCCAGGAATTCGGGTTTTTCCACGACCTCCTGGCAAGGCGCCCTATCACGATTGCCGATCAACGGCGGGGCTTTCCCGTGGTCGATCGCGGTGCATAACTTGTTTATGAATGACGCTGGATCGGTCGCGGGCTGCCGCCGTGCTTGTAACATGGGTTCGCCGGCCGTATAACCATTGCTTCTGATGCTAGTTAACCCGAGATCAAATGCGGTCCGAAAGCCGAACAAGCCAGCAACGATTGGCATCGAGTTTTCCGTGACCTCGGGAAAAAACACGGGCCTGCCGTCGTGCTGCTTGATGATGTGGGCAATTTCGAGATCTACAGAACAAGGGTGATCGATTTCCAAGAGCGCATCTTTCTCCCTCAAGAATGCAATGAATTCTCGGAAATTCATAGCAGCCGCCTCATCAAACCACTAGATAATCAAGGTACTTGATTCTTGAACCAACTTGAAACGTGTAATGGTTCAAGAATGGTCGTTTCGTGATAATATACCAAAGGATATTTATAAAGTTAATAAGATTGCACGTACGTAGGGTACCAATGAATTAAACCAGAGTCCTCGTCGACCTTGAGCCTGCGAATCGCGAGTTCCACCTTGCTACCAGCGGTAATGTCACCAAGAAGATACACGCCATCATCGAGACAGACGTGATCCTTGATTTCCACATCTACTTCGTCGATGCTGGTCACCACGCCAAGCATGGGAAAGCTATGCTTGTGCACACCAGGATGACCCATCGGACAGTGCTGTAGTTCCTCTTGCACGGGCAGGACGCACCCGTAATCGCACATCAAGATGTCGAGCGATGATTCATTCTCCGGGGCCGCTTCCACTTGACCCACGTGCAAAAATCCCGGTAGCAGGTCACGCTTGTACATTTCGTAATTCTCGATGGGAATCCGGGACTTTTTCTTGATATAATCCAAAACCGTGGGCCCCTTGGCAACGACTTCCTCGAACCCGGGTTGTATCTTGAACATTCCCGAGATTGCAGTCGCGCCACTGCCATAGCTCGTGAAATAAATCGTGTCATTCTCTTTCACACGGGTTTCGATGAGATGGAAGAGCTGCGCCCATAATGACGCGGAATAACAATTGCCAAATCGCATGGGAACGTCCAAGCACGGCATGAGCTTCAAGGCGAGCCAATCCTTGTAAAAATAGTTGAGCCCGAGTATCTCGTCGTCGGTGAAGCCTTTTTCGTGGAGGACATCGATCGTAGAGGATTGCAATTCCTCCTTGCCTGACAAGATCAATTCCCGTTCCTTGTCGCTGTACTCGCGTTCCGTGGCCTTGTCGAGCATGGCCTTCATTTTATCCGGGTTTTCACACCATCGGTCGAACATGATGCGTTGGAAGCTCTTGATGGGCATTTTTCCGAATGGTGCATGGAAGACGTAATAATCGGCGAGAAACGAACCCACTTGATTTTTAAAATCATCGTAAGCCTTGAGTACAAAGTTCAAGTATGCCATCGTCGAGTATTGTCCAAAGACCTCGGCGTTTTCGCTGTAGAGCGTGCGGAAAAAATCATCCACGTGCCCGGAGACCTTGCCAAATTTCGATCCAATCCTGGCGATGCGCGGGTTTTCGCTGATGACCATCGCTGCTGCGCCAGCGCCCTGGGTCGGTTCCCCGGGTGAACCGAGGGGATATTTCGAGATATCCGTGCCGATCACGAGCGCCTTCTTGATGATGCCCGAGTTTATGAGACCAACCGCATTCAATAGCCCTAGCGTCGCCCCCGCGCACGCGTGCAGGGTGTCTCCCGTGAACGCGTTTTCCTGGATGTTCAGAAATGCAGACAATATCGACGCAATCGATTTCACTGCGTAGGGTAACGACTCGCTGCCGACAAAGATTGCCTCAATTTCTCTCGAATCAATGTTGCCGCGATTGATGGCATTTTTCGCAGCCATGATGGCCATACTGATTGCGTCTTCCCCATAGTCAGGCACGCAAAACTCTTCTGAAAGCAAACCCTGGCGATATTTATCGGGATCTACGCCGCGTTTCTTGGCAAGATCGTCAAGGGATAACCGGTTTCTCGGCGCGTAGAATCCTATCGCATCGATACCAACGTTCAAGAAGAAATTTTCGTTCATGATTACAAACCAGGAGCTAATATTGAACCAACATGATCGTGTTCTTATGAAAAAACAACGTCGCCGTTTTATAATGTCAATAAACGAGAAAACGCCTATATACTCTATCCAAATGAATACTCGGAAACCGAAGGAAAAAGAATCAGTGCTTGAACGATCGCACGATCAAGCCGAGACCGAATGGAATCGTTAGCAACAACGGACTTGCCGCCAGGTTCAAGAGTATCGCTGGCAAGCAATTGCAAATGCTCATGATGATGGGCACGATCAAGATGGACGATGACGAGCTTGACGATGACGTTGGGTTGAAGAATTGATTCACGAGCGTGCCCACGATCTGTATCAAATATGCAACAACTCCGACAATCAAGATTCCTATTCCGCTGACGCGGGCAATGAGTCGAACTTCATGCGCGGTCGGCCGGCGGGCAACCCGGATGACACGTTTCACGTTTTGTCCGAAAATTCGAATTTTATCCGCAAACGAAGGCTTGGAAGATTGTGCTGACATGTTCAAAAACCGATGCCATTGATGGCTTGTTTTCCGAGAATCAATACCTAAAAATCATCGAGCCATAAATAAAGGATTTGAAAAAAACCTTAGCGGATGACCAGGGAACGCGGGTATCGTCGTTGCAAAGATGACTAGTGATTGTTTGCTGTTTCGGGACTTAGCCTTTTTTATACGAGCCGAACTGGGGAATTTTCGCGAGCCGGTCTTGATCAAACACGGGACCCATCTTACATGCCGTGATGTCATTTTCCGCTCCAACACAGCACGTCCCGCATAGCCCAACGCAGCATTTCATCATCCGCTCGAGGCTTGCCTGCACGGGAATCTCGTGTTCGCGGGCGATATCGTACACCTTCCGCATCATGATTTCAGGACCGCACGTGATGATGTTCTCGATGCCGTGCTCCTCGATCATGCCCTCGATCGGGTCGGTCGCGAATCCCTTCTGCCCGGCAGAACCATCGTCAGTCATGATGCATGCTTGTAGATCACTAGTCTCGAACAAGTCAACACAAGGAAGATGATCTTTCGTGCGACCACCAAAAATCGCCGCTATTTTTTTCTTGTTCTCGACCAAGTAATCAATTGCATTGGTTACCTCGGCGATACCAACACCACCCCCGACCACCAGGTAATTGTTCTTAGTCAAGTCCCAACCATTGCCATACGGGCCTCGAATGCCGATCTCGTCCCCAGCCTCCTTATCGAATAACGTGGCCGTGCCCTCGCCGATCTGTTGGACCAGAATTGATATTTTGTCACCAATCACCCGTTCGATGCTCATGGGCAAGAAATCGACATCCGGAAGCCAGAGAACCACGAACTGGCCAGGTTTATAATTCCGGGCAATGTCAGACGCGGTAAAGATGAACCGTCTCGTATCCACGCCCGTATCCTCGATCGATTCGATCGCCGCGAAATGAACCTTGTTCCGCGTGACTTCGAGCACGGCATTCTTTACGATGTTGTTTACTTCTTGCGTCTCGATCAAGCCGAGCTCGATGGTAGCCTTGAACACCTTCATGCCGGTTTCAGTGCGAATGACGAGCACGTCCCACCCGGGAAGGGCATCCACGGCGCCAATGCTGATGTCGGCAAGGCTTGCCGTGCCATCCTCGCACGATGCGCAACTCCCCTTGGCGGTCTTGTCATACAACTCGTTCGCGGGAACGATCAAGGTTTCATCCCCGGTTTTAAATGCATACTTGAAGGCACCGCCGTCGTGGTCGATCCGCTCGATCGCTGATCTAGCCGCGCCGTTTTCGTCCAGGAACGATTCCAATCTCGAAGGCTTTGGTTTAAAGAAGCAGAACGCGCCGATGGCGAGAGTGACGAGATCGTGCACCTCGAGATCGACATCTGGATGATTTTGCATCTTGCGAAGCCCTTGTATCTCGCAGCCGGAACCGATCACGGCAAGGGACTCATAACCCGCCGAGATCGCTGGTGAAATGCCCGAGAGCGGTGCGTTCGCGAAGGCTGTTGCATGGGAAGTGGCAAGGATATCTTCTTCAGTAGTCACGACACGCGGGACATCAGCATTGAGATGCGACGTGAGCACTCCATCGATGATGCCCGATCGCATCGCACCTGTCAATAAGCCAGCCGCTGCACTGCCACCATTGCTGTCACCAGCTTCATAAGAACCGGTAAACCTCGCGGCGACGATCGTGATATCATGGTTGAACTCGTTGGCATTATCCAGCGATCCTTTGTCGTGCACCCACCTATCGAGCAATGACAGCGGAATCGCATTCATACCTGTATAAGGACAGAGATTATAGCAAGTTCCAAACCCTTCCCGGCACGTCGATTGCTCCTCGCAGAGCATGCCTTGCTCGGCAGGCCCTGCTGGCGTCATGGCGAGGTTATCGCAGAAGTTCACGCACGCCCCGCACAAGCAACACTTGTCCGTATCGACGATCTCGGCTTTTAATTCCTTCCATCCTTTCTGAATCTTCGTGATCATGGCACCTCGTCTATTCTCCTGCAGTCTCCTTTGAAGGCTTGGCCTGGACACGGGGTTCGAGCTTGCGTTGCTCGCCGAGCCCCCAGCCTTTCTCAAACGCTTGCATGTTCTGCTCAATGCTTTTCTTCGGCACGGAAGCCGTCAATGTTTGCTCCGCTGCTTCCTTGGAAATGACTCCGGACAAGCTGCAGAACGCGCCGAACAGGATCGAGCTACCGATGATGGCCTCGCCGAATTCCCGGATTCCTATGTCCTGTGCGGGGATAGCGAGCGAAGGCACCTTTGTCGCGGTGCGAAATCTCGTGATAATTGACGGATCCCAGAGCACCCACCCGTCCTCCTTGATATCATCCTTTTTCACGCTGCTGGCCGCCTCCTCCGAGAGCACGAACACGAAATCGTAGGGAGCCAGGGCTTTCGGGTAATCGATCATGGGTTCATCGGGATCGAGCTCGATCACGACGTCGGCCCAACTCTTACCGCCGCGTGCCGACGCGCTGTAAGCTTCCGTTTGAACGGCGAGCTTGTTCTCGTGCATGACCGCTGCTTTCGTGATGAGCTTTGACAATTGGATGACGCCCATGCCACCAAGACCGACCGCGTGGATTTCATAGCGTCTCATGGTTCATGACCTCATCGATTGCTGCTTGACCCTCTCGTATTCAGCCGCGTATTCCGGCGTGGCGCGGTCATCCTTGAACTCCCCGAGCACGAACTTGTCGTTCAGTTCAGGTTCAGAAAGCAATTTCGCCTGGTTATTCCACACGGAGTGTGCTTTTAACCAATCGATTAGAATGCCCCCGGAATCCATGCGCTTGCCTTCCTGGTTCACGTTCTTGCGACCAAAATATGTCACGCACGGCGTCATGATTTCGATGACCGACGTGCCCGCGTGCTTGATGGCTCTTTTCATATATTTCATCAACGTCCGGGGGTGGGCAACCGTGATGCGAGCAACGTAGGTCGCGCCAGCTGCCAGGGCGAGCTTCACGCCATCCATCGGGCGCTCGAATACCTTGCCAAGCGTGGTCATGGACGAGTACCCTTGTGGCGTCGTCGGGGCGGCTTGCCCGCCCGTCATGCCATAAATCGAATTATTGAAGAGCAAGACGACGCAATCGAGATTGCGCCGGCACAAGTGGATGAAATGATTTCCCCCGATGCCAAGGCAATCCCCGTCGCCGGTAAAAATGATGGGTTTCATTGCAGGGTTCGCGAGCTTGATGCCCGTGGCGATCGCCGGCGCCCGGCCGTGCAACGTGCATACTCGTTGCGAATCAACCGGGAGCAAGGGAAGGATCTGCGTGTAGCAGCCGATGCCAATTACAAGTGGATGTAGAAGCGGGTCGAGCTTTTGCTCGAGAAACACCTTGTCAAACAAGTGCGCGATGATGCCATACCCGCAACCCCCGCAGAAATAACTCCAAAAATTGTTGGTCATGAAGCCGCCCATGGTTTGCAACGTGAACGGGTGCTCGGGTTTTTCGTTCGGGAACGTGATGATGTCAGGGGTCATTCACGCCATCACCTCCGCAGCTTTCTTGATCACGGCCAGGATCTCGCCTGGCTCGTGCAATTCCGCGATTTTCGGCACCTTGTAGAGTGGGATATCCAATCTCTTGGCACGTTCGACTTCCCCAGCCATGAGCCCGAAATTCATCTCCGGAACGACGACCGCCTTGGCTTCGGCAAGAACTTGCTTGACTTGCTCGTAGGGGAATGGCCAGAGCGTGACAAGCCTGAAAAGGCCCGCTTTGATACCGGCCTGGCGTGCCATGTTGACGACGCGATAACTCACGCGGGCTGGCAAGCCATAAGCGATGATGATGATCTCCGCATCATCGATCATGTACGACTGCGTGCGGGCGATTTTTTCAACGTTATTCGTGATCTTGTCTAGTAAATATGATAAAGGTTTAATTACTTGATTTTCATTCATCGGAATTCCATCCGATCCGTGCGGTTGGGAGAAAAAATACGTCGGAAAATTCGGGGTGCCGAGAACAGGGGCCGGGGGGATCATGATGTTTCCTTGATTGTCCTTGAATGTGAATTTCTCCGGGTTCGCGTGATCCAGGAATTGCCGATCGACGACTCGCTGCTGCACGTCATCGGCCGCGGCAATCACCACTGGCTCGTGAAGATGACCCAGGTACGCGTCTGACATGATATACGTGGGACAACGATAGGTTTCGGCAGCGTTGAACGCCTCGATCGTGAGATCGTAGAGTTCCTGGCAGGACATGGGCGCGTAAGCGATTACCTCGTACTCGCCATTGCCGCTGTACTTGCATTGGAAGACGTCGTTGTGATGCGGCGCGGTGACGAGCCCAGTGCCAGGCCCGTTCCGCTGCACGTCGCAAATCACGAACGGTATTTCCAGCGACGCCCCCATGGAAATCGTCTCGGCCATGAGCGCTGTGCCCGGGCCGGACGTCGCCGTCATTGCTTTAGCCCCGGCGATGCTCGCTCCGAGGACGGCATTGATGGAGGCAAGTTCGTCTTCCATCTGGATGAATGCCCCGCCGCATTCGGGTAATCGCGAGACAAGATGTTCAGGAACTTCTGTCGATGGGGTGATGGGATAGCCAGCGAAGAAGTTTAAGCCTCCAGCAAGTGCGCCCTCGGCCATGGCTATGTTACCCATCATCACTTGCTTGCCCATGGGCAAGAATCGCTTGTTATCGTTTGCCATGCACATTGCACCTCACGCGGTCTTGGCTTTCCTCGCACTATTTTTTGACGAAGAAGCTGGTGTTGCTGGATCTTGTTCCGGCTGTTCATCGACGAGATAAATTGCCCACGCCGGGCAAGCAAACTCGCATCGCTGGCACAAGATGCAAGATCGCTCCTTGCCTTCCTTGACCCTCGGGATGTAGGCTGCTCGCATGTTCAACTCATCCGATAGCTCCAGAACACCATTAGGGCAAGCCACGACGCACAAGCCACATCCTTGGCAGCGATTTTTCTGCAGAAGCAAGCTCCGCTTCTTTTTCGTCAACATTATAGGCATGATGTCACGGTTTATTCGCTGGTTTTAAATTCTGAGTTATTTCCGTTTCCTATGCTTTTTCTTGATCTTTTTGTTTTCGAGTCAAATCACCGGGCATCATTAAGATATTTTACTCAAGGAAAAACCAAATG
>Ga0209039_10000260_pt1 | contig 50500 bp, 53 predicted proteins | sample BogFormECP12_OM1_FD_188238 | JGI IMG/M metagenome (GOLD analysis project Ga0209039, IMG submission 188238) | Bog forest soil microbial communities from Calvert Island, British Columbia, Canada - ECP12_OM1 (SPAdes) (version 2) | ecosystem: Environmental > Aquatic > Freshwater > Wetlands > Bog ...
AGCAGGATCGCTCGACCAGCGGCGTGGATCGACCCGGGGTCGAAGAGTCCGCCCTTCGAGGCGATGACAAGCTTGAGGTCGCGCCCTTCGCCGGTCTTTCCGAAGTCCTCGATACGGACCGTGCCCGGATACGCGGAGGCGATCCGCTCCAGGTAGGCCACGGTGGTCGAGTAGTCGGGCGTGGTGCGATAATCGTCGATCTCGGCCGGGGTCCGCCAATCCGCCGCAGCCCCTGGTGTCGCCTGAGCCCCCTCCGGATGCCCCATGCGACCGCCCCTTCCCGTCAGGTTCCCGTCGGGATGATGCCTTTCCTCTCCACCATCAGGACGACCGTCTTCTCGGGCGCTCGAGGGCGGTGCTCGACCGTCTTCGGGATCACGACGCCCTGTCCGCGGGCGAGTTCGAGGGTCCGGCCCTCGAGGTCGATCAGGAGCTGGCCGTCGATCACGTGGAAGAACTCGTCCATGTCGTGGTGGTGCCAATGATACTCGCCCTTGAGGACGCCGAGCCGCACGACCGAGTCATTGACCTCGCACAGGGTCTGATTGTACCACGGATGGACCGCTTCGGCCGCGAGCTTGCCCGCCTCGATGATCTCCAAGGGACGGTAGAGGACGTTCAGGCGCGTGTCGTACCGTGAGTCTGTTCCTTCGGTCATGGCGGCTCACGCTTCGATGCTCCGGCGCTATATGGCAGTCTTCAGGGTGCCTTCCTTTTCAGGCTCTCACCGGCCGTCGCGGGACCCGTAGGTGTCATGCGCCTCACACACGACTCCAAAGGGGGGTGATGAACCAAAATGACGGAAATGCTCTACGTGTCGGGGCGTTTGAGCCACCCCCAGGGCGATACGTGTCGACCACAGCGATCGGAACGGCGGCCGTTGGCGCGCCCCGCGCACGGCGCCAATTGCGAAGGGTATTGCTGCTGCTTGGAGCGTTGGACCTGAGCGTCCTGCTCCTCGTGATCGGCTTGGCGATCAGCGCTTCGAGGTTCGGATGGACGGGCCTCCAACTTCTGATATCAATCCTGGCCGGAGTCGGAGCCATCCTGGGAATCCGGATCTGGCTCGCGGTTCGCCTGAGGAGACGGTCGGGCGACCTCTTCTAGCGCGCCAATCGCCCTTGGACCAATGGATTCCGAGGTTGCACCAAAAGGAGGGTGACCCCCCTGCTCTCTGGTGCGGATAGGTGCGAACCCATGTCCTACGCAGTACGACCCGTCCCGAACCCGATCTTCTACGCCGGTGCGTTCGTCCTCGCCTTTGTGATCTCCGTCGTGATGCTGATCACCGACACGAACCTCCAGACCAACTTCGGCACGGTGTCGATGTACTACGCTCACTGGTACGTGGTGCTGGGGACCGCGGTCGCGGACCTCGTCGGAGCGGCCCTCCTGCTCACTCTCCGTTCTCGGACGGCGGTCAAGCTCGGGGTGATCGGTTCCGGACTCCTCGTCGTGCTCTTCCTCGCCGTCATCGCCACCTACAGCCAAGTCGGTTTCACGTCGGCCGGCGATTTCGCGAACTACCTGTTCGGAGTCACCTACTACGGAGGGGACATTCGCTACCTCTACGACGTCCTCCTCGCGACGTACATCGCGACATTCCTCTGGGGGGTCGCGGGCCTGGCCATCTCCCGGAATGCGCCCGACTCCATGCCACCGGTAGCTGTGACAGCTCCGCCGTCCACGTGAGCCGACCGCCCAACCCTGGGTCGTCGAGATTGATTACCCTCCGACCGTGTGGGCGGGACAGCTCCCTCCATGACTCAGCTCTCGCTCTGGGTGAAACCCGGCAGCAGGACGGACGCCATCGGTTGGGACCCGTGGCGAAAGCGTTGGGTCGTGAGCTGCCGGACGCCCCCCACCGGAGGGCGTGCGAACCGGGCTGTGGCGATCCTGGTGGCGGACTGGCTTAAGCTCCCGCACGATGCCGTCCGGTGGGCGAAGGCCGGAACATCCCACGCGAAGGTGCTTTCGGTATCGGGAATCACCGACGCGGAAGTCGAGCGTAGGTTGAGATCCCTGTAAACGAGCGTTCATGAGCGCGGAGGCGCCTAGCATACGGTCGGCTGGGCATGCGCACGAACGGGGCCTCATGGGTTGTTCCGCTGTCGATCGCCCTCGTAGTTGTGGTGGGCGGGGTAGCCGTCCTGACACTCGGGATGGCGACCCAAGCCACCCCAGTCCCTCCGAGCAGCGGTCTTTCCGCCTTCGACTCCTCCTCGACACCGATCCGTTTCTCCCTCAATCTCCCGAGCGTCGGCGGCGTTGCGATCGGCCTAGGATTCACGACCGCCGTGGGGATGTCCGGCGGGACCACGTCGCCGGGGGCGAACATCACGGCCACCGCCTCGCTGTCGGCTCCGGCCCAGGCCAACATCAACATCTCCTATCTGGGGGCTCCTATCTCACTGCCCATCGCCCCGCTCGGTAGCGCGTACGATGTCCCCCTGCCGGGGTTGAGCTACAGTTACCTCGGGATCGCCCAGCTCGGGCTGTTCCTGAACTTTACGGGCGTGATCGTGGGAACCCCCGTCGTGAGCAGCGGACCGGCCACGACCCCCGGAGTCGCCCTCACCTGGAACGCTTCACGCACCCAGGACGTGAATCTGGCCGTCTCCTCCACGGCCGCCGACGGAGCGAGCGTCGTCTGGACTCTGAGCGGGATCGAGTACGGCCTGTCGATGGGGATTGCCGCCATCGGTACGGTGCTGGGGCACGGCGTGAGCGTCCCCCTCCTCAGCTTCGGGAACGTGGGATTGTTCCCGGGGAATCCCTCGTCGGCCAGCGCATCCTACTCGGTTCCGGGTTCCTCGGGAGGCGGGGGAGGCGGCGGGGGCGGAGGAGGGGGATGGAATCTCGGTCCGAATCTCCCCGCGCTGAGCGAGGAGGAACTCCTGATCGGGCTGATCCTCCTGGTGGTCATCGTGGCGGGCGTCGTTCTCGCCGTGCGACATCGCCGTGGTCCGAGTCCGTGACGCGTCGGTCCCGTCGGGGGGCTTAAGGTCCCGGGACCGATTCGGGAACGATGCCCCTTCCCAGCGGGGACGAGCTCATCCTCTTCGTCGCCGGAGAACCGGACTTCGGCATCGGTTCGCTGCACGAGGGGAGGACCACGATCGTCGACCGCCTCGTGGGAATGGCCCTGCCGTTCGGGGGACACGTCCCCGTCTCCCGCTCGTCGAGCCCCCCCGGGGATATCCCGCCGAGCTCGGGCGAGTCCGAGTCCCCGCCGAGCGACGAACGACCGTGGCACCTTCCGCCCGCGCAGGTCCAGTGCGTCGACATGGTCCTCGGGATCGCCCGGCACGAGCGGAGAACGGTGACCGTCGTGGACGTCGACCGGCCGGGCGCGCAGCAAACCCTGGTCGACCGATGGGTCGGTCCGAACGACGTCCTGCCCCTGCTCGTGCGCATGGACGGGTCGCGGCTGGAGGGGATCGAGGAGTTCGTCCCCCAGAAGGTCCGCCAGTTCCTCCGCCGCCCCTAGTCCGGCTCCTCCCCGGCCTCGACCCGGGGACCGTCGCATCGGCGGGGAGGACCGAGCGTTCCCTCGCTCAGGGCCCTAGAGCTTGGGGTTTGGCCTCGACGGCGGTCGGCTCGACGTATCGAACGGACCGGACTCCCGGTAGCGCGAGCAACAGGATGCCGTTGGCGAAGAAGCCGATCGCGGCGATCGTGTAGGTGAAGAGAATGCCGTGGCTGCTCGACAGAACTCCTCCCAGGATCAGCCCGGCGGGCACCGCCACGAGCGAGCCGACCATGTCGATGCTGAGGACGCGGGCCAGCACCTCGTTCGGCACGATCGCCTGCATCGTCGAGTAGTAGACCGTGCCGATGAGGCCCAGCGAGAAGCCGAGGATCGCGGCGCCCACGAGAGCCCAGACCAGGGAGTTCGCCACCACCAACAGAACCGCTGCCCCGCCCATCACCAAGAGGCCGAGGCCCATGACGACCCCCGCGAAGCGACGGGCTCGCAGCCGCCCGGTCGAGAGCGCTCCCGCCGCCGAGCCCGCGGTGAGCGCGGCGACGAGGTAGCCGAACAGGGCCGGGTTCGGCCCGAGGACGACCGACGCGTAGACCACGAAGAAGTTCGTGACGAAGGGGAACAGCATGCTGGCGGGAAGGAAACCGAGCGTCACCTCGAGGACGGGGAGATGGTTCCGCATGTAGGTCATCCCTTCCATCAGCTCCGCGCGGATCGAGCGGGTCGCCCCTTTCGCCACCCCGCGAGCTCGACCGAACTCGGGGGCGATCTGAAAGAGCAAGAGCGCGGAGACGGCGTACGTGGCGGCGTTGACCCCCAGTCCCGCGACCGCACCGACAAACGCGATCGCCAGACCGCCGACGCCGGCGCCGATCGTGAACCCGATCTGGCTCGAGGCCGAAAGCACCCCGTTCGCGTCCTCTAGTTGGCGCGTCGGCACGATGCGCGGCAGGATCGCCTGGCTGGCCGGGTAGAAGAGCGCGGAGAAGCTGTACACGAGCGTCATCACGGCCAGAACGAGAAGCAGCGAGAACCCGACGAAGTAGAGACTGATGGCGAGCCCCAGCATGGCGAGCGCTCGAACGGTATCGGAGGTCACCATCAGTCTCCGACGGTCGTAGCGGTCCGCGAGGACTCCCGCCAGCAAACCCAGAACGATGCCCGGCAGTACCCCCGTGAGGCCGAGATACGCGATGTCGAGCGTGCTTCCGGTGAAGTGGTAGATAAGCCAGCTCAGCGAGACCGCCGTGATGGACCCCCCGAGCGCGGAGGTCGTGGTCGAACCGAGAAGGAACCGAAATCCGCGATTCGCCGCGATGGGCGGGGGAGGTCCGTTCCGGTTCGGTGACCCGGCCACCGCCGATGCGTCGACCAACGGCTTCGCCCGGGTTCGCACCGTGGGTCGCTACATGAAGGTGCCTTTGCTGCCTAGCCGCGAGGGGGGCTCTCCCGAGCCCCGCCTCCTTCCGCGGTCGGTCCTCCCGAACCTCAGCGGGGACGCGATCCGAAGGTGCCCGTCAGAGAGCGGCCCCGCACGAGGAGCACTTGATCGCGGTCACGGGGTTGAGGCCCCCGCAGTAGCGGCATCGGACCTCCACGGTCTGCTGAACGACGGTCTGCTGGACCACGACGGGGTGGATCAGGGGCGGGGGCACGGCCGGGTCGGTGGACGGGTAGATCGTCTTCCGCCCTCCGGCGGCCCACACCGCGGCGAGCACGATCCCCACGAGAAGAATGAGGACCCCGAGCACGACGAACGCCACGGGAGCCCCACAATCCGGAGCGACGCCGTTGACCGTGGGTCCCGAGGCGCAGAGATTCCAGGTCACCGCGCCGATGACCGTGAAGAGGAACCCGATGACGATGAGACCGACCGCTTGGCTCACGCGTCCCACGGGTGCCATGGCGCTCCTTCCCGCCTTCGAGGGAAACCCATCTCATAACCGATTCGGCACCCCGACCGTTACCGGCGGGGTGAGGGTCGCGGGACCCCGCACGACCTTGACGACTAGGCGGGCGTGAAGACGGCGTCCACCTTCGCGTTGAACCCCAGGCTCACCTCGACGATCGTCCGGAGGACCCAGTAGGTCCGGTAGAGCTGGCCGGTGAAGGGGCCCGTGGTCTGGGCGGTGTTCGGGATCTCGACCTGGAAGACTCCCTGGAACTGCGGGGACCGGGCTCCCAAGGGGATCGCCGCGATGAACTCGGGAGACTCGCGAACCCCCGAGACGCTTTGGGCATGGAACTCCACGTGCCGAAGGAAGGTCAGGGTCAGCTGCCGCAGCTCCTTCAGGCGGGGATTCTCGACCGAGTAGCTGCCCGTGACCGTCATTCCGGGAAGGATCATCGGCTGGTCCACACGAATCGAAACCGTGGGGCGCTCCGGGTCCTCCCCGCTCGAAAACGGCGGCAAGGCGCCGAGCACGCGCCGGGGGGAGTAGACCGGCACGACCTCCCGGTCGATGGGGTCCACCCACCACGGGACCTGCATCCGGGCTTCGAGCTCATACTCCACGTACATCCCGTCCTCCTGCCCGGTGAACCGCCCGCGGGTGCGCGGCCGTTCCGAGGTGGCCAGGGAGGGTTCGGCGGTGGCGGGGATGTCGAAGCGGAACGGAAACCGGTAGGTCCCGGCACTGATGTGGTCGGCGTCCTTGAAGGGAAGCGCGTTGTGGAAGGAGGAGACGAGCTCGAGGAACGGCACCTTCTGGACGACCGCGTGCCGGGACTTCCCGGCTCCCACGGTGATCTGCGAAGTCTCGACCCCGTGCAGGTAGAGCAGGAGGTCGGTGGCGCGAACATCCCCGTCGGCTTCCAGTCCCAAGGTCCCCTCGATCGAGGCGCCGAGCGACGAGAAGTCGGGCAATCCCTCGAACCAGACGCGAGCCATCATCGGGGCAGCGGCGACTGGGAAAAAAGACCTGCCCGCGTGAGCCCGACAGGCGCCCCCCCGCCTCTTGTCTAGCTGATCGCCAAACTAGTTTGGCGGGCGACGACCTCCGGAAACGAGAGAGCGGTCAGGGCCGAAGCCAGGGAAACCGGGTCGGGTCCGAGGTCGGAAACATAACTCCCCCGGCGACCGGCAGGCACGAATGACTCGTGGCCGACCGCAGCGCCTCGATCTGGGTCGGCCGGGGACGGCCCAACCAACCGCATCGGTCGCATCGGGGCCGAAAACTGACCGCAGGCTCGGGGGGCCAGCCCCGTTCCGTCCGACGCGCCACGACCTTGACGACGCGAATCGTCCACGAAGGCCTCCGTGGTTCCCGCGGGACGTACACCGCGCAGCATCGAGTTTTCTCGCCCTAATTTTGGTTTGGTTGGAGTAGCACGCACACCCCGCGCCCCTGGACGGGGGAATCGCCACCGGCTTGCACGTCCGCGGGATCGTGCGACCGTTTCCCGCACGAGCCGGTCGACTACCCCCCTCGGTCGAGTGCATGTCCCGGAGATTTCGGTCGTCGGGGGTTCCCCGCAAGTCCAAGGGTTGAAAAGCCGGCGGTCGCTCGGTGCTCGGTTGCGATGCCGTTGTCCCTCCCCAAAGCCGCTCCGCAAGCGGTCCGGCGCTTCGAGGAGTTGATCCCCGAAGACGACCGGGTCCGTGCGAGGACGATGTTCGGTCAGCCGTGCGCCTTCGTCAACGGCAACATGTTCTTCGGTGTCTTCGGCGGGCACCTCTTCGTCCGGCTTTCCGAGGAGGACCGTGCGGAGGCGGCGAGGACTCCCGGGTTCACAGCCTTCGAACCGATGCCGGGTCGGGCCATGCGCGAGTACCGGGTCCTTCCTGCAACGGTCCTTGGAAATCGCGAACGGGCCCGCCAGTGGGCGGCGCGATCGTTGCGCTTCGCGTCCAGTCTCCCTCCGAAGAAGGGCCTACGCGCGGCGAAGTGAACCGCCTCGCCGAGCGTGCTCCGCGCCCTCAGAGGATGATCCGTTCCTCCTGTGTGACCCGATGACTGAGCGATAGACGGTCCAATCGGTACGAGTCTCCGGTGAAGAGCCGTGCTTCGGATTTGTCCGCGTACTTGGCGGCCACAAGCCGACCCATCGCATCCGCTTTCATGATCCCGCTTCCCGAATCGCCGCCGACGAAGATCACACCGTACGACTCCTCGGTGAGGACGGGAAGTCCGTCCGGGCTGAAGTTGTAGTAACCGCCCCAGGAGTTCTCGAGGCGGACCGCGGTGGTCTCAAATCGGGGCAAGTACGGAGTGACCGCCGGAAGCATGTCGGTCCCGAACGCCTCTCGCTCGCCCAGCTCGGCCATGTTGTAGTCGAGCCGACCCTCCTTGCTCGGGTCTTCGCGGGTACCGATCGGATGCGCGACGGTGTCCACGATCCCGACCCACAGGTGCCGTTGACGGTGAATGGGCTTGAGGGTCGCCCCGGTCGGCAGGATCAGGAACGGAAGCCGGGCCTTGCCCCGGTCGGTGTCGATCGGGTCCACGGGAGGTTCCCAGGCCAGAAGCTCCTCCACGCCCGGGCCCGAGACCGAGAAGAGAAGCTGGGACCTCGGACTGCAGGCCGTGGCGACCCCGAGCGGGTGGAGGAGTCGCTCGGCCCATGCTCCCGCCGCGACGATCACCCGGTCCGTAGCGACCGACCTACCGTCCCCGAAGCTCACGCGCGAGATCCGAAGGCGTCCCTTCATCTGCTCCTGGAACGCGAACGGCATCTTCGAGCGTTCGTGGAGCAGGATCTCCTCCCTCCCTTCGAACGATAGGCGCTGCACGCACGTATCGAACGCGAACTCGACACCGCGGTTCCGGGCCTGTTCGCAGTAGAAGCTGGCCAGCATCTCGGGAGCTACGGTGCCGCACTGCCGGCCGAACAGCCCCCCCGTGATGGGCTCGGGAGGGCTCGCCCCGTCCCCTTCGTACCACCTCTTCGGCGACGCGTCGAGGCCCGGGCACGAACGCAGATGGTCGAGGCTCACCGGTCGAGCGTCGATCGACCCTCCACTCTGCGCGACCAGGGAGGAGTACTCCTCCATCTGGCTCTCCGGCAGAAGCCAGAGGTACCCGTAGAGGTCGAGCAGCGGGGAAGGGGTCCGCAGCGATTCGTGCTCTTCCATCAGGTGCCGGTAGAACGCGATCGAGGACCGGGCCAGCAGATGGTTGTCCTGGGAGCTGAACACGTCGCGCACCATCGCGTTGCTCGCCCCCATCGAGCCCTCGCCGGGTCCCGAGCGCGCGTCGACCACCAGCACCGACAGCTCGGGGTGGTCGAGGATCAGATGATACGCCGACGCGAGGCCCAACGCGCCCGCGCCCACCACCACGACGTCATACCTGTCCTTCTTCGGCACGCTGGAGTCCCCCGCTCGCTCGACGGTCCGGTGCGGGAGGTTCCGACGCTTTATCAAGCGGCGTCCCACCGGGGCTGCCGCCGCCCGAGAGCGCTACTTCCTCGCCCGGTTCTCGGCGACCCGCGCGCGAACGATCTGCCGCACCAACGCCGCCGGGATCGGCCGTTTCGCCGTGAATTGAAGCGTCCCCTTGCCCGCCCGGAACGGCTTGAGCTCGACGGCGAACTTGCGAAGCACCGTCGTGCTCCCCACGAAGAGGCTCAAGTGGTCCTGGAAGGCGGCATAGTAGACCAGCATCCCGTTCAGCCGGAAAGCGGGGATCCGATAGCTCAGAACCTCCTCCGCATCGGGCACGACCTCCCGAATGGTCTTCCGCAACCGTTCGAGAGCGACGCGCATCTCGGGAGGGACCTTCTGGAGATACTCGTCCACTTCGTTCATCGCCGCGCCGGTTCGCCCCTCCCCTCCCGTCCCGGGTTCATTCACCGTTTATCGGTATCGCTAGTGCACCCCAGCTTGCTCCCGCTCTCTCGAGGATGGCCGGGACTCGTTGCCGCTTGGGAGAGGGTGATATGAGCGAAGCCGGAGTAGGAGCTTCGCATGGTCGACTGGTTGAGCCCCGCCATCATTCTACCCGAGGACCACGCGGTCATCGGAGCATTGGCCGTCGCGGTCGCCTACACCCTAGCGCCGGGAAGGCTAGGAGATCCCGCCCGCGTCCACCGGAACGCTCCGAGACTCGCGGTGGCAGGATTCCTGGTCATCGTGTTTCTGAAGGAGTTCTTGTGGGACCCCGCGAACGAGGTGAATCAGCCGTTCCTCTGGGCCGGCGCGATCGACCTGTTTTGGTACCTCGTGGGTATCGGGGCGATGCTCGGAGCCCTCTGGGCGCGGTTCCGTCGCCTCTGACGTCAGGCCGGAAAAGGAATCGATTGGGCTAGCGACCCGTGTCTTCGGGGGCCCCGCTAGTCCGTCCGCAGATGCTCGGCCGTCCGGCCCACTTCGTCGAGGACCTTGGTCCTATCCGCGGAACGATCGACGACGGCGACGAGGAGGGTCTTCTCTCCACTTCGGGCCAGAATCGTGGTCGAGACCTCGTCCTCGATGACGATACGGGTAGGCGGCGGCGAACTGAGCTCGGCGCTGGCGGCCACGGCCGCTCCGAACGCGGTCGCGCACAAGACCGCGAAAGCCTCGGCATTGGTTCCCGTTGGCAATTCTCCGGCGAGGAGCGCGCCGTTGCACGCGATGAGAGCTGTGGCGCTCCCTTCGACCCGGGCTCGGAGGTTCCTGATCTCCGACTCTATGGTCTCGACCGCCATCATTTCTTCAGGTCTCCTCGTGACCTCCTCAGGAAGGTCGGGGGACGAACGCGACGTGCGGCGGACCCTCGTGGAGGTCCTGGGTCACCACGCAGCTCGAGAACGCGGGGCGCACCCCTCGGATGATCAGGCCGACTTCGTCCCGATGGAGCTCGAACTCGGTGTCGGCCAGACGGCGCACGCCCGCCGCGCACCGTAGGCCCGGTCCGAGGAGGCCAATCCCCAGGTTTCCGATGGCGCGTGCTCGTTTGATGCCGTAGTAGAACATCTGCATCGCCTTGTCCACCCCCAACAACGTTTCGAAGACCTCGAAGGCGGTGAGTTCGAGGAACGTCTTCTTGCGAACGCCCTGGGCCACCTGTTCCGCCTTCACCATCTTGGCGATCGCCACCTTGCGGGACTTCGGGTCGCTCCGACCTTCGCCCGGGAGCTTCGCGCCGTTGCTCAGGTTCACCACGTAGGGCGGGCCCTGGTCCTCCCCGATGTAGTCGATGATCCGAACCCGGCTGTCGAACCGTCGGCGCGTCACGTAGCGTGTCATCCGCGTCCGGAAGGCATGAGGTGAGTCGCGAGCGGGAAGAATGGCAATCATTCCCCGGGAGTGGTAGAGAATGTTGAGGATGGTCGGGAAGAGCAGCAGGTCGAGATCTTCCAGCCCGACGGTCTCATCCATGCTGTAGAGGGCGAAACTCCCCCGCAGGAACCCGCCCCCGAGGAGTCGGTCGAAATCGGCAATCCCCGAAGAGTAGCGACCCTCCGGGTCCAGGAGGGGCTCCCACCCGTCAGGTTCGTGTGCAGTCTTCCCGGGTCCGCGCATGAACGAAGGATGGTCAGAAGGGGTTCATAGAATGATGCACGAAATTGGGGGATTTCTCTGACGGTAAACCAACTCTATTTGCCGGTACAGGAAACATCGAATCCGGTACCTTAGCCGCGTTTTCCGGTCGCGCAGGCAGGAGTTCCGGTGTTCGAGGTGCCCTGTCCGCGGCCGAGTTTCCGGCCGAAATCCAGGCATCCACACCCCCGCGATCCCCGGCGAAGGGTTGGGTGCGATGCTGCTGACGCTCAGTTCACAAGCGTCGCTCCGTCGATCGACCCGGGGTCGGACCTAGCCGGGTGGCTGGGGGGCGGTCGACAGGACCGCGGCCTCCCCCTCGGGGGTGAGCCGCTTCGCCACTCGATAGTGGGCATCGACGAACGCGACAAAGAACGCGAGGTAGCTGAACGCCAGGAGGGCGTCCAGCAGGGTGATCGGCTGGAAGATCGAGGCCACCGCGGGGCTGCGGGCGGCCACCGAATGGACGATCGGCTGCAGGTCCGGGGCGAGCGCGACGCCGATGAGCGAGGAGAGCAGGACCGCCCAGCCGAGGCCGAGCCCCATCGCGACCTCCCCCAGGCGGCCCACGAGGTGGGCGGCCACCAGGGCGTAGGTCACGAACGTCACGGCAAACACGAGGGCGATCGCCGCGCCGAATTCGATGCCGAGCCACGAGGGGGGGTTGGGATTGCCCACGAGGGACAGGATGCCGATGGGCGCCGCGGCGAGGGCCGTCGCCACGAGGCTCGCCGCGAACGCGAGGTTCGCGTGGCCCACCCGCGTGCGATGAAGCTCGTTCCACTCGTGCCGGCCGATCCAGAGGAAAAGGATCCCGATGGCGGCGAACACGGGATTGAGCAGCAGCAGCGCCCCACCGAAGGGCAGCTTTGTCGAACCCGATACTAGGGCGACGAACCCGCCCGCACTCTCGGCGGCGAAACCGATCTTGAACACCGTGAGGCTGAGGCGGAGGTTGACGGTCATGGTGCCCGCTCCATCGGTCCGAACCTTCGAGTGCATCGAAGAGCGGGAGGGGTGCTATCAACCCTCGGTTCGAGACCCGAGCGGCGGGCCGACGGTCGCGACCGGAACCGATTCTCGGCCGGGGTAGCCGTTAGGTACCGGGTCGAGTTCGGGAAGGGCACGGTTTCACGCGCATCGAGAACCGGGTCGACAGCTTTGGCCGTACCGCCGTGTTCTTTGCTCGCCACCTGCCGCCGTCGTAGGCCCCGACGGGCCGCCCACCGCTTCGAGGTTCGATCGCACCCTGCCTTCTGAAATAGTCGTCGCGACTCGGCCCGCATCTCCTCGCGCGGGAAGATTGCTTCGGAACGTGGGAGGAGGGGCTCCCATGGACCGGACCTCGACGCCGAGCGGAACGTACGCGGCCTCCCCGACGGCTCCGCCGCTCAAGACGCTCGCGAACTTCGATTCGCACTACGCGAACCGGGTGATGGTCCTGCTCGCCGGGATCGTGGTCGTGGTCCTCTACATCGAAGGGATGCTGACGCCGTCGCTCCCGACGATCCAGGCCGACTTCGGGGTCGACACGGCCCAGGTGAGCCTCATCATCTCCTCGTACGCGGCCGCGGGGGTCGCTCTCTCTCCCGTCGTGGGCAAGCTCGCCGACATCTACGGCAAGCGGAAGGTTCTCACGGCCGTGATGCTCGGCTACGCCGCGGCGGTCTCGGTCACCGGCTTCTCCCCGAACTTCGCGTTCATGGTAGGAGCCCGAACGGTCCAGGGAATCGGCCTCACGATCATGCCGGTCGGCATGGCGCTCGTGCGCGAGGAGTTCCCGCGGGAGCTGGTGCCGCGAGCGCAAGGCCTCCTCAGCGCCATGTTCGGCATCGGGTTCGTGATCAGCCTCCCGCTCGGGTCGTTCGTCTCGCAGAACTACGGCTGGAGGGACACCTACCACTCCGCCATCCCGTTCGTGGTGTTGCTCGCGATCCTGGTGATCCTCTTCATCCGGGAATCGCCGTACCGCCGTCCGAACATCAAGGTCGATTACGTGGGGGCGGCCCTCCTCGGCGGAGCGCTCGCCGGCGTCGTCATCGCCCTGTCCCAGGGTCAGTCGTGGGGCTGGACCTCGGTCCGGACCCTCGGGTGCCTCGCCGCCGGCTTCTTCCTGTTCGTCCCCTTCGCGCTCTACGAGGCGTGGTGGAAGCGACGGGGCAGGGACCCGATCGTGGACGTGAAGCTCCTGCGCGAGCGGAACGTCACGGTCACCAACGTCGTGCTCACGGTGGTCGGGATTGGCATGAACCTCGCCCTGTTCTCGCTGATCTACCAGTTCGAGTACCCGACGGCCTCGGGCGGCTACAATCCGCACTTTCCCGTCTTCAACATCCTTGACGCGGGCCTCGACATCATCCCGCTCGCGATCGCGATGATCGTGGTCGCGACCATCGCGAGCTTCACCGTCTCCCGGACGGGCGTTAAGCCCCAGGCGCTCGGGGGAGCGGCCCTCACGGCCGTCGGTTTCTACCTCGTGTCGCTCGCCACCACGCTGACGCAGGCGCTCGTCTACGAGTTCGTGGTCGGGGCCGGCCTCGCCCTCTTGAACGCCTCGGTCATCAACCTCCTGATCCTGACGGTCGACCCGAAGGACATGGGCCAGGCCACGGCCATGAACAACGTCTTCCGGAACGTCGGCGGGAGCGTGGGCGCTCCCATCGCCGGGTCCCTCCTCGCCACGTACGTCGTGACGGTCGGCGGGTTCGTCGTGCCGGCCCACCTCGCGTTCCAGTACGCCTTCTGGATCGCGGCGATCATCATCGTCGCGGGCGGGCTCGCGGTGCTGTTCGGCCAGGAGGTCCTCGGCCCCTCGCGACACGCCAAGTTCGCGCATTTCCCCACCTTGGCGCGCAAGGCGGCCTCGACGCAACCTGCGCCGCCTCCGCCGTTGCCAAGCGATTCTCCGACGCTCGCCCCGTAGGTGCCGGGGGCGGAGCGCGGGGTCCCGCTCACTCGGTGGCCCGGACCGCTTCCGCTGGCGGAAGGCGGGCCGCCCGGAGCGAGGGTCCGATGATCGCCACCAGGACCAGGACGTAGGCGACCACCACGATCTCCACGACCGTCACCCACGGGGCGTCGTACTGCGTGATCCCGGCGGCCGCCGCACTGGGACTGACCACGAGATTGTACACGATCAGTAGCCCGAGGACCGCCCCGATCGCGACGCCGAGGAGGGTGACGAACGAGTACTCGAGGATGAACGCCTTCAGGACCATCCGCTGGGTGAACCCGGACGCGCGTAACATCCCGATCTCCCGACGACGCTCGACGACCGCGCGCAGGGCGAGGATCCCCATCGCCGCGATCCCGACCCCGAGGCCGAGGCCGACGAAGATCTCGAGGAGACCGATGAACCCGTCCGTGACGTTGATCGAGGTGGCGAGGATCGACTCGATGTTGTAGACGATCAAGTCCCAGCGGAAGAACGCGAGCTTCGCCTCCTGGGCGGCGTGGGTCGTGGAGACCCCCGCCTTCACCGTCATGAGGTAGATGGTCTGGTTGAGGTCGCCGAGCGTCGCGGCGGTCCCGGGGCTCACCCAGACGCCGCTCAGGGCGGATTCCTTCAGGATGCCGACCACGGTCACGTTCGCGCTGCGGAAGGTGTGGGGGGTCGTGAGCCGTATCTTCGCCCCCACCGACAGGGTCGGATGCGGGGCGCTCGTGCCCGTCGAGAAACCGCTCACGGGCGCGTAGCCCTGGTCGACGATCGCGTACGACCCGTTCCCCGCGATCTCCTGGAAGGTCGCGGCGGTGCTCGTGCCGTTCAAGGTCGACGCGAACTCGAAGTGGTTCGTGGTGTAGAAGTTCGCATGCGCGCTCGCGTTCGGCGGGGCGGCGAACAAATTGTCCCGATACGGGTTCGGCGTGGACCCCGGAACGTTGACGTCGGCCGTACCGTAGACGAGCGGCACGCTATTCGAGAACAGAGGTGCGAGCGTCGAGTTGTTGGCGATCTGGCCGGCCATGTCGGGGATCGGCGCCTGCGAGAGCGCGAAGAACGTGTACCCGCCGGACTGGTTCGACACGAGGTTGTCGAGGTTCGCCTGCTCGGTCGCCCCGAAGGTGGCGGTCGCCACCATCGTGAAGACGACGAGGGCGAAGATCGAGAGGCTGACCACGGTGCGGGTCGGCTGCCGCGTCGGGTACGAGAGCCCCATGCGCACGACCGGGCTCGCCTCGGCCCGACGTCCCATCAGGCGGGCGACGACCTGGGCGATCAGCGGCGCGTTGAACAGGAACGCCATCAGCACGCCGCCGACCATGAGGATCCCCTCGACAAAGACGAGGAAGATCCCGCCGGAGTGGCCCGAACCCAGGAGGAACGCGTGCAGGGGCTCCCAGCCGGCCCACACGGCAAGCGCGACCCCGACCACGGTGAACACGGGGCGGTTCTTGGCGAACCTCGCCGCGATGAGTCCCGCGCCCAGGATGTCGAACGCGCCGCCGAGGATCGGATAGGAGATGTCGCCCGTCCCCTGGTAGGTGCGTAGGAAGACGAGCGACCCCACGACGAGCATCAGTCCGCCGAGGTAGGCGAGGAACGTGTACGTGCGCACCGCCGGCGGCGGCTCGGGCAGGGAACGGATCGCGCGGACGATGTTGAGGCGGCTCGCCCTCCGGCACGCGACCACGACCGTGGCCAGCGTGAGCAGGAACCCGGCCACGTACGCGATCACGAGGCTCTGGTCGCTCACCGTGAACGACTGGACGATCGCGTTGGCAGGGAGACCCTCGGCCGACAGGATGAACCCGGCGAGGTAGACGAGGAAGTAGCCGACGCCGACCCCGAGCAACGTGCCGGCGAGCGCGCTCCCGGCGGCGTACGCCGCCCCTTCGAACAGGTAGGCGTAGACGAGCTCACGGCGCCGTAGCCCGATCGCCCGGAGCATCCCCATCTCGCCCTTGCGCTCCTCGGCGAGCATGACGAAGATGCCGACGATCAGGAGCGCGCCCGCGACGATCGAGAACAGGCCCAGCACGAGGAAGATCGTGAGGGTGCCCTGGGCGCTCGTGGTCGCCTGATTGAGCTGGTTCTGGAGCGTGGTGTGGACCGTCAATCCCGCCGAAGTGAGGAGGCTCGCGAGCGTGGTGTTCATGTAGGCGGCCACCGCGGAGGAGGAGGACGCCCCGTCCGCCTGCGAGCCGGTGTTGGTCACGATGATGTCGTTGATCCGGGCGGGGGCGTTGTTGATCGCCTGGGCCCCCGCCAGGTTCACGAAGAGGTCGCCCGGGTTCAACCCGGCGGTCTCGAAGGCGCCGCGGATGTTGTCCTGGACGACCGCCTGGACGACGAACGGGACCGGGATCTCGGGCTGGCCGTAGAGGATCAGCGTGTCGCCTTGGGTGGCGTTGAGAGCGCTCGCGGTCTGGTCATCGATCAGCACCATCCCGGGCGCGGGCCCCAGGATCGAGGTACCGTTGTCCGCGACGAACGAGCCCTGGGCCTCGCTCTGGTTCCCGTTCACCCCGATGAGGTTGAGGTTGGTCTCGGGGATCCCGTTGTTCCGGTCGAGCGCGGACGCCGAGGTGAGGATCTCCGGCGAGATGCCCGCGATCCTCGAGTCGCCGGAAATGAGCGCGTTCACCTGCGTGTAGGTGGCGTAGGTGTAGAACTGGAGCGTGCCCGTGGCCGTTGTGGTGTAGATCTCCTCGTCCGTGTAGCCGGTCCCGAGGTACGTGTAGTGGAGGCTCAGCTGCTGGACCGAGTCGCCGACCACCAGGCTTCCCGAGATGATCGTCGTGCCGACGAGGAGGCCGGCGATGAGGAGGACCGTGCGGCCGCGCCCCCGTCGCACGTTCCGCATCGCGATGCGGAAGGCGAGGCGGTGGCGGACGGCCAGGACGCCGAGGACGACCGCCAGGACCGCGAGGAGGAGGAGGAGCGTACCCGCGGTCGAGAGGAGGGCCATGTGCGGACGACTCAGGTGACGAACTTTCCGTCGCGCATACGCAAGGTCCGGTCGCACGCGGCGGCGACCTCGGCGTCGTGGGTGACCACGACCATCGTCTGGTGATATTGCCGATTGAGCGTCCGAAGAAGTTCGGTGACCTCCCGCGACCCTTCGGCGTCGAGGTTGCCCGTCGGCTCATCCGCCCAGACGATCGCCGGATGCGCGACCAGCGCCCGGGCGAGCGAGACCCGCTGCTGCTGCCCACCGGACAGCTCGGCGGGTCGATGGTTCACGCGGTCCCCGAGACCCATCTGGGTCAGGATCGCGCGGGACTCGGAGCGGGCCTCCTTCGCCGACCTTCCCGCGATCAGGAGCGGCATCTCGACGTTCTCCTCGGCGGTGAGGATCGGGAGAAGGTTGTACGATTGGAACACGAACCCGGTGCGGCGGGCGCGGTACCGGCTCTTCGCCGAGTCCGACATCGTATGGATGTTCGTCCCCTCGACCGTCACGATGCCGCGGGAGACGTCGTCGAGCCCACTGAAGCAGTTCAGGAACGTCGTCTTGCCGCACCCGGAGGGCCCCATCACGGCCAGGATCTCGCCCCGGAGGATCTCGACGTTGATCCCTCGCAGGGCTTCCACCGCGGTCTCGCCCTGGCCGTAAACTTTCCAGACGTCCTGGCCCACTACGACGGGTTCCGGCATGCTTTGCCCTCCCTACGGCTCGTCCGAACGGCCGTATCGAGCTCGGTAGGTAAAGTTCACCCTTTCGTAATCTCGGGATGACCTCGTTTGGCCCGGGCCGCGGATCTCCGGGGCACGCTCCGACGGCGGACGGGTCATCCCCGTCGGGTCTTCGTGAACGTCTGGAAGTTCGTGGCGCCGAGGATCGCCCCGCACCAACCGCAGTAGACGATGGTGACGCCCTTCATCGAGAGCTGGCCACCTGTGTTCTCCCAAAGCAGGTCCCGCTTGGGGTCGATCGACTGCCGGCAGTGCGGGCAGCTCGGGACCGTGGAATTCGGGGTCGCGACGGACGAGGGGTCGCTCATCGACGCGTATTCATCCTGGTCATACTACAGGAGGTTTGTGCTGCCGCCTCGGGAACACCTCCCGAGGACCTGACGAACCGGTGGGCCCGAGTCGCTGGGGTAAAGTGCCCGTGGGGATGCCGTAGAACATGCGGGGTAGCTCGACGTCCCCCCGGCCTCAGCGGCTCACCATCGTGCTCGCGCCATGGTGCCCGCATTGTGTCCCCCTGTCGGTGCGGAACGGTGAACGACTGGCCCAACGGCTCGGGATCCCCCTGCGGATCCTCGACATCGACCGCCGCGCCCAGGAAGTGATCGCCGACCGGATGGTTCGACGCTACGGTGACTGGTCGCCGGACTACCTCATCCCCCAGGTGTTCCTGGAGTGGCCGGACGGCCGCACCGAGCACGTCCTGACCGGATTCTCCGAGCGTGTTCCCCGGACCGCCCAGGCGTGGCGGGACCTCCTCGCGAGCGATTGGTTCCGAGCGCTCCCGAAGGGAGGTCGACGGTGACGACGGTTCGTGCCTTTCCCCGCGCCCTGCAAGCCACGCTGGCCTCCCCCGGCGGGACCTGCTACCGCCACTGCGACCGCCCCATCCGGGTGCGACGGGTCGCAAGCCGACTTCCCGGCACGTGGCAGATCCGCGCCTGCCCCTCCGGTGTGGTGTCCGTTACCTCCTACACCGAGTGGACCCGGCGCGATCCCACCCTCGCGGTGCGGCGAACGTTGCAGGCGTGGAGCGCCCCGCCGTCCCTGGTCCGCCGGTGGGACCTCCGGCTCGCGACTCGGCACGGCCCCGAGCTCGGACGGGTGGCCGAACGGTTCCTCGCCCAGCACCGGGCGCGCGGGGGCGTGCGGGTCGTTTACTGGCGGGTCTACCCGTTCCGGGCACGGGACGGCACCGAACGCCGCCTGTTCGTCTGTCTACGCCGTGGACATCCGTCCCCGGTCTTCTTCACAGCGCCCCCGACCGCCAAGACATGGGGCTGCCCCGGGTGCAGCCGCCGGGCGAGGGTCGCTCCCCGACGAGCACGCTGAGTCGAAGCCGTCGGCGACGGGAACCCCGCGACCTCAGGAGGGAGGGTCCGCCGTGTGGCCGATCGCGTCCGCCCTCGCGCGATAGTACGCCCAGGCGAAGAGGACCGCGGGGACCACCCTAGCCACGCTGAGAAGGTTCGAGGTGGCCTCGAGCGAGGTGATGGGACCCGAGTCGAACGTGGCCCCCGAAGTGGCCTGGTTCACGGCGGAGATGACCTGCGGAACCAGGATCACGACGACGATCAGGGAGATCGCCGTGGACGTGGCGAACCCGAGCCACAGGAGGAGGCGCGTGGTGCGGTCCGAGAGCGCGTAGACCAGCACCACCTGGGCGAGCCCACCGATGACCCCGATGATCGCGGCCCCGACGAACAGGGCGTAGAGGTCGTTCTGCAACCCGGTCGCGTTGATCGAGACGGAGCTGCCCGTGGTAGAGACCTGCCCGAGCAGCGCGGCCGCGAAGCCGATCACGAGGCCTACGGTCGCGAGGATGGTCAGGAGGAACAGCACCCCTCCGAGCACGACGTAGCGGTGATGCTGGGGCCCGTACGCTCGACGGCCCAGGATCACCAGGATGAGGCCGATCAAGGCGATCAGCTCGCCGATGATGCTCACGTACGGGATCCAGCCCAGGACGAACCCGATCACGAGGAGCAGAAGCCCGGTGACCGTTCGCTCCCGGTCCTTGGCCACGCTGTAGGGGAGGGGAGGTGGCATGGGAGCTGCGGGGACGAAGACCGGAGGGGGCGGTGGGAAGGTCGACGGGAGAGGCGTCGACCCAAAGACCGGGGTTCCCGGCGGAGGGGGTGGCCCGACCGAGGCTCCACAACCCTGGCAGAAGCTCGCGCCCGGGATGATCGGCGTTCCGCAGTACGGGCACGGGGGAGGGGGTACGGCCATCGGTTCCACTAACCCCGGAACCGGAGAGTTCCTGAGGGTCGACCCCTATCGGCGAACCACGATAATAGCTCGCCGACCGCGACGACCTCGACGTCCTAGGCGAGCCGCACCAGTCGATTACGCCGATTCTTTTTCGGGGGCGGTTTCGAGGTACCGAAGCACGGCGCTCCCCACGACCACGAACACGAGGCCGATCCCCACCAGGACCGACAGCGCGAGGGTCAGCGGCACCGCTCCCCCGTACCCGGAGAGAGGGCCGCTCGAGACCGCCCCGGAGAGGTAGCTCCGGAGGTAGAAGATCACGGTGAGCCGCGGTACATCACCGGGCAGCAGAGGGAGGAGCTCCTCCCAGAGGAAGCCGAACAGGAGCCCGACCAGGAGCGCCGAACGGGTCGCGAGACCGAGGAACAGGAAGAACCCACCGTACGCCACCGTGGCCAGGACAGCGGCTACCGCGACCGCCGCCGGGACGCTCGCGCTGTAGGCCGTCCCGCCGGCGAGGGTCGCCACGGCGAGCGGGAGGAGGGAGGCCGGAAGCACGAACACGAGCGCCGCCGCGGTCGCTCCCAGGTACTTTCCGACGACCAGGGTCGGCCGTCCGACCGACCGGGCCGAGAGGTAGACGAGGATCTCGGCATCGATCTCGTTACGGAACTGGGCGACCGAGAGGACGAGGATGATCACCATCGCGACGATCGGCAGGGTGAGAAGTTCGAACAGTAGGGGGGCGGACGCCGCGAGCGTGTCGGCCGAGGGATGGGCCGAAGCGATCCCCGCGACGATCAGGGTCGGCATCAGCGCGAACGCGGCGAGTCCGATCGCGCGCAGTCCCTGCACGCTCCCTCGGAACGCCATCCACGCCACGGTGACGAGCCGGTCGAGCTGTCCGGTCACCTTCGGCCCTCCGAGAGATACCGGAACACCGCGTCCAGGTTGTCGTCGGCGCTCCGGACCGAGCGTACGGTGAGCCCCTCGGTGACCACGAGCCCCGGCAACGCCGCGTAGAACGTGTCCGGCGACCGGGTCATGACCCGGAGCCGGCCGGCGTCGACGAACTCGATGGAGACGACGTGGTCCCACGCCCCCAGGGCTCGCGCCAACCCGCGGGGGTCGGGGGTCTCGAGGTCGATGACATGCGGGCGGGAATCGATGAGGTCCCGGATCCGGTGCAGGTCGCCCTGGGCGATCGCCTGGCCGTTCGCGATCATCACGATCTGGTCGGTCAGGCGTTCGACCTCGTAGAGGATGTGCGAGCTGACGATCAGGTGGTGCCCGGCCGAGCTGAGCTGCCGCATGAGCGCGCTCAGCGACGCGCGACCGACCGGGTCGACCCCGTTGAGGGGCTCGTCCAACAGGATGAGCTCCGGGTCGTGGGCGATGCACTGGGCGATCTTGACCCGCTGACGCATCCCCTTGCTGTAGACCCGCACGCGGCGGTCGCCGTCCTGGGTCAGTCCCACTTCGGTCATCGCCCGGGCGCTCCGTTCCGCCGCCTCGGTCCGGGAGAACCCGTCGACCCGGAGGAGGGTGGTGACCAGGTCGTTCCCGGTCATCCAGTCGAACAACGCGGGGGATTCCGGGCAGTACCCGACCCGGTGACGGAACTCCCCGTGTCCCCAGGCCGGCTGCCCGAGCAGCGTGAGCCGGCCCTGGTCGGCCTTGAGCTGGCCCGCGAGCAGCCGGAACAGGGTCGACTTCCCCGCGCCGTTCGGCCCGACCAGGCCGGTGATCCCCTCGGCGAAGGACGCGCTGAACCCGTTCAGTCCGAGGACCTCCCCGTAGCGCTTCGTCACGGCCTCGGCGTCGACGACCGCGGTCACTCGCCCACCACCTCGATCCGGGCGAGTCGCCACCACGCGAGCGTCGCGAGCACGACGCCGACCAGGACCATCACCACGGCGCAGGTGGTCGGGTTGAGCGGTGAGGAGGACGACACGCCGAACGCCGCCTCGGCCATGGTCTGGGTGAGCGTGACCGGGTTCGCGTACAGGATCTGGGTGTTCCCGGTGATCCCCGAAACGACACTCGCGCTCACGCCGATCGAGAGCACGGCCCCGAACGTCGCCACGCCGGCGTAGAGGCTGCGTCGGGTGACGGACGAGAAGACGAGCGTGACGCCCGTGAAGAAGACCGCCGTCACGATGCCGACCGCGAAGTACGCGCCGACCGCCGCGAGGGCGGTGGACGCCGACACATATCCCAGCGCCGTCGTGAGCGCCACGGCTACGCACCCGGGGCCGACCGCCGCGATGAGGAGCCACGTCCCCGTGGCCCCCGCCTTGGCCACCAGGTAGTCGGACAGGTTGATCGGGCGCGAGAGGTAGAGCGTGATCGCGCGGCTTCCGATGTCGTCCGCGAGGCTGCCCGCCCCGACCGTGGCGGCCACGATGAGGATGAGCAGGATCCACGCGACCGACTCGTACGGGGACTCGAACCCGCTCATCGCCGAGAAGCCCGTGAGCGACGAGAACGCGACGCTGAACGTCGCGGCCGCAACCACCACGAGCCACGTGAGCGCCACGGCGAGCAGGGGGCCCCACGTCGCCCGACGCAGAAGCTCGCGCCGGAAGATGGCGAGCGCGCGGGTCGTACGTCCGACGTGGACGACCGGTCCCGACACATAGCGGGGGGCGCTGATGCTCACGGTCCGTTCCTCCGAGCGGCTCCGTCGATCATCGAGAGGAACAGGTCCTCGATCGTCCGGACCGAGGGACCGAGGTAACGCACCTGGGTCTGGGTCGCCTGGGCGACCTCGAAGATCGTTCGCGTGTTGCCGCCCGGGAGCGTGACCTTGAGGTCCGACCCTTCGACCTCGACCGCCACCCCCTTCGCCGAAAGGGCCGCCGCGAAGGCGCGCGTGTCCCCCTTGATCCGGACGATCGTGTGGACCTCGCCGCCCGAGAGCAGGTCACGTACGGATCCGGCGGCCAAGAGGCGTCCCGCGTTCAGGAGCAGGACCTGGTCGACCAATCCCTCCGTGTCCGGCAGAAGGTGGGTCGAGAGGACGAAGCTGTGACCCCCGATCCGGGAAAGCACCCCGAGGAGGCGGAGCATCTCCTCCCGCCCCTGAGGGTCAAGCCCGGAGGTCGGTTCGTCGAGGAAGCAGAGCGGAGGGTCGTGGACGATCGCCTGGGCGAGCTTGACCCGCTGCCGCATCCCGACCGAATACTCGCGGATCTTCCGATACCGCTCCTCCTTGAGTCCGACGAACTCGAGCACGTCGTGCGCTCGGCTCATCGCGACCTCACGGGGTAGACCGCTCACCTGTCCCATGTGCGCGACAAACCCCACTGCGCTCAGGTCGGGCATCAGGCAATCGTGTTCGGGCATGTACCCGACCTTCTCCCGAACCAGGAGCGGTTCCGACTGCGGGTCATGCCCCAGCACCGAGAGGCGCCCCGACGTCGGCGGCAGGAGGCCAAGGAGCAGGCGCAGGAGCGTGGTCTTCCCGGACCCGTTGGGACCGACGAGGCCGATGGTCCCCGGTGCGAGCTCCACCGACAGGTTGGAGAGCGCCTCGACCTGGTCGAACCTCTTCGTGACCGAATCGGCTTGGAGGAGCCCGCCCGGCACGGGGGAGACCACGCCCGCCGACTATTTGGGTCGCACGTCAATCCGACTCCGACGGCGAGCGCGTCCACCCACGACGCACGAGGGGGTTCCCCGACCCACGGGCGTGGGAACCACTCTCCGAAGTAAACCCGGGCTGACTGAGAGTTGATACGGGCCAGCTTGCTTCCTTGCAACATCCTGCAAGTGAGCAACTGCAGGGAGAACCAACCAAACCTAGGAGTTAGGAAATGTCGGGAGCAATCGCGTCCACAACCGGATCGAACCTACACGGAAACCTCGGGCTAACGACCGAACAGCCCACCGCCACGGAGGCCGCGCCGAGCGGTCTCTCCATGGTGATCTTCTCGGGCGACCTCGACAAGGCCCTCGCGGCGTTGATCATCGCGAACGGCGCCGCGTCGATGGACCTCCCCGTGAACATGTTCTTCACGTTCTGGGGGCTCAACATCCTCCGCAAGGGCGGCCCGGTTCAGGTTCAGGGCAAGAAGACGACGACCGAGAAGATGTTCGGGAGCATGATGCCCCGAGGCCCGGAGCACCTTCACCTCTCGAAGATGAACATGGCCGGTCTGGGCACCCGGATGATCAAGAAGGAGATGGCGAAGAAGCACGTCATGAGCCTCGCCTCCCTGATGAAGTCGGCCCAGGAACAAGGCGTCCGGTTCATCGCCTGCACGATGTCGATGGACCTGATGGGCATCCACAAGGAGGAGCTCATCCCCGGTATCACCTACGCGAACGTCGGCACGTTCATCGACGCGGCCGACAAGAGCCGGATGACCCTGTTCATCTAGGCGCGGGTCGCGATGACCGCACGTTCCCGAGCCCCCTCACCGGGTCTCGACCGCGACGGCTTCGAGCTGGAAGCGGACCTGATCCGGGTCCTGGCGCACCCGAAGAGGCTCATGATCGTGGACCTCCTCGGGCGGGGCCCGAACACCGTCAGCGAGATCGCCGAGCGACTCGAGATGTCCTTGCAGAACACCTCGCAGCACCTGCGCGTGATGAGGGACCGGGGGGTCGTCCGCGCGCAACGGACCGGCCGCGCGGTCTACTATGCCCTCGTGAGCCCTGTGCTCGCCGAAAGCTGCCAGCTCGTGCGCGGTGCGCTGCTCGCGGAAATGCGGATGCGCTCGGCCCACTTCGACGTGCGCCGGGAAACGACGGCGAGGGTGCCGGCGTCCCGGGGCTCGGAGCTTGGCCGCGCGCGCCGCCCGATCCCGGTTCCCAGCTGAACCCATTCCCAACGGAGGAAGGAATACCATGAACACGGAAGAACTGAAGGCGCTGAAGGTCGACAAGGTCGTGGATGCCCGCGGGGTGGCCTGCCCGGGTCCCCTGCTCGAAGCCAAGCGGAGCGTGCCCGCGGTCCCGATGCACGGGGTGATGGAGGTCGTTTCCTCGGATGAGGGAACCACGGAGGACGTGCCGCTCTGGGCGAAGAAGGTGGGCCACGAGTATCTCGGCACGGTCGCCGATGCCGGTATCTGGCACATCTACGTGCGTCGGAGCAAGTAGTGCCCTCCGCCGCCCCGGCCGGCCGCCGACCCCGCGTGCTGGTCTTCTCCACGAACGCGATCTCCGACATGGGGATCGACCTCGCGGGCAGTTCCCACATGGACTACTCGCCGAGCGTGGAGGTGATCGCCCTCCCGTGTTCGGGCGGGGTCAACCCCCAGTGGATCCTGCACGCGCTACGGGCGGGGTTTGACGGTGTGTTCGTCGCCGCGGACGGCCCGGAGTGCTCCTACCTCACGGACTGCGTCGCGCGCACCGGCCACGTGGTCGACCAGGCCCAGGCGTTGCTCCGGGCGAACGGCCTCGACCCGTCCCGGGTCAAGACCGCGGCGATCTGCTCGGTCTGCGCTGAGCCGTTCGTCAACCACATGAAGCAGTTCTCGAAGGCGCTCGCGGACCTCCCGGCGCCCGCCGCTCCGGTCGCCGCCGCGGGGGCGTCATGAGCGCCTCCCCGCCCCCCGCCGACTACGACGTCCTCGTGGTCGGGGCCGGTGTCGGCGGCATGGAGTCCGCCCTGACGCTCGGCGACATGGGGTTCAAGGTGCTCGTGGTCGAGAAGGAACCGAGCGTCGGAGGACGGATGATCCTCCTCAGCAAGGTGTTCCCGACCCTCGACTGCGCGAGCTGCATCTCCACGCCCAAGATGGCCTCCGTGAACAACCACCCGAACGTCCGGGCGCTGGTCTACTCCGAGGTCGACGACATCACGCCCCGGCCGGAGGGCGGGTTCGTCGTGCACTACACGCGGAAGCCGACGTTCGTCGACCCCGTGAAGTGCACGGGCTGCTCGCTCTGCCAAGAGGCCTGCACGGTCGCCGTCCCGGACGAGTTCAACTACGACCTCTCGGCCCGGCGGGCAGCCCACATCGCGTTCCCCCAGGCCGTCCCGAAGAAGGCCGTGCTCACCCGAAGGGGTTCCTCGCCCTGCTCGTTCACCTGCCCGGCCGGGGTGAAACCCCACGGCTACATCTCGCTCGTCCGCTCCGGCCAGATCGACCAGGCGTTCCGCCAGCACCTCGAGGACGCGCCGCTCGTCGGCGTGCTCAGCCGGGCCTGCTACGCCCCGTGCGAAGAGGCGTGCTCGCGCGCGAAGCTCGAGGGGACGGTGTCGATCCGTGGCATCAAGCGGTTCATGGCCGACCGCTACTACTCCACCCACCCGGCTCCGGAGTACGGTCCGGCGACCGAACGGACGGGAAAGAAGGTCGCCATCGTAGGCTCCGGCCCGAGCGGTCTCGCCGCGGCGTTCGTCCTCGGCCGGTCGGGCCACGACGTGACGATCTTCGAGTCCGACAGCGAGCCCGGGGGGATCCTGCGCTGGGGGATCCCGTCGTACCGGCTCCCCAAGGACGTCGTGGCGCGCGACCTCGCTAACATCACCGCGCTCGGGGTCCGGATTGAGACCGACCACCGCATCACCTCCCTCTCCGACCTCCAGCAGAAGGGGTTCGACGCCATCTACCTCGCGACCGGCGACCGCGGAGGTCGCAAGCTCCAGGTTCCGGGCGAGGAGCTTCCCGACGTCCACGACGCGGTCGAGTACCTGCACGACATCAACGCGGGGCACCCTCCGGATTTCACCGGGAAGACGGTGGTCGTCATCGGGGGCGGCAACGTCGCCATCGACTCCGCCCGCAGCGCCCTCCGGCTCGGCGCCCGCGCGGTGAAGCTGTTCTGCCTCGAGTCGCGGCCCGAGATGCCGGCCCACCCTTGGGAGATCCAGGAGGCGGCGGAGGAAGGCGTCCTCGTCACGAACTCGTGGGGCGTCGGCCAGATCCTCAGCACCGACGGGAAGCTCACCGGCCTCGAGCTGATCCGCTGCACTTCCGTCTTCGACGCGGAACACCGGTTCCGCCCGACGTTCGACGCCTCGGTCCGGGAGACCGTCCGCGGGGACGTCGTGATCACGGCGATCGGCCTCGCGCCGAACACCGCAGCGTTCGCCTCCGAGGTGGAGCTCCAGCGGAACGGCACGGTCAAGGTCAACCCCGAGACCCTCGCGACCTCGCGTTCCGGGGTGTTCGCCGGCGGCGATGCGGTAACTGGCCCCTCGATGATCGTGAGCGCCATCGGCCAGGGGAAGCGGGCGGCGTTCTACGTCGACCGCTACCTCCGCGGCGAGGCGCTCGACGCCGTGAAGTTCGACGACCGCCTCCCCAAGGTGGACGCCGCCACGGTCGCGGAGGAAGCGCGGCGGGACACCGCGCCCCGTCCTCCCGTGCCCATCCACCACACTCCGGTCGCCGAGCGCCTCCACTCGTTCGCCGACTACGAGGAGGTCTTCTCCGAAGAGGCGGCCCGCACGAGCGCCAACCGCTGCCTCGACTGCGGGGTCTGCTCGGAGTGCCGCGAGTGCGTCCGCGTCTGTCCGGCGGACGCGATCGACCTCGGGATGCGCGCCCGGCACGAGACCGCGACCGTCCGCTCGGTCGCGCTCGCCACCGGGTTCTCTCCATTCGACGCGAAGCAGAAGCCGGCGCTCGGCTTCGGCCGCTTCGCGAACGTCATCACCGGTCCGCAGATGGACCGTATCCTCGCCCCCACCCGGCCGTTCAACGCGGTCGTGCGTCCGTCCGACGGGAAAGCCCCGAGCAATGTCGCGTTCGTGCTGTGCGTCGGCTCGCGGGACGAGCAGGTGGGGAACCGCCTCTGTTCCCGGGTCTGCTGCATGTACTCGATGAAGCAGGCGCAGCTCCTGATGGGCTCGCTGCCACTCGCGGACGTCACGATCTACTACATCGACATCCGGGCGTTCGGCAAGGGGTACGAGGAGTTCTTCCAGCAGACGAAGGGGATGAGCGTCTACTTCCAGAAGGGCCGGGTCTCCCGCGTCGAGGAGACCGAGGACCAGGACCTCCTGGTGCACTTCGACGACATGGACGGAGGCGGCGGAGCGAAGGTCGCTCGCCACGACCTGGTCGTGCTGTCGACCGGCCTTCTCCCGAACCAGGGGGCGTTCGCCCTCTTCCCGAAGGAAGCGCTCGCGAAGGACGACTATTCCTACGTCCGGGAGGTCAACGAGGAGCTCGAGCCCGGGGTGACCAATCTGGACGGCGTCTACGTGATCGGCTCCGCCACCGCGGTCCGTGACATCCCCGACACGATCCTCCACTCCGAGGCGGCCTCCGCGCAGATCGCGGCCTACCTGAAGCGACGGGAGGCGACCGCATGACCGGCCGGAAGATCGGGGTCGTTGTCTGCCAGTGCGGCGGCAACATCTCCGACTACGTCGACGTCGAGAAGGTGCGCGCCACCATCGCGAAGGAAGGGGACGTCGCCTCCGCGCAGGTCCAGATGTTCGCCTGCTCGGAGGCGGGCCAGCAGGACGCGATCAAGGAGATCCGCGAGAAGAAGCTCGACGGGATCGTCGTCTGCTCCTGTTCCCCGAAGCTCCATACCGCCACCTTCCGCGCGATGAGCGAACGGGCCGGACTCAACGCCTACCAGTACACCCAAGTCAACATCCGGGAGCAGGACTCCTGGGCCCACACCCACGACCGGGCGGGGGCCACCGAGAAGGCGATCCAGCTCGTCCGCGGGGGCGTCGCCAAGACGGCGCTCTCCGAGCCGCTCGAGCGCCTCCGTGTGGAGACGCTCCCCCAGGCGCTCGTGGTCGGGGCCGGCGTGGCCGGCCTCCGTGCGGCGCTCGCGCTGTCCGACCTCGGCCTCTCGGTCCACCTCGTGGAGAAGGCCCCGGCGCCCGGCGGGCAGGTCGCCCGCTGGGGCGACTTGTTCCCGAACGACAAGGTCGGCCGGGAGCTCGTCGACCAGCTCCTCGCCTCGGTCCGGGCCCGCGACAACATCACGACCTACCTCGGGAGCGAGGTCGTGGAGAAAGCCGGTCGCCTCGGCGCGTTCGACGTGAAGGTCCGGACGAGCACCGGCGACACGATCCCTCTCAAGGTCGGGGCCCTGGTCGTCGCGACCGGCTTCGAGCCGTACACGCCGGCGCCCGGGGAGTACGGCTACGGTCTCGAGGGGGTCCTCACGCTCCCCGAGTTCAAGGAGCTCCTCGCGACGAAGCCCGATCGGCTCACCTACCACGGGAAGGAGGTCCGCTCGATCGCGTACGTCTACTGCGTGGGATCGCGCGATGCCTCCGAAGGATCGTCCCGGACCTACTGCTCGCGCTTCTGCTGCACCGCGACCTCCCACATCGCCACGGTCGTGAGCGGCCTCGACCCGTCGGTCCACCAGTTCCACCTGTTCCGGGACATCCGGACGTACGGACGGTACGAGGCGATCTACGAGAAGGCGCTCCGGACCGGCTCGGTCTTCCTGCGGTACTCCGAGGAGGAGCCCCCGACGGTGGCCGCCGAGAACGGTGGCCTTGTCGTGAAGGTGAAGGACCGTCTGATGGGCGGGGAGGAGGTCGAGGTCCGACCCGACCTCGTCGTTCTCGTCACCGGCATGGTCCCGCGCGAGAGCCGCGGCCTCGTGCAGGCGCTCAAGCTTCCCGTGGGCAACGACGGGTTCTTCCGCGAGGTCCACGTGAAGTTGCGGCCGGTCGAGACGGTCGTGGACGGGCTCTTCATCGTCGGCGCCGCCCAAGGACCGAAGAACGTCGCCGAGAGCGTGGCGAGCGCGCTCGCCGGTGTCTCGAAGGCGGCCGCGTTGCTTCTGAAAGGATACGTCAACCTCGACCCGCTGGTCGCCCGCGTCGACCCGAACCTCTGCAGCTGGTGCGATGAATGCACCAAGGCCTGCCCGTACGGGGCGATCGACAAGGTCGCCTACGGGGAGAAGGAGGTCGCGGTGGTGAACACCATCCTCTGCAAGGGCGAAGGCGCCTGCGTCCCCGTCTGCCCGAAGCAGGCCGTCTCCGTCCTCGGCTACACGAACGAGCAGATCATCTCGATGATCGACGCGATGGCCAAGGAGGTCGTCGCATGACGGCCCCGGGGTCGCTCCGGAACCTCGGCGAGGTGCTCCGGGACGAGATGGTCGAGCGCGACCGGGTCGCGGCGCTGCTGCGAAGCGGGCCGCGCACGATCCCCGAGATCGCTTCGGAGCTCCACGCCCCGGCACCGGAAGTGACGAAGTGGGTGATGGCGATGAGGAGATACGGCCGCGTCCGCGACCTCCCGAAGAGCCGGTCGGACGACTACTACCAGTACGCCCTGGTGGAGGTGAGCCCGTGAGGGTCGACCCGGAGTTCCTCGCTCAGGTCCGCATGGCCGGGGATTTCGACGCACGCCTCTGCATGAACTGCGGGACGTGCACCGCGCTCTGCCCGCTCGGGGTCGAGCTCCTGCCGCGCCACCTGTTCCGCTACGCGCTGCTCGGGAACCGCGAGAAGGTCCTCGGGAGCGCCGAGACGATCTTCAGCTGCCTGCTCTGCCGGATGTGCGAGGCGAACTGCCCGGCGGGGGTCCACATCGCCGAGAACGTGCGCGCGCTACGTACGGTCGTGAACCGGGAGGTCCACGGCCTCGCGGAGGCGTGAGGAGGGGAGACGATGCCGGTCCCGATCGCGAGCACCCTCGGAATCCTCGGCGACAACCTCCGCAAGCGGAGGAGCGCGCTCCCGCTCGGCCGGCGCAAAGTCACCGCGTGGACGCGCGGCCTCGACCTGCCCCGGGGCGGAACGACGGTCCTCTACACGGGGCAGATGTGGCAGATGGTCCCCGCGATCAACGCGATGAGCCGCCAGCTCGGCCGGTACGAGAAGCGGGACAGTTCGCGCCTTTTCGGCTTCGCTCGGTCGATGAACCGGCTCGTCAACCTCACGCCGTTCCTCGCCCGCACGACCCCCGGGGAGCGCCGGGCGTACGACGAGCGGCTCCGGAACATCGCCCGTCTCCTCCGCGCCGCCGGCGTCGAGTTCGGCTACCTCTACGAGAAGGACCTCTACACGGGCGCCCTCGCCTATGATGAGGGACTTGACCGCGTGTTCACCGAGCACGCCCAGTTCGTCTACCGGACCCTGAAGGAGGCCGGCGTGAAGCGCCTCATCACGGTCGACCCGCACACGACCAACATGCTACGGAGCGTCTACCCGAAGGTCGTCCCGGGGTACGACCTCAAGGTGCAGAGCTATCTCGAGGTTCTCGCGGAACGCAAGCTCGCCCCGCTCGCGAAGCTCGGCGAGACCGTCGCCCTCCACGATTCGTGCGTCTACGCCCGCTACGAGGGGGTCCTCGAGCCCCCGCGCGAGCTCCTCGCCGCGGGGGGCGTTACCCTCGCCCAGCCGGAGCTCTCGGGGAAGCTCACGTTCTGCTGCGGGGGTCCGCTCGAGACGCTCTTCCCCGGGAAGTCGTCGGAGATCGCGCGCCGCCGGGTCGAGCAGCTCTCCGCGGGCAGTCCGAACATCGTCACCGCCTGTCCGCTCTGCCTCGCGAACCTCTCGCGGGCGGCGCCGCCGGGCGTCGAGGTCCGGGACATCTCGGAGTACCTCTCGCGAGCCTACTTGCCCGGGGGTAGCGTGCCGCCGCTCGCCCGCCATGAGCCGGGGCCGGTCGACCGGGGCACTCCCGGACCTCCTCACGCCGCCCCGGGCGACCGGATCGGCCAAGTGGTCGCTCCCTGAGCGAAGGGACCGCCGACGCCTCGGCCCGCCGAGCGAAGGTCAGTTCAGCTTCCGACCTGGTTCTCTACCATCGCCCAGCGGTCGGGACGAAGCGTCTCCTTGGCGAGTCGCATGACATCCGCGAACCGGTTCGGGGCCGGGTCGGTCTTCATGCCCGACAGGAGGACGACGAGTTCGTTGGCGTTCAGGGCCGGGAGCGTCCACCGCATCCAGGTCTCGAAGGTCGTGAGGGGAATCGTGTTGTAGAACTGGGCCCGCAACGCGCGTAGCTGCTCGTCGGTGAAGTGCTCCCACATCACGGGCACGAGCACGGCCTCCTCGTTGTTCAGGTGCGCGAGATAGAAGGCGAACAGGTCGTTGGCTTCGAGCGTCAGCTGGTCCCCCGCCTCGATCCGCCGCGTGGGGTCGGGGATGTCGAGCAGGTTGTCGCACAGCTTTGCGACCCCCTCGATCCGCCGGACGATGACGGCGTGCTCGGCCATCATCATCTTGACAGGGTCCTCGTCGAACGCGCGGACCGCGGCGAAGAGGTCCCTGTCCTCGTGGACCGAGTGCGCTTGAAGCAGGCAGAGGAGACAGTTCGAAGCCGAGTTCGCGAGGTCGTGCTTCAGCTGCGTTGCGACCGCGCTCGACTCCCCCAGGTCCGCGAAGTCGGTGGTCCCCAGGCGAAGGCCCAGGATGAAGATCATCGAGCGAATGCCCTTGTGGATCGGACGAAAGAGGTTCTCCCGGGTCGACATGGACGCCGCTGACGAGGGAATGGGGGTTTTCCTCCCAATATACGCTTTGGTGCAAGCTCGGGGATTTGAGGAGTCGTTCGAGGGCCGCGGACCCCGGAACGCGACGGGTCAGAGCTTCCGACGAGTCGGACCCGGAGAGAACGCTCCTCGCTGAGCTCGACGACCCCTACGCCACCGCAAATCCGCTGCGGGACGCTTGCGTCCGGATAGACGCGAGGTTGTCCATGCGCGCGTTCTTGTACACGAGGACTCCGGCGAGGGTATTCCCCCCTCCCGCGGCCAGTTGGGAGGCAACGCTCGTGAGCTCGCGCGGGTTCTCGACACCGACCTCCGCGAGTCCGATCTGGAGGGTCGGGAACGCCAGCCGAGCGATCGCCAGCACCCGGAGGGACGAGCGCAACGACGCCGGTCGCCGTCCGGCCCATGGGGTACCGGGGACCGGATGGAACGTCGAGATGTGTAGATGAGTGGTGTGCGGGAATCGGCGCGTCGCGAGGACCGTTCGAAGGAGGCTCTCCGTCGTCCCGAGACCGTTCATCACGATGTTGCCGAGGTGGCCGCCCGAACGCTCGACCATCTCCATGAACCGGAGGCGAGCGTCGAGGTCGTCGCCCGGCTTCGCGTTCTTGAAGACCCTCGCGTCGATCGTCTCCATCGAACAGTAGATCGGGCTCACCCGTTCGCGCCCCAGCCATCGCACGGTCCGTTCGGAAAGGGAGGGACCGACGTCCACGGCTAGGTCGAGGTCGGTGACCTCGCGGACCCGGGTGACGAGCTCCCGAAGCTGCTCGTCCGAGCCTTCGAGGTCGGTGCCGCCTACTAGGACGATCGCGGCGACCCCTTGGCGCGCCGCGAAGCGGGCCCCCTGGATCGCCTCGCGCAGGTTCAGGGGCGAGCGCTCGTCGCTCACCGAAGGGAGGGTGCTCGAAAGGCTGCAGTACTTGCACGACGCCGAGAGCTCGCACCGCGTCACCATGTGCACGTGGGCGGTGAGCTTGAGCACCCTCCCCAGGTGGGCATCCCGTACCTCGACCGCCGCCCGGAACAGGCGCTCGGCGCGGTCCCGCCGGGCCGCGCCGTGGAACAGGGTGAGCGCGGTCGCGAGGTCCACGTCGCCGGAACGACCGCGCTTGAGGGCGACCTCGAAAGCAGGGTCGCTCACCCGGTTCCGCGACACGCGGTCCATCCCCCAACCGTCGATGGGCCTCCCTCCCCAAGAGAGTGCGCTCGACCGCCTCGACGGGAGCGGGCCGCCCGCGGTGACCCGCGGCATGCCGGTCGACGAAGATGTTTTTTCGGGGTGACCGGGTGGGAGACCCGATGGTCGTGGATGCCCCGAGCTCGTCGCGGACCGCGGCGGGCACTCCGTACGACCCCCGTGCCGCCCGGGCCGTGATGGCCGTTCTGGCCGGGATGGCCCTGATGGTCACGTACGTCGAGACGATGGTCCTGCCCGCGTTCCGGACGTTCACCACGTTCTTCGGGAACGCACCGACGACGACGGTCGTCTGGATCGTCTCGGCGTACCTGCTCGTCGGCACCGTCGCGACACCGATCTTCGGCAAGCTCGGGGACAAGTACGGGAAGAAACGGACGCTGCTCCTCGTGATGTCGCTCTACGCCGTCGCGGTGAGCATCGCCGGCTTCACCCCGAACATCGGCTCGTCCCTCGGGGTCTCCGCGTCCAACCAGATCTACCTCCTGATCGGCGTCCGGGCGTTCCAGGGGCTCGGGATGGGCATGTTCCCGCTCGCCTTCGCGATGATGCCCGAGGTGTTCCCGGCGGCGAAGGTCGGCCAGGCCCAGGGGATCGTCTCGGGGATGTTCGCCGCCGGAGCCACGCTCGGCCTCGCCGGCGGCGGGTACCTCGTCTACCTGTTCGGCTGGCAGTTCACATTCCACTCCATCGCTCCGGTGGCGGTCGTCCTCGTGGTCCTGGCGTACGTGTTCCTCCGGGAGTCCCCGCACCTTTCGCCGCAGCCGATCGACCTGCCCGGGGTGGGCAGCCTCGGCTTCGCGCTCGCGATGACCCTGTTCGGTCTCACCGAAGGGGTCTACTGGGGCTGGACCAACTTCTCGGCCGTGACGGTGGCGGGCATCGCGTGGGGCGTGCCCGAGTTCTTCGTCCTCGCGATCGCGGGCGCCGCGTTCTTCCTCGCCTGGGAACCGCGAGCACCTACCCCAGTGGTCTCGTTCCGGGCGCTCAAGGAGCGTAACATCTGGATCTCCAACGTCAACGGCGTGATCGTCGGCCTCGGGATGTTCCTCATCTTCGTCACCCTCACGATCCTCGTCGAGGACCCGTTCCCGCCCGGCTTCGGCTACAACGAGTACCAGCTCGGCCTGGTCGCGTTGCCCGCGACGCTCGGGATGCTCGCCTTCGCCCCCGTGTGGGGGTACTGGGTCGCCGCGGACGGCCCGAAGCCCGTGATGGTCACTGGTTTCGCGATGATGGGGCTGGGCGCCTTCGGGCTCATCCTGTTCCACGGCTCGATCTTCGAGCTCGAGCTGTTCGTGGTCCCGACGATGATTGGGAACGTGGGCGTCCTCATCGCGATGTCGAACATCATCGTCCTCACCGCCCCGCCCGAGGAGCTCGGGATTCAGACGGGCATGAACCAGACGTTCCGCAACCTCGGAAGCGCGGTCGGCCCCGTGCTGGCCGCCGCCGTGACGACGAGCTTCATCACGCAAGTGATCGTCTCCCCGCCGCCGCAGCTCAAGTTCCTCACCGTCCCGACGATCACGGGATTCGTCGTGCTGTTCGAGGTCACCGCCGCCGTCGCGGTGGTAGGGCTCGTCCTGTCGCTGGGCCTTAGGAACTACCGGTTCCGCGCCGATGGAACCCGACTGGAGGCTCCCTCCTCCGCCCCCGTTCCGCCGGTTCCATCGGTGGTGGGCGAACCCATGCCCACGGCCAGCACGGCCCCGGGGCGGTAGCTCGGGATGGCCGCCCACGAACAGTTCATCACCGAGGGCCCCTCTCGGCATCGGGCCATGAAGGCGATCCAGGACTTCTATCCGGACGAGCTCGCCCGGTGCTTCGGATGTGGCCGACTCAACGAGCACGGCTACCACCTGCGCACCTTCTGGAACGGCGACGCGACCGAGACGCGCTTCACGCCCCAACCGTACCACACGGCCATCCCCGGGTTCGTGAACGGCGGTCTGCTCGCCTCGCTCGTCGATTGCCATGCCACGGGAACCGCGGCGGGAGCCGCGTACCGCGCCGAGGGACGGGAGATGGACACCCTACCGGCGCATCGGTTCGTCACGGCCTCGCTCCGCGTCGACTACCTTCGGCCCACCCCGCTCGGCCCGGAGCTGCTCATCCAGGGCCACGTCCGCTCGATCTCCGGCCGCAAGGTGATCGTCGAGGTGACCATCTCCGCGCGAGGAGAGACGACGGTGCGGGGCGAGGTCGTCGCGGTCGAGATGCCCGACTCGATGCGGCCGGCACCGGCTCGGGATCCCTCGTAACCTCGGCTCCTCGCGAGCGGTGCCGATGAAATACCTCGAGCCGGTACGGATGTCATGAAAACGCGTCGGCTGGGCCGCAACGGCCCGGTCGTCTCCGCGATCGGCCTCGGCTGCATGGGGATGTCCCAGTCGTACGGGCCGCCGGACGAGGCGGGGGGAACGGCCACGATCCACCGGGCCCTCGAGCTCGGGGTCACGTTCCTGGACACCGCCGATGTCTACGGGCCGTTCACGAACGAGGAGCTCGTGGGTCGGGCGATCCGAGGTCGGCGGGAGGAGGTGTTCCTCGCGACCAAGTGCGGCTTCGTGCCCGGCGGCGACGGTCGTCCTACCGCCGTGGACGGAAGCCCCGAGCACATCCGGGCGGCGTGCGACGCGAGCCTGCGACGCCTCGGCGTTCGGACGATCGACCTCTACTACCTCCACCGGGTCGATCCCCGCACGCCGATCGAGGAGAGCGTCCGGGCGATGGCCGGCCTCGTCGACGCGGGCAAGGTCCGGTATCTCGGCCTTTCCGAGGTGTCGGCGAGGACGCTCCACCGCGCCCAGGCCGTGCACCCGATCACGGCGGTCCAGAGCGAGTACTCGCTCTGGACCCGGGACCCCGAGACCGGCGTCCTCCCCGCCTGCCGCGAGCTCGGTGTGGGTTTCGTCCCCTTCAGTCCGCTCGGCCGGGGGTTCTTCTCGGGTACCGTGCGCACGCTCGACGGACTTCCCGCCGACGATTTCCGCCGAGGACTTCCGCGTTTCCAGGAGGCGTCCCTGACCGAGAACCTCCGCCTGGTCGACCGGCTCTCGGCCGTCGCCCAGGAGAAGGGATGCACGGCAGCCCAGCTGGCTCTTGCCTGGCTCCTGGCCCAGGGCGAGGACATCGTCCCGATCCCGGGCACGAAGCGGCGGAAGTACCTCGAGGAGAACGCCGCGGCGGTCGACCTCGAGCTATCGCCGTCGGACCTCGCGCGGATCGAGAGCGCCGTCCCGAAGGGGTCCGCGGCGGGGGAGCGCTATCCCCCGCAGAGCTTCGCGCTCATCGAGCGGTAACGGGACCCCGCGGAGGCGGGGGTCACGCGGGTCGCGCCGCCTCGAGCAGGGAATCGAGGAGACCGACCGGGGGGCACCCGAGAGCGAGCAGGGAGTCGTGGAACGCTCGAAGGTTTCCCCCGAATCGCGAACCGAGCGTGTGCGAGCGCGCGTTCAGGATCGCGAGCTTCCCCAGAGTGTAACAGAAGTACTCCGGGTTGAACGTGCCGCGGATCGCCTCGCGTTCGGCGGGGAGACGCTCCATGTGGGCTTCGGTCTGGAACATCTGGGTCGCCGCCTCGAGGGACATCCCGCCCGTGTGGAGCCCGACCGACACGAGGAGGCGGACGTTGCGCAACAGGGCGTCGTGCAGCTGGGCGACCTCCGCGAGCGGGTTCGCGCCCCCGAGGCCGTTCTCGATCGCGAGCTGCTCCGTATAGTGCGCCCACCCCTCCACGAACGACGGCGAGAGGTAGACCTTCCGGGCGAGGCTGCCGGGCGTCCGGCGGAAGTGGAGGAACTGCAGGTAGTGGCCCGGATAGACCTCGTGGACCGTGGTGTTGAGCAGGATCGACCGGTTGAGCGACCGCAGCCATTCCTCCTGCTGACGCTCCGACCACTTCGCGTCGACCGGCGTGACGAAGTAGAGACCCTCGCTCGAGGCCGTGTCGAACGGCCCGGGCGGGTTCATGCTGGCGGTCGAGAGCGCCCGTCCCCACACCGGGGTCTCCTCGACCCGGCAGCGGGCCTCGTCGGGGACGGTGACGAGCCCATGCTCCTCCACGAACCGACGCGTCTCGTCCACGTACGCGCGGGCCGTGGGGATGAGCTCGGTCGCCGTGGGGTGGGCGTCGTTGAGACGGACCAGTAGTTCGGGGACCGTTCGATGCTCCGCGCGCGCGATCTCCTCGAGGCGTCCCTGGTTGCGCTCGAGGTCGGCCGCTCCTGCCCGGTGGATCTCCTCGAACGGGGCTTCGATCCCCTCGCGGACGAACAGGAGCTGCTGGTAGAGGTTGGGTCCGAGCGCGAAGTCGGGGACCGCCTTCGGCAGATGGTGCTCGCGCAGCCAGGTGAGGAACTCGTGGACGGCCGCCTCCGCGGGAGCCCGGACCGCCCGTACCTCCGCCGCGAGCCCCGCCCGCTCCGCGAACTCCTCCGCCTCGCCGAAGTGGTCGGGGAGGCCGCCCCCGATCGCGAGCGAAAGGTCGAGGAACGGCTTCGGGAGGGGGTCCCGCAGACGCTCGCGGCCCTCCCGGAGCAGACGGGGGACGTCTTCGAGCGTCCGGACGATCGCGTCGACCCGTTGGCGCACGGGGGCGTAGTCCCGGATGAGATACGCGGTGAGCGAGACGGAGCCGAGGTAGTTCATCGGGTTCCGCTCAAGGTCGCCGACCGAGCGGAGGTCGAACAGAGGGCTTTCGAGGAGGAGCTGGAGGAGGAAGGCGTCGGTCCTGCGCGCGGGCGGGAGCGAGTCCGAGGAGACCGCCGCGAGACGGGACAGAAGCTCATCCGCCCCCCGGATCCACCGCTCGGTCCCGGAGCGGGAGAGGTCAGGGAGCCGACCGTCGTACTCGTGGAGCCCCAACCCTACCGCGTACGACGGTTGCAGAACGAACAGATGGTCGACGATGGCCCGCTCGAGCGCGTCCAGCTCCGAGGTGGTGGTGGGGCCCCCCATGATCGTCGAGCCTCGGGAACGAAGGCCGCTCAAAAGCTCGTGGGCCGTCGACCGCGAGGGCGAGCGAGTTCACTCGACCCACGTCATCCGGCAGGTGGGGCAGGTCCGACCCGCGAGGGGAGTTCCGCAGATGAAGCACTTCGCGAGTCCGTCCGGAGGGGACGGGGAAGGAGGGCTCGGTTCGGCGACCGGCCGGTCAGGGAGAGGAGGCGGGATGGGGGGAGGTCCCGGTGGGAGCGCGGCCGGGGCGGGCTCCGGCGCAGGCGCGACAGGTGTCTCGGGGAGAGGCTCTTCACGCGGGGGGGAAGATTCGTCCGGCGCCGGAGCCTCGGGCTCGAGGGCGCCCTCCTTCTCCCGACGGAAGCGGCGGAAAAGGGACATCGGTGAACGCGAGCCGGAATCCCCTCATTACTCCGGCGTCCGACGGAGCCGCACATGTTTTTCGGCCGAACGGCTCACCCCTCCCATGGTGCCGACGCCGTCGGAGCGACTCCGCGAACTCGGAATCGCCCTCCCGCCTCCGCCCCGACCGGCGGGAACCTACTCCCCGGTCGTGGTCGAGGGCGAACGGGCGTGGGTCTCGGGGCAGATCGTCACGGAGGGCGGAGCCGTCGTGCGGCCGGGGCTCGTGGACCGCGAGGTGCCGATCGAGGTGGCCCAGGACCTCGCCCGTCGCGCCGCTCTCCAAGCCCTGAGTGCGCTGGCGGCCGAGCTGGGGTCGGTCGACCGGATCCGCCGGTTCCTCCGCGTCACCGTGTACGTGGCTTCCTCGCCGGGGTTCGCGCGGCAGCACGTGGTGGCCAACGGCGCCACCGACCTGCTCGTGGAACTGTTCGGCGACGCGGGTCGGCCGGCCCGCGCAGCGGTGGGTGTAGCGGGCCTGCCGCTCAACGCACCGGTCGAGGTCGAGTGCCTCGTCCGGATAGGTCCCCCGTCGTGAAGCCCGCTCCCTGGGAGAGGGTCTACCGCGACGGACGGGACCTCTTCACGGTCAACCGAGTCCCGGGCACGAGGGTCTACGGCGAGTCGCTCACGACGGTGGACGGCGTCGAGTACCGAGCGTGGGACCCGTTCCGATCGAAGCTCGCGGCCCTCCTTCTGAAGGGGGCTCCCGCCGACGTGCTCGGCCGACCCCGGACCGTCCTCTACCTCGGCGCCGCGCACGGGACCACGGTGAGCCATCTCTCCGACCTCTGGCCCGACGCCACGATCTTCGCGGTCGAGAAGAGCCCGACCTCCTTCGCCCGGCTCCTCGCGCTCGCGCGGACACGTCCGGGCCTCGTGCCGATCCTCGCGGACGCCCAGCTCCCCGAGCGCTACCAGGCGGACGTGGGAGCGGCGGACCTGGTCTACCAGGACATCGCCCAGCGGAACCAGGCGGGCATCTTCGTCGAGAACGTCCGCGCGTGCCTCGTCCCGCGGGGCCGCGGGGTGCTGATGCTGAAAGTCCGCTCGGTCACCCAGCAGCGCCCGACCGCGGCCGTCGTCCGGGAGGCCCGCTCCGCGTTCACGGCGGCCCGCCTGAGCGTCACGTTCGAGACCCCCCTCACGCCGTTCTCGCGCGAGCACGTGGCGCTCGCGGTCACCTGCTAGCGACCCACCTTTCATCCTTCGCCGGGGGCTGGCGCGAAAAGTAGTCGGCCCAGCGTCCGCGACCCCGGGTGGTCGCGTGACGGAGGTCGGCGCTCGACAAGCGACCCATTGGGTCAGACTCGCGGTGGATTCCGCACTGTTCCTGGGTCTGTTGCTCACAGCGGTGGGCACCACGAATCCCCCCGCCGCGTCGAGACCGCCTGCGGCGTTCGCGATCGCCTACCCCCCGGATACAACTCCCGGCACAGGCTTCACCATCGACCCGCCTTCCTTCTGGATGCAGACCGGGACGAGCGTCACCTTTCAGGTGCTCTGGACCGTCGATTCCCCGCTCTGCATCGCGGTCCCACTCTGGTACTGGTGGTCGCTGGGGGCCGGGACCGCGACGGGATTCCTGAACGAAACCGGTGGCTCTTCCGCACTGTTCACCGCGGACAGCTTTTCCTCGGGAAGCGTCACCGTGGAGGCTCGGTCGGTCGCCACGCTCAAGTGTGGTGTCAACGAGACCGTCCTCGAACAATCGGCCGCTGCCGAGGTCACGATCGTCGTACCCCTCACCGTAACGGGAGTCGAGCTCGGTCCGGACCTTCTCCTGCCGGGCGAGAACGCGACCTTCAATGGGACCGTGCTGGGCGGGGAACCTCCGTACACTTTGGACCTCGCGTGGGGCGACGGCACGCACACTATCGTGACGCAAGCCGGGCCCGGTCCGTTCACGATCAACCACACCTTCTCGGCCGGCGAGTACGTCCCGTATCTGTTGTCGAGCGACTCGGCAGGTGACCTCGTAAATCGTTCCGTTCCCGAGGCCGTCTCGGTCGGGACCGGTTTCCAAGTCGCGGTGATCCCCACGAGCTACGTGGCCGAAGTGGGTGTACCGGTCGAGTTCCTCGGAGAGGTCAGGGACGCACCGTCGGGCGAGGTAGCGCTGGCCGACTGCACAGATGGTGTCGTCGGTCCACCCGTGTCACCGCCCGGTCCGAATGCGACCGGTTTCTCCTGTACGTTCAGTTCGCCGGGAACCGCCGTGGTTCTCTTCGGGGAGTATCCCTCCCAGATTGGCGGAGCCTCGGCGAGCGCCGTCCTGTACGAGACGGTCGTCCTGCCGCCGGAGATCTCAGTCGAGCCCGTCGTCGCCACCGGTGAAGCCGGCAGCTTCGCCACCCTAGAAATCTCGCTTTCCGGCGGGGATCTGCCCGTCTCGTTCGATTGGAACCTGACGGGGAACCGGTCCTACGGGTCGGCCGTGGTCTACTCCGATGGTGGAGGGACCCTTGCGCTTCCGCTCGTCGCGCCCGGGACCTTCGCCTTCGACCTCCGCGCGATCGACGCGCTCGGCGGTGTCGGGGCCAACGACTCGGTTCGTGTTCTGACCGAATCCCACCTCGAAGCGCACGCGGACCCGGCCCGCTCCCTCGCGCCCACCGGAGTTCTCGCACTCGTCACCGGAAGCGTGGTTTCGGGATGTCCCCCGTTCTCCTGGTGGGTGGTGCCGGATTTCGCCCCGGGGAACGGCACGGTCGAGAATGGCTCAGTAGGTTCCGTCGGGGAATTCTCTTGGAACGGGTCGTACGCTCGCGAAGGGAGTCTCTCGGTGAATGTCGGCGTCGCCGATGCATGTGGTTCCGCTTGGCGAACGGCGCTCTCGATTTCCCTCGTGCCACTTCTCTCGGCGGAGTTCACGGCCGTTCCCGGACCGTCGTCCCCGAACGAGACGATTGAGATCAACGTGTCCATCCAGGGAGGATGGCCTCCCTTCCAGCTGTACGTCAACGCGAGCGACAGCGAGTCCTGGAATCAGACCCTCCCCTCGGCGGGACGCGATCAGTGCCTGCTCCTGACGCACGGGGTCGGTTCGCTCTCGCTGGAAGTGTCCGTCACCGATCAGCTCGGATCCTCCTCCGAGACGCAGCTCACGGTGATGCTCCCGCTCTCCAATCCGACTCGATCGTCGCCACCGCCGCCGGGGAATTCCAGTGCCCCGGGCGGCTCCGCCAGCGTCCCCGCCATCGAGATGGTTGGGCTCCTCGCGAGCTTCGTTGTGCCGGCGGGGGTCGCCACGGCGGTCGGCCTCGCGTGGCACCACAGGTCCCGACGAGGGAGGGACCGACCGACGGGACCGGACCCGGAGGAGACCCTCAAGCGCATCATCGAGCCGGCCGAAGGGGCGGAACGGTTCACCGTCGAGCTTCTGGCCGAGGAGGCTGGGATTTCGCTCGCCGTTGTCCGTTCCACGATTGACCGGCTCGTCTCCGCCGGCCGAATCCATTCGGAGAGCGGGGCGGACGGGGAGGAGGTGCTGTCGTGGTCGACCGAGAGTGGGCAGTAGTTCCTCTGCAGGGGGGTCGAATCAGCGGACCCCGCGCGGTGGCCATTCTGATCGCGGTGTTGACGGCCTTTCCGATTCCGGTGGGGCACCCCCAACCTCCCCCCACATCGCTGGCCCCCACACTCCTGGCGGCGTCATCGACCCCGGTCAACAACTTCTCCGCGTCGATCAACCGCCTCGTCGATCTGGTCGCGCTCGCCGGCAGTGGCATTCTCTCGCTGGTTTGGGCGCGGGTCGCCTTGAGCTGGTTCTCGAACGACATCACAAAGAAGATTCAGGCCAAGGATCGGGCCCGGGACGCCCTGATCGGCACGCTGCTGTTCATGGCCGCGGTCACCGGCCTCCTGTACGGACTCGCTCACTGGGTGCTGACCGGAAGCTAGGGGTCCACGGTGTCGATCCCCGCCCTGGACCTAGGCAACCTCGTCCAGACCCTCCTGTTCCTGCTCTTTGCTAGCGTCACGGCCATCGTGGCGGCGATTATCGGGCCGACCTACGACAATCTCCTGATCCCTGAGCTCCAACCCGGGGCCCTCTTCCCGCCGATCCTGGGACCCGGAAGTTCCGGCGCAAACTACCTCGCAACGGCCGCACGGTTCTCCGAGTACATTCTCTCGAACGTGGTCGACCCCGCCGTCGCCCTCGTCGCGTTGGGAGTCGCGGTCCTCTACCTCTCCCGGTCCGTCGTCTCGCGCTATTCGGACACGCTCGACGGGTTGCTGCCTCGGTTGATCATCGGCGTGGTCGGAGCGAACTTCACGGTCCCGATCGCCGGGGCCATCCTGGGCGTTGCGGGGAGCCTCTATCCGGTCGTAGCCGGCTGGGACGGGGGAGCGTGGCAGCATTGGGCCAACCTGGCCGGATGGGGTGAAGTATCGTTCTCGTGGGACAACGGTGCTGTCGCGTTCGTGCTCTCCCTCGTCGAATTCGCGGCGGTGTTCGCCCTCCTGCTGGCGATCGGAATCCGGGACGCCGTCCTATCGGTCCTGATCGTCGTCTTGCCGATCTTCACCTTGCTGTGGCCCCTCCGTCCGTTATCGCCCCTCGCCCGAAGAGGGTGGTTGCTCTTCGGCGAGCTTGCGTTCCTGCCGTGCATCCTCGTCGTTCCTCTCGAACTCGCGGTCGGAAGTCCCAACCCGGTGATGCTGGTATCGTATCTCGCGGTCGCCCTGGCCACTCCGTATCTTCTTTCGCTGGCGGGCACCCACCTCGTGTCGCTGGGATTTGCCGGCGCTTCGGGAATCGTGCAGGGGAATGCTCAGCGGGGTCTCCAGACGGCTCCCTCCGCGGCCACCTCGTCCTTCGCTCCGGTGGCGAACGGGATGCGGTCCGGCGGCTCCGCAGGCCTCGCGTTCGCCGGCACGACCCGCGTGGCCGGGTCGGCCGCGGTTCCCGCTGCGGCCCCTCTGGCGGTAGGTGAGATCCTCGGGCAGACGGGCCGGCATCTGGTGCAACATTTTGGACGACCGGCCGGCAAGGATCCACCGACCGACCAAGCTTCGATGCACGACGGAGGCACGAAATGAGATGGGCGCATCCGAGGGCGGGCCTCCGGTCATCGGGCTCCCGGAACGCCTCGATCGTCGCATGCGACTGGGGCCGTTTCCTTCCGCGCGGGACGCGCTCAAGTTCGTCACCTACGCCGCCGCCGGAGCCACGCTGGCCCCGTTCACCACCCCCTGGGTGTGGCTCCCGGTGGTCGCCGTCGGGTTCGTCGTTTCGGTCTGGCGTCCGGAAGGTCAGGCGGTGGACGCGCGAGCGTTCGCGCTCCTCGCCTGGAAGCTCCGGTCGGTCGACCCGAGGAAGGAGATGACGAGAGACGGCTTGCGTCCCCTCGTTCGCCAGGGGCTGCTCCAGCTGGCATCACATCGCTACGTGGCTGTGATCCGGACGGGTGGCACCCCCATCGCGTATCTGCCCCCGGACGAGCTCGCACGGCGGTTCGAGCTGTACCGGGAACTGCTGCGGTCCACGGGGGCCAGCGTCGCGATGCTGGCCACTACCGTTCCCATCCATTCTCAAGCGGTGCGACCGGGAAACGCGCTCGGATCCGGCCCAGACGGTTCAGCACTCTCGGGCTATTCCGAGCTGGTGAACCTGCTCCTTCGTCGTCGACTCCTGCGGCGGGTGTACATCGTGCTCGGCACGACGGAGACCGGCCCCGACGCGATCGGACGGCTCGAGGGGAGGGTGGCGGGTCTGATGCAACGACTCGGCACCCTCGGCCTCCGCCCGATCCGCCTCCGGGATGGAGGGTTGGCGGAGGCGGCCCGTCGGTTCGGCTGGCCGGTGAAGGTGCACGGAGGATGACCGCGCCCACGCCGCTCCCGCCCCTCTTCGATTTCGAAGCGTTCGGTGCTGGCCTCGGGCTGGCGATCGTCTGCGGGGCGCTGTCGGTCCTCGTTCCCCCACTCATCGCGCCCACCGCCGCCCTCGCTGCGCTCGCGTTGGCCGGTTGGGTTTCGCTCTCTCGACGACGGGGACAGTATGCGCGAAGGGACTTCGGTTTCGGGCCGTTGGTTGCTCTCTCCGCGCTCGGCGGGGCGGCCCTAGGATTCCTCGTTCCGCCGCCACTTCTTGCACCTTTTCGCGGGTTGCTGCTCGCCCTTGGGCTCGTGCCGCTCTTCCTGGTCGAGCGCGCGCGCTCGGGCGTCCGTTTCCCGGAGTTCTCGCACCGATGAACGGCCGACCTTCCCCGGACCCTCCGGTCGAGACCCCGACCTTCTGGCGCATCGGCCGCAGCTATCGCGCCCCGCTTTTCGTTCAGCAATTCCCGCCGGAAGTACCGTTCGGGTTTCTGAGCAGGATCCTTCCGACCAACGAGACTGTGGAACTCACGCTCGAGGCGCATCCGATTCCGGCCGCGGACGCTCTCGCGTTGTTGCAGGGCGCTCGGAGCGTGGCGGACGCCGAATTGGCCGCAGGAGGCAACGGCGGGCACACCGCGGAACTCGAGGTCGAAAGCGCGAGCGCCTCGGAGCTCGGCCACGCCATCGCGCGGCGGACCCAGGAGCTCTGGAAGGTCGGTCTCCGGTTCGTGGCCCTCGCCTCGACCCGGCCGCACGTCGAGGCCAAGCGCGCTCGGCTTTCCGAACGGCTTTCCACCCTCGGGTTCCGACCCCGCATCCCGAGATACGAGGTTCGGGCAGCGTTGGTCCCCCCCGAGCTGGCCGGCACCGAGCCGCGTCCGCCGGGGTACTGGCACACCTTACCGACCGACGGGCTCGCATCCCTGTTCCCCTTCGGGGACGAATCGGTCCTCGAACCGGGAGGCATTCTCCTCGGGTTGGCGCTGTCGGACGCGAGTCCGGTCTTTGTCGATCGGTGGTCGCACGCGAGCTACTCCTGGGGGCTCTTCGGAACGACCGGGTCGGGGAAGTCCTTCGCTGCGGCGTTGACCCTTCTCCGGACGCGTTGGCTCCGACCTGAGACATCGATCGCGATCCTCGACCCGCTCGGGGAGTACTCCGCCCTTGTTGAGTCCCTGGGCGGTTCCGTCATCCGGGTCGCCCGCGGGACCGGGGGTCGGCTGAATCCGCTCGACCCAGTAACGACCTCGGGTGACCGCCGCGAGAAAGCGGCTCGGGTGGGAACGATGCTTCGCGCCCTCTTCCCCAGCCTCCGGGACGAAGAGGCCGCCGAGCTCGACGCAGCCGTCACGCAACTGTACGAGAAGGGGCCTGAGGTGCCAACGCTGAGCGACCTTCGGGACCGGGTCGTCGAACGATGCGGGTCGCACACGCGATTGGTTGCCCTGCTCGAGGTGTTCCGGTCCGGTTCGCTGCGGTCGTTGGACGGAGCGACGACCGCCCGCCCCACCGAGACCATCGTCTCGGTCGATTTCCGGGGCGTGCCGGACGACCAGTTGCCGTTCCACCTGACGTACGTCCTGGATTGGGCGTACGGTCGGCTCGCCCAAGGGTCCGGACGGAAACTTCTCCTGGTGGATGAGGCGCATCTCCTCGCACGCCATGCTTCCACGGAGGAGTTCCTCGACCGGGTCGTGCGCCACGTTCGACATTTCGAGGCGGGAGTGCTCGTCCTCTCGCAGAGTCCCGATGACTTCCTCGTCCGGCCCGCGGGCCGATCCCTCCTCCGGAACCTCTACACGACGGCGTTCCTGCGTCTTCCCGAGGTCTCCGCCGAGACTCGGATGTTCTTCGGACTCACCGCCGCCGAGGCCGAGTGGTTGCCGCGGGCCCGTCTTCCCCGAGAGACGGGATACTCGGAGTCGCTCTGGCGGGTAGGAGAACTTCACCTGCCGCTCGCGGTCGTCGCATCGACCCCCGAGTACGAGTTCCTCGAGGCGATGCTGGGTCGCAGCCGCGCGACTTCGGACCCTTCCCCTGCTTCTCCAAAGGGAGGTTTATAGGGACCCGCGCGCCGGACGAGGGATGTGGGCGCGGAGGCAACGATCGAAGGGCCGCCGCGCCGCCGGACGAGCTGGAGCCTGAAGACGATCGTGGAGGACGTGGCCGGTCGCCCGATCGGGGAGCTCCAGGACCCCGAACGACCGGTCCATCCGTACCTGAAGGGAAGGGAAGGAGGGGGCTCGTTGGAAGCGGCCTCCTCGTCGAGGCCCCCCAGCGAATGGTACGACCCCGTCGACCGACTCTATCCCCCGCTGGTCGGCGCGACCGGGCGCGATTTCCACGGCCCGGCCCACGAGAACCACGCCGAGACGATCGACCGACACCGGCCCCTACCGGGCCACGCCCCCGGACCCACGCACCGGCCGGAGCGCCTCTACCTCCACTACCTTCTCCTCCACATGGACCGGTTGAGCGCTTCGGCGCTCCGCTACCTCAAGCTCGCCGTCGACGAGGAGATGGCCCACCGCGCCCGGCCGACCGAGCCGAGCCCGCCCGACCTTCCGTCGGGGCCGAAACCGTGAGCCCCCTCGCCCTCGCACTCGCCGCGAGCGCACGGTAGGTGCCGCGGTCCCACTCGACGCCGATCGCGTGGCGACCCCACTCACTCGCCGCCCAGAGCGTGGTGCCGGTCCCCGCGAACGGGTCGAGCACCGTGTCCCCCTCGATCGAGAACATCCTGACGAGGCGCTCGGCGAGCTCGAGGGGGAAGGCGGCGCTCCGGCCTCGTGGGGAGGCCTGCCGCACGCCCCGGATATCGGTCCAGACCTGGCTGAACCAGCGGTCCCGTTCCTCGCGCGAGAACCGGCTCGCGAGCCGGGCCGTGTCGTGGCTCGGGAATCGTCGGAGTCCCCCGTTCCGGAACAAGAGAACGTACTCGCAGTCGAGAGTCACGTAGGCGTTCGGGGGCAGGAAGCCGGACCCGAGGAACGCGTTTGGGCGGTTGGTCGGCTTCTTCCAGAGGATGTAGGGAAGCGGCACGAGCCCCAGACGAGTGGCGGCCACGACCGTCTCCGCGGGATTCGGCCAGACCCGGAACTCGCCGCCGACCGATCGCAGGGCGTCCCCGATGTTGACCGCGAGGATCCCCCCGGGGACGAGGGCGCGCTGACACTCCGCCCACGCGTCCGAGAGCACCCGAAGCATCCCGGGATAATCGACCGCTCCGAGGGCGCGGAAGAGACCGTCCCATTGCGGGATCATGGGGTACGGCGGCGAGGTCAGGACGAGATGGACCGAACCGTTCGCAATGCCGGTCAATCGACGCGCATCGCCGTGGATGAGCCGAACGGACCCCCGAGGCGGAGACGGCACGCCGGGTGGAAACTCGGGCATGATTAATACCGCCCGCCCTCTCCGACGGACATGCGGCTCGACCGACCGGTCCTCCAAGTCGCGCTCGACTTCGAGAACCTCTCCCGCGCCCTGCTCGCGGCGCGGGAGGCCGTCGAAGGCGGTGCGGACTGGGTGGAGGCGGGCACCCCGCTCGTCAAGAGCGAGGGCCTCGACGCGGTCCGGGAGCTCAAGAAGGCCTTTCCCGGCCACCGGATCGTCGCCGACCTCAAGGTGATGGACACGGGCGCCTTCGAGGTCGAGATCGCCGCGAAGGCGGGGGCGGACGTCGTGACCGTCCTCGGCGCGGCGGACGACGACACCATCGCGGACGCGGTCCGGGGCGGCGAGCTCTACGGCGCCGAGGTGATGGTCGACCTCCTCGGGGTCGCCGACCCCATTGCGCGCACGAAGCGGGTCGCCGAGCTGGGCGCGGCGGCCGTCTGCTGGCACGTCGGGATCGACATGCAGATGGCCGGCAAGACGCCGTTCGCCGTCCTCGGTGAGCTCGCCAAGGCCTCTCCCATACCGGTCGCGGTCGCGGGTGGCCTCACGAGCGAGAGCGTCGCGGAGGCGGTGCGGGCGGGGGCTCGCATCCTGATCGTCGGCGGAGCCATCACGAAGAGTCCCAAGATCGTCGAGGCGACCCAGCGCATCGCGGAGGCGATCCGGACCCAGAAGGAGGTCGCGAGCGAGCACTTCCATCGGTACCGGGGCGAGGACCTCCGCACCGCCTTTGCGAAGGTGTCGAGCCCGAATGTGACGGACGCGATGATGCGCCAGGGGGCCATGCACGGCCTACTCCCGCACCTCAAGGCCCCCACCGTTCGAATGGTAGGCCCGGCGGTGACCGTCGTGACCCGGGACGGGGACTGGGCGAAGCCGGTCGAGGCGATCGACCGGGCCGGGCCCGGCGACGTCATCGTCATCGACGCCGGGGGAGGAACGGCCGCGGTGTGGGGGGAGCTCGCGAGCTGGTCCGCCCATGGACGACACCTCGCCGGCGTCGTCGTGGACGGCGCCGTCCGGGACCTCGATACGATCCTCGACATGGGCTTCCCGGCGTTCAGCCGGTCGGTGAGCTCGAACGCCGGCGAACCGAAGGGTCACGGGGAGATCGGGGTCGAAGTGACCGTGGGCGGCCAGCGGGTTCGTCCGGGGGACTGGATCGTGGGCGACGTCAGCGGCGTCGTGGTCGTGCCCCGAGAACGGGCCCAGGAGGTCGCGAACCGTGCCCTGGACGTTCTCGAGCACGAGAACCGCGTCCGAGAGGAGATCCAGCGGGGTTCCACGCTGAGTGCCGTCCAGAAGCTGGAGCGCTGGGAACGGGTCGGCTAGCCCGTCGGCGCGATCGCCCGAAGCAGTTCGGTCCGGGCCCACAATCCCCGGCGGACTCGGGCCTCCCGCGCCGCCTGGTGGCGATTCGGACCAACCCACGACATCGTCCACTCGACCGGGTACTCGACCTCCCAGAGGACGAGCCGGTCGGGCTCGGCAAGGGGAAGCGTGAGTCGCTCCCGGCCCGCGATGGCGGCGGTCAGGCGTTCCCGGGAGAGTCGCTCGGAGTCGTACTCGCGCAACGCCGCGACGATCTTGCGAACCATTCCCCAAACGAACGAGGGGGCCCGGATCTCGACGACCAGGCCCCCGGAAATCTCGCGGACATCGACCCGCTCGATCGTCCGGTGGCTCGGGACCTCGGAGCGAAGCCCCCGTCCGAACGACCGCACATCGATCGGTCCCCGGAACAGCCGGGCGGCCTCCTGCCATCGCGCCAAGGCCGAGCAGGACGTCGGCTCGTAGTATCGGTAGATTCTGCGCGTCGCCGCTCGGACCCGAAAGGACTCCGGAATAGGGGCGGCCGCCGTGCAGAAAACATCCGGAGCGATTCCGTTGAGCCCTCGGAGCAGGGCGGCCCCCGACCGAGGGGACGTGACGGCGAGAGCGTTGGCCCTCGCGCTCACTCCTCGGTCGGTACGGCTCGCGACCTCAAGACGGGCCGCGGAGGCGGACGTCGCGACCCCTTGCCGGGCGAGTCCCGACCGGATCTCTCCCTCGACCGTTCTCAGGCCGGGTTGACGGGCCCAGCCGTGGAACTCCGAACCGTCGTATCCGAATCGGACCAGCCAACGCATCGCGGTCGACCACCGGCCCGGCGGGTTTGAACCCACCTCCCCGGGGGCCTCCCAACCGTGAGAACATGTAGCAACCAGAGACCTATGAAGGAGAATATAGACTAAATTCAATTCCTATATATTCCGTCGAAGGGTCGGACGCTTGGTGTCGCACGAAGACATCCGCGATTGGACCGGCGGGGCCGGGGCTCGGTCGGGATTCAACGAGGGGTCTTCGCGGGACGCGCCGCCCCGGGTCGGAGGGGCGCCATCACAGTCCGTGGATTCGAACACGGGAGGAAAAAAATGAGCAGCCAAACGGGAACAAACACCCCCGCCGCGGGTACGCCCGCCGGGGAAACGACGATTCAGCGACGGAAGAGCGGACGAGGGGCATTGATCG
>Ga0209039_10000262_pt1 | contig 50423 bp, 40 predicted proteins | sample BogFormECP12_OM1_FD_188238 | JGI IMG/M metagenome (GOLD analysis project Ga0209039, IMG submission 188238) | Bog forest soil microbial communities from Calvert Island, British Columbia, Canada - ECP12_OM1 (SPAdes) (version 2) | ecosystem: Environmental > Aquatic > Freshwater > Wetlands > Bog ...
AATTTGCACGAAAATATGCAACTATGGAAAAGCGGCCTCGATGAACTTTTTCATGGTTTCGATGGTTTCGTCGATCTGCCAAAAGTGGCCTCTTTTTAGACTGCGTGATGCCGTGGAAACACTGATTCTCAGGGCCTTGGCTGCCAAGTCCACTCGCCTTTTGGCGATATAGGCGTCAATGGCTTGCCATTGCTTCTCCGTGGGGTTTCGAGTCAGTGTATCGTGAAGGCCGTATACCAAGTTGGCCACCCGGTCAAATTCCGCCTTGGCGGAACGGAATACGGTGCGAACTTCAAACTTGTGAGCATGGCCATCCTTGGCTTCCACGATGGCTTGCCGCGCCCATTGGAAGGCCAGCCCTCCGAGTTCATTGACAGGGGGACGCAAGGGCTTCGGAACTGGGCCTATGCCGATGCCAATCCGCACTTCGAGCGGCCTCAACCTTCTCCGCAGATCGAATACTAACCAGGGAAGGGCATTCAGTTGCGCGGTGATGGTTTGGAACTCATCGCCAGCCGTAATCGCGTAAGGTAAACTGAGCAGTTCCTGATGTGCAAGGCTGGCGATACGCAGTTTCTGCCTCAGCAAGGAGCGTAAGTTCGGCGTCGAACTGGATCCTATCACGTCCACTATAAGAACGCCCCAAGCTTTAGTATCCATTTGTATCATCTGGTACAATTCTATACTATTGTACGAAAGCGTGCAATCAAAGAAACCGACCGAGGAACGGCTTTGTCACCAGCAATGCCCGGCTGGTGCAGAGCGATAGCCTCTGCGCCTGGAGTTTCTACATTTTTCAGCCCTCTCCCGTGGGGAGAGGGTGGCGAGCGTAGCGAGCCGGGTGAGGGGTCAGTCCGTCCAGCTAGAGTATTAGCGCTTGTTCTCTACGCTGTTATACTCTGCGGATGCGCATCCCGACCCAGCGCGTCCGCGAGCTGCGGCATAACCAAACTGAAGCGGAAAAAGCGGCATGGTACCTGCTGCGGAGCCGGCGGCTGAGCGCCAAAGTTCGACGCCAATGCCGCATCGAGAAGCGGGTGGTCGATTTCTATTGCTTCGAACATCGCCTGGCCATCGAGCTTGATGGTGGCGTTCACTCGCAGCCAAGCCAAATGCGGAGAGACGCCGCAAAAGAAGATTACCTCAGAACGATCGGCGTAAGCCTGCTGCGGATTCCGAATGGACTGGTGCTGGAAGATCCGGAGGTGTTCGTGCGCCAAGTGCGGGAGCAGATCGCGACGACCGGGGGCTCGGGTGGGGCCCGGTGAATCAATGACCCCTCACCCGGCTCGCTACGCTCGCCACCCTCTCCCCAAGGGAGAAAGCTGAAAATGTAGAAACTCCAGCCGTGGGGTGGCCCTGCCCTTCCGGCAGCCCCCTGCGTGGTGAGAAACTCGGGCTCGGGCTCGGGCTGGGCTAGGAGCGGGCGAGGGCTTAGGTCAACCTTGATTCGATAACGCGACGCCAAGGAAAGCCGCAGACCGCAAAGTCGGCGGTTTGACGCTACCCTTGCTTGGGAGCAGACGACGTGCTGCAATTCACAGGCGCAATTCGATGTAGACCAGATAGCCAGCCAGCGCCAAGCCGATCAGCGCCACGAGGCTACCCAGGAAGTCGACCACAAAACCAGCCGGCTCGAAGGTTCCGGATTCCAACTGCTCACGCGGTAGCGAAGCAGGCCGGCGAGGGTCAACACCACCCCGGCTACAATCGCAATCATACCGAACCAAACCGAAAGGCCTGCTGTCCGTGACTCGCGGCCTTGAATTTGCATGAACTGCCGAATGGCAATGACGAAGCGCCCGATGGCAAAACCCAACACGACAATTGCGATGCCCGTGCGCACCCAAGCCAGGAAGGTGCGCTGATTGGCGAGATGGTCGCGGGCACGATTGGGATTCTCGCCGACAGTTAACCGATTGTCATCGGCCCTTGAATCCGGCATGGCATCCTCTGAATTACAATTCTCCAAAGTTCTTTGCGTCGCGCGAAGAATTAAGTTAGAGCCGGTTACGGCGGATCAGTTCGGTAGGTCCGCGGATTTTGCGGTCAATGGGAGACGGTACCGCGGACCTCTATCAGGTATCAGTGAAGTATTTGGCTTCCCTCGGGAAGATCCGCGGACCCCAATAATACGGGGCCCGCGGTTTGGGAGAAGGGCGATGCTTCGCAACGCATAGCGATTCGCTCTGCGCCAGCCACGCGGTCTGGTCAGAGCACTCGGCACGCCTCGTCAAATTCAAGGCGCGGGTTGCGGGGATAGAGCTTACTTCGATCACCGTAGCCGAGATTGCAGAGGAAATTAACTTTCCATTTGCCGTCGGGAAAGAATTCCGCGTTCACTTTCGCGTGGTCGAAACCGGACATGGGCCCACAATCAAGTCCCACGGCCCGAGCGGCCAGTATGAAATAGCCACCCTCCAGCGAACTGTTGCGGAAGGCCGTTTCATCGATCAATGCCTGATTCCCCGCAAAATAGGAACGCATGTCGGCGTGAGGAAATAGCCGGGGAAGTTGCTCATAGAACTCAGTGTCCCAGGCGACAATCACCGTGACCGGCGCCGCTTTGGTTTTTTCCACGTTGAGAGGAGCAAGGGCGGGCAGAAGGCGTGCCTTGGCCGCTTCGCTTTCGAGAAATACGAAACGGGCAGGACTCGAATTCGCGCTGGTCGGTCCCCAACGCGCGAGGTCATAAACTTCCCGCAGGGTTTTGACGGGGATGCGCCCGGGAAGCCAGGCGGAATGCGTCCGGGCCTGAAGGAACAGTTGGTTGAGGGACTGGCGAGCGATTGTGGCCGGATGCGGAGCGCTTGGTGTTTCTGTCATTGTTCCTGCCTCTTCAGTTTTGTTGGTCACGTTAAATTAGATGCGATGGAGTGATTCTTGGCGCCTAACCTCCCAGCGATCTCCAGGCTGGATTTAGGGTCATACGACCGCTTAACCTGAAACGGAAGTCAAAATCTCGCGTCTCATCCGTATCGGCCGGCTCCCGGTTTTGCTGCGGCACCGACGGGAGCCGCTCCCGCTGCCTCTCCCTCGCCGGAAACGCCCCGGGTTGCGCCGCGCTGATGGCCTTAGAATCATAACTTGCTTCTCTCTAAGAATCTAGCTATATTGTAGCCAGAATGCGGCACGAGATCGTACTCTCGCCGGAAGCAGTGGACGACTTGCGGAACTCGAGTGCCCACCTGGGCTCGGCGGTGCGGGACGCCATGGAAACGCATCTGCGGCACCAGCCGACCAGGGTGAGCAAGAGCAGGATCAAGCGTCTCAGTGGGCTCTCGCGCCCGCAGTACCGGCTCCGCGTCGGCGACGTGCGCGTCTTCTACGATGTGGCAGAAGGAACGGTCGAAGTTCTGGGAATCGTGCTCAAGCCAGCCGTCGAAGCGTGGTTAAGAAAGGCAGGTGAGACATAAAATGAAGAAGGTAGCGCTGTCGGCAGTGAAAGACGATCTTTCCAAATTCCTGCGTTTGGCGGAAAAAGGCGACATTGTGATCACCCGCCATGGCCGGCCGGCGGGAATCCTGATCGGCTTCGCGTCGGAGGACGACTGGTTTGATTATCGCCTGGAAAATGATCCTCGGTTCCTGCGTCGCATGGAAAGTGCGAGGCAAAGCATTCGGGCGGGCCAAGGCGTCCGGCTTGAGGATATAGCGAAATAGAACCTTCGGCTGGATGAGGAAGCCCTAGTGAGAACCGCGGACCTGCGCCTGCGCCGGTCTCTTTGCGGATATGACGCTGGTTGCGATTCACAGGCGCAGTTCGATGTAGACCAGATAGCCACCCAACGCCAAGCCAAACAACGCCATGAGAACACCTACGAAATCGACCACAAAACCAGCCGGCTCGAAGGTTCCGGATTCCAACTGAGCACGTGTCCGGCGGTAGCGAAGCAGGCCGGCGAGTGTCAACACCACCCCGGCTACAATCGCAATCATACCGAACCAAACCGAAAGGCCTGCTGTCCGTGACTCGCGGCCTTGAATTTGCATGAATTGCCGAATGGCAATGGCGAAGCGCCCGATGGCAAAACCGAATACCACAATTGCGATGCCCGTGCGCACCCAAGCAAGGAAGGTGCGCTCATTCGCGAGATGGTCGCGGGCACGATTGGGATTCTCGCTGCCAGTTAACCGATTGTCATTGGCCCTTGAATCCCGCATGGCATCCTCCGGGAATCCGAAGGTTCGTTACAGTGCCGCCTAATCTAGCCGTCATGTCATCCTGAGCGCAGCGAAGGACCTCGCTCTGCTCTTGAAACGGAAGATCCGAAGCAAGGTCCTTCGCGGCGCTCAGGATGACATGACGGGAAACCTGGACAGCACCAATGGTTGCGATAGTTGGGGTATATTTGCAATAGGGGACTATTCTACCGCCTTCTCCAGCAGGGCGCCCACACCGGCGATGCTCTTCACCAACACATCGGGGATCTCGTGCCGCTGCTGGAGGTAGTCAGGGCTGTTGTAAGAGAGCCAGACCTTGCCATCTTCGTCTTCCCATGCCAACGCCTTTAACGGCAGATCGATGGCAAGAGTCGGCGAGGCGACCATTAGAGGCGTGCCAGCCTTCGGACTCCCGAAAATAATGAGTTGAGTTGGGCGCATCGTCAAGCCGACCTTCTCGGCTTCGCCGCTGTGATCGACGCGCGCAAATATCGTAAGATTCTTGGCAGGCAGCACGGACTCAAGCCGCTTCAGTGTTTCCGGAACTGAGTAGGGACTCCTGAGGTGAACTAGCCCGTTATCTAGAACGGAAACCATACCCATCCTCCTTAATAACCTGGATTGGCCAGCACGAATCATAGCCTCGGTCCGGAGCAGAGTCAATAAACGGGGGTCGGAATGGTGAATAGTGAATAGTGAATAGTGAATTGAAGATGAAGCTCCGACTGGCGTCTTCTTTCACTATTCACCATTCACTATTCACAATTCCGACCACTTATGAGCCAACGTGGAACGTACCCACCAAGCTCAGGCTGGGCATGCTGGAGGAATTGCCGAGATAAACGGCGTAATCGCCGGCGGCGGTTTGCCAACGGCTGGAACTGGTGTCCCAATACGACAAGGGATGGGAGGAGTCGTTCGCGTCCACCTCGATGGTCACCTGCTGCTGCGCGCCCGGTTGCAGTGAGACCTTCTGCCAGCCGACGAGGCGCTTGGGCGGCTCACCCGTGCTGGACGGCAGCCCCAGATAGACCTGCGCGACCTCGGCGCCGGCACGCGAACCCTTATTGGTGAGCGTAAACGTCACCTGGAAGTTCGGGTTGCTCCTCGCCAGGTTGTTGACGAGGCGTGGGCGCGCGAACGAGAAAGTGGTGTAGGACAGTCCGAAGCCGAAGGGAAAGAGCGGCACGATGTTTTTGGCGTCGTACCATTTGTACCCGACGTTGAAGCCGTCGGAGTAGTTCACCGGGAAGGGTGTGGTGGAATCGGGCGGAGCGGCGATGGTGGGGTGCGGCAGATCAGCTACGCGGGCCGGGAAGGTGATGGGCAGCTTGCCCGAGGGATTGACGGCGCCAAAGAGGAGATCAGCGAGCGCAGCCCCACCGCGCTGGCCCGGATACCAGGCTTCCAGCACCGCGCTGACGCTGTTCAGCCATGGCATCACCAGCGCCCCGCCACTTTCGATGACGACGATGGTGTGCGGATTCGCCGCCGCCACCGCCGCCACCAGCGCATCCTGATTGATGGGCTTGGAGTGGATAAGATCGGTCAGATTCAGGCTGGGAACGTCCATGCCCTCGCTCGTCCACTGACTGACGAACACAATGGCTACTTGAGAGGAGGCGGCCAGCGAAGCCGCCGTTTGGGAATCAGTCCCGTCGGCGAATTGTACGGTTGCATTGGGAGCCAGCGCCTTGATCGCCTGGAGCGGAGACGACGGATCCCAGACCACCGGCGCCCAGCAAGGCGGACAGGGGGAGCCTTCCGTGAGAGCAGCCCCACCCGTAGGCATCACCTGCGCCGAACCGCCGCCGGAAAGAACTCCAATGTCGGCGTGAGACCCAATGATCGCGACGGACTTGAGGGCGGAAGCGTTGAGCGGAAGCTGCCCGCCGGCGTTCTTCAGCAGAACGGCTCCCTGCTCCTCCGTCTCCTGAGCTGCGGCACCGTCCGTAGTGGTGTCGATGGGCTGGACCTTCGATGGATGGTCGAAGATTCCCACCTGGAACATGGCGCGCAGGATGCGATGCACCATGTTATCGAGGCGCGACTGTGGCACTTGGCCTTTCTGAACCGCCTTTCCTAGGGATCCGAAGAAGGCGGGGTTCGGCTGTTCCTCGTCGAGACCGGCCAGCGCGGCGGCCGCGGTGCTGTGAGTCGCCCACCAGTCGGACATGACGAAGCCCGCGAAGCTCCAATCGCCCTTGAGGATGTCGTTAAGGAGATGAGGGTTCTCGCAGGCATACGTGCCGTTCACCAGATTGTACGAGCACATCACCGACTGCACATTGGACTCCTTGAGGCCGATCTCGAAGGCCAGCAGGTCGCTTTCACGCGCCCCGCGCTCGTCGATCTGCACGTTGGCCGTGTTGCGGCCGCTCTCCTGATCGTTCAGGGCAAAGTGCTTGATGTCGGCGAGCAGATACTGATCTTGAATGGCACGAAGGTGAGCGGCCGTGATGCGCCCCGCCAGAATGGGGTCCTCGCCCTTGGTTTCAAAGGTGCGGCCGTCGCGCGGCTCGCGGCCGATCAGGTTAACGTTGCCGCCCAGATCGACGTTCATCCCGTAATCCCTCATTTCGGCGCCGATCACCTGGCCGTACTTGTAGGCCTCGTTTGTGTCCCAAGAGGCGGCGCTGGCGATGGAAGACGGCAGGGCGGTGGCTGGTCCTACGCTGTTGCCAACCCCGAGGCTGCCGTCGGCCAGATAAAGATCGGGAATGTTGAGCGAGGGTATGCCCGGAACAAAGCCGGCGGCGCCGCGCGGGATGGGCTTATTAGAGTTCGAGGAATCCCCCGCGCCACGCACGAGCTGGAGTTTCTGGTCCTGCGTCATCTTGGCCAGCACGGCGTCGGCGCGTTGGTCAGCGGTCAGCGATGGCGAGGGCAGGGGAGTCGTGGGCATAACCGAAGCGGAGTTCTGGTTACCGGAGCACGCCACGAGCAAGGCGACGAGTGGGAGAATCAGTGCCCCAGCCGCGAATATCCGGGCGAAATCGCACCCACCGGGCAGTCGGCGGGATTGCCGGCCCCCTGAGGCCTTCAAACGACTGGCATGAGGCCCTCCCGTCCCATCAGATGTTGCTGAGACTCTCTTGGTGTGCAATCGTGTTCCCTGCATGACTAACCCCCTGGCGCCTCGGGGCTTCCGGCGCGACCCTTCCTTTTCGACTTCGAAGCCAATGGCAGTGTACTGCGACGCGGTGCTTTTGCCAAGCCGTCTAACCGACCAAATCGCTGCCCCTTCTTTTTCCCCTTGCGCTTCGTCAAAAGAGCCTGTTATCATGCCTTGTAGAAGTGAAAAGGGAGTGTACTATGACCGATCCACGAATCGACCTGCCGCAAGGCACCTTGGACCTGCTGATCCTTCGCACCCTGGCGCTGGGACCGCAGCACGGTTGGGCAATTTCCGAGCGCATACACCAGATTTCGAGCAAGGTTCTGTTGATCCAACAGGGCTCTCTCTATCCGGCGCTTCATCGGCTGGAGCGCCGCGGCTGGATCAAGGCCCACTGGGGAGCGTCCGAGAACAATCGCCGCGCGAAGTTCTACGCATTGACGGCCAGCGGGCGCAGGCAGCTTGAAGCCGAAGAGGGCGCTTGGCGCAAGCTGACCGCCGCCGTGGCCCAAGTGCTCGAGACTGTATAAGGAGGATGACATGTTCAGTGACCTGCACTTTCGCTTGCGCGCCTTATTCCGGCGCGGCGCGGTGGAAGGCGAACTGGACGAGGAGTTGCGCGCACACTTCGAGCGCCAGGTGGAAAAACACGTCCAATCGGGCCTGACGCGGGAGGAAGCGCTACGCCGCACGCGCCTCGAGTTCGGCGGGCTGGATCAGATCAAAGAGGAATGCCGCGACGCCCGCGGCGTCCATTTCCTCGAAACACTCTGGAAGGACCTTCGCTACGGCGCGCGGATGCTGCGAAAGAACCCGGGCTTCACGATGGTTGCGGTACTGACGTTAGCGCTGGGCATCGGCGCCACGACGGCGATCTTCAGCGCCGTGAACCCAATCCTGCTCGAGTCGTTGCCGTACCCGCATCCCGACCGGATTATGGCGATCTGGGAGATCCCTACGAATGGGTCGCGGAACGACGCAACGTTTGGCATGTATCGCGGACTGGCAGAGCGGAATCACTCCTTCGACGCGCTCGCCGTGATGGAACCCTGGCAGACGACCAAGACCGGAGCGGGCCAGCCGGAACGCTACGAAGGGCAACGCGTCAGTGCGAGCTACTTCCGCGTTTTGGGCGTCGAGCCGGCCATCGGCAGAGACTTCCAGTCTTCGGAGGACCGCCTCCATGGCCCCAACGTGGTGATCCTCAGCGACAGGCTCTGGCGGCGGCGTTTCGCCGGTGATCGCGCGATTGTCGAGCGCCAGATCACTCTCGAAGAGTTTGCGGGATACGGGTTTGCCACCAGCGACAGCTATACCGTTATCGGCGTGATGCCGAGTGATTTTGACAATGTCTTGTACCCGTCGGCCGAGTTGTGGGCGCCGCTGCAGTACGATATATCGCAGGGACGGGCGTGGGGACATCACCTGCGAATGGTTGGGCGGCTCCGGCCGGGTACCAGTGCCGATCAAGCGATGCAAGAACTCAACCTGCTTGGTCCCGACGTGTTGAAGGAGCAACATCCGGATTCGTATGGCTCCGAGGTCAAGTTCTCGATCCTTTCGCTGCAGGATGACATCACGCGCGGCGTAAAGCCGGCGCTCCTCGCCATCTTCGGCGCGGTGGTGCTGGTGCTCGTGATCGCCTGCGTCAATGTGACAAACCTCGTTCTCGCCCGCGGTGTGCACCGGCGAGGCGAATTCGCGTTGCGCTCCGCGCTCGGCGCCAACCGCAGCCGACTCGTCGCGCAAATGCTCACGGAGAGCCTCCTCCTGGCCGCGATGGGCGGCGTGGCCGGAATGGCGGTGGCGATGCTCGGCGTGCGGGCCTTGGCGGCGCTCAGCCCACCGGAGCTGCCGCGCCTGGGCGCGATCGGCGTCAATGGGGCCGTGTTCGCCTTCGGATTGGCCGTCAGCGCCCTGATCGGCCTGGCCTTCGGGTTGACTCCGGCGATTCACGCGGCGCGCAGCGATCCGCACCGGGACCTTCAACAAGGCTCGCCGCGGGCCACCCGTAGGCACCGGCGCGTCCGGAGCGCGCTGGTGGTGGCGGAAGTCGCGCTAGCTCTCGTGCTGCTGGTAAGCTCGGGACTGCTGCTGCGGAGCCTCCAGCGCCTGTTCGCGGTTCCGGTGGGCTTCAATGCATCACACTTGCTCACGATGCAGGTGGAGGAAGTCGGCCATCGATACGACGAAGACAGCATCCGGTATCGATTCTTTGCGCAGGCGCTGGAAGCGGTCCGGCGCCTGCCCGGCATCACGTCAGCGGCCTTCACTAGCCAGTTGCCGCTGAGCGGCGATTATGACGCCTATGGCGTGACCTTCGAGCGGGACTACAATTCCAGGGAAGGTTACGAGGTGTTTCGATATGCCGTGACGCCGGGTTACTTCGAAACAATCGGCATCCCGCTAAGGCAGGGCCGCTTCATCGACCAGGGCGATCGTGTCGGCACTCCGCCTGTCGCGCTGATCAACGAATCTCTTGCGAAGCGCAAGTTCGCAGGTCAGAGACCCATTGGCCAGCGAATTCACATCGGTCCCCCAAACATCTGGTACACCATCGTCGGCGTGGTCGGCGACGTCAAGCAGATGTCGTTGGCGCTGAGCCAAGAGGACGCCGTGTACATCGCGACGAACCAGTGGCACTGGGCGGATACGGTGATGTCGCTCGTGATCCGGACGCGCGGCGATGCAGCCTCACTCACTCCTGCCATCCGCCAGGCGATCTGGTCTGTGGACAAGGACGAACCCATTGAGCGTGTCGCGACCATGGACGATTTGCTCGCGGCCTCGGCGGCACAGCGGCGCTTTGCGCTGATCATTTTTGAGGCGTTCGCCCTCACGGCGCTGGTGCTTGCGGCGGCAGGCATCTACGGAGTGCTCGCCGGCAGCGTTGCTGAGCGTACGCACGAGATCGGAGTGCGCTTGGCGCTGGGTGCACGTCGCGGGAGCATCGTCGGCTTAGTTGTTCGTCAGGGGATGATGCTCACCGGGCTCGGCGTCGCCATCGGGCTGGCGGGGGCGGCGGCGGCGAGTCAGGCCATCGCCGCGATGCTGTTCGGCGTCTCACAGCTCGACCCGGTGACATACCTTGGCGTGATCGCACTGCTGGCAGGCGTGTCGGTGCTCGCGTGCGTGGTGCCGGCCCGGCGTGCGGTGCGCGTTGATCCTATGGTCGCTTTGCGGTACGAGTAAGTCATGATCGCTTCGCGCCTTGGAGTGCGGTAGCGCAGCTATCGCCTTGACGCTTGGGGTCCGCGCTCGGCGCGAAAGGCGGCAGCTCCGCTGTCGCAGTCCAAGGCAGCTTGCTCATTTACCGGTGGCTGGTGGCAACGCATCACGACCGCTAGGCTGCCAGAGTTGGATGGGATTGCCCTAGGGATCCTGGAGTCGCGCAAACAGACCATTGGGATAGGTCTCGGGATCAACCTCTACGGCGGTGCCGGCGTTCTGTAGCTGCGCCACCATGGCAGCGAGGTTCCGAACGCGGAAGTTGATCATCCACATTTGGTCTGGGCGACCGAAGTAGGAAGTGTCGAGTCGAAATGGTGCGAAGACGGTTGGTCGCGCTTCCTGTTGCCAAGGATCGTGCTCGTAGTCGGCGGGTACCGGACTGACGCCCAAGTGCTGGGAATACCAGTTGGCGAGGCCTTCTGGGTCTCGCGCTCGAAAGAAGAACCCGCCGATCCCATGAACTCGTTCCATTAACGCCTCCCCCAACGTTAGCGATGGCGAGCCGTACACCCACCGCCGGACTGCTGCCTGGCCTAACCGTCGTCCTCTAGATGAGAAGATAGAATACATCGGTCCGGAGTTTAGTTGGGTCATCATTCCAATGGCCGTAAATCTCCCAGAACGGGCCGGCGAGGGTCCGGCCATTGTCTTTGCACCAATTGCGGACCGCGGAATGGGCCTCGCCAAGTTTGGCGTACGGCCCGATGTGGACCGCCGTGGCCACCGTCCCGCCGGGCGTCGCCGAACAGACCACTCTCCCCTCTCCCTCGAAGGGCGCGACCACTTTCACGCCTGCCTCGATCGGCATACCTTGGTCATTCTGGAGCAATCCCTTGTCCCATTGGTCAAAATAGAGGAAGACATTCAGCCCCTCATGCTTGACGTGAGGATTCGCTTTCAGGAACTTCCATACCTCGTCGAGAAGCGCGAACAGATGATCGATGTAATTCTGCGCATTGCCGTAACCGCGCCCGGCTGCCAGAGGCTGCGGGCTAACGTCATGTATCTGAACTTCATACCGCACGACTTTTCCTTCTATATGCAACGTCATTAGTGGACGCCGAAAACCTCCCAAGCATGTCATTCTGAGCATAGCGAAGAATCTGTCTTCTTGGCTCTTCCGACTGGTTGGAATGGAAGAGGGATCCTTCGCTACGCTCAGAATGACATCCCGACGGTCGGGCTTCTCCCCTTCGAAAAATTGACGATTGCCGATTGCCGATTGCCGATTGAAAAAGAAGACGGGCAATTCTTGCCGCTCGGTCTTTCAATCGACAATCGTCAATCGTAAGTCGTCAATCACTCGTACCGAAGCGCCACCATCGGATCCACCTTGGTGGCGCGCTGTGCGGGAAGGTAGCTGGCCAGAAGCGCCACGACGGCGAGCACCGCTGCCGTCGACCCGAGGACGGTGGGATCGGTAGGTCTCACCCCATAGAGAAGTGAGCCCAGCAGCCGCGTGAGACCAAGGGAGCCGGCGACGCCCAATCCGATCCCAGCCAGCACCCAGATCATACTTCCTTTCACCATGAGGCGCAGCACGTCCGCGGTGCGCGCGCCAAGCGCCATGCGGATACCGATCTCCTGCGTGCGCTGGGTCACGGAGTGGCTGACTACGCCGACGATGCCGACAGCGGCGAGCACCAGCGCCAACGCGGAGAACGCGCCCAGCAGGAGCATGGGAAAACGCCTCGATCCCGTCGAGTCGTGCACGATGTTCTCCATCGTATCGACGCCGGAGACGGGCCGGTCGGGCAAGACCTCCAACAGGGCTTTCTTGACCGGGGCGGTGAACGTGGCCGGCGCGCTGGTGGTGCGGACGACGATGCTCATCACCGGCCAGCCGGCTTGCGTGTAAGGCCGGAAGAACTGCCGGTCCACATCCTCGTCAAGCCCCGTGTAGTGCACGTCTCCAACCACGCCCACCACCGTGAGGCGCGGGCCATCGGAGCCGCCGAGCCGGATCGCCCTGCCGATGGGGTCTTCCTTGGGCCAGAACTTTCGCGCCATGGTCTCATTGATGACGATCACTCCCGGCGAGCTCAGGGTATCCTGGTGGGTAAATTCTCGGCCCTTCAGGATAGGAATGCCCATCGTCCGGAAATAGTTCGGGCAAGCAACACTGTAGCTTGCGCCGGGCATGTGCTCAGGGTCGGCCGCGGGCTGACCTTCAACCTGGAAACCTCGGCCGGCGTTTCCTTCAAAGGGCAAATGCGCGACCGCGCCGGCGGATATCACGCCGGGGATGGCGCCGATGTGTTCGTCGATATCCTGGCAAAAGCGGGGCAGCCCGGGCGGCCCGTTGTAAATAATCTCCTGCGGGACCGACATCTGCATGGTAAGCACATTCTTCGGATTCAGCCCGGGATCGACCCCGAGCAATCGCGCCATGCTTTTGATCATGAGTCCGGCGCCGCAAAGCACCACCAGGGCCAGCGCGACCTCGGAGGCCACCAGAGCGTGACGTAAACGACTGCCCCCGCCCTGAGTCGATTCGCGCCCGCCTTCCTTGAGAGGCTGGTTGACGTTGGCGCGCAAGGCGCTGAGTGCCGGCGCCAGGCCAAACAAGATTCCGGTGAGGCAGGAGATCAGCATCGCGAAGCCAAACACCCGGCCGTCGATGCTGATCGAATCGATCTGCCGCAGCGGAAGGTGCATGGCATCGAGCCGGAAAACACGAAACAACAGCTTGGTGCTCCAGACTGCCAACAGAAGTCCGGAGGCGCCGCCCACGAGAGCCAGCACCACGCTCTCGGTAAGCAACTGCCTGGCCAGTCGCAAGCCTGGGGCGCCCAGCGCGCGCCGGATGGCGAATTCTTTCGCTCGCCCCGCGCCGCGCGCCAGCAGCAGGTTGGCAACGTTCACGCAGGCGATGAGCAGCACGAATCCTACTGCCGCCAGGAGCGCCACCATGGTGCGGCGGAGGCCTTCCATTTCGAAGTCGCTCATCGGCGTTACCGTGGCGCCCATTCCGGGGTCTTCCTTGGGGTATTGTTGCGACAGGTGGCTGCCGATCGCCTCCATCTCGGCCCGCGCCTGGGCTATGGTGACACCGGCCTTGAGTCGCGCCAAGGCGACGAAGCTGTTGTCGGTTCGACCAAAATCCGTCTTGGTGTAGCCGACGGGTACCCAGAGCTGGCGGGGTCCGCTCCAAAACTGCCACTGGAATTGGCGCGGCATTACGCCTACCACGGTGAAGTCCTCGCCGTCGACCTTGATGGTCTTGCCCACCAGAGCCGGCTCGCCGTTGTAGCGCCGCATCCAGAGGCCGTAGCTCAGAACGACAACGCGATCGCGCCCCAAGGTCTCTTCTTCGGGGAGAAATGTTCGACCCAAGAGAGGCTTCACTCCCAGCACGTCGAAGAACCCGGAGGAGACCCGCAGCCCGGATACTTGCTCCGCCTCCTGCTTGTCGCCCGTGGCGGAAAGATTGTAGCCGCGCCCGGCGGAGTCGAAGATAGCCATACTCTCAAACGAACGGCTTTGCCGCTGAAAGTCCCAGAAGTTGGGCCCGGAGACGATGTTCCAGTTATCGGGCCCCTTGCCGTAGGTCTGCCACACCAGCACCAGTCCCTCCGGGTGGGGGAAGGGAATGGGCTTGAGCAGGGTGGTGTTGATCACGCTGAAGATGGTGGTGTTGGCGCCGATGCCCAGCGCCAGAGTGACCACCGCGATCAGCGTGAAGCCGGGGCTCTTGAACATCATGCGGAGGCCGTACTTTAAGTCCTGGAGCAGCGTTCCCATATTATTGTTCTCCGACTCCGGGCGATTTGAGTCTTCATTCGGTATGAAAGGGTAAAGGGTAAAGGATGAAACCACTCGGCCTTTACCCTTTACCCTTCACACTTTACACTTCTTCACTCGTACCGCAGCGCCTCCACCGGATCCACCTGGGTGGCCCGATACGCTGGGATGTAGCAGGCGGCGAGTGCCACCACGATCAGCAGGATCGGAGCCAACGCGAACGTGACCGGATCGGTGGGGCGCACTCCATAGAGCAGGCTGGCGATGAAACGCGTCAAGCCCCACGCGCCGGCCAGTCCGACCGCGACGCCCGCCAGCGCCATGCGCAGACCTTCGCCAACCACCATTCCGAGCACGTTGCCGCGCCCAGCGCCGAGAGCCATCCGGATGCCCAACTCGTGGGTGCGTTGCGCCACCGAATGAGCGATGACGCCGTAGATTCCCACCGCCGCCAGCAGCAGCGCCAGCCCCGCGAACAGCCCCATCAGCAAGGCCATGAAACGCTGCTGCGCGGAGTTCTCGTGAACCACCTCCGCCAGCTCGCGCGGCTGAAAAACCGGCAATTGGCTGTCGAGTTCGTGAACCGTAGCCGTGACCGCGGAAAGCTGGCTCAATGGGGGAGTGGAGCTTCGAACCACCATCGTCAAGCCGGAGTACGCGTTCTGAAACTCGGGGAAGTAGGCTTCGGGCGCCACCCGGTCCTGATCGAGGCCGTACTCGCGTACGTCGCCTACTTCACCGACCACGGTGTCCCACTTGGGCTTCTCCTTGTCCTGCGAAAATCGCTTGCCGATGGGGTCCTGGTTGGGCCAGAAGCGGTCGGCCATGGCGTGGTTGACGATCGCGACCAGCGGCGCCTTCGGCGCGTCGCTGGGGATGAAGTCGCGGCCCCTGAGAATCGGGATCCGCAGGGTCTGGAAATAGCCCGGCATCACCGTGCACCACTCCACCAGGGGGCTCGACCACATGTTCTTAGGGGCGGCCTGGCCTTCCACGATGAGGGTGCCGTTGCTGCCGCCCTCCAGCGGCAAAGTGGACGTGAACGAAGCGGAGGTGACTCCCGGAAGCGTTTGGAGACTTTCCTGTAGTCGCTGATAGAACGAGCCACGCTCCTCGTCTTTCATGTATCTCGCTTCGGGCAGGGACACCTGCGCAGTCAGAACGCTCCGGGAGTCAAAGCCGGGCTCGACTCCCAGCAGCCTAACCAAACTCTTCAGGGCCAGGCCCGCTCCCACCGACATCATCAGCGCCAGAGCGATTTCGCCTGCCGTCAGCAGCGTGCGCGACACGCGATGGGGCGTGGCCACCGTCCTCATGCTTTCCTTGAGGGTGGATTGAAGATCGGGGTTGGAGCTTTGAAGCGCGGGAACCAGTCCGGCCAAGCTGCCGGCCAGGAAGGCGACGAGGAATGTGAAAGCGAATACGGGAGCGTCCAGCTTCACCGCGAAAATCTCCGGAACGTAGCCGAGGGGAGCCGCGTGGAGCAGCAAGCGGAGAGCGGCCAAGCCCACCAACAGTCCCGCGGCGCCGCCCACCAGGAAGAGCAGCACACCCTCGGTCAGCAACTGCCGGATCAGCCTCCACCGGCCGCAGCCTACCGCCACGCGCACGGCGATCTCGTGCTGGCGTCCCACCGCCTTGGCGAGCATCAAGTTGGCCACGTTGACGCAGGCAATGAGCATCAGAAAACCAACGGTTGCGAAGAGCACCAGCAGCGCCGGGCGGACGTTCTCGGTCAACCGGCCCTGGAGCGTCACCACCTTGGCGACGACGCCGGTGTTGGTGTCGGGATACTGCTGCGTAAGCTGGTTGGAAATTGTTTCCATGTCAGCCTTGGCGCGGTCGAGCGTGACTCCGGACTTCATTCGCCCAATCACCCACATCCAGTGATTACCGCGCGATTTCCGCCAATCCGGTTTTTGGAGGTTGATGGGAATCCAGTACTCCGGTTTGTTGCCCCAGATGTGCGGGAACTGGAAGTCGCGAGGCATCACGCCGGCCACGATCATGGGTCGCCCATCCAGCGTGATCTTGGTGCCGACCACGCTGCGGTCGCCGCCAAAGGCGCGCTGCCACAGGCCGTGACTGAGAATCACCACGCCGTCGTGTCCCGACTGGGTTTCGTCGGTGGTGAAATTGCGGCCCAGGAAGGGCGTGGCGCCAAGCAGGGGGAAGATCTCCGGCGAGACCTCGAAGCCCTCGAGTTGAAGCGGTTCGGCAGTTCCGGTGAGCGTCGCGCTGGCGATGGTGACCGCAGCCATGCCGTCAAACACCTTGTTCTGCGCCTTCCAGTCCACAAAATCAGGACCAGTATCCGGATACAGGTTTCCCGGGCCACTGGGTTCCGTGACCCAGATCGTCACCAGGCGCGTCGCGTCCGGATAAGGCAGGGGTTTCAAGACCACGGCATTCACCACGCTGAAAATGGCCGTGTTCACCCCGATGCCGAGCGCCAGCGTGATCAACGCCACGGCAGTGAAGCCGGGACTCTTCACCATCATGCGAAGGGCGTACCTGAGGTCCTGCATCAAGGTTGTCATGGATCTTCCCTCTTTCAATCGTCCTTATTGTTGGATCATGAATTGTCGATTGACGATTGTCGATTGACGATTGGAAGAGAAAACGCAACCCGATCAAATACAATCGACGGTTGACCAGGTTCCTTGCGTCTTCTTTTTCAATCGTCAATCGTCAATCGACAATCGTCAATTCTTCGACACCCTTAAGACGAACGAACCCCCAAGGAGGATAGCAGGGTCCGTCGTCCTTAAGCCTACGAGGTCTTTAAGCCTACGAGCCAATCGCGATTATCCTACCGAAGTGCATACAAGAATCCATCCGTGCTGCCGAAGTAGACCGTGTTGTGGTCGACGACGGGGGAAGAGAAGATCGCGCCGAGAGAAAAAATCCGGGATACCGCCACCGGCATATCCTGAAAATCATGGAACACGGGAGCATAAATGGCGTCGTTGTTGAAACTGCCATCCGCATTCAGCAACTTCTGCGAATCTTTCTTGGAGCTTTCGGTCTGAAACTCCCAGGCCAACTTGCCCGACTTGATGTCGATGGCGTCGAGCTTTCCATTGGTGACCCCCACATAGGCCAGGTCGCCGGCGAGCGCGGGAGAGGAATCCACGTAGCCTTTGGCATCGAACGTGAACCGTAACCGGCCGGTTCTCGCATCGAGGGCGTGGAAACGCGCACTGTCTGAGGTGCCCGCATAGACCGTACCGTCGCGCATGGCGGGCGTGGTAATCACCCACGACATGCTTGTCGAATAGTCCCACCTCCGGTGTCCCGTGGCGGCGTCCAGTGCATATACATGACCATCACGGCAACCGACGTAAACGGTGCCATCCACCACGGCCGGGGAGGATTGGAATCCAACCTGGTTGTGGATGATGGGGTCCTGGCCCGCCTTGAACCGCCATTTTTCCTGGCCAGTCTCGGCATCCAAGGCGTAGAGATTGCTGTCCCAACTGCCGATGTAAACCGTGTTGTTGGCGATGGCGGGCGAAGCGTGCACCACGTCGTTGGTGAGAAACTTCCACTGCAGGATGCCACTCTGGGCGTCTAAGGCGTAGACATTTCCATCCCCGCTGCCAAAGTAAACCTTGCCGTTCCACACTGCCGGCGAGGACAAGAAAACGTCCCACGAATCAGGGATCGTCTGGGGCCGAGGCGGATATCCGTGAATGAAGTTGGCTTCGAATCTCCTTTCGTAGCCGGTGGCGAACGTCCACTTGACGGCGCCGGTGTCCGCTGCAAGAGCGTAAAGAGTGCCGTCGTAACCTTCGAAGTAAACCACGCCGCCAACCACCGCCGGAGAAGAGTCAATCTGTCGCGGAGTGGCGTATTTCCATTTTTGCTTGCCTGTTTCCTGATCCACTGCGTAGAGGTTACCGTCCGTGCTGCCGATGAAAACGCCGCCGCCAGCCACGGCCGGCGAGCCGATGATCGCCCCTCCGGTCTTGAACGACCATTTCACGCCCTTCAACTGTTCCGGCCCGGGGGAATCGTAGACGCCCGTGCGCGCCATGTCGCCGTGAAAAGTGGCCTGGGTGAGCGCACTTTGCGACGAGAGCAGCGGGAAGAGAAGCAGGCTCAGCACTCGCTTCATCAAATTTCCTCCATCGCGACCGAACTGGCCGTCACCCGGGCGGAGTCCACCGCCTCCGGCGAGCCGTTTCCCGTAAGGATAAACCCGTCGCCTGAGTAGGCCGCCAGCGATTGAAAGCTCTTCGCCTGGCGCACCCAGTCGAGATAATCGGGGTACGAAGCGTCGCTCATCTCATCATCGATCGGGCCGCGGGACTCGCCTATGGTCACCAGCCAGTCCGGCTGCTGGTAGGGGAGCGGCCGCAACAGCGCGGCGTCAACTACGCTGAAGATGGCGGCATTGGCGCCGATGCCCAGCGCCAGCGCTACCACCCTCACAGCCGTGAAGGCCGGGTTCTTCACCAGCATCCGCAGACCGTATCGCAGGTCTTGAAGCAAACTGCTCATGGGTGACCTCCCGGAGCTGCCGCTCTACTGTCATGGCACAATGACGCGATGACACAATTCCCCGCAACGTTCGATAGGCCCAATGTTTGAGCAAACAGGGTTCCAGGCAAGATCGAGGGAGGTAAGCTCTTGCAGTTGAGGTTGTTAGGCAAATCTGGAAGGGCGCTACGAACGGCCCCCGCCGTCCGATTTCGAGAAGACGATGTCCGAAACCGAACAACAGCGTGCGCCGGTGAGGGTGGCCAAATACGTGGCCGTAACTTACGAAAGCGAGGAGTCAGCTTTGGCAGCGCTTGCGAAGTCCGTCCGCCTCTATCGCGAGGTAGCGTTGATTCAGCCGTCGATAGAGGCGGGCTACCAGAGGACCCAGCAGTCCGGGGTGATGTTGAAGTGTGTCATAGCTCGGCGTAGAGGCGGCTTTATGCCGCCACAGAGCGCCTTTATGCCGCCACGTGGCGAGGCAACTCGCCGCTACAACATCAAACTGCGCCACTCCCTGCATGCGCTACCCCGGTTCAGCGCGTCTTCCATTTCGCGGCGAGAACCGCGATTTTCTCGTCAAGGGTGGGTTCCGGCTTCGGTTTCGGTTGCGGTTTGGGCGCGCGCTTGGCCGGGGGATCTTGCAGGGCCTTGATGGAGAGTGCGATGCGCTTCGTCTTGGGATCGGCGCTTAAGACTTTTACTTTGACGATTTGCCCCGTCTTCACCACGTCCGATGCGTCTTTGATGTAGCGGTTCGATAGCTCGCTGATGTGGACCAGGCCTTCCTGATGAACCCCGATATCCACGAAGGCTCCGAACTTGGTCACGTTGGTGACCACCCCTTCCAGCACCATGCCGGGCTGCACGTCAGAGAGTTCGCGAACCTGCTCGTCAAAACTGGGCGCGACGAACTTGTCGCGCGGGTCGCGCCCCGGTTTGCGCAACTCCTCCAGGATATCGTTCAGCGTATAGGTGCCGGCCGATACCCGGTTGCGGTCCACCTTTTCCAGAAGCTCGGGGCGCCTAATCAAGTCTTCGATGGGAACACCCAGAGATTGGGCAATTTGTTCCACGATCTGGTAGGACTCCGGGTGGACGGCGGTCATGTCGAGCAGGTTCTCGCCGTTGCGGATGCGCAGGAACCCGGCCGCCTGTTCGAACGTCTTGGGCCCGATGCCCGGCACTCTCCGCAATTGCGCACGCGAACGGAAGCTGCCGTTTTCGTTTCGAAACGTGACGATGTTGCGGGCGGTTCGTTCCGTGACGCCGGCGACATAGCGTAACAGCGTCCACGACGAAGTGTTCAGATCAACACCCACCCGGTTGACGCAACTTTCGATGACGCTTTCGAGCGACGCCTGAAGCTGGCGTTGGTCGACGTCGTGCTGATATTGGCCGACCCCGATCGACTTGGGGTCGACCTTGACCAGCTCGGAGAGCGGGTCCTGCAACCGGCGCGCAATGGAAATGGCGCCCCGCACCGTGAGATCGAGATCCGGAAACTCCTGCCGCGCAACCTCGGAGGCTGAATAAACGCTGGCCCCGGACTCGCTGACGGTCACGGAAAAAATGCTATCGAGTTTCCGCTCACGCAGGAACTCACGCACGAAGGCATCCGTCTCGCGGGAAGCCGTGCCATTGCCGATGGCGATGGCCCGCACGTTGTGCTGCTGCAACAACGTTTCGAGCGTCTTCGCGGCGGCCTCCGCCTCGCCTTTGGAGCGGTGCAGGTAGATGACGTCGTGGGCAAGGAATTTGCCGGTCTCATCGATCACCGCTGTCTTGCACCCCGTGCGCAGGCCGGGGTCGATTCCCAGTACGGAAATAGGCCCCGCCGGAGGCGCCAGGAGCAGGTTATGCAGATTGTCACGAAACACCTGAATTGCGTCTCCATCCGAGCGCTGCTTCACTTCCAACCGGATTTCTGCCTGAATCGAAGAGTTCAGCAGGCGCTGCCATGAGTCTTCGATGGCCAGTTCAAGTTGCGGTGTCCAATCGCCTGGCGCGCGCAAAATGCGGGTTTTCAGGATGGAGACAGCATGCAGGGGCTCAAGTTCAATGAGGAAGTTGAGGACGCCTTCGCTCTCGCCGCGGCGAATGGCCAGCATGCGGTGCGACGGAATGGCCTTCACCGGCTCACGGTAGTCGTAGTACATCTTGAACTTCTCTTGCTCGTCCACGGCGTCGGCCACCTTGTGGCTCACCACCACGCCCTCTTCCAACATCAGCTTCCGCATTGCTTTGCGCAGATCGGCGTCCTCGCTGATCATCTCCGCAACAATGTGGCGCGCGCCTTCCAGCGCCTCTTCCACGCTGTTTACACCTTTTTCCGCATTCACAAAACTGTTCGCAAATGTTTCCAGCGGCTCGGCCGCGGGCTGCTGTGCCCACAAATACAAGGCAAGCGGCTCGAGCCCCTTTTCGCGCGCTATGGTGGCCTTGGTGCGGCGCTTCGGGCGGTAGGGCAGGTACAAGTCCTCCAACTCGCTTCTATCGAAGGTGCCTTCGATGCGAGCTCGGAGTTCGTCGGTGAGCTTGCCCTGTTCGGCGATCGAGGCGAGAATCGTTTCGCGGCGCGCCACCAGATCGCGGAAATAGCCCAGCTTTTCTTCGATGCCACGGACCTTAACCTCATCGAGATTTCCGGTGGCCTCCTTGCGATAACGCGCGATGAACGGGACCGTGCCGCCGTCATCCAGCAGTTCGATCACCGCCACCAGGCTGTGCAGGGGAATGTCGAGGGTCTGGGCAATGTGAAGCATTAGGTCGAGCGGGAGAACTCTTAGGTCAGTCATAACGAAAACAACGCGTTCCCGGGTCAGTTGGTTTCTGCCCAGGTCAGAATTATACCGCGACGGCAGGAAACGATGGGTGATGTCGGCTGGCGCAACAGAAGAAGCGCCCCGAAAAGCTCGATTAGACATTGTTTCCCAACCGGAAGATCGGCTCGATGTTGCCGGCCCGGGCCAGCAAGGCCTTGGTCTCATCCTCAGAAATGGGCTGGAAGCTCTGGGCTACATCCATCGCCCGACGGAACCATTCAGGATTACCCGGCGGGATGGCCGCCGTAAGATAAGGCCGTGACAATGTCCAGCGCAGAGCGAGCGACGCCTCTTCAGGCAGCTCGCAGGGCTCGTACCAGCACTTGGGCGTGTGCCGGGCTTCTGGCAGGCTCGCCGGATACTTGCCCTTGGCCATTGCTTTGATCGCCAGATATCCCATGCCCTTCGCACGAGCGTGATCGAGCACCTGCGGACCGAAGTTGGCCTTGGAGAACAGCACAAAGTTCGTCGGGAAGAGAATCGTATCGAAGTGTGCGCGATCCATGGCAGCGATTGCCGTCTCGACAGAGTGGCAAGAGAACCCGAGATAGCGCACCTTGCCCGCCTTTTGCGCGGCCACGAAAGCCTCCATGGCGCCGTTCGGACCGAAGACCTGATCGAGTTCCGCGGTCTTGGTCAGAGCGTGGTGCTGATACAGGTCGAAATGATCGGTACGAAGGTGTTTAAGCGAATTATCGAGGTCGGCCATGGTTCCGGCTTTGTCGCGGAAGTTGGTCTTGCACGCTAGGAACGACCGGCTGCGGTAAGGCTGGAGCGCCGGTCCCAGACGCTCCTCGGCATCGCCGTGGTCGGGGGAGACGTCAAAGTAGTTGATGCCGCGGTCGACCGCCTCGGCCACGATATTGTTGGCAGACGACTGCTCGACAGACATCACCACGATCCCGCCGAACCCAAGGATTGAGAGGTGCTCGCCTGTCTTGCCGAGCGGTCGCCTGGCCACCGTCTTGGTGGGTGTCTTCTCCGGCGGAGCGGCAAGAAGTTTTCCTGAGGTCACGAGTCCCGCAGCCACCAGCGTTCCCTTCTCCAGACTTTCTTTCAAAAAGTCTCGTCGATCCATGGTGAACTCCTTTCCCCTTTCTTAGCATCTCCTGATCACAACTTCTACAACCAACCTGGGCATGTCGTCAAGGGCTCGTCAGCAAGCGCAGCTCGGATCTGCCCACAGGCCGCTTCCCAATTGTAACCATATTGAGTACAATTGCACCTCTAATGAGAACGAACCAAGACCGGGAACTCTCTTCGGCGCTCTTCGGCCGCACCCGCCGTGCTGTCCTCGGTCTGCTTTTTACGCATATTGACCAAGCCTTTTACCTGCGGGAGCTCGCACGGCGGGTCGGCGCCGGGCTCGGCGCCGTCGACCGGGAAGTGAGCCGGCTGGCCGGCGCAGGGATCATCAGCCGCACGGTGCAAGGCCGGCAGGTCTATTACCAGGCCAATTCCAAGTGCCCGGTGTTTACCGAGATCAAGAGCCTCATGATCAAAACCAGCGGCCTTGCGGAAGTGTTGCAAGCCGCCCTTGCTCCGCTCGCCGGGCGTGTCCGCGTTGCCTTCATCTATGGATCGTTCGCCCGCGACCAGCAACAGCGCGCCAGCGATGTCGATGTGATTGTGGTAGGCGGCTCAACGTTCGGTGAAGTCGTCGCCGCCCTCAACCCGGCGCAGGAAACACTGGGCCGCGAGATCAATCCCACGGTGTATCCCGTTTCCGAGTTTCGCTCCAAACTGGCATCACAACACCATTTCGTGAAAACGGTCTTGAAAGGGAGAAAGATATTCCTGATCGGAGACAAGCGTGAGCTTCAAAACCTGGCTTCGGAACGGCTGGCTCACATCGCATAAGCCGAGTCGTGAGGAGATTCGCGACCTGTTGGCGCTGGCCGACCGCGATCTCCAGGCTTGCCGCACGCCGAATCTTGCGGTCGATTGGCGCTTCAATATCGCCTACAACGCTGCCCTACAGGCGGCCACGGCGGCCCTGGCAGCCGCTGGGTACCGAGCCGCGCGGGAAGCGCACCACCTTCGAGTGATTCAGTCGCTCGCCTTCTCGATTGGCGCTGATTCGCAGTTCGTCGGCCAGTTCGATGCCTTTCGCAAGAAGCGGAACCTGAGCAGCTACGAGTTTGGAGGGGGGATTTCCGACCAGGAGGCGGAAGAAATGGCGACCCTGGCTGAAGACCTCCGGAGGCGGGTCCGAGAGTGGATCAAGAAGAATCATCCCCAGCTTTCATAGAGCAAGCGTATCCCGCGGAAAGTGCAGGGACCTCACGGTCGGTTTGTCGAACTCGGGGCGTTGCCGATGGTCGCTGCACTCGATCCAATTCAGACAGAAGCTTGGCGAGACGAGGGGTTCGAAGGAACCGGTAGGCCAGTCCAGGTCGCACGGAATAGACGTTGCTCTCGTCATGCACTTACCTCTGGCTCCAGTTGCTGAAAACTGATGACTAACTGAAGACTGCCTTATGTCCCGGCCAGACCGAGTCCTGCCATTCTGAGGAGAAGCTAGCGGCGCCTAAACGCCATCCCAACGCCCACCCTGTTTCAGTTTTTACTTGACTTTTTCCTCCGACATGGTAGGCTAGAAATAGCCAATCTTCGGGGCTAGGGTCAGTGCAGGGTATACGGCATAGGGTACGGGACGCTACTCCGGCACGGGCGGCAGATGGAAGATTGACGATTGAGATTCAGAATTCAAGAAGACACTGCACATGGGCGCACCGGGCCGACGTCGATTCAGAAAAGTGGAAATCATAAGGCCGGAATCATGGAGTCGGTGCCGGTGAGGAAGTCCAAACAAAGCCTCACAAGTCCAAACGGGGCCCGAGAGCGGAAACAAAGCCAAGTCAAAGCCATTCGGATCAATCTTTTTATATTCAATGAGATACGCTTAGAATGACAAGAACAAAGCCACGGCGACTATCGTCCACTGATTCAATCGTTTACGGCCACTTTGGCCCGATTTTCTTGCAAATTGCTACCGACGGCGGTCCCTTCTCTATTGCCGATTTGGGCGGTTGAGATGGGGAGGTACAACAAAGCCAAGCAGACCCACCGAGATTAAGTTGCGTTGAGTCAATAAGATAGGCTGAAAGTGGAAAAAGCAAAACCACGCCGGATAAAGGCAATTGTATCAGCAGCTTGCGGCGATCTTAGGTCCGATTTTCGCGAAGTTGCTCCCGATGGCACGAGTGTCTCTCTGGCGCGAAATTGGCCCGCAGGGGTAGGGCGAGGCGGACACGACACCGATGCTTGCGATTCGGGACTTGCAGGGGGAGGGTTGCAAGCCAGCCGGATTCGCGGATTTCCGCTCCCCAGATTGGCATAAACAACAAGCTTTTGAAAACACGGAACTTAAAGGAAATTCAATCGCTATCTCGCTTATTTTCTGTAACATAAGCTATTTATGGGCGAACGAAATATTTAGCATTGGGCCTTTTACTATGTGAAAGATAGGTGGTGTTTCACCGGAAAAATTCGTTCGGGTTTTCAATCGCTGAATTGGGACAGGGGATCCAAAGCAAACACGATCCAGACGGGCGTTCTCATCTCAGGTGGCGCGCCGACGGCACATGTTGTCTGTCATGAAATTGGCTTGCGGGAATAGGGCTCGCCTTAAAAAGAGTGAGGGAGTGTACCGAACGCAATACGAACCCATTTCCACCAAGTCGGCCGCCGGTGGATGGCGGTCGGAAGTCCCATGGTCGGCCAGGTTCATGGAACGGCTGACTGGGGACCGCCGACTGCTAACTGGTTTTGAAAGGTCCGAAGCCACTGACTTATTGAAAAGAAAGGATGGCGCCCTGGGACGAACCCAATACGAACCCATTTTTTACCAGTCGCCAGTCGGCAGTTGGCAGTCGGACAGTCAAGAAGTCCAATACGAACGCATTTCGAGTTTCTAGGAGCGGGGATGATGCGACGAATAGTTAACTTGGCCGCCGTGGTTACGATGCTAGCTGTGGGGCTGTCCTGGGCGGGGGCTCAGACGCCGGAGCAGCGTGCGGCGCGCTACCTCGATTCCGTCCGCGGGCAGCCGCCTTTACTGCTTGACTTTGTGCAACGTCTCCCCAAGGGCGCCGACCTTCACCATCACTTGAGCGGCTCCGTCTACGCCGAAACCTACATTGACCTCGCGGCCCACGACGGGCTGTGCGTGGACACCAACACTCTCGCCCTTCTCGACCCGCCCTGCGATGCGGGGAAAAACCAGCAGCCCGCGTCCCAGGGTCTGACCAATCAGACGCTTCGCGACCAGATGATCGACGCGTGGTCGATGCGCAACTTCCATCCCACTCCGGACGACCGATCGGGGCACGACCACTTTTTCGCTACCTTCGGCAAGTTCGGGGCCGCATGGGACGCCCACGCCGGCGAGTTGCTGGCGGAGGTGATGTCGCGGGCGGCGGCGCAGCACGAACTGTACTTGGAGACGATGTTCACCCCCGATAATGACGGGGCGGCGACGCTGGGCCAGAAGCTGGGCTGGGACGACGATTTCGGCAAGATGCGCGAGAAGTTGCTGGCCAACGGGCTGGCGTTGGTGGTTGCGTCCGGCCGCGCGGAGCTGGATGCCGACGAAAAGCAAATGCGCCAGGACCTTCACTGCGGGGGGCACTCCGGAGAGAGCCAGCCTGACCCCGGCTGCGGCGTGGTAGTCCGCTACCTTTATCAAGTGCTGCGGGGAATTCCCCGGAAGCAAGTCTTCGCCCAGATTCTGACCGGAATGGAGATGGCCAAGGCGGACCCGCGCGTGGTGGGCCTGAACCTGGTGATGCCGGAGGATGGCATGACGTCGATGCGTGACTTCGATCTGCAAATGCATATGCTCGATTTTCTGCACGGCCTCTATCCCGACGTGGCGATCAGCCTGCACGCGGGCGAACTGACGGCGGGCCTGGTCCCCCCCGACGGCCTGCGCTTTCACATCCGCGAATCGGTGGAGTTGGGGCACGCGAGCCGCATCGGTCACGGCGTCGACGTGATGTATGAGAATGAGCCGCTGCGGTTGCTGCGAGCGATGGCCGCGCGCCACGTCCTGGTGGAGGTCTGCCTCACCAGCAACGACGTCATTCTCGGCGTGAGCGGCAACCAGCATCCGTTGCCGATTTATCTCCGCTATAACGTGCCGGTGGCACTGGCGACGGACGACGAGGGCGTCTCGCGCTCGGAGCTGACGTGGGAGTTCAAGCGGGCGGTCGAGACCTACCATTTGTCCTATGCGGAGCTGAAGAAGATGGTGCGTGACAGCCTGGACCACGGTTTCCTTGCGGGCGCCAGCCTGTGGCGGGCGCCGGAAGAGTTCCGTCCGGTGGCGGCTTGCGCCAGTGACATATTGGGAGGGCCGTCACTCTCGACGGCGTGCCAACGGGTTCTTGCCGGCAGCGAGAAAGCGAAGCTGGAATGGAAGGAGGAAGGCGAGTTCCGAAAGTTCGAGAGTGGGTTCTGAAGTACGCTGGATCCACGTCTGGACTCCTTTCCTGGATGGAAGGCGTGAGAATTAAACACAAGAGGCCCAGAAGACAAAGAGAAGAGAACGAGAATCACATGAAGGTATCGTTGGTTTCTCGATGCTTCCCATTTCCTCTGCGCCTCTGTGCCTCTGCGTTGGAAGGTCGCTCACAATGACTTTACATCCTTCGTGGGTCGGGCGGTCGCCGCGACACGTAGGCTAGTAAACTAACCGTTTGCGCGGCAGGCTGCGATGTGGAACGTTCGCGTGGCAATGTTTCATCAAGATCGGGTCTATCACTGAGGGCAAGAATGATGATCGAGGTGCTGACCACCCAAACGTCACCCGGTGCCGGGCTCGACCTCTGTAGCACCGCGACTGCGCAGTTCTGTACCCACTCCCTCTGGCATCCCCTATTTTTCTCCCAACCTATTGGAAACAATTAGAAAAAATAACTTGACAGAGGTATCGGTCGATTGTACTCTGTGGTAGATAGTGGTCGATTAGGATATAAAAGTGGTTGAATTGTAGTTGTTCGAGTGAATGGCTTGGGCCGTTAGAGTCGTCAGCATGTTCAGAGGAAGTCACACCACGACCGTTGATGAGAAGGGTCGGCTCAAAATCCCTGCCGAGTTCAAGGCAACGCTCGACGAGGAGTTCGGCCCCGACTTTTTTGTGACCAGCCGCGATGGTCAGCGAGTGCTTGTCTACCCGTTTTCCGAGTGGCGGAAGATCGAGGAGAAGTTGGCGGCGCTGCCGTCTATGAACAAGTCGAAGCAGAAGTTTCTGGACCGCACGATGCGCTGGGGAGGGACGGCGCGCATCGATCCGCAGGGCCGGGTCTTGATTCCTGCTCGTCTGCGAGACTCGGCGGGCATGAAAGGTGAGGTCGAGGTGGTAGGGTACATCGAGCACATCGAAGTGTGGAAGTCCGAACGCTTGGACCAGCACCTCGATCAGGAGCCGATGACCGAGGCAGACGAAAAGACGTTGAGCGACCTCGGTATCTAAATGGACGCTGCGGCGGTGCACCAACCGGTGATGGTGCGGGAGGTCCTGGAGCTCTTGGATGTTCGGCCGGACGGCATCTACATTGACGCTACGCTCGGCGGGGGAGGACATGCCAAAGCCATTCTGGAACGGCTCGATCGCGGCTGGCTGCTCGCGATCGACCAGGACCCGCAGGCACTCACGTGGGCGCGAGAGCGCCTGCGGGGTCTGCAAGAGAAGCTGATAATGATGGAAGGGAACTTCGCTCAAGTCGACGCCTTGCACGCGGCGAGCGGGCTCGCACCTGCGGACGGCGTGGTGGCCGACCTCGGCATGAGCTCGCTGCAGCTTGCGGACCCGGCGCGCGGGTTCAGCTTCAGCCAGCCGGGGCAGCTCGACATGCGCATGAGTCCGAAGATCGTGATCACCGCGGATGAGATTGTCAATCAAACGCGCGAGCGCGAGCTCGCCGACGTCATCTTCAAGTTGGGGGAAGAGCGCCACTCGCGCCGAATAGCGCGAGCCATTGTGAAGGCCCGTCCGATTCGAACAACCACCGAACTGGCGCAGGTGGTGACGCGAGCAATCCCCTCCCGGGCGGGCCTCCACCAGATTCATCCGGCGACGCGGACGTTCATGGCTCTGCGACTGGCGGTCAATCGCGAGCTGGAAAGCCTGGAAACGTTCCTGGCGAAGGTTCTCGGAGTGCTTCGCCCCGGCGGCCGGGTGGTGGTGCTGAGTTTTCACTCGTTGGAAGACCGGCTGGTGAAGCACACGTTCCGGCGCTGGCAGCTTGAGGGGCAGGCGCGCCTGGTGACGCGTAAGGTGGTCCGCCCTTCAGAGGCGGAAATCGAGACGAACCCGCGGTCGCGCAGCGCCAAGCTGCGGGCGGCGGAGAAGAGCAGCGAGCAGAGGCTAGGACGGTAGGTTGGCTCTCAGTGTCCCGTCGTCCGATCTGAAACGCGCCTAGTGGGCTGAGGAACTAAGAGTCGAAGACCTGAAAACTGAGAACGGAAGACCCAGGACTGGAACTGAGCCTGAAGAATCGCGAGGAGCCATGGCAAGCGTTGCCACCGCATTACCGAGGCCGCTAACTGCAAGGCCCAAACTCCGACGGAAGCTGCCGGTCTCGGGCCGCGCGGGCACGACGGAAGTCCGCTTTGTGAAGCGCATCGATAACTCCAGATTGCGGCGCGAGGTGGACCGCAGCAAGCAGCGTGAGTGCTACCGTTTGCTCGCCCTGCTGGTCCTTGTGTTTGCCTTCGGATTCGCTTACGCCTGGCAGCATTTACAGTGCTTGCGGCTGGGGTACGAGATTCAGAGGTCAAAGGATCAGCGCGCGGCGCTGCAGCAGTTGAACCAGCAGCTTCGTCTTGAGCAGGCTTCGTTGGCAGATCCACAACGGATCGACCTGCTGGCGCAGGGGGAAGGGCTGACGGCCCCGACTCCCCGGCAGGTGGTCCAGGTCGGACCCGTTCCCCCGGCGGCTTCGAGCACAGAGTTTGCCGGTAATGTTCTGGGACCCGCGCCGGCCGTGGCTGCGGAGCCGGATTCGGTTCCCGGGTCGCATCGCAAGACCCTCTCGAAAGAGCAGTAAATGGTGGCGCGGAAATCGCTATTCCGATCTGGCAAAGGCGACGAATCCCGAATCATCGGCCGTGGGCTCGCGCTGGGCGGGACGCTGATTCTGTGGATGGCGTGCCTGATTGCCCGTCTTTATTACCTTCAGATCATCTGCTATACGGACCTGACGGAGCGCGGCCAAAAGCAGCAACAACGTGTGGTGGAGGTGGCTCCGGACCGCGGCACCATCTTCGACTGTAACTCGCGCCCTCTAGCGATGAGTGTGGCCCGGGAGTCCATCTACGCGGTGCCGGCTGAGATTCCTGACCGCGATATGGTTGCCGATCTTCTTGCTCCCATCTTAGGAGTAGACGCCGCGGTGCTGCGCGAGCGATTTCACAGCCGCCCTTCTTTTTGCTGGGTGAAGCGCAAGGCGGCGGATGACGAGGTGGCGCGCGTCCGAGACCTCAACCTGAAAGGAGTCTATTTCCAAAAGGAGCTGAAACGAGTTTATCCGAAAGGGGAACTCGCCGCCCACACGCTCGGCTACGTGGGCACGGACGATAACGGACTGGCCGGCCTTGAGCACTCACTGAACCGCGAGATTCTGGGGCGGGCGGGCAAAGTCGTGCTGGCGGCGGATGCGCGCCGGCAGTCTTTTCTTTCGAAAGGCGCCGAAGGCGTTCCCGGTAAGAACGTGGTCCTGACTCTCGACGAGAGCATCCAGTACATCGCGGAGAAGGCCCTCGCCGAGGCAGTGGCTCAGTGGCACGCCGCCGGGGGCGTGGTGATCGTTCAGAACCCGAACACGGGCGAGATCCTGGCCATGTCCAGCCGGCCTACCTTCAATCCCAACGAGTATGCAAAGAGTCCGGAGGAAGCGCGAGTGGATCACGCCATCGGGTGGGTCTACGAGCCGGGCTCGACTTTCAAGATCGTCACGGTGAGCGCGGCCCTGGAGGAGAAACTCACGACGCCGCAGGAAGTGATCGACTGCCAGATGGGCAGCATCCGGCTCGCCAACCACGTGATTCACGACCACCTGCGCTTCGGTAACCTCTCAGTCGACGACATTCTGGTGCACTCGAGCGACGTCGGCGCCATCAAGCTCGGGTTGAGGCTGGGCAAGGACCGCCTCTACCGTTACATGACGCGCTTCGGTTTCGGCGAAAAGACGGGGATTGAGGCGCCGGGTGAGGAGCGCGGGCTGCTGAAGCCTTCGAGTTTGTGGACGGGCATCTCCATCGGCGAGATGTCGATGGGACAGGAGGTCGCCGTAACCCCGTTGCAATTGGTGACGGCTTACTCCGCCATCGCCAATGGCGGAGTGCTCTTTCAGCCCCACCTGGTCCGCGACGTTTTTGGCGACGGCCTCCACGATTCACTGCGCCCGGCAGAGGGCCACCGCGTGGTCAGCGAGCAGACGGCAGCGATGATGAAGCAGATGTTCCAGGACGTAGTCGAGCGGGGGACCGGCCAGCGGGCGCGGGTTTCCAGGTACACCGTCGGGGGCAAAACAGGGACGGCGCAGAAGATCGACGCTTCGGGCCATTATTCGCACTCCCACTACATTGCGTCCTTCGTCGGCTTTGCCCCTGTCCCACATCCGGCCGTGACCATCCTGGTGGTCATCGATTCGCCCGTTGGCGCAATCTATGGAGGCGACGTGTCCGGCCCGGTTTTCAAGAGCATCGCGGAGCAGACGCTCGCCTACCTGAACGTCCCGTCGGATAACGCTTGGACGCAGCCCCTGCTGGCTTCGACCGGACCGCGCCGCCCTGCGGGCAGAGGGCCGACAGCGACGGCCGACGACGATGCAGATGACCTTCCAGGGGAAATCACGCTGGTCGACTCTACCACCGGGTCCTCGCAACCGGTTTCACTCAGGGACGCCGCAGATCGAGAGACGGCGCAATTGAGCCAGGGTACCCAGGTTGTGGATGAGGGTCCCTTAGTGACGGTCCCAAGTTTCTCGGGGCAATCGGTTCGCGTCGTTGCAAAGGAGTGTCAGCAGCAGGGGTTTGACCTGGCAGTGCTGGGCTCCGGCCTCGCAGTCGAACAGAGCCCCTCGGCAGGCACCCAGGCGCACGCGGGAGCCCGCATTGTCGTGCGGTTCGCGAGGTGAGCACACTCTTCGCCTTCCGAGGAACGCCGGAACGTCGGCAGCGGACGACCGGACGACGTACGGCGCGCACAAGCAATCACTGACCGCGGAACGCGTAACCCGCTATAATGAGAACGAGAAATGAAACTGGGCGAACTCTTTCGCGGAGTGCCTTGCCTCCAGACAGGCGTCGGAGACGAGGTCGAAATTACATCACTGGCCTACGACTCGCGCCACGTCCAGTCCGGGGCTGCGTTCTTCGCCATTGTCGGCGAAAGGGCCGACGGTCACGTCTACGTTCCGGCTGCCCTGGAGCGAGGCGCGGCCGTGATTGTCTCGGAGCGTGAGGCTCCCGCCGGATTGGCCACGCGCTGGATTCAGGTGGAGAGAATTCGCCGCGCCCTGGCGGCGGCAGGGCGCAACTTCTACGGTCACGCCGACGCGCGGTTGTCGCTGGTCGGCGTCACGGGCACCAACGGCAAGACCACAACGGCATTCCTCATCGATAGCATCTTCCACGCCGCAGGTTTCACCACGGGGCTCTTTGGTACCATCGAACATCGCCTGGGTGATCGGGTGGTGGCGGCGCATAACACCACACCGGAATCGCTCGACCTCATTTCCTATATGGCGGAAGTAGTTAAGGCGGGCGGGCGCGCGGCGGTGATGGAAGTGTCGTCTCATGCGCTGGCCCAGGAGCGTGTTTGGGGATTCCACTTTGCCGCCGCTGTTTTCACGAATCTCACGCGCGACCACCTCGATTATCACAAAGATTTTGAGCGCTACTTCGCTGCCAAGCGCCGACTTTTTGAGGATCTGGGATCTGGCCCGCCAAGTGTGGCGGTGATCAATCGGGACGACCCTTGGGGGATACGGCTTCTGGACCTCCACCACGGCCGGCTGATCACCTACGGGTTCGACTCCGCGGCTGATGTTCGGGTAAAGCACCTGACGCATCACGGGGCGGGCTTTCTTGCGATGCTGGCGACGCCCGGCGGCAAGCTCGAAATCGACTCGAAGCTGATGGGCCGCGCCAATGTCTACAACGTACTCGCCGCCACGGCGGCCGGTCTCGGGCTTAACCTGCCGGAAGAGGCGATTCGCGCCGGGATCGCGCGGCTGGAATCCGTCCCCGGGCGTTTTGAGCGGGTCTCGGAAGGCCAGCCGTTCCTGGTGCTCGTGGACTACGCCCACACGGACGACGCCTTGCGCAACGTGCTCAAGACCGCACGCGAACTGACGCACCATTGCCTCATTGTCGTGTTTGGCTGCGGCGGCGACCGCGACCGCGCCAAGCGGCCGCTGATGGGTGAGGTGGCGGGTTCGCTCAGCGACTTGGCGGTGGTCAGCTCGGATAACCCTCGCAGCGAGGACCCGATCTCGATTATGAATGACGTGATCGTGGGCCTGCAGAAAACCAGCAACCCCTATCTCGCCGAAGTTGATCGCGAAATAGCCGTTCGCAAGGCGCTGGAGGCCGCGCACGAGGGCGATGTCGTGGTTCTGGCAGGCAAAGGACACGAGACCTACCAGGTCCTGAAGGAGCAAACCATCCCGTTTGATGATCGCGAGGTCGCGAAGAGAGTGCTCCGGGAGATGGGCTTTGAAGCGGGCGAGAGAGACCAGTGAGTAGAGTGTGACGAACAGCCGTTTCGGAGGCGCGGGGGCGAGTTTTACAGAAGTGGAGTCGTTGGCTGCTACCATGAGCAACTGTTCGCAGCAAGGGATTCGCTAAATCATGCAACTCACGTTGGGGGAGGTAGCGGCCGTGTTGGGGGCGTCTTGCGGCGCGGCGGAGTGCATCGCCTGCGACTACTCGATCGACTCCCGCACGCTCCACCCCGGTTCGCTGTTCTTTGCTATTCGCGGACCCCACTTTGACGGCCACGACTTCGTGGCGCAGGCTTTCAGGCGCGGTGCCGCCGGAGCGGTGGTCGAACGCAGCTTCGCAACGGGATTGGCCGCCGGAGGGGCCAGTGCACCCGCCTGGGTTTCCGCACTGATTCCGGTTGATGATACGACCTCGGCGCTCCAAGACCTCGCGCGGATGGTGCGACGACGGTGGGGACGACGACTGGTGGCGGTAACGGGCAGTACCGGAAAGACCACCACAAAGGAGTTGATTGCGGCAGTGCTCGGCACGCGGTGCTCGACCCATAAGTCGCCGGGAAATCTCAACAACCAGTATGGAGTGCCGCTGGCGTTACTGGCTTTGCAACCCGCTCACGAAGCAGCCGTGCTGGAGTTGGGCATGTCGGCGGCGGGAGAGATCGCCCACTTAGCGCGGCTCGCGGAGCCGCAGATCGGAGTGGTCACCAACGTGGCCGCCGCTCACCTGCAGTTCTTCAGTTCGGTAGACGCCATCGCCGGCGCCAAGCGCGAGCTGATCGAAAACTTGAAATGCCCAGCCACGGCCGTCTTGAACTTCGACGATGAGCGAGTGCGCCGCTTTGGCGAGGGCTTTACCGGCCGGATTATCACTTTTGGTTTTGGCGAAGGCGCCGAAATCCGAGCCCGGGACTTTCGGCTAGAGCCGGGTCAGGAGCCCGATGTTCCCAGAAGCGTCTTCAGTGTACGAACGCCCCGGGGCGCGACAGAGTTTGACCTTTCGTTGCCGGGCCGCCACAACGTGGAGAACGCACTGGCAGCCGTTGCGGTGGCCGAAGTCTTCGATATTCCATTGCGTGATGTCGTTGAAGCGCTCCGTCATTTTCAGCCGTTGTATCAGCGAACCGAGATCGTGAGACTCGCGGAAGGCGCTGTTGTCATCAACGACTCCTATAACTCAAACCCACGGGCGATGGAGCAGATGCTGGATGTGCTTGTCGCCTGGCCCGGGGCCGCTCGCCGGATCGTGGTGGCGGGGCAGATGCTGGAACTGGGTGCGGACTCGCCGGAGTTGCACCGAAGGATCGGTCGCCGGTTGGCGGAGCGCGGCGTCGATCTCCTTATCGGCGTGCAGGGCGACGCGGAGTGTTTTGTGGAGGGCGCGGTTGCTGCCGGGATGCCTTCGGGACAGGCGCGTTTCTTCGCCGCCGCCGCCGAGGCCGGGCGATTCTGTCGCGGCGTCGTCCGCCCCGGCGATGTGATCCTGGTGAAAGGATCACGCGGGGTCCACCTGGAGACGGTGATCGAGTTATTGCGCGAGAGTCAGCCATCAGCTTTCGGCCATCAGCCGTCAGCACTCGGCAACCGAGGGAGCGCTTTTGAGCTGGGAGCTGAATGACTGATAGCTGATGGCTGCTACCGGACGATTTCATGTTTTATTACCTCTATCTCGAGTTTCACACGCGGATCAAGCTCTTCAATCTTTTTCACTACATCACATTTCGGACGGCGTATGCGAGCCTGAGCGCGTTGTTTCTTTCGCTCGTCCTGGGACCCTGGGTGATCCGGAAACTACGCCAGTTTCAAGTGGCTCAGTACATCCGTGAGGACGGCCCCCAGTCGCATCAGTCCAAGGCGGGGACGCCGACCATGGGCGGCGTGCTCATCAACCTGTGCATCGTGGTGCCGACGCTGCTGTGGGCCGATCTGAGCAACGTCTTCATCTGGCTGGCGCTCGCCGTGCTGGTGGCCTTTGGCGCCATTGGTTTCTACGACGACTACCAGAAGGTCCGCCGGCGACAAAACCTGGGCCTGACGGCGCGCGCGAAGTTTCTGCTTCAGATTCTGGTGAGCTTCCTCTTCGTCGTGGCCCTGATACTTTTGACAGCCCGCGGCGAGTATTCGACGGACATCACTTTTCCGTTTTTCAAACGCTTCCGCCCGGATTTTCTGATCGACCCGCTCTTACGCAACCCGTGGACCTATGTCTTGGCCTTTGCCCCTTTCATCGTTTTCGTGATTTTGCTTCTGGTGGGGTCATCCAACGCGGTCAACCTGACGGACGGCCTGGATGGCCTCGCCATCGGCTGCGTCCTGATTGCCGCTTCCGGCCTCACGGTGCTTACCTATGTTTCCGGAAATGCGGTGTGGGCCAGCTATCTCGACGTCGGCCACCTGCCGGGCGTGGCGGAACTCACCGTTTTCTGCGGCGCGATGGTGGGTTCGAGCCTCGGCTTCCTCTGGTACAACGCCTACCCGGCGGAAATATTCATGGGCGACGTGGGCTCGCTCGCGTTGGGCGGCGCCATCGCCGCCGTGGCCGTGATTATCAAGCAGGAACTGCTGCTGCCGTTCATCGGCGGGATTTTCGTGATTGAGGCCCTCTCGGTGATCCTTCAGGTCGGTTCGTACAAGTTGCGACGGAAAAGAATCTTCAAGATGGCGCCGATCCATCACCATTTCGAGCTCGTAGGCTGGAAGGAATCGAAGATTATCGCTCGTTTTTGGATCACGGCGCTCGTATTCGCCCTGTTTGCGTTGACCACCTTGAAGCTCCGGTAACGGTAAGGGCAAATGACGTTTGACGAAAGAGATTTCTGCGCATAAAATACGCATTAACAAGCCATGGCACGGCCTAAGTCGTTTCGGAATCCGACGCGGGTGAGCCTTACTCTCAACCGCCGAACGTTGCTCCGGGCGCGGCGGCTGGCGCGGGAGGCGCGGCGGTCCGTCTCGGAGATCGTATCCGAAATCCTGGACGCGCATTCCGCCACAACGGCCAGAGCCGGCTGGGGCGGCAGAGGTCCTCATGATGGACGTTCGAGGCAAGCGCGTGCTGATTGTGGGTTTGGCCCGCAGCGGGCGTGCTGCCGCCCACCAACTGCGGCGGTGTGGCGCTGTCGTCACCGTCACTGATTCGCGTCCGCCTGCTGCTTTCTCCGAGGCGATCGGGGAGCTGGTAGCCGAGCAAATCGGGCTGGAACTCGGCCTGCATCGCCGGGAGACTTTCTTGCGGCAGAAGCTGATCGTGACCAGCCCAGGAGTCCCTTGGGATCACCCCCTGCTCCGGGCGGCGCGCGAGCGAAGGATTCCCACCCTTCCCGAAGTGGAGGTGGCGAGCTGGTTTCTGAAAGGAAAGCTGGCAGCAGTGACGGGGACGAACGGAAAGACCACCACCACCACCCTGCTGGGCCGGATGCTTCAGGCTTCCGGTCTGCCGACCCTTGTTGGTGGGAACATCGGTGTGCCGCTGATCTCGTTGGCCCAACAGGCGGGTCCGGAAACGATCGCGGTGGCGGAAATGAGCAGCTTTCAACTCGAAGCCGTCCAGCATTTGCGTCCTCACGTCGCCGTGTTGCTGAATCTGACGCCCAATCATCTGGACCGCCATTCGTCCTTTGAAACCTATGTGGCCGCCAAGGCACAGATCTTTCGCAATCAGACGGCGGAGGACTACGCCGTGCTCAATGCTGACGACCCCACGGTTATGGGCCTGGCGCCGGCGATTGCCAGCCGCAAGGTTTATTTCAGCCGCCTTCGGGAGTTGCCGGCCGGAGTGTCCCTCTCGGAGGGACAGGCCGTCTACCGCGTGGGAAACCTGGAGCGGGTGCTCTTCGAACCCAAGGACGTCCTGCTGAAGGGGGCTTTCAACTTGGAGAACGTCTTCGCAGCGTCTGCGGCCGCGTGCGTTCTGGGGGCGGACTTCCGCGCGATCCGCCGAGCGATTCGAGAGTTCCAGGGCGTCGAACACCGTCTTGAATTCGTGCGCGAAATCTGCGAGGTTGCCTTCTACAACGACTCCAAGGCGACCAGCGTTGATGCTACGGCCAAGGCGCTTTCGGCTTTTGATGGCGGAGTCTACCTCATCATGGGGGGCAAGGACAAGGGCGCGCCGTACAGGCCGCTGGCGCCGCTGCTTGCAGGCCGGGTCCGTGAAGTTCTGGTGATCGGCGAGGCGGCAGAGAAGATCGCCGGTGAGCTGGGGGACGCGGTCGACATTGTCCGCGCTGGCGATATCGACACCGCGGTGCGGCGCGCGTTTGAATCCGCCGCGCCAGGCGATGTGGTTTTGCTGGCTCCCGCCTGCTCAAGCTTCGACCAGTTTCAGGATTTCGAACATCGCGGCCAGGCGTTCAAGGTGATGGTGGCTCGCTTGGCGGAAGAGGATGCGGGCGCCGGGAAAAAGCCTGGCTTGGGACTTCCGGTTTTGGAGCCGGCGGAGTTGAAAGAGCCGCTTGCCGTCGGCGACGCTCCAGTTTGGTCCCTGGTTTCGCCTGACCAGCAAGAAGAACCGCACCCCACCGCGTCGGCCCCGCGGGCGAATCTAGAATCCCGAACGCCGGATCCCGCGCCGCGCACTCACTATCCGGAATTCATCATGGTTTATGAGGTGGCGGCGGAGGAAGTTGAAAGAGGATGGCAGATCGTCGAAGCGGAAGAAACGGAGCCGTATCGCTTGCCGCTGGGTCCAGTCGAGGACCCAGTCGATGAGCCAATGCCGTTTGAGTTTCGTCTGGCCACGGCGCTAGCATCCGACAGGCAAGAGACGGCGGCCAGATGAGCCCTCGGTTGCGTTCGGGTGCAATCGAGCTTGTGATCGTAAGGTCCGAGTTGCAGGAGGAGAAGGAACGATGGCGCGAAGAGTCTCGTCCGACCGGGTCCTGTTTGGCGCCGGGGTGGTGCTCGTGCTGTCCGGGGTGCTCATGGTTTACAGCGCTTCGGCGGTGATTGCGTCTGGTCTCTCCGGGGGCAGCTACTACTTTCTGATCCGGCAGGTGGCCTTTGCGGCGGTCGGGCTCGGGCTGATGGTGATGATGATGAACGTGGACTATCGCCGATTGGCGCGCCCCTTGGTGGTATTTCCAGCGCTAAGCCTGCAGGTGGTGCTACTGATCCTGGTGTTTTTCGGGAGTTCGAGTCATCATGCCCATCGGTGGCTGCATTTCCCCGGCGGGCTGGGTTTCGAGCCCTCGGAGCTTTCCAAGGTTGCTCTGGTGATATTCCTGGCTTGGTTTCTGGACCTCCGCAAAGACTCCGTTGACGACTTGAAGCACACGCTTTTGCCAGTGGCGCTCGTCGCCGGGCTGAGCATTGCCCTGGTGCTGGCAGAGCCCGATCTTGGTACTTCGCTCACCATCGCCCTGATTCTTGCTGCCATGCTTTTTGCCGCGGGGCTGCACTGGGGTTATTTCGCCGGAGGGGTCATGGCCGCCGTTCCGGTGGTTGGCTCGCTTATCTACCTTGAGCCTTACCGGCTCCGGCGCTGGCTTGCCTTCCTGAACCCGGATGCGGATCCGCTGGGCAAGGGTTTCCAGATCATTCAAGCGCGGATTGCCGTCGGCAGCGGCGGCATCGACGGGGTCGGCTACATGGCCGGGAAGCAGAAGCTGTTCTATCTGCCCGAGCCGCACACCGACTTTATTTTTGCGGTGATCGGAGAGGAGCTGGGATTCCTCGGCTGTGTGGCACTGCTGGCGCTGTTTGCGGTCCTGCTCTGGCGTGGCTTGCGGGCGGCGGCGCGATGCCCCGACGAGTTCGGGCGTCTGCTGGCGATTGGGATCACCGTGCTGCTGGTGGGGCAAGCCTTGGTTAACCTGACCATGGTGGTGGGCCTGATGCCCACCAAGGGTATCGCGCTGCCACTGGTCAGCTACGGTGGGTCGTCGCTGCTGATGAACCTGCTGGCCGTGGGTATCCTGCTCAATATTTCGCGGCACGCGAGTTGAGCTACGGTGAGTCGAAATGCCAGGGACGCGGCGGGTGCTGATGGCGGCCGGAGGAACGGGCGGCCACATCTTTCCGGCGCTGGCCGTGGCGGACGAACTGCGAGCGCGTTGGACTCACGACGACGCCTCGCGCCATTCGGGCGAGACCCGATCCCGCATCGAATTTATCGGGACCGGCCGCCCGCTGGAACAACGGTTGATTCCGGCCGCGGGATATCGCCTCCGGAACGTAGCGGCGGCAGGGCTGGTCGGGATAGGATGGTGGAAGAAGCTGCAGAACCTGCTGGTGCTCCCGCAGAGCTTCATCGAAGCGGCGAGAGTGTTGACTGAATTCCAGCCGGACGTGGTGGTGGGGGTCGGCGGCTATGGAGCCGGGCCGGTGATGTTGGAGGCGGCGTTGCGCGACATTCCGACGTTGCTGATTGAGCCGAACGCGGTGCCGGGTTTCACCAACCGAATGCTGGCGCCGGTGGCTCGCCTGGCAGCGGTGGGGTTCGAGGAGGCCGCTCCGTTCTACGGCACCAAGGCGGTGGTCACTGGCCACGCCATCCGGAAAGCTTTCGGTCAGGTTCCGACCAAAGACCACCTGCCGCCGTTCACCGTCTTGATCCTGGGAGGCAGCCAGGGAGCGAAGGTTATCAACGATTGCGTGGTGAAGGCCCTCTCGCAGTGCGGATCGCGGGCGGCCAGCCTGAGATGGATCCATCAAACGGGAGAGCGCGAGTACAGCCGGGTCTGCGAAGCGTATTTGGGGCAAGAGGGACTGATGCTTGAGGTCATCCCGTTTATCGACGACGTGCCCGCGGTGCTCGCGCGGGCGGACCTTGTGGTCTCGCGTTCCGGGGCTCTCTCGGTGGCTGAATTGGCGGCGGCAGGTAAAGCCTCGATCTTTATCCCGTTCGCTGCCGCGGCCGAGCACCACCAGTCGGCCAACGCGCGCGTGGCCGAGCGAGCTGGGGCGGCGCGGGTGATCGAACAAGCAGAGTTGACGCCGGAGCGGCTGCTCGGCGAGATTTGGAGGTCACTCGACGACCTGCAACGCCTCCGCCAGATGGAGCAGCGGGCGCGCTTATGGGCTCGACCGGGGGCCGCCGAGCGCATTGCGGACATGGTTGAGGACTTAGCAGGAGGGGAAGGAGTGGCGAGTCAGGTATAAGAATTGACGATGACAAGACAAGAAGACAATCCACAGATTTCGCAGATTACACAGATACAGGGTAAGAACAGCACAATTTGCTTCACGCCTTCTTATCATGAGTCTGTGAAATCTGCGTAATCTGTGGATGCGTTTCTTCTCTTGCAATCGGCAATTCTCCGAAAGTCGCTATGTTGGGAAAGATTCGAAGGATCCATTTCGTCGGCATTGGTGGCATCGGCATGAGCGGTATCGCCGAGGTGCTGCTCAACCTCGGCTTCACCGTTTCGGGGTCGGACGTCAAGCGCACGGCCGTCACGGAACGCTTGGCCCGGCTGGGAGCCCGGGTGGTCGAAGGGCACCGCGCCGACAACGTGCAGGACGCGCAGGTGGTGGTGGTGTCGTCTGCGGTTCCGCTGGACAATCCGGAAATCCAGCAGGCGAGGAACCTCCAGATTCCCGTGATCCCGCGCGCGGAGATGCTGGCCGAGCTGATGCGGATGAAGTTCAGCGTGGCGGTGGCCGGGTCCCATGGAAAGACCACCACGACCTCGATGATTGCCGTCATGTTGTCGCAGGCCGGGCTTGATCCTACGGCAGTGATCGGCGGGCGCCTTAACGCCTTCGGCTCCAGCGCCCGCCTGGGCAAGGGCGAGTTGATGGTAGTGGAAGCGGACGAGAGTGATCGCTCCTTTCTTTACCTTCTTCCCTCGATCGCCGTAGTCACCAACATCGACCGTGAACACCTCGATCACTACCATGACCTCGACGAAATTGCCTCAGCGTTTGTGTGGTTCATGAACAAGGTACCGTTCTATGGCGCGGTTATCGTCTGCCTAGACCCGCCGTGGCGTGATCTTATGGAACGCCTGTTGCCCCGGATCGGCCGTCGCGTGGTGACTTACGGGATCGAAGCGGGAGGGGATGTGACGGCCTCGAACATCGAGCTGAGTGCGCGAGGTTCAACGTTCCACGTGCAGGCCGGGGACAAGGCTCTCGGTCGCTTTACGCTCAGCGTGCCGGGCCGGCACAACGTGCAGAACGCGCTAGCTGCGGTCACTGTCGGTCTGAAACTCGAGCTGACGGCGGACGAAATCCGCGATGGCCTGGGGCGATTTCGTGGGGCCGACCGCCGGTTTCAGGTGAAGGCGAATTGTGGCGGGGTGATGATCGTTGACGATTACGGCCACCATCCCACTGAGATTCGTGTCACCCTGGCGACAGCGCGTCTGGTAGTGCGGGCGGACGCACGAGTCTGGGTGGTGTTTCAGCCGCATCGCTACACCCGCACCCAATTTTTGATGGACGACTTTGCCCGCTGCTTCGAGGGTTGCGAGAGGGTCTACGTCCTGGACATTTATGCTGCGAGTGAGCAGCCGATACTCGGCATCACCTCGCAGCGCCTGGTGGAGCGGATGCGGGAACTGGGCTTCGACTGCGGCCGGTATGCGCCGTCGGAAGACGAAGTTATCCGCGAATTGCTGGCGGAAGTGCAACCTGGCGACTTGATTCTGACCGTTGGCGCCGGAAGCATCTGGCGCCTCGCTGAGGAACTTAGTGTGGGACTGCTGCGGATGACGGAGTCGAGTCAACAGTCGGCAGTCGGCAGTCGGCAGTCGGCAGTCGAAAATGGTTGACAGTCGGCAGTTGATGTTTACTGCTAACTGCCGAGTGCTAACTGCCAACTAATTCTCCATGGACAGCGACACCATTCCGGCCGAGGACCTTGAACTGGAAGAGGTCACACCGTATCGCCGACGCGCCAAGGCCGGGCCGCTTCGGCGGACGCGAATCTCTGTCCTGGGGCGGATGCTGCGTTGGACGGCATTATGCGTCATCGTACTTCCAGGGCTGTCCTATTCGGGGTACCGCCTCGGCACGTTCGCCCTATCCAGCGGAGGCTTACGGCTGGAGTCAGCAGACGACGTGGCGGTAACGGGCAATCACGTTGTGTCGCGGGAGGAGATCTTGAACGCGCTGGGCTTGCCGGCGGTGGGTCCGCCCCGGTTGCCCGTCAACCTGTTCCAAATGTCGCTGGACGACAAGAGGCGAAGCGTGGAAGCGATTTCCTGGGTAAGATCTGCCGTTCTCAGCCGGTCGTGCCCTCGTCGCCTCGAGGTCAAGATCACGGAAAGGACTCCCGTTGCTTTTGTCGATGTGGACGCGCGACTGAAGCTGGTGGACGGAGACGGGGTGTTGCTCGAGAAACCGGAGAAGGGCGGCTTTGACTTTCCTGTGCTCTCGGGTGTGGGCGCGGACGTGAGCGAGGCCGACCGCCGGCAGCGCCTGGTGATTTACGGCGAGTTCATGCGGCAACTCGCGAACCTGGCAACCCACCCCGGATGGTCCGTATCGGAGGTGGATCTCTCGGACCCGGACGATCTCAAAGCGTTGCTGGTGGAAAATCAGGAAACGGTTCGGGCCCATTTCGGCGACAGCAACTTCGGGGATCGATTTCAGAGCTTCCTGGAGCTGTTGCCCGAGGTTCGAAAGACCAACACACGAATCGAATCCGTCGATTTGCGTTATCGGAATCAGATCGTGGTGAACCCGCAACCAGTCACAGGGAACAAGGAATAGGGAACAGGGGCTAGTGGCTAGTGACGCGTGGCTAGTCAAGAAGTGGATGGTGGTTAGTGGCAGTTGGCTGGTGAAGAAAAAGGGACAGGCCGCGCCTTGGTCTTTTCTTCACTAGCCACTAGTCACCAGCCACTCGCCACTTCTCCCCGTTCCCGGTACTCTTTCCCACTTTACGGAGAGGAATCTCGTGGCACGCAAGAACGACTTCATTAGCGCGCTCGATGTTGGCAGCAGCAAGACCTGTGCTTTGATTTGCCAACTGAGCGAAAGCGGCAAGCCTGCGCTGCTCGGGTGGGGAGCGGCTGAGTCCAAGGGTTGGCGCAAGGGCGTGATCGCCAATCTGGATGCGGTGGTCCTCTCGATCAAGAAGGCGGTGGAGGAAGCGGAGTCGAAAGCCAACGTGCCCATGGACCAGGCCTATGTGGGCGTGTCTGGGCCGCACATCAAGGGTGTGAACTCACACGGGGTGACGGCGCTCGGCGAAAAGGCGCGGGAGATCACGTTGGAAGACAAGGCCCGCGTGCTCCTGGCGGCGCAGGGTATTTCCTTGCCTGCCGATCGTGAGCTCCTGCACGCCTGGCCGCAGGGTTTTCGGGTTGACACGCAGGACAGCATCCGCGAACCGGTGGGCATGAGCGGCGCGCGCCTGGAGGCCGACGTTCACTTGGTGACGGTCTCGAGCAGCGCATTGCAGAACCTGGTGACGGCGGTGAATCATGCGGGCGTGGCGGTTCCTGACAACGGAGCCGTGTTTGAGGCTATCGCCTCAGCGGAGGCGTGCCTGGCGCCGGACGAAAAGGAGTTGGGCGTAGCATTGCTCGACATCGGCGGCGAATCCTCCGACTTGATCGTCTACCAGGAGGGCGTGGTCGCGCACACCGCCTCGCTTCCCCTGGGCGGCGAGCGTTTCACCAACGATATCGCCGTCGGCTTGCGGACTCCCATTCCGGAGGCGGAGAAGATCAAGCGGCAGTGGGGAGAGATTGATCCCGAGCGGCCCGGCGAAAGGATAATGGAGATCCCAGGCGTCGGTGACCGCCCCTCTCGGCTGGTGGGCTATGCGCAACTGAGCGAGATCATCGAACCGCGGGCCGTGGATCTGGTGGAGTTGATGGAACAGGAGCTGGACCGTGCGGGATGCCGGAGGCCGCTGGGGGCCGGCATCGTTCTCTGTGGCGGTGGGGCAAAGCTCGGCGGGCTGGTGCAATTCACCGAGCAACGCTTTGTACTGCCGGTGCGAGTAGGGAAGCCGGCGCGAGTGGACAATATGGAAGAAGCGCTGGAGGATCCTGCCTTCGCCACCGTAGTCGGCCTGATCGGCTATGGTAAGCGGCAGCGCCTGGCGCGCGAAGGACGCGACCGTGGTTGGGCGGGAAAGTTGTGGGGTGCGCTGAGCGGGAAGAGTTGAAACAGTCGAGAGTCGAAAGTCTAAAGTCGAAAGTCTAAAGTCGAGAATAAGTGTTAGCCGGCGTTTCGCTTATTATTTTTCGCCTTTTGACTTCTTAGGAGATCATCATGGCCAACGAGACCGGGACCGACGCCGACAACGGCAAACTGCGGGTGGATTTCTCCGACGATTTGCGCCATGGCGCCAACATCAAGGTGATTGGTGTGGGCGGCGGCGGTGGCAACGCCATCAATCGCATGATCGCCGCCAAAGTGGAAGGCGTGCAATTCATGGTGGCGAACACGGACGTGCAGGCGCTCGAGGCGTCGCTGGCGCCGCTGAAGATCCAGTTGGGAGCCAAGCTGACCAAGGGACTGGGGGCTGGCGCCAACCCCGAAATCGGCCGGCGCGCCGCGCTGGAAGATACGGAAAAGATCGTCGACGCGTTGGAGGGTGCCGACATGGTGTTCGTCACCACCGGCCTGGGCGGCGGCACCGGGACCGGCGGCGCTCCCATTGTCGCGGCGCTGGCGATGGAGATGGGCTCGCTGACCGTCGCCGTGGTCACCAAGCCCTTCGCCTTCGAGGGCAAACGCCGCATGACGCAGGCCGAGCAGGGGCTGGCGGAACTGAGTGAAGCCGTCGACACCGTGATTTGCATCCCTAACGAGCGCCTGATGCAATTCGTGGACAAGGGGACCAGCTTCTTCGAGGCGTTTCGCAAGGCTGACGACGTGTTGCGCCAGGGCGTGCAGGGAATCTCGGACATCATCACCATCACTGGCATCATCAATCGCGATTTCGCCGACGTGAAGACCATTATGGAAGGCATGGGCTATGCCGTGATGGGGACGGCGGTGGCTTCCGGTGAGAATGCGGCGGTGGAGGCGACCAACCGCGCTATCTCCAGCCCGCTGCTGGAAGATGCGTCTATCAACGGCGCCAAGGGGATTCTGCTGAACATCACCGGGTCCAGCCGGCTGACGCTTTTCGAGGTGCACGAAGCTTCCAGCATCGTGCAGAAGGCGGCGGCTGAAGACGCCAATATTATCTTCGGCACCGTTCACGACGAGACGATGAATGACGCGGTGAAGGTGACGGTGATCGCCACCGGGATCAAGGGCGACAAGGTCCGGTTCGCGCCCCGGCCGGTTGTTTCCCAGGCTATCCGCACCGCCCAACAGAGCGTCAAGAACGCTTTGCTCAAGAAAGAAAAGTTGTCGGTGGGGCCGGCACCGGAGAACGTCCCGACGGAGATTCCGATGGATGACCTGGATGTGCCGGCGTTCATGCGGCGGGGGAAGAAATGATGAATAGTATGAATAGTGAATAGTGATTGTGAATCGTGAAATGATGAGCGCCAAAAGTCTTAGGTAGAAAGTAGAACGGAGCGTCGGAGGAGGATTCAACCCATGCGTACCTGGTTCCTACTGTTACTGGCCTTCTTGGTTGCCGTTTCCGGCGCCATCCTTTTGCCGCGCCACCAGAGCCTACGTGCATCGCCTGCGACGCCTCGGGCGGCCGTAGCGCCCACGCCGCAATCCTCCTCTGACCCGCGCCTGAAGAGCGCCTGGCGCTTCGACCACAACCAGTGGATCTACGTTCACCTTGAAGGTTCGCCGGCCCAGATCGGGTTCCAGCATGGCTACCTGCTGGCGCCCGAGATCGCCGACGCCTTCGCCGCGGTCAAGCTCAACGACACGCATTTGACCAAGCGCGACTGGGACTTTTTCCGCCAAGCTGCGCACCAGATGCTGTGGCCGAAGATCGATAAAGAATACCAGGAAGAGCTGAAGGGAATCGTGCAAGGTCTCAAGGCGCGCGAAGTCAAGATGGACCTCGACGACCTGGTGGCGCTGAACGCGTTCGAAGAGCTGCCTGATTACTACGTGCCCTGGTACAACGCGAAGCACCAAGTGGCGAGTGCGCCCCATTTGACGAGCCCGGGTAATTGCAGCGCTTTCGTCGCCACCGGTAGTTACACCAGCGATCATAAGATCGTCATCGCCCACAACAACTGGACCAGTTACCTCGATGGCGAGCGCTGGCGGATCGTCTTCGATATCGTGCCCACCCACGGCTACCGCATATTTATGGACGGCTTTCCCGGCGTCATCACCAGCGACGACGATTTCGGCGTCAACGCCGGCGGCCTCATGGTCACCGAGACCACCATCACCCAGTTCAGCGGTTGGGACCCCAACGGCAAGCCCGAATTCGCCCGCTCCCGCCAGGCGCTGCAATACGCGGGCTCCATCGATGATTACGTTCGCATCATGCTGGACGGCAATAACGGCGGCTACGCCAACGACTGGCTGCTGGGCGACAACAAGACGGGCGAGATCGCGCAGTTCGAGCTGGGACTGAAAGCGCATCGCGTCTGGAGGAGCAAGGACGGCTACTTTGTGGGTTCCAACTTCGCCAGCGACCCGCAGGTGATCAAGTTGGATACCACCTTCGATCCTAACAATTCCGAGACCTCGCCCAACGCGCGCCACGCCCGCTGGGAGGAGTTGATGCAGCAGTATAAGGGCAAGATCGGCCTCAAAACAGCGATGAGGTTCATTTCCGACCACCACGATGCTTACCAGAAGAAGGAGACTGCCGACGAGCGCACGCTCTGCGGCCACGCCGACGCCACCGCTCGCGGCGTCAACGTTTGGGAGTGGGGCCCGAATTACCCCGGCGGCGCTGTGCAGGGTAAGGCGATGGATAGCACGATGGCTAGTAGACTAGGCTTTGTGGCTCGCCGCGGGCATCCCTGCGGGGAGGACTTTCTGGCCGCGCCCTTTTTGCAGGCCCACCCCGAGTACGCCTGGGAAGCTCCCTTGCTCACGGACATGAAGGCCGGGCCGTGGACGTTCTTCAAGGCGGGCCAGCAGGGACCGGAGTAGACAGCCGGCAGTATGCAGGGCGCAGTCACCAGAAGGCGGTCGGGAAGCCGCGGATCGGCGAAAGAACTTATCCCAAAGCGCATTGTGCCGGTAACCGCCGCGACGCAATCAACAAACGGGAGGACTTTCATGAGACGTCTTGTCGTAACGCTGGTCCTTTGCCTAACCTGCTTCTTGCTTTCCGCGGTGGCGGCAGAGGAGCCGGCGCCGAAGCTACAAGGCTACTCCGACGAAGCGGCCCGCTCCGAGCGTGACTGGGAAGCGAAATTCCAGGCGATTCCCAGCAATCAGAATATGCGCGATTACGACCAGCGTCTCTCGGCGCGGCCCCACCACGTGGGCTCGCCCTACGATAAGGACAATGCCGAGTGGATCCTCTCGCAGTTCAAGTCGTGGGGGCTCGACGCTCACATTGAGACCTTCCAGGTGCTGTTTCCGACTCCCAAGGAGCGCGCCTTGGAACTGGTGGCGCCCACCAAGTTTACGGCCAAGCTGGAAGAGCCGGCGTTGGCAGTCGATCCCACGTCGAAGCAGAAGGACGAGCAGTTGCCGACCTACAACGCCTACTCCGCCGACGGCGACGTGACGGCGCCCTTGGTTTACGTGAATTTTGGCGCGCCGGCCGATTACGAAGAGCTCGACCGCCTGGGCATCTCGGTGAAGGGCGCGATCGTGATCGCGCGCTACGGCGAGACTTGGCGCGGCATCAAGCCCAAGGTGGCGGCGGAGCACGGTGCGGTCGGCTGTTTGATTTATTCCGACCCGCACGAAGACGGCTATTTCCAGGGCGACGTCTTTCCGGAGGGTGCCTTTCGCCCCAGGGACGGCGTGCAACGCGGCAGCGTGGTGGATATGACGCTTTACTCCGGTGATCCGCTCACTCCCGGCGTCGGCGCCACCGCCGATGCCAAGCGGCTCCCGATCGAGAAGGTCGAGGTCCTCACCAAGATCCCGACGCTCCCGATTTCCTACGGCGATGCGCAACCGCTGCTGGCCGCGCTCACCGGACCGGTAGCGCCCGGCGAATGGCGTGGGGCGTTGCCCATCACCTACCACATCGGCCCCGGTCCGGCCAAGGTCCACCTGAAGCTGAAGTTCAACTGGGATATCAAGCCCATTAACGACGTGATTGCGAGAATTCCGGGTTCCGTTTCTCCCGACGAGTGGATCATCCGCGGCAACCACCACGACGCATGGGTGAACGGCGCTGAGGATCCGCTCTCCGGCCAGGTGGCGCTGATGGAAGAGGCGCGCGCGCTGGGCCAACTGGTGCAGCAGGGCTGGAAGCCGCGGCGCACCATCATCTATTGCGCCTGGGACGGCGAAGAGCCCGGTCTGCTGGGATCTACCGAATGGGCGGAGACGCACGCCGACGAACTGCGCCACAACGGCGCCGTGTACATCAATAGCGACTCTAACGGGCGCGGCTACCTTTTCATGGGCGGCTCCCACACGCTCCAGAAGTTCATCAATGGTGTGGCGCGCAACGTCGAGGACCCGGAAAAGCACATCTCCGTCTGGCAGCGGAGCGAGTTCGAGCGCATCGTCCGCGCCCCCAACGCCGAGGCTCGCAACAAGATTCGCCAGCGTAGGGACCTCAGCATCGGGGCCCTCGGTTCGGGCTCCGATTACACACCCTTCCTCCAGCACCTTGGCGTCGCTTCGCTCAATCTCGGCTACGGCGGCGAGGCCGGCGGCGGCATTTACCACTCTATCTACGATGACTTTTATTGGTATACCCACTTTGATGATCCTGAGTTTATCTATGGCCGCACCCTGGCGCAGACAGCGGGCACGGTGGTGATGCGCCTGGCCGACGCGGAACTGTTGCCCTACGACTTCATGGAGTTTGCCGATACGCTGCACGAGTACCTGGACGAGTTGCAGAAACTGGCCAAGGACAAGCGCGACGGCATCATCGAGCAGAACAAGGAGATCGAAGACGGAACGCTGACGGCGACGGCTGATCCCACCAAGCCTTTCGTGCCGCCTTCCGTGGAGGCGACGCCGCCCTTCCTCAACTTCGCGCCACTCGAGAACGGCGTGGCCGAGATCAGCCGCGCTGCCGAGCACTACCAGAGGGCGGTGGAGAGGGCCCAGCAAAACGGGGGCGCCGTTCTGGCCCACGCGTCGCTCGACCAACTGAACCAGGCGCTGATGGAGAGCGAACGGAAACTCACCTCGCCCGAGGGCCTGCCGCGGCGGCCGTGGTACGTGCACCAGATCTACGCGCCGGGCTTCTATACGGGGTACGGCGTGAAAACCATCCCGCTGGTACGCGAGGCCATCGAGCAGAAGCAATGGGGTGAGGCGGACCGCGGAATGGGGCTGGTCGGCAACATCCTGGTGAGCGAGGCGGCGCTGATCGAATCCGCCGCCGGCGAGTTGGACCAACTGGTGCACTGAGTTAGGGAATAGGGAATAGGGAACAGGGAACAGGGAACAGGAAGAAGCGAAGGTTCGCCGTTATCTCATGCGCCCTGCCCCTACTTCAGCATTCGGCATTGTCTTCTCTTCATTCTGGCTTCTGACTCCTGACTTCTGACTCCTTCTTTTCGCTCAACGCAATCCCGAGCATTTCGAAACGCGCCATCAGGAGCAGCGGGCCCGAGCCGATGAAGGCTCGGGCGGGGAAGTTCCGGGTGAAGTAAGTACGGTACACGCCATTGAACCTTTCGAACAATGAGACATCAGCAGCGAAAACTTGGACCATGACCAGATCGTCCATGCCCAGGCCTGCCCGCGCCAGAGTGTCGCGAACCGCGTCGAGCATGAATCGAGCCTCCTGTTCCGGGTCAGGGGGCACTTCCCTGGTCGCGGGGTCGACCCCGATGTGCCCGCCGAGATAGAACGTGTTCCCCACCAGGACTCCGCTGCTAAACGGGAGTGGTCCGAACCCGGTCGGCGGCGGAAGGTACAACCTACCCTGAGGACCTGACATGGCATACTCCTTTGACTTGCCGCGGGCGTCCCGCCCGCTCTTTACTGACGATTGCTGAGTGACGATTGGCGATTCGAAGGCAAGCTGCTAGACGCAACTCTTTCAATCGCAAATATCGCAAATCGTAAATGAAAAGCGGGCGAGACGCCCGCGCTAGTGCGCCTGAGAGCGCTTGTGGTCGGAGAGGTGAAAGTCCTCTCCAAGTCAACGTAACCTGTAACCGCCTGCAACTGCGTCGTCGC